>Ga0116230_10002726_pt1 | contig 17043 bp, 13 predicted proteins | sample S1TSphfallax_3_FD_88678 | JGI IMG/M metagenome (GOLD analysis project Ga0116230, IMG submission 88678) | Host-associated microbial communities from peat moss isolated from Minnesota, USA - S1T2_Fd - Sphagnum fallax MG | ecosystem: Host-associated > Plants > Peat moss > Unclassified | place...
ATCGAGCCGCAGCGCACCGGTCGAGCCGCAGCGTAGCGCACCGGCGAGCCCGATCCCGCGCGGGTGCTGGCCGTGAACGGCTATGGTCGCGTGGAGTCGTGCGCTTGGCTTCATCTCGCGGCGGCCGCGGGCGCCGCCGTTGACGACGAGACGACCACCGCCGGCGCCGCAGCGAACGGCTGGATGCCGAACTTCGGGTAGATCTGCGCCGGGTAGTAGAACGCGCCGTCCTTCGCGACGAGGCTGATCGTCTTGATCGCCTTCAAATCCTGCGTCGGGTCGCCGGGCACGAGAAAGAAGTCGGCGAGCTTGCCCTTCTCGATCGAGCCGAGATCCTGGTCGCGGCCGAGGTAGCGCTGCGTGTCGAAGGTGGCGCGTTTGAGAATTTCCGCGGGCGTCATGCCGGCGCGCTGATAGAGCTCGAGTTCGCGGTGATAAGTGAACGAGCCGCCGGTGTCGGTCCCGAAGACGATGAAGACGCCGCGATCGTGCAGCAGGCGAACGGTCGCGAGGATCTTGTCGTAAGCGGCGCGGTAAGCCGCATCATCGCCGGGCTTGGAGGTGTCGATCAGCGCCTTCATGGCGTCACGACGCCAGCCGATCGGCATGTGTTCGAAGTAGTCGACGTCGCCCGGAGGCACGATGCCGTCGCGGTTCTGCGTGAGCATCTCGTGAATGCCCAGCGTCGGATCGATCGCGATGTGGCCGTCCACCATCAGCGAAACCGTGTGTTGGACTTTGGGGCTCTGCAGATCCAGCGCGCCCAAACGTTTGAGCGCCGTGAGCCGAAACAGCGTCCGGGTGTCCTCGGTCGGCCCGATGACCCAGCCGAGCATGAACTGATTGATGTGGGTGATCTCGTCGTAGCCCGCATCGATCATCTGATCGGTGGTCGAGAACGCGGGGATGTGCCCGGCGACGCGCATGCCGAGGCGGTGCGCCTCCTTGGTCATCGCCGGCACCCAGGCCGGGTTCATGCTGTTGTAGATCTTGATCTGCCAAAACCCTCGCGCGCCGTACCAGCGCACGGCGTTCAACGCCTCGTCCTGGTTGCCGACGAGGATGCCGTTGTTGGCGCTGTACGGACTTTTCCCCTCGATGAAGCCGGAGCGAATCACGCGGGGACCGGCCACCTGCTCGTGCTCGATTTGATCGATCAAATGGTCGAGGACCGCATTGTCGTTGCCCATGTCGCGGACCGAGGTGATGCCGGCGAGCACGTCGAGCATGGCCTCGTCCTGCTGCAGGTGATTGTGCATGTCGCAAAGACCGGCGATCAGCGTGCCGCCGGCACCGTCGATGCTCACCTCCCCCGGGGTGGAAGGTTCGGACAGCGCTTCGATCGCGGCGATGCGTCGCCCCGAGACCACTACGGTGACCGGATCGGTCAAGGACGCGGTGCGCGGATCGAAGAGGCGCACGTTGCGGATGCGGACCGGGCCGCCATAGCGGTGCGCCGTCTCATGCTCGAGCTGCACGTAACGCTCGGTGACCCAGCCCGCCGCCAGCGCGCGCAGCCGCACCTCTTCGCCCTCGTAGCCCGCCCGGACGACGACGGAACTGGGATCGACCGAAGCGAACAGGCGTCCGTCGGCATCCAGGAGAATGATATCGGGGGTCACATTGATGCCGCTCAGTTCGTAGCGCCTCACCTGGATCGGGCCACCGTCGCCCTGGACCGTGAGCTGTTCGCCGGGCGTCAGCGTCAGTTCCCCGCCCGGCAGGGCCGGCAGTCGGTGATCGGGCGCCGCGAGCAGGGCGCGTGCATAGAGGCCGTCCGACCAGGGGCTGCCACTTTGAGCGACATAGAGGCTGGGTCCGTCGACGGCCCGCCTGCCCTTGCCGGTGGAATCCAGCCATTCGGCCTGCGGGCCCTTGCGCGAGAAATGCTCGCTGACCTTGCTGCCGAAGGTCGTGGTGCCGGCGATCGTCCAGGCAATCGGCAAGCCCGCGGCATCGAGCCGGAGCGACTCGGTCATCGTGGGTCCCCGGCCGTTGTTCTTGACGTCGAAATCGATGCGCGTCTGGTCGCCGGTGGTCGTGGCGATCACATGACCGACGTTCTTGCCGCCGACGACCACGCTGTACCGGGCGACCTCGGCGCCGGCCGGGGCCGCCACAGCGGCGAACAGCGGCAAGGCCAGCAGCGCGGAGCCGAGAATCCAGGTCTTTTTGTCAGTCACTGAGCACTCCCTTCGGGAATTTCGTTCGTTGGTATCCAGGCGCGCCGAACTCGCGGGCGGATGCGGCGCTTCACTTCGCAATCCGTGCCCGCACGACCCGCGAGAACCGGGTCGGACGCAGATCGTTCGAATCGGCCCGATCGAAGCGCTCGAGGGCCTCGCGATCGTCGATGTCTTCTTCGAGCCTCAGGCCACAGGCGAGAAGATCCGCGCCGATCGTGTTCGGGTCGAAGCCTGATTGAAACGGCTCGCCGAGTGCCGCGACGCGCTGGCTGAGTTCGGCGAACGGACCGCTGTCCAGGCCGTAGACACGCGAGTCGAAATAGGTGAACACCAGCTCGCTGCCGGCGGCGCCACAGCGCGCGATCGCCCGAAAAGTCGCGAGGTTCGCGTCGCGCGTCAGATACATGGTCACACCCAACCAGGAAAAGAAACTCGGGGTCTGGGGGTGGAACGGCGTGCGCGCGAGCGCGGTATCGAGATCCTCCACGGCGAGATCCGCACCCACGAAGTGCACGCCCGCGGGCGGCGAGAGCCCGCATTCGCCGAGGCGCCGCCGTTTGAGGGCCTGGGTGGCCGGATGGTCGACCTCGAAGATCTCCAAATCCTGGGCGAACGGCGGTCGACGCAGGGAAAAGCTGTCGAATCCCGCGCCGATGATCACGTATTGGCGCACGCCACCAGCGACCGCGACCCGCAGCGCATCTTCCGTGTAGCGCGTGCGGGTGATGACCCCCGCGTAGGCGGGACTCGCGCGCAGCGCCCGATCCGCGAGCGAGGCCAGGGCCTCGTCCCTCGGTTCGCCGGCGAGCACCCGCTCGCGACCGGCCGCATCGAGTCGTGCCAGGGCGGCGTCTCGATAGGCGAGTCGGAAGCTTTCGGGAACGATGCGGTCGCCCCAGGAGTCGTCGATCAAGGGATTCGGATCGCGACGGGTATGCACCGCGCGCATCAGGGAAGTCGCGAGCGAAGTGCGGCTTGCCTGGAATTCCGTCGATTGCCGATCCCCCGCGCCCACTGCCACGCGCTCGCCCCCGTTGTTTTGGGATCATAGTAACGTGTGCGTCGAGGCTTGTCCGTAACGGCCGGCCCTATCCGCCGCTGCGTGCTGCGGTCCTGATGCCTGGACACAACACCCCGATGATGCCAGTACCGCGGGGCGGACATGCCAGTTCATGGTGCGTCACCTGAAAACCTTGCCCCGCCCCAGTGCGAGAGCAAGACGCCCTTGGCAGCGGCACTCTTTCCTTGCTATATCTGTCGCGAAATCACGGTCTCGTCGGCGCAACAAGAGGTCTCCCCAGAATGTCCAGGTCACGTACGCGTTTCTCCCCTCTGCGCATCCTTTCGGGCACCGCGCTCGTCTCCCTGACCTGCCTCCGGTGTTGGGCGGCTGCGGCCGATAGCGCCGACACCACGGACACCAGCGGGCTGCAGGAGATCACGGTCACGGCGGAGAAATACAACTCCACGATTCAAAACACCCCGATCAGCATCTCGGCGTTGAGCGGCGATCAACTGATCGCGGCGGGCATCACGTCGGTTGAGGATGTGGCGCACGAGGTCCCCGGCTTGTCGATGCGCTCCGCCGGCCCGGGCCTCACGGAATACGAGGCCCGCGGTCTCGCGTCGAATGGCGGGGCCGCGCCGACCGTCGGCTTTTATCTCGATGAAGTCCCGCTCTCCCCGCCTGCGCTGTCCCAGTCGGGCAAGGTCGTGATCGACCCGGATCTGTTCGACGTCGATCGCATCGAAGTCCTGCGGGGACCCCAGGGCACGCTCTATGGATCCGGTTCGATGGGCGGCACCGTCAAGGTGATCACCAACCAGCCCAAGCTCGGTGCCTTCGAGGGCGCCGTGCAAGGCACCTTGTCGGACACGCAGGGCGGTAGCGGCAACGGCGGCGGCAGTTTGATGCTGAACCTGCCGATCGGCGACACCCTCGCACTGCGGGTCGTCGCCACCGACACCTATCGCAGCGGCTGGCTCGATCGCATCGTCGTGAGCCCCTTTCCGGCCGAAAATGGCACGACGCGCGGCGACGTCGCCGCCGGGCCGATCACGGGCGTTGCCACCAACGTCAACACCGAGACGCTCTACAGCGGACGCGCGACCTTGTTGTGGAAACCCAGCGACGATCTGTCCGTCACGGGTTCGGCCTTCGTTCAGCGCATGGTGCTGGGCGGGTACGACGATTTCGACTCCCCGCCCGGCGCCGGCGCGGCCTACGTCGGCCATTACGAGGCATTCAACGTGCCCGAGCCGATCGACGATACGATCCACATCTTCAGTTTGAACGCCGTCTTCAAAACCGCCTTCGCCGATCTCACGAGCGCCACGGCCTATTGGTACCGGGACGCGCATCAGACGCAAGACGCCTCCGAATCGGTTGCCTTCGCGAATGGAGCGGCCCTGGTCCCCTTGCCCTACAGCGAAGTCGACGACAGCCGCCAGTTCAGCCAGGAAATCCGCCTCAACTCGAACAACAGCGACACCTTTCACTGGGTCGCGGGCGCGTTCTTCAGCGACCTGAACTCGCTGTGGCAGGAGTATGGCGCGAACGAATTGTATACCGCGCCGACCAACCCGACGGGCATCATCTACGAGTCCAACAACCCTTACACGGTGACGCAGTCCGCGCTGTTCGTCGACGGCTCCTACGAGTTCACCAAACAGTGGAAGTTCGAGGCCGGTCTGCGCTGGTACGACTATCAAAGCCGCCAATACGAACAAGAGTGGGGCTATGACGCGAGCGTGCCGGCACCGATTCCGCGAACCCAGACCACGGCTTCGGATCACGGTTTCAATCCGCGTTTCGATTTGTCTTACAGCCCGACCGACGAGTTGACCACCTACATCTCGGCGTCCAAGGGCTTTCGGCCGGGTGGGGCGAATCAGATCGTCCCGCCGCCCAACCAGGCGCCTTTCTGCGCGCCGGGCGCGGGCCTGAACTTCGGACCCGACAGCGTCTGGGATTACGAGATCGGGGAAAAAGCGCGCCTGTTCGACAACTGGCTCAGCGTCAACAGCGACTTCTATTACATCAAGTGGAACGACATCCAGCAGACGCTGCTGCTCACCTGCGGCTACGAGTACGAGGCGAACGCGGGCAACGGCCGTTCGTTCGGCCCGGAACTGGAAATCAACGCCAAGCTCTCCGAGAACTGGCTCCTCGCCTTGAACGGCACCTACACGGATGCGCGCCTGACCCAGCCCAACACGGGCTATCTGAACTTCCTGACGGGCGTCGCCGCGCGCAGCAATGGGCTTCCCTACTGCCCGACGGCCGATGGCTGCACGGCGCCGATCTTGAACGTGCCGCGCGCGACGGCGAGCGCGACGCTCGCCTATACGACCGAGCTGTTCAGCGACTACAAGCTGACCGCGCGCGCGACGGCGAACTACACGGGCCAGACCTACGACGAGGCGTATTACTTCGCGATCTCCCTGCCGGCCTACACGATCGCAAACGCCCGTCTGATCCTCGCCAAGGACAACTGGTCCGCGAACTTGTTCGTCGACAATCTCACGAACAAGGTCGCCGCGATGACCGCCAACAACACGAGCTTCCAGTTCAACATTCCGCAGCTCGTGCGCTACACGACCAATCAACCGCGCACCTTCGGCACGCAGATCAACTACAAGTTTTAATGCCCGCCCTCCCCGCAGCCTAGGTGGGCTGCGGGGAGCCTGCCAGCCGCTCGATCTCCGCGACCAGATCCCGCGTGCTCACCTGTCGGCAGTAGCCGCGATTATTGCGCAGCGAGGATTCGTGACGCTCCCGCGTCAGGGTCACGCAGGCATCCGTGGGCACGGTCACGAGATAACCGAGGTCGCAGGCGTCGCGGACCGCCGAATCGACGCATTGGTCGGTCAGACACCCGGCGATGATCAGATAGCGCGTGCCGAGATTGCGCAGGACGTAATCGAGGTTGGTCGAGATGAACACCGAGGACGAGGTCTTCGGGAAGATCATCTCGTCGGCCAGGGGCGCGATGCCGGCCAGCACCTGCGCGTCGCTCGAGCCCTTCGGCACGTTGAAGCCCGTGATCTTGTAATCGAGGGAGCGGTCGCGGCCGTCGGCCGTCATGCTCTCGATCACGGTGTAGAGCACCTCGATGCCGGCGCGCCGGCAGGCCCGCTGCAGGGCGGCCATGTTCGGCAGAGCGCTCGCGGCCAGCTCCCGGAAAAACTCCCCATAGCGCGCATCCCGTTCGGCGGCCCCGAGATGCGCATATTCGCCGCCCTCGGGCAGGCAGTTGTAGTTCTGCACGTCGACGAACAGCAAGGCCGCCGCAGCCGGCTCGATCGGAATCTCACGACTGGGGGGATGTTTCATGGATGTCTCTCGAAAAACGTTCGTTCACATTCGCGCAGCGCCGTGGCAAGGCGCTGCGCCCATTCGCTTTGACCGGCCGGATCGGTGACCAGATCCTGGCGGATCTCGATCTCGACATGCGGCAGGCCTCGTGCCTCCCCGTGGCGCGGCACCGTGTAGTCGGTCTCGTCGCTGACGAAATAGGGTTGGTTGTCGGCAACGATCAGATCGCGCTCGCGGCGCAGCCGCTCGAGCAGCAGGCCGGCGAAGCGCCGGTCGCGATTGTAGAGAATCGCGGCGTGCATCTCCCGCCGCACGGCCTTGAACACGTTCGTCATGCTGTGCTGAGCGACGAGTATCGTCTTGCGATTTGCGGCCGCACGCGCGTCGAGCAAGGCGCGGATCGCCGCGTGGTAGGGGTCGAAGATTTCCGCGCGGCGCGCCGCGATCTCGGCCTCGGCGAGATTGCGATTGCCGGGGATCTCGACGAATTCGCTGATCGTCGCAATCGACGAGGCGACGTTCGGGTCCCGATTGCAGTCGATGACCAGCCGCGAATACCGCTGCGCGATCAAGGGCGCATCGAGGAGAATCGACATCTGCCGCGCCACCGCGAGCGCCCCGATGTCCCAGGCGATATGTCGGCGCAGCTCCGACTGCGGCAGACCGAGGTCATCGAGGCGGCGGGGAATCATCCACCCCGCGTGATCGACGGCGATGACGAAGTTCGCGGTGCCCTCGGGACGCTCGAGGATCAGCGGCGGGGGTTCGTCCGGCGCGAGCAGGCCGGGGGCGGGCGCCGTCGCGGGTGGCGCGGGTGGTGGGACTTCAGTAGGCGAGCGCATAGCGGCGGCAAATCTCCTCTTCGTTCTGGCCCTCGAGACTGGCGATCTCCGCCCGCTTGAACTGCACGTAGGCGGTATGCAGGGAGGGACCCAGCCATTCGGCCGCGGCCTCACTGGCGGCGAGCAAGTTCAGTGCCTGCCCGAGACTGGACGGCAGGGGCTGCGCCTCCTGCCCTGCGAGCTCGAGTCCCTCGCGAATCCCGGCGAGCCCCGCCTGGACCAGCATCGCGAGCGCGAGATAGGGGCTCGCCGTGGCATCGGCGACGCGAAATTCGAGGTTGAATTGCCGTGCGTGCTGCGCGGTGTCGCCGCCCGACAGCGGGCAGATGCGCAAGGCGGCGCCGCGATCCGCGACGCCGAGGTCGGCGCGCAGCGGCGCCCAGCGATTCGGACGCAGACGAAAATAGGAGGCGACCGACGGCGCCGTCACGGCACAGAGTGCCGGCAGATGGTGCAGCAGACCCGCGACGAATGCCGCCCCTTGGCGGGAGAGGTTCAGGGGCGCCGACTCGTCGTAGAGCGTGGGTCGGCCGTCGCGATCGAGGAAACTCCAATGGATATGAGTACCGCTGCTGACACCGATGGGCGTGGGCAGCGGCGTGAAGCTGACCTGGTGGCCCAGACGGAAAGCGACGGCGCGGGTCAGTTCGCGCGTGATCACCGCGTCGTCGGCCGAACGCAGACCCGGCGCCGGCGCGCACGTCACCTCGAACTGCTGCGGACCGAACTCGGCCAGGAACGAGTCGGGAACGACGCCGGCCTGCCGTAGCGCCGCGAGCAACGCCTCGCCGAACGGTCCCTGACGGCGGTAGGAGTGCAGCTCGTACGGGAACCAGGGCTCGGCCGGAACGCCGTCGTAGAGGAACTCTTGTTCGAACGTCGACAGCAGACTCAAGCCCGTTTCCTGCTCGAGCCGCGCCAGAGCCCGGCGCAGGACCTGGCGCGGACAGAAGGCCCAAGGCTCGCCCTCCGCCGTGCGGATGTCGCCGAGATAAAAAAATTCGCTCGTCGAGCCCTCGAACGCCACGTGGACCCGCGTGTCGGGATCGGGGATCAGGAACACTTCGCCGCGATTACCGAACGGCGTGACGTGGATCGGGCCGAACGCCGAGATGAACATATTCGTGGGGGCGAGCCCGACGCCGCGTTCCAGGCGAGCGGCGAGCTCGGCCACGGGAAAGCTCTTGCCGCGAAAATGACCCGACAGGTCGCTCGTACCGACGAAGACGATGGGTTCGCGTTGCATGAGGCGATGCGGCTCCCGTGGTCTAGAGGGTTTCTGGCAGCGGCGCGCGCGCCACCGCCGGTCGCAGGCGGATTACCGCCAGGGCGGCAAGAACCCAGAGGAGCGCGACATAGGGCCACAGATTGCCCGGAAACTCCGGCGCCGGATAGATCGTCCGATACAGTGCCCACAGCAAGACCAAGGGACCCAAGCCGCAGATCGACGCCCAGAGCCGGCGCTCGTGCCGCCAGGCCTCGACCATCTCCGCCGCGCCGACCGCGATATAGATCAGGATCAGGGATAGCGTGCCGATCGTGCTGAGGTAGGCATAGTAGTTGGCTGCGCCGCTGAACGGCGCCCACAGCAGGAAGGAGCCGCCGATCATCGACGCCGCGCAGGTGATCGCCCGCGTCGGTGTGCCATGGCGCTCGTGCACGACGGCGAGCGCGGGCGCGAGACCGACGCGCCCCAGGGCGAACAATACCCGGGCGGCCGCCGCGACGCCGCCGAGCACGCCCGAGAATGCACAGATCGCAGTGGCGAGATCCAGGGCGGTCGCGAAATTCTGGGAACCATAGCGCAGCGCAAGATCGTTCAGCGGCGCCGTCGAATTGGCAAGATCCTTGATTCCCGCTGCCCCGAAGCCCATGACCTCACAATAAGCGACGAACACGAAAAACAGCCCCGCTCCGACCACGGTGCCGAACAGTGCGACCGGAATGTTGCGGCGGGGGTTGACGGTCTCTTCGCCGAGGGTCGCGGCGCCCTCGAAGCCCGCGAACGAGAGGACGGTGAAGACCACCCCGAAGCCGACGCCGGCCCAGCCGCCGAAGTCGCGCGCGGGCTGGAAGCTGGCGAGGGACTGCGATGCGCTGGGGTGAACCTGCAGCAGGATCCGCACGCACAGCCCGACCACACCGAGGACGGCAAAGCCTTCGAGTGCGAGCATCAGCCGCCCCGCGAGGCGCATGTCGCGATACGCGAGCCACCACGCGAGCAGCACCGCGGCGGCACCGACCGCGACCCAGGCCGCGCCGATGTCGATACCGAAGCGCTGCAGAACCGTCGCCGTGAAGCTGCCGACGAGCGCCGCACAACCGGTGGCGAAACCGAAATAGGTCAACAGCAATGCCCAGCCCGCGACGAAGCCCAGCGGGGCGCCGAAGGTATGAGCGATGTAGGCATAGGCGGAGCCGGCATGGCTCAGGCGCCGACCGAAGGCGATGAACGAAAGGGCGACGAGGCCGATCGCGACCGTGCCGATCGCGAAGGTCAAAGGCGCGGCCGCGCCCGCGGCCTGCACGACCAAGGTGATGTTGAAGGCGGCCGTGAGGGTTGGCGCGATCACCGAAAGAGAAAGTCCGATCGCCTCGGGCAAACTCAAACGGGCGGCGAGCTGTCGCGACAAACTGACGGATCCTCTTCGAGACTATCGGTCGCCAGCGTATCATCAATGGCGATGGCCGCGCCTCCGCTGACCCACCATGAGATTCTCGAACTCGTCGGGCCGTTCACTCGCCGCGGCCGGTCGGTCGATTTGGCGGCCACCAATCGGACCGAGCGGCGGCTGATCTTCAAGGCCCGTGATCGGCCGGGCGGCACGCCGGATACCCCGCAGATCCGCGAGACCCTGCAGCTCGACAGTCTGGGCACGGGGACCTGTCGCCTCACCCGCACGCTGACGCGCGCGGCGACACCAGAGACGGGCGTCCTGACCGCGCAGCTGACCGTGCTCGGGCCGGATCCGGCGGAGTTGCTCGCGCAAGTCGAAGAGATTCCACCGGAACGCCAGTTCGACGCAGGCGGGGGCTTCCAACTCGCCCGCAGCTATTCGCTCGAGCGTGCCCCGACGGGCGCAGAGGGGTGGCAGCTCGTCTTGACGACGGGGCAGGCCGAGATCCGCGGACTGGAATTATCCATCAGCGTCTCGCCCGTGCGCCGGGTCGCGGCCGACATCACGCTGCAGGCGCCGGCCGGCCCGCGACTCGTCTTGCCGGAGGATCTCCTCGCCGTCCTCGGTTGGGATTGGGCGCGCCTCATCGCGACGCCGGGCGGGTGGAAGACGAAGTTACGGCTGCGCGGCGATGCCGGAAAGCGGACGCGCGGCGCGGAAGCCGCCTTGAGCCGCGCCGCCGCGCATCTCGCGCAGACGCTCGCCGCAACGCCGGCGGACTATCACGCGCGGTTCCACGCTGCGCGTTGGGGCGTGTTCTTTCGTCGCGCGATTCCCGTACTGACCTTCCTCGTGCTGCTGATCGCCGTGGGCAGCCTCGCCCGACGCGGGGTCGGCGCGGGATCGGAGCTGTGGATCCTGTTCTTCCACGTGCCGACCGTGTTGATCGCCGCGAGTTTCTGTCTCCAGGAACTGCCGCAATACGAGATCCCACCGCTGCCGCGCCGGCCGATCGGGAACGATTGGCGGCAAACCCCGGAGCCGCTGGCCACCGACGGTTAAGGTTTCCGCTCGACGACTTTCTTCGCCAATTCGGCGAGCTGCGCGAGGTCCATCTCCTCGCCGGCGATCTCGATCACGTCATCGGCGGGCACGGCTTTACGGGCCCCGCCCTTCGCGCCCCCGCCGGTCGCGCCGGCCCCAGCGGGCGCGCCGCTCACGCCGGGCGCGCCGGACACCGGCGACACCGAGCGGGTACCGGGCGCTGGCCGCGCGCCGGCCGGACGCAGCGGAACACGGGTCGCATACGCCGCGGCATCGGCGGGCGGCCGGGCCCAGTCCGTCACCTGGTCCATCCAGCGCTGATAGCGATCGAAAGTCCACATGCCTTCGTCGCCGCCCGATTGCAGTACATTCGGGATCTGACTGAAGTTGCCGGCGCGAATGGTGCCGCGCGCACCGGAACTCGGGAGGAGGATCTCGCAACGCGGCACCCGCAGCCGATGCGCGCTCAAGAAATCGAGCCGCTGACAGCTCATGCCGACCAGACAATCGGCCAGCTGAGCGCGCACGCTCGCCTGCAAGTCCGACGGGAACGACATACAGAGACGGCTCAGCGCCTCGGCGCAGTTGGCCGAATGCATGGTCGCGAGCACGAGGTGTCCGGTCTCGGCGGCATTGAGCGTGAGCCGCATGACCTCGGGCGTGCGCATCTCGCTGATGACCAGCACGTCGGGATTCTCGCGCAAGGCGTCGACGATCCCCTGCTCGAAACTCGGCGAATGCGTCGGGATTTCGCGCTGGCGGATGAAGGACTGGCGGTTGGCGAACAGGTACTCGATCGGACTTTCGAGCGAGACGATGTGCCGGGCCCGTGATCCGTTGATTTCCTCGATCAGCGCGGCGAGCGTCGTCGATTTACCGGATCCGGTCGGTCCGGAAATGATCACGAGACCGGTCGAGGCTTCCGTGAGCTTGCGAAAATCCGGATGCAGGTTGCAGGCGCGAATGTCCTTAGTCGACGGCGCCAGCAGCCGGATGGCGATTGCCATGCCCCTGACCGTCTGGAAGAAACTCGCGCGGCAGCGGACACCGCGAGTCGACAGTGCGATGTCCGCCGAACCGCGTTCCTTGAAGAGTTGCCAGCCCTCGGCACCCAACAGATCCTGCGAGGCCTGGACGAGACGGTCGGCGGGAATCGGTCCACTCGCGGTCTGGAGTTCGCCACGAACGCGCACCACCATGGGCGTGTTCGTTTCGAGATGCACATCGCTGGCGCCCAAGCTGCGCGCCTTCTCGACCCATTCATCGAACATGGCCGCATCCTACACAGATATTAAGCTGGGTAGCGAACAGAGAATGCGCGGCCGAGCCGCTAGGATCGGCGCTGCACAAACCACCGAGGAATTTCGCCATGTTGAACGCACCACCGAATTCCCGGGGTCCGCGCTCGCTGCCCAGGATCGACGCCTTGTTCCGTTCGGTCCCCTGGCGCGGCGGCGGCCTGTCGTCCCCTGGCGCGCTGCACCAGTCTGCGGGCGCCGGGTCGATCGCCGATCCGGTCGCCGAACTACGGGCTCAACATGCCGCGCTCTACGAAGCCTTGGGTTTTCCGGATGGGGATCCGGCCTGCGCCGGTATCTTCCGCGCCGGCGCCCGGGCCGACCATGCGACCGCGTGCATCGTCGACTGGCTGAGTTATCTACCGCGGGACTGCGTCAGAGCCATGGTCAAGGACCGCTGGCACTGGACGACCTGACCGGCAAGCTTGCCACGAGGCTCGGGCGCTGGTGCCGCCGCTGTCAGATCACGGTCTTCGATACCGGCGAGGTCTCGGCGCTTTCCAGTCCGTTCGTTCCGTAGGCTGCGATCGAGAAATAATAGGTCCCCGAGACGAGATTGTCGAGCACGTAACTGGTGACGCTCGGGTCCGCCACCTGAATCGTTTCGGTCAAGCTGTTCGCGCTGGTGCCGTAGTAAATCGTGTAGCCCGCGAGATCCGTCAGCGGCGTGCCATTGGTGTTCTGAGTCGGCGCGGTCCAAGAGAGCGTCGCCGACCCCGTGGTCACGGTGATCGAAAACACGGCAAGCGATGCCGTCGCGCCGCCGCCGGCGACGCTGATGGCGATGTTCGGATACGCGCCCGCCTGCACGTTGCTCGGGGTGCCCGTGAGTTCACCGGTGGCGGTGTTGAAATTCCCCCAGGCCGGCATGTTCGCGATCGAGAAGCGCAAGGCCGCGCCGCTCGAGTTGCTGGTCGTCGGCACGAAGCTGTAGGCCTCCCCGACGATGTCCGAGGTGACCGGGCTGCCGCTGATCGCCAGGGTCGTGGTGGCGCCGACCGGGTCGGGGCTCGACCCCCAACTGCCGGCGGTCCATCCCCACCACGCGTCGGCGGCGTTCTCCTGGTAGACGACGCCGTTCTCGTAGGCCAATGCGATGACCGCCTTGGAGTAACCCGCCGAAGCGCCGTTCTCGTAAACGACGCCGGCGGAAACGCTCCACAGATTACCGCTGGCGTCCGTGATCTGCCCCGCCGCGGTGATGACCGTGCCGCTGGGCGACGGCGTCTTGGGCGGTGCGCTGCTCGATTCCCAGGTGCTGCCGTTCCAGGACCACCAGCCGCCGGCGGCGTTCTCCTGATAGATGATCGCGTCGTCGTAGGCGAATTCGACGACCCCTTTCGAGTAACCTGCCAAGGTCCCGTTTTCGTAGATGACGCCGGCGGATACCGTCCAAACGTTCCCGCTGGCATCCGTGATCTGGGCCGAACCCGGGATGGTCGTGCCGCTGGGCGAGGCGTGCTTGCGCGGATCGCTGCTCGATACCCAGCTGCCGCCGCTCCAGGACCACCAGCCGCCGGCGGCGTTTTCCTGGTAGATCACGGCATCGTCGTAGAGCAACAGCGTGACGTTTTTCGAGTAGCCCGCCGGCGCGCCATTCTCGGCAACCACGCCGTCCGTGACGGTCCACCGATCGGCGGCACGGTCGGTGATCGCGGCGGCCGAGGGGATGGTCGTGCCGCTCGCGGACACCGCGCTCGAAGACACCGCGCTCGCGGCGGCCGGTTTGACGGCGGCGATGGTGGCGACACGCTCCAGCACGGAATCGCCGGAACCACCGCAGGCCGCGATGGCGAAACACGAAAGGCTGATCGCCACGGGGGAGAACTTGATCGCATGCTGCATGAAAGGCTTCTGTGAATGCGCGCAGGCCGCGGCGCGCATCGGTTTTACGAGCCGGTTGTGACAGGAACAACTGTCGGCCGAGAGCTACAGGGGGCGATCCACTACACGTCGGCGCGCACCCGCCTCCGCGCCTAACGCGTTTTGCGACGCGATTCCTTCGACTGGGGGCGAGAGCGCTGCGATCGGCACGGGCAGTATCGGCGCGCGCCTCGGGGCGAGGCCGCGAGGGCGCGCCGCAGGGGACTCGGCTGCGGTTAATCCCTAACGAAGAATGCGGCGGTCCCGCGAGATCTTCGTCACAGGCAGGAGTGTCATTCCAGCGCCGCCTGTGATTCCGGCAGGATCTGGCCGCCGTCGATGATCAGACTCTGCCCGGTCACGTAGGCGGCCTCGTCGCTCGCAAAATACAAGGCGGCATTCGCGATGTCCGCGACCGAGCCGAGGCGGCGCATCGGCACAGCGGCTTCCATGCCGCGAATGTAGTCCGCGCCCATGCCGGCGAGTCCCTCGGTCCGGATGTTGCCGGGCAGCACCGCGTTGACGGTGATGCCGAAGGGTGCCAATTCGATCGCCGCCGTGCGCATGAAGCCGAGTTGGCCCGCCTTGCTCGCGCCGTAGTGGGCCCAGCCCGGGAAGCCCGTGACCGGACCGGTGATCGACGACGTCAGGACGATGCGGCCGGCACGGCGTGCTTTCATGGCCGCGAGGCAGGCCGAGACACAGAGGAACGTGCCCTTCAAATTCGTGCCGAGGACCCGGTCGAAGTCCGCGGCCGTCATCTCGCCGAGTTTGGCGGCGGGGAAGATGCCCGCGTTGGCGCAGAGGATGTCGAGGCGGCCGAACGCCGCCAACGCGGCCGCAGCCATTGCAACCGTGTCCTCGGGCACGGTGACGTCGGCTGCATGGGCCTGCGCCCTCCCGCCGGCCGCCACGATTTCCGCCACGACGGCCTCGGCCTCCGCGAGTTTGCGCGAGACCACGAGCACGCTGCAGCCCGCCGCGGCGAAGCGCAGCGCGATGCCGCGACCGATGCCTTTGCTCGAGCCGGTGACGATGACGCTGCGGCCGGCCAGGGACTGAAACATCGACACCCTCCTCAGACTGCGGAAAGAACGGCCGCGAGACGGCCCTCGTGCAGGCATCCGTCCAGGAACTGCTGGGCCAGGCGCACCGTGCCCTGGGTGTATTCCGCGCCGAAGCGGCGCGCGAACGGAATCTCGGCATGCGAGGCGAGCCACGCGGTCAGCAAGACCCGGCGCAGCACGAGGAAGCTGGGGATCTCGGCCAAATCCTCGGCGGGAAGAACGGCGACCCGACGGTAGCCCCGCAGCCAGGCCGCGAGCAGTTCGGGCACCTGCGGCTCGTGTTCGATGAAGCTCACCGCGGTCGCGAAGTCGTACAGGAACCAGCTGAAGCCGCAATCGTCGAAGTCGATGACGCGCAGCTCGTCGCCGTCGGCGAGCAGATTGGCGAGACGCAGGTCGGCGTGGATCAGCCCGAAGCGCGCCGCCTGCCGACCGAAGCGCAGGAGGCGCGCACGCACCTCGGCGAGCGCGCGCTCGATGACGGCCGCGCCGGCGCCGTCGAGCCGCAAGCCCGCGCGCCAATCGCCCCAATAGGCATACGGGCCGATCATCGCGTCGAGATCCCAACACTTGCGGGAAAAGCCCTCCGGGAGAACCCAGGCGCGGCCATGCGCATGCAGGCGCGCGGTCAAGAATCCCAGTCGTTCGAACCAAGGAGCGGCGTCGCGGCCCGACTCGGGCTCTCGGCCGGGCAAACGCTCGAACAGGACCGCGTACCGTGGAGGTCTGCGGGACAGCGAGGGCAGCGTCTGGACGAAGCGGCCGTCGGCGCCCGCCCGCGGCGCCGCCGTCTCGATCACCCGGTCGGCGCGCAGGGCTTCGATCCAGGCGAGTTCGGAATCGATCTCGTCCTCCGCGGAATAGCCCACGCGATGCAGGCGCAGCACGAGACGGCGGTCCGAGGCTTCGTCGGTGAGCGCATAGGTCGCGTTCTCGGACACGTTCAGCAACTCGATGCGTGTCGTCGCCGGCAGATCCCAGGCCTCGAGTCCCGCGCGGACCATGCGCTCCAGGTCGACGAGAACCTCGGCCGTGTATTCGTGGAGCGGGGCGCTCACCGGTGTCCCCCGGGGGCTCATGCGCCCAGCACCGCATCGAGACCCTCGAGCAGTCGATCGGCTTGCGCGATCGACAGACACAGGGGCGGCCGCAGCTTCAGCACGTTGCCGCGCGCTCCAGCCGCGCCGATCAGAATGCGCCGTTCGCGCAGGCCGTTGATGACCGCGCTCGTGAACGCCGCGACGTCCAGGGCGCCCGGCGCCTGCAACTCGACGCCGACGTAGAGGCCCACGCCGCGGACTTCGGCAATGACCGCATGGCGTGCCGCGAGGGCTTCGAGGCCGCGCCGCAAATGCGCGCCGACCAGGGCGGCCTTGGCCACCAAGCCCTCCTCGGCGAGGACCTCGAGCACCGCCTGCCCCACGGCCGCGGCGACGGCCGAGCCGCCGAAGGTATTGAAATAGCCCACGTTCTCGCAAAACGCCGCGAGTATTTCGGGACGGGTGACGACGGCCGCGAGCGGATACCCGTTGCCCATCGGCTTGCCCATCGTGACGATATCCGGCGTGATGCCGTGTCGTTCGAAACCCCAGAGCGCCGCCCCGGTGCGGCCGAAGCCGGGCTGGACCTCGTCGGCGATCACGAGGCCGCCGGCGCGGTGGGCAAGCTCGACCGCCGGACGCAAGAAGCCTGCCGGCTCGGCGAAGATCCCGTCACTGGAGAAGATGCTGTCGAACAGCAGCGCACCGAAACCGACGCCCTCGCGTTGCAAGGCGCCGATCGCGTCGGCGACGTCGCCCGCGAAGCG
>Ga0116230_10002727_pt1 | contig 17030 bp, 12 predicted proteins | sample S1TSphfallax_3_FD_88678 | JGI IMG/M metagenome (GOLD analysis project Ga0116230, IMG submission 88678) | Host-associated microbial communities from peat moss isolated from Minnesota, USA - S1T2_Fd - Sphagnum fallax MG | ecosystem: Host-associated > Plants > Peat moss > Unclassified | place...
ATAATAGATAGGCTTGTTTTGATGTTATCACTAGATAGGTTATACATAATTAGGAAAAAGTAGGTTGGAATGTATGTAGGTAACATTTAAATAACCTACATAACCCTTAAATAGTCATATAATAAGCAAGCCCTAAGTAGCCTATGTCACCCCTCATTATACCCTAGGTAGGTGTTAGATAACATACATAGACCTTGTTCCAGTAAGGCCCACCCCATTGGGCTTTGCCCTACACAAACAACCCCATGATTTTGGTGTCTCTAGTGGATTTTATCCCCGTAGGTAGATGTGAACATGTATTGGTGGAGTTCTATGTAAGGTAATACCCTAGGAGTAGGGCGGTCCTGAAATGCTCAACCGCCTGACGATCAGGGTGTTTTTTTTCTGACATAAAACACCAGCAGAAATTTATTTTAAATAAATATAACAATACCCAGTGGGTATCCACTGGGTATAAACAAAAAAATACCCGCCGGAGAGGGGCATTTTGCGTTTCAAAATGCCCAGCCCTATGCTGAGAGCAGAAATTCCTCTGGATAAGGTGGCCTCTGGATACCCAAGAAATTTTCTGCCGGAGCTTGCCGTGTATTGAAAGTAACTAATATGTTTGTGTTTTTCTGTTGGTGAGTTTTGTTCCTTTGATCCTTCTTTCTTTTGGGCTGTGCTGGATATAGGTATATAACACATGTGTGCGTGTGTGTGCGTACGTTCTTGAAGAAGATGATGATGAGTTTGGTGCCTTGAGTTTGTTTTTGGGACTGGCAAGGTACTTACCAAGGGGGTTTTCAAAGGCATTTTTGGGAAGTGGGGAAAGGCTTCCCATTGTTGGAGTGATGGGGTAAGGGTAGGGAGGCTGGGGAACAAGGGCCAAGGAAAACCTGAGTCTTCGTCTCCTCCTCCTCCTCACCTTAGCACATTGGGAACCCAAAGAAAAAGAGAATGGCTACCTTGGGGGATTTCTTCCATGGGATTTTCATTACAGGGTTTAGGTCTAGGGGGAAAAAAAGAATTAATATTTAAAGGTGAAGAAAATGAAAACTGTTCATATAGGTATATCATATTGACAGTAATCCCTTTCCCAAAAGAATCAGATGGATGATTTAGGGGGGTGCGTGAGGAGGGTTGATGGATCACATTGTATTTTTTCTGGACTCGAAGTTGCAATAAAACTTAGGTATTGCACCATTCTACAGAAACAATTCACACAAGCTCTCTCTCTCTCTCTCTTTCTTTCTTTCTTTCTTTCTTTCTTTGTGGGTGTGGATTTTGGGAGAGCTTTTGTGCCTATGTTTGTTGGCCAAGAGCACGACAAGAAATGGAGCGCGGGCTCAATCCGGAATGGATTTAGGGGTAGCCAATGGGAACGTCACAACTCACCCGCTCGCCAAAGTGAGGGGGGGCGGCCGAGCAGAAGAGTGGACTTTTTAAAACAGAAAGGTAGGAAACGTACTGACACGCGGCGGTAATTCATTAGGTGTATTTATTATTATTTTTAGAATTTATAATGTCTATTTACCTGTTGCTTGTACTTTTACAAATTTTACTCTACCCGCACTATCCTACAAACAAAGGGGCGAGTTTAAAACATTATCTTGGTAATAATATAATAAACCAAGATAGATTTTTTTTTTTAACTCTTTATAGGCTGGGTAAACAGGGAGGTACGTTACCCCCCCTACGATTCCTTTTTTTTTTAAACCTGGGAGGCTCCTTGATAGAGGGGGGACGCGTGGGCTTATCTAGGTGTCCAGGATTCCATTACTTACCTACCCACCTACTTAGGATGAAATAGGGTAGGTTATTACCTCGTGTGGTTTGAATTTTCTGCTCCTGTAATAGTGGGGATGTCTGTCCTATCCTACCCCCTAGGTGACATTAATTTATTACTAGGGGGTAACCTTAGACATGGCTATAATAAGCAAAGGGCGGCAGCCCATACCTATACCTACCTACCTACCTACCTAGCCCACGTCGTGCTACTTACCTACCACCTAGGGACGAGTTACCTAGTTTTCTTTTATTTTTTCATTTCCACTTTTTTTTTTCCTTTTCTTTTTGTTGAGTACCTACTTAGCCAGTCAACTATCTTTTGATAAGTACCGTATTGTGGGGATGATGGGGGGCGGGGCGGAGGGGATTTCCCTTCTTTTCCTCTTGGTCCAGAGGTCTTGTTCAACTCTTTTTTTTACTGGCGAAATTTCGCCAAAAACCGAAATTCAAAATTCAACAACGAATTGTTTTTGAAGGTTCTCAATCGCCAGAAGTCATATTTTTAATTGTTTTGAATCAACCGATCCCTGTATTTGATTTCCAGTGCGTAGCCAAATATATAGAAGGATGATTAAAGAATTGGGACTTTAGATTTTATTTATAGCCATATTCGGCTATATATTCCTAAGGACCATCGCCTGTTTATTCTACATCTTTCTATGGATGGTCGCCACTGTGGCTCCAAAAGAAAATTCCTCAATAGCACAATGGTCTTGTTTTGTGCGAGGGGGCTGCTGGCCTACAAAGTTGGGGGTGCAAGGTGCCCACCATTCCTTTCCCGCCTCCCACTTTGAAGCACATGGAGGCCTGTCTGTACAAGTTTACCAGTGTTGATAAGAACAGGGGGATAGTATGCGAGGGGTATTGCCCTCAGAACGAGTTATTCCTGAAATAAGCGGCCCTTAGGCTCTGAAGTAAGGGTCCACCCAAAGCAGAGCCAAGGTGTGCTTGTTATGGGAACGCTCCCCACTCTAAGGCTATTGCACCCTCTAAGAGGACTGTTAAAGGCAAGGCACTCCCAGAATATGTTCTTTAAAATAAATTATCATGATACCCGGCGGATATCCTGTGGTATTGTGAAGGGGGGAAAAAAGCTTGTCGGAGCAGTGATTTCACTTTTCAAAACACCTCACCCTTTAGGGAGTGGAAATTCTGCTGGATAAGGTGCCCTCCTGGCACACTAGAAAATTTGTGCAGGTGCTTTACATAATAGTACAAGTTGTTCGCTGAAAAGTCTACATTGGGGATTCTTTGATGTTTCCTCACCTAAACCACTTAAGGAGGAATGAGATTTGTGGCCTTTTCTTTGGGTACTTTCACCAATGGGTTACAGAGAATTTAGTCTTTTTTTTCAGCCAAAGTTGGTTCATCATGTAGAAAAAATATTTAGAAACCTTATTTTTTTCCAAAAATCAATTGGCGTGAAACAATAATAACAAAGGGTGTGTCACACTCTGGCCTTGCCATTTACATTAAAAAGTGTCTTAAGGCAAAAGAAGAATTATGGAAATTTGAGTTTTTCACCATGCAAAAATATAATCTTGAAAAAAAAATCCTCTAAAGGAAACCAAAATCCTTCAAGATATCATAACTCTATAACTAATCTCAAGTTTCAACACAAGCCAAAATATCATCTTTCAAAAATCCTTGTATAAATTGACCTACTACCGAGGGGGCCAAAATCCATTAAGCTACTTTACTCTATAATGAATCTCAACGCAATATCCTTGCCTTGGTAGGCAAGGCCAACAAAGCTCACCATGTACACCAAAAGCCATATTTAGCAGACAAAGAGTACTTAATTGGTGAAAGTTGTGGCCAGTGTGATTAGGATCAAACCGATGTTGGCTGGTGCTAGGGTTTCAGCCAGGTTCAGGTTTGGGTCAAAAGAACCAACTCCAATAGGTTTACATGAACTTGGAAGTGGCTAGCAAATGGATTCGACCATTCTACATGGACCTCGACTTGGCCTTAAAACCAAACCCAACAGGTCTACATGGACCCAGACCCAGCCAAGAACTGAGGTTGATGAGTCTTAAAAGTTTTTTTTGCAAGGTCCAGGTTTTTAAGGTTAGGTAGGGATTAGGATCCTAAGTTTAGATAAGATTTTAGATTTCTAGGTTTTATGATCTTGTGTCTAAACTCTAAGTCCTAGGTCCTAACCTTAAGGTTTAATATATAAGGGCATCCTCAATTGTAGCACTAAAGTGATTTTTACACAAATATTTTATGATGTTCCTTAGGTTGTTCTCCATGTTGAATAAATGCCCAAATAGGCATGTGTGGGTGGAGACCATTGTTGGGTAACTATTCTCTATATTGTTCCTTATTGTTGTTATTGGGAACATGTTGAGGAACACTTTGAAAAATTAAAGGAATTGATGGGAACAGCATGGCATTCTTTTGATGAGCACACAAAAATCCCAAAAAAAAATGAAAATTGTTTAGAAATCAACCTTGGAACTGTGCCCAAGAATAAGCCAAAACCAGCCCCCATTTAAACTTGAAACTAGAGGTTCTTATAAAAGTTGAAGATGTCACAAGTGAAACCTTCATCAAGAAAAATTGACTTGACCCTGGAACCCACAAGTTTTAATTTTTGAAAATATTCCCTAAACCCAAAACTGGTGGGTCTTCAAAAAAAAAATTAAATCCTATAAACCCAGACCCAATGGTTCTTGCAAAAACTAAGAACCAACCAAACACTATATCAAATGACAAATGGTAGGCAGTTCTTTGCTTTCATTGAAGAACCTCGGGTTCTACTAAATAAATTAGAACTCTCACAATTGAAGTTCAACACATAAACTAAACCAAGAATCTGGGTCCTGTTCTTATGGTGTATTCACAGTTGATGTTAAGTCAGTGTTAAATGAAAATTTAGGTGGCATCCTAAGTGGCAGCCAATGTTAAGTGAATGTTAACTTAACATAAAATGTTCATCATAAGTAGGTGTAAGTCCTAAATGACTAGCATGGTGTTAGGGGACTCAAGACTAGAGCCCCTAACACCAAGTGTGAATGCACCTTTAGTAACCCAGACTGGAACCAGCAGTTAATCTCCAATTAACCACCGGTTCAAAAACATGTATTTTGGTTTAGATTTTGATTCCACGCATAAATAGAAATGAGAACTGATTCCATTCTAATTCTTCTGAAAAACAAAATCTAGTTCCAGTTCAGGTGCTGAAAATCACATCCAGCTTTTTGGTTTGATTCTTACTAACCAGAACTAGAACCAACAAGTGCTCAGTATGTAAATACATCTATTTCTGTGAGGATGATTTGTCATGGGTGTCTGTGCTCTCTGGGTAAGTTACCTATTTTCCTATGTTCTTCTAATTCTTCGTTGTTCATAAGAAGCCAACCGTCTTGCCCTACATTTGCCGCCTTGCTCACTTTTACTTTCCCTTCCTTTTTTTCTCTCTTCCCCCCGCCCCCCTTTGGGATTATTACTATTGCTTACCAATTCTTTTGGAATCACCCTCTTTTGATGAGTCATTGGAGGATAAGGATTGGAGGATTGGACAGCCAATTATGATAGATGAGGAACTGTTCACATGGAACCCCACGTACACACACACCATCACCAAGTCGTCCCCAACAAGCAGGCTTGTGAAGGAACATCCCCTTTTTTTCCTTTTCTTTTTTTCTTTCCACCTTCATTAATTTTTAAATTTTAAGTTCCGCCTAACTCGGAGACCACCTCTTCTTTAAGAATGTTAGTTAATTTGTATTCTCTTTTGTATTCTAGTAAGGGAACTTCCATCAGCAGTCCCATCTCCCCCATCCCTCTCGGATTTGAAGCAGTATGGGGGAGGGGCTTGGCTTGGATGGGGGGCTTGGATGATTCGAATAGATTCACTGTAGTGTGGTGTGGACCCATTTGGACTTCTTTTTTTAGCAGATTGTCCCCGGGCCTACAAATAATGTACTACTCTTGGTGGTTAGATAGCATTGTGGGTACAATCGAGGGAGGGTGGCAAAGAAAATTTTATATCCAAATGTCTACAGTTCAACACAATGAGTAAAGTAGTGTTGAGTGATTTGGGTGGGAGGGGAAGAGAAGGGGGAGGGGGCGGGTGGTAAGGTGTGGGCTTGCTTTCTGTCTGAAATTGCAAAGCTCGAATCAGAAAGCATTTCTTGAAACTCATTGGAAACCAATGAAGACAGGTTGTGGAATTACAAGCTTGCTAGCATCCCAATCATTGCAAGCCAAGTTTCAGCTGCCTGTATATGCTATGACACAAAAACTTCCAGGAGTTCAGGTCAATTCGCACTAGCTTGATCTTGAGCTATTTATGTTGTAGAGAATGTGCCCTAGGCAGTGCAGTCTGCCTCCAAATGACTCCTCAGGATGAGGAGCCCTAATGATGAAGTAAAAGCCCCAGAATGCTCCCCCTAGGGCATAAAGCTTCAGCCTAAGAAGGTCATTAAGAGTGTTGGGTGGTTGTTTTACTTTTTATGAAAAACTTCTGGTTCCAGTGCTGCAACTTCTCATAGGCAAGGTAAGGTTTCGGTTCTAGGTACTTTCTTCTTCTGAAAAGAAATTGGACCCAGTTCAGTTTCAAGTGCCACAAGTGTTGGGCGATTTTGCATCCGGGTCTTGCTTTCTGTTTTAATGTTTCGCCGGTTCCAGTTAGTGGGTGAATTTAGAGAGCTTCAGAGTAAACTCCAGGTTAGGTTCCAAAATTTAAAGCACCTAAAACTACCTCTGTAAATAAGCCAGAAAGTCATTCCACCAAAATTTATTTATTACAAAGCTTTCACATGAATAAACTAGAAACTACTTCTGAACTACATTAGTAATTCATATCTAACGGTTTTGAAGTTTTTTTTTTTCTCTCTCTCATGTCATTTGTTTTCATGTTTCATTCACTTCTATTTGCCACCCTCAGTTTTTCTCTCAAACATCATCTAATTCTTCCCTTGCACACCTTCTAATTTTGTCCTCGGCATACCTTAAACTCTGCCCTCAAACACCCTTAAAAGCCTTCACACACACCGCCCAATCATGGCAGCAACAAGAACCCAAAGCCTCAACATACTCAACACACACATAAGGCCCTTTTTTTCTCTTCTTGTCTTTTTGGCACAAACAGAAAAAAAAATCCATTGCAGAACAAGGAGAACCAAGGCACACAAACCAGAACTGGGTCAACGCCTCAACCCAGTCAGCCTACAACCTGATTTTACACTTCCTAGGCACTTGGTAACACCATCTAACCTTGAGGTCATTGCGAGCGCAAATAGGAAAGTGTGAGCACCAAAGCTGATCAAACTGGGTCAATAGCTCAAATCTGGCCTAAAAAGGAGCTTTGTCAATCTCTAATCTAACTCTATTCCAATGAAATCTACTATAATCTATCAAGCCTTCCCAAATTGCACACCCAAGTTTAACATCACTCCACTTAACATTGTTGAAAATTTTGTCATTCATGTCCAACCAGATGGCCCAAAGTACTAGGCCTCTAACTATTGTCCAAATGCAAGAGAACTGCCTATACACCTTAGGCAGCTTCTAAGTGAATAGGCATTGCCTCACATCAAAGGCCTTTTTTTCCTTCTCCTTGCGGTGGGTCTGAAAGACTGTGAATGATGGTGAAGGCCCATTCCCAAGCAGCTTTGGCCTTAGGATAGTCCCAAAACCTATGAACCACAGTCTGGGGGTATCTTGGTTGCAAGATTGACAAGTTGTTGCTACCTCTTGGTTGATCCTGGCATGCCACACATTCATGACTATTACTCGATGCCACATCACTCACATTAATCATGCCTCCTTTTTTAATGTGGCCTCCAGCCATACATCTGCACACTTCATCTTAAATGAACTTGGGATCACCATGGGCCACCCTTTTGCTACATTCTTGTTTAGTTGTATTCTGGATTGAGCCAACATCTTCCTCCCTTCAGCAGTAGAGAAATCTAACAAGCTCCTATCATCCTCCCAAATCCACCTTGCAGGATCATATGTTAGTTCTAACACCTTCCCCCAAAACATAAGAAAATGTCTTTTCCTAGTTGAACACTTTGAAAGATTTAGTACTCTGACTCGCTTAATGATCCCACAAGCTGGGTTGCTATAACTAAAGGGTTGATGTTGAAGGATTTTAACATGTGGAGCCACTTTGTACAAGATCATGCCTTCGAGGATTCCTGGTTCTTCCACCATGTTTGAGCATTATGGTTGGAAGTCTTGTGTAGTTGCAAAGACCACACAAGGGTTGGGGTCTTCCTCATTTGGGAAAATACCCATCCACTTTCCTTTTCATGTTTGGGTAGTAGGACACTTAAGCTTTTCAACCTAACATTGTGGAGGGCTTGAAATAATTTTATTTCGTATCATTTTTTCAACCTCTTTAAAACCAAACATCTTTCTTGCCTCCTCCCAAGGTCTAAAACCACATTCTTTCACATTCCAAAGGTCAACAATCTTTGAAAGAGTGTTCTAATTATGTAACTCTCAAAATTGAAACCCGAAATTCTCCCCTAAATTGAGTAGCCCACCAAATGTTCACATTCCTTATTTCTTATAACAATGGGGGGACATATGCTAACCTTTTTAACCAATGATTTTCATGATCTCATGATCCTCCCCCAAACTTTGGATCTTGATTTAAACATTGGTAAATCCTAATATTCTAATATTATTTCAATTGCAATTTTTTGTTCTTATACATATTCAAGTTTAGTTATACAAAATATGTATTAAAAATCCATACATAAGCTAAAATGTTTCAACAACCACATTCCTCACAACCCAAGTATCTGCATAGTTATTAATCTGTCATAATTCTGCCACAATTTACTTCTCATACAAATATGAAGGAAAGAAATAATCAAATCATGGAAAAAATACAAAAAACAAAAGATCAAAGATCATAGTTTAACAATTATGTGTACATCCTCAACAATGTTTTATCTCCATAACTACTATTCTTATTTATATCTTCTTTGTACTCCTAGCATTGGACAATAAAAAAAATTAATCATGAAAGAACTTCCAAAAAACATATCCAGAGCCTCTTTAATCCTCAACTTTCTTACCTAAAACATCGTTTGAACTCCTCCTCAATAGTCCTAATCTCACCTACCTTATACTTATTAAACCTATTATGTCCAACTTGTCTCAGAATAGACATCACAATGCCTACTTATGCTTATTTGGTCTAATTACTACAGTATAATCTTGCCTTTAACATTTTCCCCCCTGTACTTTGGATTTCATCCTCGAAATCATGTTCAAGACATTTGTCCTAAAATAACCCATCATTTACATAATAAACTTTCTTTTATTCATGTTTACTATGTAGTTGTACCCTATGGTTCTATAGACTTTTGTTCCTATGTTACATGAATTTCTTCAATTTGTAAAGTTTGTTGTAATTGCTCTTGTTGCCATCTTTTGTAATGGTCTATGTGTGGCCATTATTTCTCTCCTCATATGAAGTTGCTATTGTTGTAATTATTGTAACAAAATGGGTGGTTAGAAACTATAGCATAGTTTAGTGACTACATGTGAAAAAATACATATTGTGTTTTTTACTATGTTGAAACTTCTATTGATACCTACTCTTCAATTGGTGCTACAATTTATTCATCCATAGCCTCCTTTGTAGTATTTCCCCCCCTCAAGTCTATAGGTGAACTTGATTGAACTTCTTGAGCTTCTCCACTTGACTTGTTTCATACCGATTCAATTCTAAAGTATTGAAATTGTCTTTAGGAGTTGTAGAAGGTGAGTCATATTTGAACTCTGGATATGCTTCCCCAAGTATATTTTAAGCCTTATTTTGGAGCTAGCTTCATCTACTTTGTGTTCATCAAACAAGGTCTACAAATTTGTGTGAAACATATCTTGAATTAAGTTCCACCATGTGTCAACATTAAATGCCTACAACTACAAGGACTTTTGCTTAATTCTCAAAATTGTGTTGTACATTAACAAATTATCATATTCTTTCAATATGTGCTTGGACAAATATGGCTCCATGGTTTGATTGAGTTCAGAACTTTGTTTAGCCTTGTTACATCTTGTTGTAGCTGTTGGATCAATCTATTACACACAACATGGGTTTTGTCCTCTCGCACATCTTCATCTTGCTAATGCACAATACTCTAAAGCTCTTTGTTGAATTTCATAATTTCCATCTCATGTACCTACACCTAGGTCAAAACATAGTCAAAGGAATCACAAAGGTCATCAAATGTTAAATTCTATCATAAAAAACTAGAAATTTATTTATTTATTGAAATTTGAAACCATGATAATCATGGCACATTATTCCTTTTTAACACACATGAATGTCAAGAAACTCAATTTCAAAATCCATTTGATCCAATTTTAAGTTTTTGTTAAGTTGATGAATTTGGGATGTGAAAAAATCTGTCATTAAAAAGGGACATTTTTACAAAGGATTTTCAAAAGACTCATTTAATAGAAATAAGTTGATGATAAAAAAATATGAAATGATAATAACATATTAAACACACTAAAAAAACATTCACAATTTGAAAAATGTGGAATTCTAAAACTTTGAAAATTCAAAGTATATACATTTGAAAATTCAAAATTTCAAAACTTCTAGAATGTTTTACCACATATAAATGGGGTATAATGTACATGATGTATTCAAAATAAATAAATTATATTACATTAAATTCAACTTTTAAAAGTGAGATTTATTGGTATGATTTCAAATTATCATCACTTTTCAAGATGAAACATAAAATCTACAAGGAATCTGTATATTTTTACAAATTCATATTTATTTGAAAATGGTTTTAAATAAATTTTTGACTTATTGAGGCAATTATAATCATTTTTCATAACAAGTTGCAAAAACAATCATTCAAAAAATCATTCATATGAAAAAAATTATCTTGGGGAAAAGGATATGCATGACTAATGTAAAATAACGTTTATAATTCCTTTGATTTCATTTTGACCCACCTATCATTGGAAACTCTCCTTGTTTCATTACAAAGTTGTAATTTAATCTTTAGATCGTTTGTTTTTTTTTCAAGGCCTAATATTTGGCATCTTTTATCCTAATTTGCTTTTAACAAACCCCTTTCTCCCTTGATTATTTCATACAACTACATCTATTGCTCTAGAGTTGCCTTCCTTTGTTTTACGATAATAAATTCCATTACAACTGGTTCAATTTTTTCTCCTTGGTTTGAAGTGTCTTCTTGATCTCAACTTCAATTGCATGGATGTGATGTTGTAAATCTTGCATTTCATGTTGTGTTGTTGAAGTTTTACTCTCTAACACCTGTTTTTTCGCTCCATTCCTTTCACACATCAATTTGAATCCTAACAATTCAATTGTGGTCTACCCCATCTTCCTATTATAGTTTGCCACATGTTGGAACAATCCTGCAATCCATAGGTCCTTTTTTACCTCCTAACGTAATGATCCTCTTATGTGTGGGTTTTGAAAATTTGGAGTTGTGCCCCTAGATATTTCTACAAATGGCCTTGCATTCTTATATGTGCCAAATTTATCCCTTAACTCATACACCCTTGCTAAAAATGATGGTCTACCTTTTTTATTTGCAATTAATTATGTGGTTTATAGTTGAACCTCCTATTGATTATGTTGGGGAGATGATGAACGTGATGGAAACCACCTAGTTGGATTTCTTTTTGAAGATATAGATCTCTCCCTTTAGTACTCTTGTGGTATGTCTAAATTTATAGGTGATGGAAATTATTGAACAACATGATCCTCCAATTGTGGTTCCTATTTGGCCACATGTTCTGGGTTTGAAATCTTTGTAATTGGTGCAAGTCGTTGTGCCTCCTCTTGAGGTTGTTGTGGTCTTGGTATGGTGTGGGATACCATGACTTCTGGGTTAGGAAATGGTCCTGACATTTATTCACCTTTTGATCATTAAAGGTCTCTCTTCTTCTTCGAATCTTTTGCAGTTCTCTACTCCCTAGCCCGCATCTATCTTGGTGATATGTTGGACGAAACAAGAGGTCATTTAACTTGCTGCAATCACTTCTTCATTTCCAAGGTATTGACCCCTAATGTAGAAACATAATGTATTCAAGTGGGTACATTTTCTAGTGGTATCTATTGAGTTGTGTCAGGGAAGAAATGGAACATCAAAATTTCAATAACTAATGTTGAATGACAAACATCTTTCTTTGGATCAACCTTGATTGTTCCCATCATGATCTTAATCTAGGAGGTTGTCCATCTCATCAATTATCTCTAAAGTTGTTTAAACAAAGTGTATGCCCAATCTACTGCCTTTCTTTGTAGAGTTGTCATGATTGATATAACATTTCTATTACTAAAATACCATACGTTATCCCTTTGGTAAATGACTTGAATGAGTGCAGGGAGACAAATATCATAAAGTGGTTTCATCTTACTAACACTTTCTATTGTTTTGTCTTTGCATATGTTCTTAGCAAGGCAATATATTAAAACGTGGCTTATGTAGTTTGTTTGTTTGCCTACATCTATTCTTTCCAACCTTTGTTGGAAATCTTGAAAACATCTACAATCAAATGTTTATCAATTGCAATAATTTTCTCCCCCATCTTTACATATATAGTTTATCCCTTAATTTGATAAATGTTGAGAAACTCCACATGTTGATCATGGTGTGGTGCTTTCCACTGTAGTTCCAACAATCCTACCAGTCCTACTTTGGACACCCATTGTTTTTCATCTTCTCCCATATTTACCTAGGTTGTGATTATCTCCAACTTTTGAATACACACCTGCTTTACTGGTGTGAAAATCAACCTTTATAGTTTTGGTGAAAACACAAACCTAGCTTGATGCACCATTGTACTACTTTTCTACTTCTTCCTTTTAGACTTAGACGAACTAGGTTTTGAGGAACCTGGAACAATCAATGGTGCAAATTTTGTAGCTATTTGTGGTGTTGTAGTTATCACTTGTTTCAATGCTTGAAGAAAGTGGAGGTTGTCTCATCCTCACCCTCTGAATCCATTAACACCACCGTGTCTACTTCCACCTATGGTTTTGAAATTCTATGTTCTCTCAGAAAACGCAACCACCTCTCAACGTCACTCTTTGTGTGCATGCCATAGTTTGTAATGTGATTTCGATCCTTCTCCCAAGATTATAGTTTGGAAAAGATTCTAGAGATTGAACTTGAAGCAATGTTAAATTTGTAGCTCCAAAATGTGCAATATGGCCCGCCTTCTACGTTTGCAAGTTTGCAACAAACATTTTATGTGTTTCTTGTTCTATTTAACGAAATAAATTTCTACATTCTTCCTCTTTCTCTCAAATTATTTTTAAGAACTTGTTTACTAAATTTTTTTCACTCATTTTAATCTATTGTAATGCGTGAAGATTAGAAAAGTTTTTTAAAAAAATTATTCACAATCAACATCATGTCAATTCTACACCACTACCTTTTGCGGCCCTTGATGTGTCATTATACCCATTAAGGTTTTGGGATTTGAAACGGTAAATCTTGCATTGCCACCTATCATTGATTTTTTTCATCCAATTCGACCTTCACAAGAATGTCAATCAATTGGTACCATCTATACCATGAACATAGATTCATCTAGATGTTTTTTTTCCTTATCATGCATCTCAATATCTCTTTGTCTTCCCAATACACTAATTTAAATCAATCTATAGTCAATGATTTTTCATCCAAAAATTGGTAAGGTTTCAAGGTGTTCACATTTACAACTATAAGGTTTGGGTCAAACTTATGTAAGGTCACTAAAAGCACAATATTATTTGGTAGGTAGAACTATACTATGTATGGACCAAACCACTTATTGGTAAATTTCCCAAGATGTGTTTTTTGTCCTTTTGGAAATCAAAGTACATTATCTCCAAACTTGAACTACTTTTATGTGTATTTCTGTTGGCTCCACAGAACACAATTCCATTGTTGACTCCCAATAGTCTCTTCGGCATGTAGTTTGTTAATCTATGGTTTCTCCAACTCTGTTAATATATTAGTTAATATTCTAACAAGATTTACATCTCTATGGTCCCCACCAAATGTTAGTAAAACATATTATGTGGGCATGAGAGGATGCAATCCATAGATTAGCTAGTATGGAGTGTACCCTATAACTACTTTATAAATTATTATGTACGAGAAAAACATAGTGGGTAAATACTCATTGCAATTTGCCTTGTTCTCATTAATTTAGTAATGAAATTAATAATGAACTTGTTAGTTGATTTTGCATGTCCATTTCCCTTTGGATAATGGGTAGTAAAACTCAAATGTTTCAATAAGAAATGATCACTAAGATATTTAATAACATCATTGATGAAATTAACTCCTAGTTTGTTACTAGGGTTACTTGACACCCAAACCTAGTTTAAATACATTCATAAAGAAACTTTGTTGTGATAACAAGAATGTTGGTTTTGACTACCTTAGCCTCCACCCATTTGGTAACATAATATGTGGCTACAAGAATGTATTCATTACTTATAAACCATCCTACATGTTTGATTGGTCCAACAAAGTCCAATCCCCATTTTATAAATGGTTCCTCTAGTAAAGTTGTAACCAATTTAGCCAAATTTTGCATTGTTAAACCAACTATTTTGCATGCATCACAAGATCTATAAAATTTAAATGCATTATTAAATAACTTGGGCCACCAACATCCCGCATGAATAATCTTCTTTGTAGTGATGTTTGCTACAAAATGGCCTCCACCAAATCCTTCATGAAGCTCCCGTAGTATCGTCTATGCTTCACCTGTGGTTACACAACATTTAAATCTGTTATCTTGACCCATGCGATACATGATACCATTATGTAAAGTAAAGGGTTTTGTTCTTTTTGTTAATCGTTGTTTCTATGTATTGGTCAATATCCTAGGCATCTATCCCATCTATAGATAATTTTTGACTTCCTCCAACCATACTAGTTATAACATGAACAATGTAGCATATGTAATTTGATTAGGTATCCCAATCAACTTTATAATATCCAAAAGTTTGAATAGTGCATCGACTACTATATGTGTACGATCTGGTTTGAATACTACAATAAACTGATATTCCAAAAACAGTAGTAACCATCTAGCAATACATCGTGAAACATATGGTTTGTTTACTAAATAGACCAAATCCATATGATATAAATTAAAAACAAACTTGTTACCCAAAAAATAATGTTTGAATTTATGCAATGCAAATACCATTGCTAATGCTTCACGTTCTATGGTACTATAATACTTATCATCACTATTTAGTAATCTAAAAACATAAACAATAGGCTAGTCATGTTTTCCTATTAGATTTTGAGTTAACATGGCACTTATAACTAATAGAAATGCATTTGTATGCACATGAAATTCAACATCCCAATTAAAATATATCAAAGTAAGTGCTTTTAAATACTTATGTTTAATTAGCTCCCATGTTGCCTAACATTCTAAAGTCCACAAAATTTATTCTATTTTCTTCATGAGTTTGGTAATTGGGGCCATTATGAATGTAAAATTCTTGATGAAACATCAATAGAATTGAGCCATTTCCTTCGTGGATACACGCATTTGGACTATGGCTTGGATTTTCTTAAGATTTGGTAATTTACCCTTTTTGGAAACAATAAACCTTAGTATGATCCCTGAAAATACCATAAAGACACACTTATCTAGGTTCATACTAATCCCAAATTCCTTGCACTTTTGAAAGCATAGTTTGAGTTTTTGTAAATGAATGTCCATATCATTGTAGATAGTGAAATTATCCAGAAAAAATTTCATGAATTTGTCTAGATAAGCTCTAAAGGTTTTGTTCACTACCTTCTAATAAGTGGGAGGTCCATTCTTTAGTCCAAAAGACACTCCTACCCATGTAAAAACTCCCCAATCTGTTATAAAAGTTATTTTGTATTTGTCCTTTGGTGCTATAGATATCTAGTGGTTTTCAAAATATCCATCTAAAAAGGAATAAGCATCATGATCTACAATTATATTCTGAACTTCATCTATGAATGGCAAAGGGTAGGGATCTTTCTTGGTAGCTACATTCAATTTTCTAAAATCTACACAAATTTTGAATTTTCCATTCTTTTTGGGTACTACCACAAATGGTGATAACTAGGTGGCTTCTTTTACAGGTAGGGTAAATCGTGTTATTAACAAACTGTCTATATCATGCTTAATGGTTACAATGTAGTTTGGATTCATTTTGTACTTGGCTTCATGTGATGGTGGAATTGATGTATCCAACTCAATATAATGTTGTGCCCATCATGGAGGTATACCTTTCAGGACTTTGTAAGCCCACGCAAACATGTCCTTATACTACAGTAATAGCTTCTTCAAAGAAATCATGCTTTCTTCAATCAACCAAACATTCACTTTGATAGTCTGAAGATTCTATGTTGTTCCCAAATTTATCAACAACAATTGTTATTCTTCTATTAACATCTAGTTGGCAATTTATTATTCATGTACTCAAACCTTCATTGGTGTCTCATCAACTTGCACTTGATGTGGGGTGTGGTGATAATAAGTTTCAGGATAATCCTTATCTTTTACGTTGACTTCATGTTTTTTATTAAAAGTGATTTTTGCATTACTTTTGAAATTACAAAAAGGTTATGCTTTAACATATGTAAAACTAGTTCTTTTAGTTTGTATTATATTAACTATCACAATTTCTAAAATTTATAATGGCATATTAATTGTACCAATAGAAAATAGACGATATTCATTAACAAACATTATATCTTCTTCCTCATTTGTAGTGCTATTATGATAATCAAAGCATAGTAAAACCTTTGGTCTTTTCAAGTAAGTGCCTAGGTGTTTAGTCACAACTATGGTTTGGACTATATTGTTCCCTATATTATGATCATTTTATTTCCCCAATCATGTGTTATTTCAACATCTATGAGCCAAGGTCTTCAAGGAACATGGAATAACTAGAATCTACAACTGTCACAACCTTGCTTGCAAGGTTGTGGTCCAAGAGAAGAAGCCTAGGAATGAAAGAAAATGTGAGGGAATGAACCCTCACACTCCCAAGGGAGCTTCCACCTTGGGAGTTGGAGTCCTGATGGACTCCCGAATGTTCAAAGAGCGATTACAGGGGTCAAAACCCAATGGATTGAGGAAATTTTTATATCATTGGAATGTTATTGAAACTAATATATCTAAAATGAGCTTGCATAACTAATTTAGACACTTGAAACACAAGTTATGGCCAAAAGAAGGGTTGGGAGTCAAATTGTCGAGAGTCAAATTGCCAATTTGACTCCCGACCA
>Ga0116230_10002729_pt1 | contig 17027 bp, 16 predicted proteins | sample S1TSphfallax_3_FD_88678 | JGI IMG/M metagenome (GOLD analysis project Ga0116230, IMG submission 88678) | Host-associated microbial communities from peat moss isolated from Minnesota, USA - S1T2_Fd - Sphagnum fallax MG | ecosystem: Host-associated > Plants > Peat moss > Unclassified | place...
GGAGGAACATCAGATCTCTTTTTGTCTTTATTTGGATCTGTCTCTTCAACAACCAGGGAATCAAAAATATTTTAAGACTCAGGATCATTCCTGCCTAATCGTATTCTTCAGGATCGACTAAATACATATTGCTTAATCGTATTCTTCAGGGTCGACCAGCTATGAAACAACTGTTAGATGCTGCATCAGAAGCTTTAACAAGAAAAGCTATTGAACATGGCCTTAGTCGATGATATCCGACTTCGACAAAAAATGGGGTAGGTGAGCATAAGTATCTTTATTTTTCAATGTATTAGAAAATATAGGCACTATATTTTTTTAATTTACGCAAGATAGACCTCGACATCTTGAAACCATTTCATACCAAAAGCTTGATAGATCATTCGGGCTTCTGCTTTCAAGGATAAGGGCAACCAGTAGCGATCGCCTGTTTTTTTGTGAACAAGTTTATTTGCAGCAAAGGTTAAAGAATTGAGTAACTGATGTAAGTTAAGGCATAGTTTCTGTTGCTGAACTTAAAATAAACCGTGCTCGCTCACGACGAAGCATTTCAAAAGGATTTATACACGTTATACCAATGCCGAGACATGCATTCGGAATTTTGACCTTGCGGTTACTATCTGCTGGTACCTCGTGAGTGACAATAGTGTATTGATGTGCTTTGGCATAGGCTACAAGCCAATAATCTGCCACTTGTAAAAAGGTTGAAATGGCAGCAGACTCGTAGTTTTGAGTAGTGACCCAAGTGCTAACTTCAGTTAAAGCGGATAGCAAAGAGTCATCCAGGGCCAAGAAGAACCCTTTGCTTTGCGCTCCGGCCCAGGTTGAGAGATCATCTTGTCCACCTGCAATTTCATCTGCAACTTTTTGGATACTAGCAACTGTACCTTCTACATTTTTTTCGACCAGCCAATCCCAAAAAGCTGGGCAAAAATCAAGGCCGTAATGCAAGTTCTTAGCCTGGATAAAGACATTGGCATCGAGTAAGTATTTTGTCACAGCATAACTCCCACCTCTCGACACAGATTGTTGAAGGTTTCTGTCTTCTTGACACCTAACATGCGCATCGCATCGCGGTATAGCGTTTGACCTTCCAGAGTGCTGGCAGTGAGTGCACGCGTGAAACGGCGACCGAGCCTGGCAATAGTAGTACTATAAAAATCCCCTCCACCGCTATTTCTGGTGCTTTTTTTGCGCAAACGTTCGCGTTCTACCTCCCAAGCGGGGTCAAAATCGGCACGGCTCAACCATTTGGCATCCAGAAGACGACGGAGGATGACGAGTGTACTAACTTTAAAGCGACGAGCAAGGCGATTAAGTGCCTCTTCAACACTTTCATTGCGGCGCAATTCTGTTATAAAAATTGACAATGGTACTAGCAATTCCGCTGCAACAGCATTGCACCATACCTCTTCACGACGTAAGTTATTAAGGGGAGCTGGTCCTGCATTCGATATACCCGAAGCGTTTAGCCATAGATGTGCCAGCTCGTGTGCAAGGGTAAACATTTGCGCCGATTTAGTATCAGATCCGTTAATAAATACCAATGGAGCCAAACTATCAGATAAGGCAAAGCCGCGAAATTCATAAGCATTGAGTTTGCGCTTATTATTACTCATGACAATACCACTGACCATGACAAGAATCCCAACACTGTCCACTTGTTGGATAAAAAGACGAAGAGCATCTGCCCAAGTTGGGCAAGCACGGCGCACATCAAGATCAAATCCGATGGTATTCCGAATTTTTTCGGCAACCCATTCAACTTCCATGCTAACATCGACACTACCAATATAACCATAGGCAGGTTGGTGCGTCATCTGCGCAAATTCTTTGTACCAAGTCTGGCGTTCCTGACAAGTATAGAGTGTATCAAGAAGATCTGGGCTAGGGCGTACTACAGGTTTGTTGCCAAAAGTCCGAAAATCGGGAATTGGTAATGGCTCTTCAGGTGGCAATTGCAGGAATAGATAACCAAAAGGAACATGAACAGCTTTTGCAAAAGCTTCAAGCTGCTTCAGAGTTGGTTTCTCTTTACCTTTTTCCCAAAAACTTAGCTTCTTAAAACGCGCTTCAAGAGCTTCAAAATCTTGGCCTGATCTTTCACGCGCCCAGCGCAAGATATCTGGGTTGATGTTGACCCCCTTCATACCGTTCTCCAAAATTTGATCATAGATGCGTTATGTCCTGCCCATACCATTTTAGTTAGATTGGATGAATACATGAGAATAGCTTTTCAGAAGTATCTCAGTTAATACAATATAGAAACGTCGTTTCTTGCCCATTTCGCTACTCTCTAAACACTAAGAGCGAATATCTAGTTACTTAATTCCAACATAATTTAAATAAATACTTCTACGCAATGGTAATATCTTTGCATAAGACCATTACTTTGCTCGCCTTAATGTAATGGAATTTCCTTCTATAATTAAGGTTAGCGGAGGCAGGTGGTATATGGTAAGGAAGCTAATCTTGAAAACGTCCGTATCCATGATTTACGCTATTACTCACGCTTCCCATTTGGTATCGAGCAGGTTGAGTTTAAGCATTGTAGTTAAGTTGTTGAATATACTCAAGTTCCTACCACGCAGCGCTATACCCATTTAGCCGCTGAGACACTAAGGCAAGCAGCGGAATTGTTTAGCAGCAAGATTAATCAAAAAGTGGCCCGATAGATAATTTGCTTTTACCATATGTAATTTATTGATTAATTTTTTTACCTTTAAGCTTATTTAAGTAGGCTATATTTTTATCGTTCTTATATGCTTGAAATGAGCGTAAGGATATTTCTTGTAAGGATAAGCCAGTCCTTGCTTTTAAGCGGATAAGATGAGTCTTAACGGTAGTGGAGGCCATAGATAAAATAGCGCCAATTTCCTTGTAGGATTTACCTTTTTGTATGAGTTGCACACACAGCGCTTCGTAGGTTGTTATATAATTATTGACATCATCTCCTATATAAAAACGCAAGGATCGTTTGGGTAAGTAAAAATGTCTAATAGCTTTTCCTCGTATTTTGCTATCACTACTTTTAAGCGCTTCTTTAATAAGATGGCTTGCTTTTGTTGGAAAGAGTTCTGAAAAACTCTCTAGATCCTTGAGGATGTAAAGGTAGTACGCAACAGGATTAGGGTGAAGCTCTGACATCGCATAAGCTGCACAATCATAAAAATCTTTTCGACGGTTCAGGATTGTAAAGCCATGATAGACTCCATATTGATCTTGCAAATTGAAAACTTGGTCCTTTGATAAGGACTCATCCCAAAAACAAAATGAACTTTGTCGCGCGCTAGTTGGTAAATGGATTGTGGGCTCAATGAAGCTGTTTTGTAAGAATTCTTTAAAAAATTCAGGCTTGTTTGCAAGGATAGTAGCAGCGCCCTTTTTGTATGCTCTTTTAAACTGAAAGAAGGAAAGTCGTCTTGGGTGGAGGAAAAATCGACAAATTCTATCTACCTCTTGCGCTAATTTTTGTACTTCATAAGAGTCAACATTAATCAACAGCAGCACCCCACGTTTTACGGTTGGATGAAACTTTGAAAATGTGACAGAAACTAAGTAATCTCCGTCGTTGCGTAAAAATGCAATGTCATCAGAGCCTCTTTAGAGAAGGCTTAACACACGACATAACAAGCTATTGTACACCAACAAAGATGACGAAGGCGCATCTTGGAGAATGTAAGATTCACATCATTGAGTGCAAGAATACCTATCACAGGATGTCGAAAAAAGAAAATAGGTACTTGTTCTCAGGATAAAGAAAGGGTTTTTAACTCTATTAAGGCCACGCGGAGCCTTAAATCCGCGACCAAGCTAATCAATTCCTACAAAAAGAAGGTAGGTCGTCATCTAAAAATCTGGCAAATCTTATGATTTCAAGTAATGCTGGATCGCTGGGTTTGTTTTTCGTTCTTTCCACAAAAATTGCCGAAAACGCATAGCTATATCGTGCATAAAATCAATCCATCGATCAAAGATTTTGCGGTTAGTGAGAATAATTATTTCTGTCTTTTCTTCTATTGTTGTAGAGGCTAAGGCGTACAAGTCCACAAAATCCTAGTAGATTTTCAACTTCTCAGACTGAGTTTTATCGGTAAAAATTACGGGATTTTTGGCATGATGGGTAGCGCAGAATAAAAGAAGTCGTTTCATGACTTGTATTTGAAACATTACCATAAGGACCCCATAAAGGGTTACACCTTGCCAAATAAGCTCCTTAAAGGTAGTTGAGTTAAGCTCAGCTAACATTCCCGAATCGCAATAGACACACGGATTGTTAAGCTATAAAAATGTGGTACATATACGGTACAATTTTTAAATTGAAGAAAAGTCTATTTCTTCCTTTATGGCGGTTTTACTGGTGCTGAAGACAGGAGTTGAACCTGCGACCTACTGATTACGAATCAGTTGCTCTACCAGCTGAGCTACTTCAGCAACTTTTTAGAAAGTAATTACATTTCCGCAGAGCGTCAATGTGTTTTCTACAACTGCTTCTCCCAGCCTTGGGTATAAGAACTTTTCACGCAAACATTCTTGGATCTTTTGAAGGAATTTTACCCATGAGAAACCTGTTGAATGAGAGTAAAAAATCTCTATACTTCTTATAAGCAAAACCCCTTAACCAAAATGGGTATAATGTATAAAAAATATGCAGCTTCTTTGGTTTTTATAACTATTCTTTTTCTTTCCTACTTTTGCTCATTGCCTGTTCAAGCGCGTTGGGCTTCTTATCAGGATGCTCCAGCTGAGATTGAGAGCTACACCAGTGATGTTGTGATCGATAAAGAGGGAAAGTCAGAAGAAACTATCGAGAAACAAATTAAAATCTTAAATGAGTCTGGAAGAAGCGCTTTTGGCGTTGAGCGAATACATTTCAATGGTAATATTGAGAAAGTAGAAATTATTAAAGCCAAGACTATTGTTAATGGGAAAGAATATACTGTCCCCAAAGAAACTATAGAAATTAAACCGCTTGCTAGTGAGATTTCAGGGTTTGACCAACTTTTCCAGATTCTCATTTCTTACCCACATGTTAGCGTAGGCTCACAATTATACTTAAAATACAAAGTCAGGGTTTTAAAGCAACCTTTGCCTCATTATTTTTCCATAAAATATTATTATGGAGAGGGCCTTTGTTGGAAAAAGGCCAAGCTTAAAGTTAAATCTGCATTGCCTTTCCATATCAAAGTCAATGATCCCCATAGACGGTTAGACCTTAAAAAGCGCCAAGAAGGTAAATATCAATCACTCACGATGACTTCTACCAAACCTGCTTATGATGACTTGCAAAATGAACCTCAAAGCAATCAAATACCAGATACTTTAAAAACTTGGGTCAGTCTTTCTACTTTTGATAAATATGCAGATCTATCCAAAGCTTTTGCTAAAGGTTATGAAACTGTCATCAATCAACCCCTTCCCTATATGATGGAATCCATCCGTAAAGCAGCTAAAGACATGCTAGACCCCGTAGATCAAATCAACAAAGTGACTTCCCTTTTAGCTGAAAAAGTTCGATATATGGGAGATTGGCGGGCCATTGAAGGACGATTTGCGCCGCGGCCTTTAAAAGATATTGAGACAAGCGGCGTTGGAGATTGCAAGGATTTCGCAGCTGCAACCGCAGCTACCCTCAAGGCTTTAGGATATAAAGCTCAAGTAGCTATTGTCATGCGTGCAATGGCTTATTTACCACAGGAAAAATCATTGCCAAGCGCCAGTGATTTTAACCATGCTATTGTTAAAGTGACCACCAAAGACGGAAAGGTATTTTGGATTGATCCCACCAACTTTGTGAGCATGGCTGATGGTATTTTTCCAGATATTTCTGACCGACCTGTCCTGGTATTAGACACTCAAAACCCTTCTTATGAAACCATACCTCCCGTTGATTTTAAGCATTCCCAAACACATCTTGAATCAACATTGGAAATCAAAGATAGCACAATCCTAAAAACAGAAGGAACGTTACGTCTTTGTGGAGAAGAAGCCCACTCCATAACAGGGGCTGCTTTAACTCGATCTTCCCAATCCATTGAAGAAGAAATTATCCAATTTTTCAGTGAAGAGACTTCGCCCATACACAAGAAAGTGATCCTGCCTCTCCTTGATTCTCGTATTGTTAAAGATATTGTTATTCAATATGCCTATGAGCAAGAAAATAATCTTCTTTTAACAAATGTAGGTGTTGGAATCCTCCTCAGAACGACCTGGTCCAAGCCTTTCCTTGATACGTCTGAAGAACAAGAGGGAACAACATTCCTTGGCTTGCCTGCCACCATAAGAAAAAAAACCATCATTAAGGATGTGAGTGCTGAACAAATTAAGGATTTAACCTACGAGGTTAACACACCTTGGGTAAAAGCCAAGCGCGAATGCCGAACAAATCCCCAGGGTATAGAACTTGAAGAGTTTATTACAATTCTCAAGAGCTTTATTAGCGCCCAAGATGTAAAATCCAATTCTTTTCAAGAACTCAAAGCAACCCTTAAAAAATTTGCAAACAAGATCGCTGTTATTTCATCAAATATACCCAATGAACTTCGACCTTTCTAGTCTGGGAGACTAGGAAGGTAGCATAAAGCTTCGCTTTTTTAGAAAAGGAAAGCAGATATCTTCAAGTGAATTGGGTATATCAAACTAAAAAGCCCTTCATCACCCCTCGCCAATCGTGAGAAAGGTATGATAGGTTGGAGCAAAAGTTTTAAGCACTACAAGAGGGAACATATGAAAATTATTGCGCCAAATGAAACAGATGAGTTTGAATGCCGCGTTGCTATGACACCTGAAGTTTCCAAGAAGCTGTCAGACTTAGGGCACGAAGTTGTTATTGAAAAAGGAGCCGGTCTTGCAGCTGGCATGACAGATACAGCTTATGAAGCTGCAGGAGCCAAAATTGCCAAAGATGTAAAAAATCTTTATCAAGACGCCGATATTGTGATCCGTGTGAGCCCTCCTACTGTAAAAGAAGCCACTGTTTTACCCAAAAGCAGTCTCCTTATTGGTATGCTCAAACCCTATTACAATGATCAAGTGACTAAGGAGCTTGCCAGACAAGGGGTAACTGCGTTCGCCTTAGAGCTTATTCCTCGAATTTCACGCGCCCAAAATATGGATGTTTTGTCTTCCCAAAGCAACTTAGCTGGTTACAAAGCCGTTGTGGATGCAGCTGCTGAATTTAGTCGCGCCATACCCATGATGATGACAGCTGCTGGCATGATCCCACCTGCCCGCACGCTTATTTTAGGAGCAGGGGTTGCTGGATTGCAGGCTATTGCCACTGCCAAGCGCTTAGGCGCTATCGTTTCGGCTTTTGATGTACGCCCTGCCGTAAAAGAACAAGTCGAAAGCTTAGGAGCTACATTTGTTGAGGTGCAATCTAGTGAAAGCAGCGAAAGTGCCGGTGGTTATGCTAAAGAAATGAGCGCTGAGTATAAAAAACGCCAGCAAACCAAGTTGGAAGAAATAATATCGCAGCAGGATATTGTGATTACAACAGCGCAAATTCCGGGTAAGCCAGCCCCCATTCTCATAACAGAAAAGATGGTCAAGGAAATGAAGACTGGCTCTATTATTGTCGACTTATCTGTTGAATCTGGAGGAAATTGTGCCGTATCTAAACTTGGTAAAGTTGTTGTAAAATACGGTGTTAAGGTGATGGGATACCCCAATTTTCCAAGTCGTATTCCTTTTGATGCAAGCCAGGTATACGCCCGTAACGTTTTTAACTTCTTAAAATTACTTTGCCAACCAGATGGTAAAGCTTTAGCCATGGATTGGAGTGATGAAATTGTAAAGAGTTCTGCCCTATGCCACGAGGGTAAAATTGTTCATCCCTTACTTAAAAGTACTACCCAAAAAGATAAGGAGCCATAAAAGACATGGATATACAAAACATTTCAGAAAAAGCAGCTAAAATTCAAGAAGCCGCGCAGAGTTTAATTGAAGAAGCTAGCTCCTTACGGGCCATTGCCAAAAGCATCTTGGAAAAATCTCATACAGGAACAAGCGCTGAGATAGACCCCTTTATTATAGGTCTAACGGTTTTCATTCTAGCTTGTTTTATTGGTTATTACGTCGTCTGGAAAGTAACACCTGCTCTTCATTCTCCTTTAATGTCAGTAACCAATGCCATTTCCAGCGTTATTATTGTGGGCGCTTTAATTGCTGCTGGTCCCAGCATGGAAAGCATTTCCACAACCTTTGGGTTCTTTGCTATTGTACTTGCTTCCATCAACATTTTTGGAGGGTTTATCGTTACCCAACGCATGCTCGCTATGTTTTCTAAAAATAAATAAGGAGTTTCACCCGTGACTGCTAGTATATCATCCCTTTTATACCTTCTCTCAGCCGTATGTTTTATTATGGCTTTAAGAGGACTTTCTTCTGCAGCCACCTCTCGATTGGGGAACCTTTATGGCATGTTTGGCATGGCCATTGCCATTTTAACAACCCTTCTTACCCCCAATATTTCCCGTCATGGTGTTATTTTATCGGGCATTATTTTAGGGGGTAGCATTGGTGCTGTAATTGCCAAACAAATTCGCATGACAGCCCTACCCCAATTGGTTGCTGGATTTCATAGCTTGGTTGGGCTTTCTGCTGTTCTGGTAGCTGGTGCTGCATTAAATGCACCAGATGTTTATGGCATTGGCATGAGTGGTTCCATTAAAGCCTTAAGCCTTTTTGAAATGGGCTTAGGAACAGCCATTGGTGCCATCACCTTTACAGGCTCTTTCATTGCTTTTGGAAAACTGCAAGGACTCATGACAGGTAAGCCCCTGTCCTTCTCTGGTCAGCACCTTCTCAACGCGACCTTAGGGGGTGCTATCATCTTTCTTCTTTTCATCTTTATGATAACAGAGTCTCATTTCATTTTTTGGTTGTTAACGTGTGTGGCACTTGCTTTAGGAATTCTTCTTATTCTTCCCATTGGTGGCGCAGACATGCCGGTTGTGATTTCCATGTTGAATTCTTATTCAGGATGGGCTGCAGCTGGTATTGGTTTTACACTTGGAAACCATTTGCTTATCGTTACAGGAGCTTTAGTAGGCGCATCAGGCGCTATTTTGAGTTATATCATGTGCAAGGGCATGAATCGCTCTATTTTCAATGTTATTTTAGGCGGCTTTGGTACAGACTCAGCTACTACAGCAACTCAAGCTGTTTGCGCGCCGGACCGCCCTATCAAAGTAAGCAATGCAGAAGACGCGGCTTTCATTTTATCTAATGCGCAATCCGTTATTATTGTTCCCGGTTATGGTATGGCTGTAGCCCAAGCTCAACATGCTTTGCGGGAAATGGCTGATCATTTAAAGAAAAAGGGGATCAAAGTTCGCTATGCCATCCATCCCGTTGCCGGACGCATGCCTGGACATATGAATGTTCTGTTGGCTGAAGCCAATGTCCCTTATGAAGAGGTACAAGAACTTGAGGAAGTCAACAATGATTTTTCTACAACCGATGTCGCCTTTGTTATTGGCGCTAATGACATTACTAACCCCGCAGCTAAAAGCGATTCTTCTTCACCTATTTATGGCATGCCTGTTTTAGATGTTGAAAAAGCAAAAACAGTTCTTTTTATCAAGCGATCACTGGCCTCTGGGTATGCTGGCGTCGATAATGACCTGTTTTATCGCGACAATACCTTTATGGTATTAGGCGATGCTAAGAAAGTTTGTGAAGAAGTTGTCCGTGGATTATAAGTTCGGATCACCTAAAATAAATCGACCCGAATCCTTTCAAATACCAAAAAACGCAACAACTACTATGATGAAATACAACAGTTAGCACTTGATATAATGTAGCATAGAAACTACATTATATCATGACGATAGAAAAATACCACCTTGAGATTTACAAAGATAGCAAAGGGACAGCGCCCTTTGTGAAATGGTTGGAATCTTTAAGAGATGGGAGAGCAAGGGCAAAAATCAAAGTACGCCTTGCTAGATTGCGACTCGGAAATTTAGGAGATTGTAAATCTATAGGTGAGGGAGTTTCTGAACTAAGAATTGATGAGGGGATTGGTTATCGTGTTTATTTTGCCCACGAACCAAACATGAAAATTATTCTATTGGGAGGGAGCAAGAAAACCCAGGCAAAAGACATTGAAAGAGCAAAGCAGTATATTAAAGACTACAGGAGTTAGCCATGAAGAAAACGATTCGTTACGATGATTATCTGATGGAATCTCTCAAGAATCCTGAAGAGTCTGCTGAGTACTTGAATGCTGCTTTGCAGGATGGAGACTTATCCGTATTTACCTTAGCTTTAAGAGATGTGGTGAAAGCTCTTGGTGGTGGCATCGGAAATGTTGCTGAGAAAAGTCACTTGAATAGAGAAAGCTTGTACAAGATGCTTTCTAAAAAAGGAAATCCACGATTAAGCAGCCTTAACTCTGTAATGAATTCTCTTGATTTGGAAGTTCATATTTGTGCGAAACAAAAGCATCACGAAACTCATAAAACGCCTTAACTTTCCCATGAATCAAAAGATACCGTCTTTAATGTCAAGCTCCTTTTTGAAAAAACCATGAAGCCTATTTTAATTGATTTACCAGAGATCATTGAAACATCGAGGCTGCGCTTGCGAGCACCAAAAGCAGGCGATGGATTAGGCGTATTCGATGCTATTATGGATGGTTACGAAGATTATGTAAAATGGCTTGGATGGTCACTGACACCTCCCACCCTTCAAACTGTAGAAGAAGACTGCCGAAAACATCATGCTGACTTTATTTTAAGAGAGTTTATTCGCTATATCATTCTTGAAAAAGAGACAGATCGCGTCATAGGGCGGTGCGCATTTCCTTCATTACAAGTTATTTGGGATATTCCCCAATTCGGCATCAGCTATTTTGTGAGGCGTAATGCCCGTAACCAAGGGTATGCAAGTGAAGCTACCTATGCTTTAACCGCTCTTGCTTTTCGACACTTAAATGCCAAAAAGGTTGAAATTTATTGTGATGCAGAAAATATTCCTAGCCAAAAAGTGCCTGAACATCTTGGTTTCATCTTGGAATGTTCTAAAAAAGGTGGGTGGCCTCGACCTGATCAAAAACTAGCTGATCTTCTGACATTCTCTCTTTTTTCTGTTGACTGCCTCCCTTCATGGAAGGTAAGTTGGTAACTTTTAGCTATTTGCTGCCTTGCTTTTTTGTTTAGGAAAAAATAATGCGTACACCCAATTCATTTGAAAATATTCTTTTCCTAAAAAAGCGAAGCTTTATGGGACCTTCCTGGTCCCCAAAGACCAGGAAGTCGACGTTCATTGGATGTATACTTTTTGCTTTTCTTCCTTTGATGATCAATATCCAGGCTACAGATCTACCCGTTTCTATCATTCTACCCAAGTTTGAAGCATTCATTCATAAAGCCATGCAACAGAAAAAAACGCCTGGTTTGGCAGTTGCTATTGTTAGAGACGGAAAGGTTATTTTCATGAAAGGATTTGGGGTACGCACGGTGGGATGCCGAGATCCCGTTGATATTCATACAGTTTTTCAAATTGGATCAACATCAAAAGCGATCACATCAGTCTTAGTTGCGATCTTAAATCGGGATCAAATCCTGAAGCTTGACCACCCTGTTGAAACAATTCCTCATGCAACAGTTAGACACATCTTAAGCCATACAACCGGTATTCCTTCCCCAGGATTCAATGCGCTTATTGAAAGTGGTATGCCCGCTATTGATGTGTATAAGCAAATAAAGACAACACCTCCCGACAGCCTACCCGGTAAAAAATTTTCTTACCATAATGTAGTTTATAATTTAGTTAAAGAGATCATTGAACATCAAAGTGGGGATTCATTTGAAAATGTTCTTCAAAATCGGCTTCTTAAGCCTCTTCACATGATGGACACTTCATCGACTTGGAATACGTTTATTTCTAGAACGAATCGCGTTTCTGTTCACTCTTTGACAGCTGGTAAAAGAAAGAAAGGAAAAAATGAGAAAACCAACAGTCGCGTCTTACAAGTACCGTATCGCCAGGATTATGCCAATTTCCCAGCAGCCGGGGGGTGTAGCAGCAGCATTCACGACATGGCTCTATTTTTGGCAGCTATTTTAGGAGCGCGACCTGACGTTGTGTCTTCTCATGACTTAGACGCCTTTATCCAACCCCTTGTTCATACCCCTGATCAATGGCATCGCTCAAAGGCCCATCGGGATCGTATTACCGAAACACATTATGGGCTAGGGTGGCGCACCATGACATTTGGTGATCATCATTTGGTCTTTCATGGAGGCTGGATTCGCGGGATCAGCTCCTTCATTTCTTTCATCCCTAAGGAAAAGATTGGGATTGTAATTTTACAAAATACCGAATCAAACTTGCCATTTGCTTTAAGTATGCAGTTCTATGATTGGATCCTTGGCCTTCCTCCAAAGCAATGGGTTAAATGACTAAATGTCCTACTTCTTTGTTTTAATTGCTTACCTTTCAGGATCTATTCCTTATGGACTTATCTTAACAAAAACTTTTGGTGGGATAGATATCCGTACCATTGGCTCTGGCAACATTGGTACAACAAATGTCTTGCGTACAGGCCATAAAAGCATTGCTATTGCTACGTTGCTTTGTGATGCCTTAAAGGGATTTTTGCCGGTTTACATTGCTGCATATCTCGGCCTATCAGGAACCATACTTTTGATCATTGCCTATGCAGCCGTTCTTGGCCACGTTTTTCCTATTTGGCTAAAGTTCAAAGGGGGTAAGGGAATTGCCACGTCTCTTGGCGTATTTTGGGCGCTTTCTTTACCACTCGGCTTGTTTTCAACCCTAACATGGGGACTCATTGCTCAATTTATAAAAATTTCTTCTCTTGCGTCTTTATGGAGTTTTGTTCTGACACCTATTTTCGCGACCCTTTTTCTCTCAAAACCCCTTGCCCTGTTTAGCCTTGCCATTGCTCTTCTTACCTTACAAACGCACCGTTCCAACATTCAACGACTTTTAAAAGGAGAAGAAAAAGAAATGGGTAGACACGATAACAACTAACCCCATTAATGTGACGAAGGATCGCCATCCAATTTTCAGCGTTATCATTTAGGCATTAGCATACTTGAGCATTGGTTTTAGGCAATGACGCTTCATCTTCCCCTTGTTTTATTGAATTTTCTAAAAAATCTTTGGCTTGAATGATCAACTCATCAATAATATCTTTTGTCGTTTGCTCTTTGGAAATCATCCCCACGCTTTGTCCAGCCATCAAGGAACCATTTTCGACATCGCCTTCAACAACAGCCCGACGTAACGAACCTGCCCAAAAATGCTCAATTTCCAGCTGGGCTTGCTTTAAGTCCATTTCTCCTTTATCCACACGATCAATCATCTCTCTCTGTTTTTCAAAAAACCGTTGGGTTGCTTCATTAGCTAAGGCACGTACAGGGATCACTGGAAAACGAGGATCTAACTGAACAGACGCCACAGCATCACGCGCATTGGCGCGAATGAAGGCTTGTTTAAAAAGAGAGTGGGCTTGAGACTCCATTGCGCAAACAAAACGCGTACCCAATTGAACGCCAGATGCTCCTAATGTCAAGTACGTCACAATCGCTTCGCCACGCCCGATACCACCCGCAATAAAAATAGGGACTTCCCGAATAGCGGGCAGTACTTCTTGGGCTAATACACTGGTTGAGACAGGACCTATATGCCCCCCAGCCTCACTGCCTTCAATAATTAAAGCATCCACCCCCATTTTAACGAGCTTTTTACCTAATGCTAGGGTTGGCGTAAAACACACAACTTTACCGCCATAGCCTTTCACTTGTGAAATCGCAGATGTGGGGGGCAAGCCACCTGCTAATACAACATGGCTTACGCGATTACGCGCACAAACATCAATCAACGTTTCCAAGTCTGGATGCATTGTAATAATGTTGACACCAAAAGGATGTCGAGTCATTTTTGCCGTAGCTTGGATTTCTTCTTCTAGTAACTCAGCTGTTATGGCGCCTGAAGCAATGACGCCAAACCCTCCAGCATTAGAGATAGCGGACACTAAGTTTCGTTCAGAAACCCACGTCATAGCACCACCTAAAATGGCATACTTTGTTCCTAAAAAAGAACACCCTCGTCGCCATAATTGCCGTAATTCCACTTTCCTTACTCCTTATCAAGCCCATAAGCATTGTGTAATATCCGCACAGCATCTTCTGCTCTTGATTCATTAACCAATACACTGACTTTAATAGCAGAGCAAGAAATCACCTGCAAGCCAATGCCCATGTTAGCTAAGGTTCTAAACATTAAACTGGCAATACCTAGGCGCTGCTGTAACCCGACTCCAACGACAGTAATTTTGGCAACATTAGGATCAAGAACCAAGTCATCATATATAATATTTTCCTTCGCTTGTAATGCATCAACAACGCGAGGAACCTCGCCCTTTAAAACTGTAAAGGTAAGATCCGCGCAACCATTTAAAGAGACATTTTGAACAATCATGTCAATTTGAATATCGGCTTCAGCTAACGCATCAAAAATATCGGCTATGGCTTGTGATTCATGATGCACATTTTTCAATGTAAGCCGTGCTTCACTTCTTTTATAGGTAATACCACTAACGTGGATAGGATTTTTGAGCATTTTTTCAGGTACAATCTCTGTACCTGGTTCATCATGAAAACTTGAGAGAACGCGCACACGCACTTGATCGTTCATCGCTGTTTCCACAGAACGCATTTGTAAAACTTTGGCTCCTTGTGCAGAAAGCTCAAACATTTCTTCATAAGTAATTTCTTTTAGTTTTCGCGCTTTAGGAACAATACGCGGATCTGCCGTATAAACGCCCGTTACATCTGTATAAATATCACATCTCTGTGCCCTTACCGCAGCAGCCAGCGCAACAGCGGTGGTGTCTGATCCTCCTCTACCAAGCGTAGTTAAGCGACCGTGAATTGTTAGACCTTGGAACCCCGCAATAACAGGGACGATACCTTGGCGCCAGCATTCCTCCACTCGATAAGGATTAATTCGCTGAATAGAAGCACTGCCTGGAATTGAGTCTGTGAGAATGGGAATTTGCCAAGCAAGCAGAGAACAGGCTGGAACACCAACCTGATGCAATGCTAATGCTAACAACCCACTGGTCACTTGTTCACCAGCTGCCGCTACAACATCATATTCAGGTGTCAACGTATTTCCTGCTAAAGCTTGGGCATAACCTACCAATTGATTCGTCACTCCAGCCATTGCTGAGACGACCACGGCTACCTCATGTCCTGCATCTACTTCTCGTTTTACTTTCAAGGAAACAGCTTCAAGGCACGCAATATCCGCCACTGAAGTACCACCAAACTTTTGAACAATACGTGCCATTTTTCTCGCGATATTTTGTGTATTATCTTGTAGGTTAAGAAGAGACTTTAAATACTCTTAACGCGTTATAGAAAGACAAGCAAGAGATGACTCCACCATCCTTTCCCCATTCTTCCATGGACACGGAAGAGGTTCAACGGTTTAACCAACTATCCAAACAATGGTGGGATGAAAGCGGGCCTTTTAAACCTTTACACCAATTGAATCCCTACCGTATTCAATACATTCGGGATTGTTTAGCAGCTCATTTCCAACGCGACCGCCATAAAACCAGCTTATTTTCTGACTTATCCATCTTAGATATTGGGTGCGGGGGAGGATTGGTGGCAGAACCCTTAACACGTTTAGGTGCAACTGTCATGGGAATTGATGCAAGCTGGCAAGCCATTAACGTTGCAACGGACCATGCTCGTATGATGGAGCTTCCCATCACTTATGCTTGTACAACAGCAGAAGATCTGCTTGCCCAGAATAAAACTTTCGATATTGTTTTGGCACTTGAAATTGTTGAACACGTCACCGATGTAGCAAGTTTCCTTAAGACCTGTACCCGTCTTATTGCGCCCCACGGCGCCTTTATCGTATCTACCATTAATCGTACTTGGAAAGCTTATGCTCTTGCTATTGTCGGAGCTGAATATATAATGCGATACCTCCCCAAAGGCACCCATGATTGGAATAAATTCTTGAGACCTTCTGAGCTTGCTGCCTTTTTACGTCCCCTTGGATTTTCTTTTGCTGATTTAAGGGGATTAACTTATAACCTGTTGAAAAATCAATGGTCTTTATCCAATGATTTGGATGTCAATTATTTGGGGTATGCAAGGAGGTTGGATTGAAAAGTTTTTTTTGTCACCTTTACATACTTTCTACTATTCTGGCAAGTTTTACAGCAGCATCCGGTTGTCCCAGTGCGTGCATTTGAGTAGCCATCATTTTTAATTTTTTATTATCCATCATAACTGTCTCTAAAATTTCTTGTACTTTGGAAGGTATAAAATCCTTTTCTAAAATAACCCATGCTGCGCCTTTTTCTTCTAAACTCATGGCATTATCCTTTTGATGATTATCCGTAGCAAATGGAAAGGGCACGAGCATGGCCGGCCTTCCAACTACTGTTAGTTCAGCAATTGTTGAAGCCCCTGCCCGCCCAATAACCAAATGAGCATCACGCAAACGCTGATCAACATCTTCAAAAAAAGGTTGCAACTCAACAGAAATATCAGATTGGTGATACGCTCCTTTCGTCATCTCAAGAAATTCAGGGCGGCATTGTTGCCATACAACCAAGCGGCAGCGCAATTCTTGCGGCAATTGACGCAAAGCTTGAGGAATAATCGTTGAGAAAACACCAGCCCCCTGGCTACCGCCAATGATCAATAAAAAAAAGGGTTTCTTAAGGTTTGAAGGTTGATAGGAGCTATCACGAAGAGTTATCATGCTCTGTCGGACCGGGTTGCCTGTATAAGAAACCTTGCTCCTAAATTGTTCTGTAAATTTAGTATCCCTAAAAGAAACAGCAATGTGTTTCACAAATCTTCCAAGCAGACGATTAGCACGCCCTAAAATAGCGTTTTGTTCATGCAATGCTGTTGGAATGCCCAAAACACGCCCCGCCAAAACCGCTGGAATGGAGGGGTATCCTCCAAATCCCATAATTGCCCGTGGACGATGAAAAACCATATGTATCAATGCAC
>Ga0116230_10002730_pt1 | contig 17025 bp, 18 predicted proteins | sample S1TSphfallax_3_FD_88678 | JGI IMG/M metagenome (GOLD analysis project Ga0116230, IMG submission 88678) | Host-associated microbial communities from peat moss isolated from Minnesota, USA - S1T2_Fd - Sphagnum fallax MG | ecosystem: Host-associated > Plants > Peat moss > Unclassified | place...
CACCAAATTTTCTTCCTCAATCGCACAAACGCCTCGCCTTCCAGGTCTGAGCGGTACGAATGTGGGTGCCCCAAGGGGTTGAACCTGCTATGAATACCTATCATGTCCCCGGAAAGCCCGTGCCATTTGCTGGTACGATCTTGCGTCCGGGTACGGAGGCGAAGCCATGGTGAAGATTCTATTTAGACTATGCTTTGTACTTCTTTTAGTTCCAGTTCTTGCACTGTGCATTTGGCTGCCCATCATATATATGGCAATAGGATCAGCATTCTCTGGACTCATTTGTTACTGGAGTTTTCTTTTGATTGCTGAAATCGCTTCGCTCTTCTTGTATTTCAGATTTCCGTGGCTTGCCGCATTAATCGGTTGGATCGACATGACTGTGATTCTTTGTGGTGTTGTTCCCTGGAGGGGCCATTCTGTACACGCATTCATACAACAATTTGGTTTTGATCTACTGTTCTTTGCTGCTGCACAACCTGGACTTCTGTCATGGAAAATTGGTCGCATTCGGACTACTCAAAACGTCTGACTTCCTATAAGTTCACTGGCAAAGAAAGAGACTCGGGTAATCGGGGGACAGCATACCTGTTGCAGTTAGGCTCGGCACCATGGCACGGCTTGCGAGAATCGTTGTTCCTGGGCGTGCTCATCATGTGACGCAACGCGGCTGCCGCCCAGTCGCGATGACGCAGATTCCCTTCCCACCCCACCAGGCAGAGAGCCCGTCGGGGACCCCGGCTTCGGAAATGACAACAAGAAAACAGGGTACCCAGAGTTCGTCGGGTCGTGTGTATGGGTTCAGATAGTGCTGAACTTTGCACAGTCGGGTGCGGCGCGTGAGCTGTCGGGTGGCGTGGGCGATCGGCTACCATAACGGTTTGCGGCGGGATGTACGTTTGCGCCGCGGGTCGCCCTATGCGTAACAAACCCCTCGGCCGTACAGGCCTGCATGTTTCGATCATCGGCTTCGGCGCCTCGCCGCTGGGCGACGTCTTCGGCGTGGTCTCGCCCGAGGACGGCCGCGCCGCGGTGCATCACGCCATCGACTGCGGCATCAACCTCTTCGATGTTTCGCCCTACTACGGGCTCACGCTGGCCGAGGAGCGGCTGGGCGCGGCGCTAGAAGGGCGCCGCCATGAGGTGGTGCTGGCCACCAAGTGCGGCCGCTACGGCAGCGAGCACTTCGACTTCTCCGCGGCCACGGTCACGCGCGAGTTCGAGGCCTCGCTGCGCCGCCTGCGGACCGACTACGTCGACATCCTGCAGCTGCACGACGTCGAGTTCGGCTCCGTCCAGCAGGTGATCGAGGAGACGCTGCCCACGCTGCGCGGCCTGCAGAGGCAGGGCAAGGCGCGCTTCATCGGCATTACCGGCTTCTGGCCGCACCTGCTGGCGCGCATCGCCGCAGCCACGCCCGTGGACAGCGTGCTGAACTACTGCCACGCCAACCTGCTGATGGACGATATGGACCGCGAGCTGACGCCGCTGGCCGCCCGGCTCGGCTTCGGCCTGATGAACGCCTCGCCGCTGCACATGGGGCTGCTCAGCGGCGGCGAGGTGCCGGAGTGGCACCCCGCGCCCGCGCCGGTGAAGCGGGCGGCGGCGGAGGTGGTTGCGCTGTGCCGCGAGCGCCAGGTCAGCCCGTCCACGCTGGCGCTGCACGCCGCGCTGCAGCATCCCGTCGCCGCGTCCACCTTCATCGGCTTCAAGAGCGTCGCGCAGGTGGACGACGCGCTGCGGGCGCTCGACTTCGCGCCGCCGCCGGACCTGCTGCAAACGATCGGCGCCGTCGTGCGCCCCGTCTTCAACCATGTATGGCCCTCCGGCCTGCCCGAAAACCAGCCTGCCACGGTCGTAGGGGTCGACGGGGCCGCGGGGAGCAGCCATGCGTCCTGAAGCACAGCCGCGTGACGCCGGCAGGGTCGACGCCCACCACCATCTGTGGCGTTACACAGCCGAGGAGTATGGCTGGATCGACGAGCCGATGCGCACGCTGCGCCGAGACTTCCTGCCGGCTGAGCTGCAGCGCGAGGCCGCGGGCGCGGGCGTTGGCGCGACCATCGCCGTGCAGGCGCGGCAGACGCTGGAGGAGACCGAGTGGCTGCTCGGGCTCGCGGCGGAGAGTGCGCGGGCGCAGGGCAGCTCGCAGAGTGGCCTGATTGCCGGCGTGGTCGGCTGGGCGCCGCTGGCCGCGCCCGAGTTCCCAACGGTGCTCGACGGCCTGCGCGCGGGCGAGAACGCCGCCTGGCTCAAGGGCCTGCGCCATGTCGTGCAGGCCGAGCCCGCGGGCTTCCTCGACGGTGAGGCCTTCAACCGCGGCATCGCGGCGCTCGCGGGCACGGAGCTGGTGTACGACATCCTCATCGTCGCGCGCCAGCTGGCCGAGGCCACGCGCTTCGTCGACCGCCATCCGCGGCAGAGCTTCGTGCTCGACCACATCGCCAAGCCCGAGATTCTGCACGACGGCTTTGCGCCCTGGAGCGCGGCCCTCCGCGAGCTGGCGCGGCGCGAGAACGTCTGCTGCAAGCTCTCCGGCATGGTCACCGAGGCCGACTGGAGCGCGTGGTCGGCCGACTCGCTGCGGCCTTATTTCGATACGGTGCTGGAGGCCTTCGGCCCCGCGCGGCTGATGGCCGGCACCGACTGGCCGGTGCTCACGGTCGCTTGCTCCTACGCGGGCTGGTGGCAGGTGCTGGAGCAGTGGACCGCGCCGCTCTCCGCCGCGGAGCGTGCAGCGATCGAGGGCGCAACCGCGGCCCGCGTCTATACACTGAACCTTCATCCTTTCTCTTCGAGGTCTTAGCCCGTGCAAGTCTCCTCCGTCGATCTTGATCCCATAGCCGCCGCCCGCGGCGAAGGCAACGCGCCCGTCTTCCCCACGCAGCACCTGCTGACTTTCGCCCTGGTCACAGGCCTGTTCTTCCTGTGGGGCATGTCGAACAACCTCACGGACATCCTGGTGCAGCAGTTCCGCAAGTCCTTCGAGCTCTCCACCTTCTCCGCCCAGCTGGTCTCGACGGCGAACTTCACCGGCTACTTCTGCATGGCGATCCCGGCGGCGCTGCTGATGCGGCGCTGGGGGTACAAGGCGGGCATGATCGCCGGGCTCAGCCTGTTCGGCACGGGCATGGTGCTGTTCTGGCCGGCGGCGGCGAGCGGGCTCTATGCGCCGTTCCTGGTGGCGCTGTTCGCGGTGGGCTGCGGTGCGTCCATCCTCGAGACCGCGGCCAACCCCTTCATGGCGCAGTTCGGCCCGGCCCAGACCAGTGAGCGGCGGCTGAACTTCGCGCAGTCGTTCAACCCGCCCGGCACCATCCTCGGCGTCTGGATCGGGCGGCAGTTCATCTTCTCCGGCGTCGAGCTCACGCCGGCCGAGGTCGCCGCCCGGAAGGCCGCGCACACCTATCAGGCCTATCTGCACGGCGAGATCATGCGCGTGGTGCCCACCTACATCGCGCTGGGCTCGGCGGTGCTGCTGTTTGCGCTGGTGCTCTCGCGGCTGCGCTTTCCTACCTTCGCCAGCGAGCATGAGGGCGACAGCCGTGAGCAGAGAGAAAGTGGCGGCGGCCACGGCAGCTTCGCCGCGCTGCGCCATTATCCGCAGCTCTGGTTCGCGGTGGCGGCCAATGTGCTCAACGTCGGCGCGCAGATCTGCATGTGGAGCAACACCATCTTCTACATGAAGCAGTACACCGCGATCAGCGAGAAGAACGCCGCCGACTACATCATCTACGCGCTGATCGCCATGCTGGTGGGCCGCTTCTGCTCCACGCCGCTGATGAAGTACATCTCGCCGGCGCGGCTGCTGGGCATCTACGGCGCCTGCAACGTGCTGCTGATGGCGGTTGCGGTCACGCGGCCGGGCATGCTGGGCGCCTACGCCATCGTCGGCGGCAGCTTCTTCCTCTCCATCATGTTTCCGACCATCTTCGCGCTGGGGCTCAAGGGCCTGGGCGAGAACACCAAGCTGGGCGGCTCCATGCTGGTGATGGCCATCGTCGGCGGCGCGTTCTTTCCGCTGGTGCTGGGCTGGGTGGCCAAGACCACCGGCAGCATGGCGATGGGCTATCTGGTTCCGCTGGCCTGCTTCGCGGGCGTCTCGCTGTACGGCTTCTGCGCGCCGCTGGTGCTGCCACGGCCGGGCAACACCAGCCCGGACGCCGGCCCGCTGGTGGCCGGGCGAGGGCAGGGCATCTGACGCGTGCGGCTGGGCGGTTGGGCCACGCGCATTCGTACAATACCCACGGACGTACCATCACGGCGACCACGGCCTTGCGCCCCAGACGACACAAAGGACACACCCAAGCCCATGCAGCGTTACGCACAGATCATCCACCTACGGCCGGAGCATGAGGCCGAGTACATCCGCTACCACGCCGACGTGTGGCCCAGCGTCCTGAAGACCATCGCCGAGTGCGGCATCCGCAACTACAGCATCTTTCTGCGCGAGGGCATGCTCTACGCCTACTTCGAGTACCACGGCGACGACTTCGCCGCGGACATGCGCAAGATGGCCGCCGACCCCGAGACCCAGCGCTGGTGGACGATCATGGACCCCATGCAGCGGCGCATCGACAGCGCCGGGCCTGACGAGAAGTGGGCCGACCTGCGCGAGGTCTTCCACTTCGACGGGCCGCCGATTCCCTAGAGCAGTTTCTCTTGGTCTAGCTCGCCTTGATCTAGCTCACGGGCTCCAGCTCGGCCGGGCCGTAGAGCACCACGGTCAGCCGCCGTGGCCCATGCACGCCGCGGATGCGCGTCATCTCGATGTCCGAGGTGGCCGAAGGGCCGGAGATGGTGGTGATCGGCGCGGGATCGTCTGCCTTCAGGCGCTCCAGCGCCTCCGGCACCAGTTCCAGCACCTGCCCGCGCCGCACCAGGCAGATGTGGTGGTCGGGCAGCAGCGTTGCCGCGCGGCGACCCTGTGTGCCCCCATGCACCAGCACGATGGTGCCGGTGGAGGCGATGGCGACCGCGCAGGTGGTCACCACGGCCTGCGCGCTATCGAGCGCGGCGATAGAGAGCAGGCCGGACAAGCCGCCGTCGCGGAGGAACTCGAAGCCCATCGGCAGCCACGCCTCCGGGAAGCCCTCGGCGACCACCGCGCACAGCTCGCGGGCCCCGTTCAGCGCATCGCCGAGCGCGCCGGCCAGCCCGCGTTCATCCCCCACCTGCAGCACCTCGGCGTCGTAGTCCTTGAGCCGGTCGACGAAGAGGTCGAGCACCGCGACCCGGTTGAGCTGGCCAGTGCGGCGATAGGCCGCCTCGGGGGTGGGCTTTTGCGAGGTCAGCTCGGCCGGCAGCCCCGCGCCCAGCGCCGTTCGGATACGCGCAAGGATCTCATCGCGGGCTGAGGGCTGGGCTGGCGTCTGCTCGCTCATGCGTCCTCGCTCCCGGTCGTATTCGTCGTCGTCGTCGTCGTCGTCGGCGGCGTCGCGCCACGCTGCTTCCACCAGTCGCGGAAGCTCTGCGCGGGGATCGCGCGCAGGTCGCGGTACTTCGTCCATCCGCCGGCCATGCCGGGCAGCTTCACCAGCTCGTCGCCGCGCTGGAAGAGCCGCTGGCCCATGCGCGCCAGCCGCTGCGCCGCCTCATAGCGTCGCTGGCTGGTGAAGGCCAGCGCGGCGGCCTGCATGGCGAGGTTCTCGGACGTGAGCGCGCGCAGGCTGCGCTGGTCCTCGCGCACCTCGCGGCCGCGCAGGTGGATGAGGATCTCCGGGATGTTGATCTTCACCGGGCACACCTCATAGCAGGCGCCGCACAGCGTGGAGGCGTAGGGCAGGGAGCGCGAGTGTTCGAGGCCCTGCAGCTGCGGCGACAGGATCGCGCCGATCGGTCCGGAGTAGATGGAGCCGTAGGCATGGCCGCCGGTCTCGCGGTACACGGGGCAGGCATTCAGGCACGCTCCGCAGCGGATGCACTGCAGCGTCTCCCGCTCCATCGCATCGGCCATCATCTTCGTGCGTCCATTGTCCAGCAGGATCACATGGAAGATGCGCGGCCCGTCGCCGGCCTGCACACCCGTCCACAGCGAGTTGTACGGGTTCATCCGCTCGCCGGTGGCGGAGCGCGGCAGCAGCTGCAGAAAGACCTCGAGGTCGGCGAAGCGCGGCACCACCTTCTCGATGCCCACCAGCGTGATCAGCACCTCGGGCAGCGTGACGCACATGCGCCCGTTGCCTTCGCTCTCCACCACGCACACCGCGCCGGTTTCGGCGACGGCGAAGTTCGCTCCGCCGATGCCGATCCTCACATTTAGAAAGCGGTCGCGCAGGTAGGTCCGGGCGGCGTGGGTCAGGTCTTCGGGGTTGTCGCTCAACTCCGGCCGGCCCATCTTCTCGCGGAACAGGTCGCGCACCTCGCGGCGGTTCTTGTGCAGCGCCGGCACCACGATGTGCGAGGGCTCATCGTCGCCCATCTGCACGATCATGTCGGCCAGGTCGGTCTCATACGGCGTGATGCCCGCGGCCTCCAGCGCTGCGTTCATCTGCACCTCGTCGGAGGTCATGGTCTTGACCTTGATGACCTCGGCCGGGCCCTCGCCGCTGTACCCGCGTATCAGCCGGATGGCAATTGCATTGGCCTCGTCTGCGTCGCGCGCCCAATGCACCTGGCCGCCGGCGCGCGTGCAGTTGCGTTCGAACTCGACCAGATAGCGGTCCAGGTGGCGCAGCGTATGCGCCTTGATGGCCGCGGCCGCGCCGCGCAGCGCCTGCCAGTCCGGCATCTCCTCGACCCGCAGCGCGCGCTTGTCGCGGATCACGTCGGTGGCGTGGTGCACGTTGTGGCGCAGCTGGCTGTTCTTCAGCGCGGCTTTGGCCGCGACTGGAAAGCTGGGTGCGGCGGCGGTCTTGCCCACGCGTACGCTCATCGCAGGGCCTCCGCCGGCGCGGCCGCGCAGGCCAATATCTCCGCCAGGTGCATCGTGCGTATGGCCGAGCCGGCGCGGTGCAGGCCGCCGTAGATCTGCATCAGGCAGGAGTTGTCGAGCGCCGTCACCACCTCCGCGCCGGTGCGCAGCACGCAGGTGTCCTTGGCCTCCAGCATCGCCGCCGAGACGTCGGCGTTCTTCACCGCGAAGGTGCCGCCGAAGCCGCAGCACTGCTCCTTCTCCGGCAGCTCCAGCAGGGTGAGGCCGCGGACCGCGCGCAGCAGCTTCACAGGGGCCTCGCCCACATGCAGCATGCGCAGCGAGTGGCAGGAGGGGTGGTAGGTGACGCTGTGCGCAAAGGCCGCGCCGCAGTCCTCCACGCCCAGCCGGTTGGCCAGCAGCTCGGAGAACTCAAACACCCTCGGCAGCAGCGCATGCACCTGCGCGGCCAGGGCGGCGTCCTGCTCGGCCTCGGCGATCATGGCGTAGTGCTCGCGCATCATGGCGACGCAGCTGGCCGAAGGCACGCACACCGCCTCGGCCTCGGCGAACTGCTCCACAAAGCGCCGCACCAGCGGCACCGCCTCGCGGTGGTAGCCGGTGTTGTAGTGCATCTGGCCACAGCAGGTCTGCTGCAGGGGGAAGTCGACGCGATGGCCCAGTCGCTCCAGCACGCGCGTCACCGCGATGCCGGTCGCGGGGAAGAGCGTGTCGTTGTAGCAGGCGACGAATAACGCGATACGCAGGGCAGGGCTCCTCTTAATCGTCGGTCTGCAGGCGGTCGGCCTGCAGATGCAGTACCGACGCGGCAACCTTCAGGCAACTCCCATAGCCTACGACGACAGGCGACTCTACGAGAAGTGCCAGCCAGCATCCCACCCCGCCGGGGCCGCTGATGTCTGAATCTGCCTGAGTCGCTAATTCTTATAGCGCTTGTCTTCGTACTCGGTACTCGCTGCGCCGCTGGCCTCCGGGTCATCCGTGGCGGCGGTGCGTCGCTGCTCCAGCTCGTCCAGCAGCTCGGGGTCGAAGATCGGCGAGCTGATGCGGTACTCGCCCGAGGCCCACTTGCCCAGGTCGATCACGCGGCAGCGGTCGGAGCAGAACGGCAGCTCGGGGTTGCCGGCCTCCACCGGCTTGCGACAGGTGGGGCACAGCAGCGGGGTCGGAATGGGCGTCTCGCCGGGCATGGTGCGATGCATTAGACGCGCCGCACCGCGGTTGGGACGCTCTTTCTCCGGCGCTTTGGCCTGTCGATCAGCGCGATTTCCTGCATCGGGTCTCTCCATCGGGGCTGTCGCCGAATGTTCACCGAGTTTGGTGCACGAATTATGCTCCCAGGGCTTGCGAACGGCAACTTTGGGGGTGTACCTTTCGTCTGTCTCATGGGTGAGGCAAAGCCCGCAAAGGCGGTCCCAAAGCAGCACACGCCGCCACCCAAAAGGCAACAAGCGACCGTGAAGTCGCTGGAACAAAATCGGCAACACAGTACGACGTACCAGGACGTACGAGGTTAACCAAATGAGCAAGATGATCCGTTTCGCCATGCCGCTGATCGCAGCGGCGATGATGACCGCACCCGCGATGGTGTCGGCCCAGAGCCCGCAGCAGGGCGCCTTCAACAACAACGCGCAGACCCAGGACTGGGCCACCCCCCCGGCCGGCACCGAGCAGGCCCAGGCCTACCGTGACGGCATCCAGGCCGCCCAGCTCGATACCGTGGCCAAGCGCCCCGTGGACCCGAAGGCCAGCTACCTGTACAACCACCCGCCGGTCAAGAAGGCGCAGACCGATGCCTACCGCTCGGCCTTCACCCAGGGCTACCAGACCGCGCTGAAGCACCAGAACGGCCAGCAGCCCGGCGAGTAACTCCGCCGCGCGGCACGCAGATGACGAAAGGGCCCTTTGCGGGCCCTTTCTGCTGCGCGGAATACTCCAGTGGGCTGAAGCCCGTTTTGAGGTGGCTCGTTAGGTCTGGGTTGAAGCCCAGACCTATCTCAGAAGCAACGGCAAACGCAGATTTTCCTTTCGACTTCGCTCAGGGAAACGACGAAAGAGGGGCGAGTCGAAGTCGCTCAGTGCGATTGGCTTATTCGATGAGCTCATTCGACGAGCTTATTCGATGATCCGCGCCACCACATCGTAGTCGTGGCTCTCGGTGATCTCTGCGCGGTAGAAGCTGCCTGGCGCCAGCGCCTCGTGCGGGCCGAAGTCGTTGATGAGCACCTTGCCGTCGATCTCCGGCGCCATCTCGAGGGAGCGCCCCTGCCACAGCAGCTCGGTCTCCTCGCTCTCGCCCTCCACCAGCACCTCCACCTCGCGGCCGATCCACTGGGAGCGCGCGCGGGCGCTGATCTTCTGCTGCAGCTTCATCAGCTTGCGGCGGCGCGCCTCGATGGTGCGCCTGGGCACCTTCGTCTCCGGGGCCGCGGTGAAGGCCTCCGCGCCCTCCTCGTCGGAGTAGCTGAAGACGCCGAGCCAGTCGAGCTTTGCCTTCACGACGAACTCACAGAGCTCGTTGAAGTCTTCCTCGGTCTCGCCGGGGAAGCCGACGATGAAGCTGGTGCGCAGTACGAGGCCGGGAACGGTCGCTCTGGCCTTTTCGATGATCTGCAAAAACCGTGCTGAAGTTCCGCCTCTGCGCATGCGCTTGAGGACATTTGCGGAGGCGTGTTGCAGCGGCACATCGAGATACTTCGCCACCGTCTCGTGGCGCGCGATGCTCTCCAGCAGCCGCGTGGTGATCTTGTTGGGGTAGGCGTAGAGGAAGCGCAGCCACTTCAGCCCGGGCAGAGGTGCGAGCGCATCGAGTAGGTCGGCGAGCTCGGGCCTTCTCGACTGCGCGTCGGGCGAGGGGCCCCGCGTGGCTTCCGAGACAGAGTGTTGTTTGGCAGGGAAGAGCTGCGGCGACAGGTCTTCGCCGTAGCAGGTGGTGTCCTGGCCGATCAGCGTGATCTCGCGCACGCCCTGCGCGATCAGGCCCTTCGCCTCGGCGACGATCGAGGCCAGCGGCCGCGAGCGGAACTTGCCGCGCAGCTGCGGGATGATGCAGAAGCTGCACGGATGGTCGCAGCCCTCGGCGATCTTGATGTAGGCCGAGGCCCGCGGCGTCGCGAGGATGCGCGGCGTCTCGTCGGAGTACAGGTAGCTGGGCAGCGCGGCCGTTGCGCCCTGCCAGGCCTCGCGCGAGAAGCGTCCGGCGGCCTCTCTCGCGTCGCCTTCGGGACGCGAGGAGGGGACAGGGTCCAGGGCCAAGGGTCCAGAGTGCTCGTGGGTGAGCTGCGCACCGGTGCTATCTGGACGGGAGTGTTGGTGGACGCTGCTGGCGTGGCGGTCGATCTGGGCGCTGGTGAGGATGGGGAAGGGCGAGTTGACGGCCGGCTGCTGCAGGCCCGCGGCCTCCAGGATCGCCTCCAGCTCGCCGGTGCCCACCACCGCATCGACCTCCGGAATGTTGGCGCGGATCTCGTCGCGGTAGCGCTCCACCAGGCAGCCGGCGACGATCAGCCGCCGCGCCCGGCCGCCGTGCTGCGTCTTGTGCCGCACCATCTCCAGGATCGCATCCACCGACTCCTGCTTGGCCGAGTCGATGAAGCTGCAAGTATTCACCACCAGGATGTCGGCGTCCTCGGCGCGCGGGGTCAGCTGCGCGCCGCCGCGGTCGAGCAGGCCCATCATCACCTCGGAGTCGACGAGGTTCTTGGGGCAGCCGAGCGAGACGAAGCCGACCGTGGGCCGGGGCTGTGCGGGGGAGTGTGTCTCGGGAGCGGCGCCGTCTTCGAGAGTGGAGGACAGGCTCACAGACCTTCAGTTTACCAGCTTTGTGAGCGGTTCCAGAGGCTCAAGCGGATGCAACGGCAGCGCCTCGGTGACGGCGCTGTGCGCGTTCACCGCCACGCCGTTGGTCTCGAAGTGCGTAATCCGATGGCCGGCGGCGTGGCCGCGGGTGATGGTCTTGCGCAGCATCGCGATGTGCCGCCGCGACTCCTCCTCGAAGTGCCGGCTGATCGCCCAGTCGTAGTCGGCCACCAGCATGTAGGTGGCCTCGCACTTCGGGCAGTAGATGGGCTCCTCCAGCCAGCGGTGGAAGCTGCCCGGCGGCAGTGCGGCGACGGGGTCGGTCCCGGACTTGATGGCGGCGAGGATCATAGAGCCAGAGTGTAGCGGGTCTTTGCTTTTCTTGTCGGTCATTCCAGAAGCCGGGGCCCCCGACGGGCGTTCTTTGCCCGGTGGGGTGGGAAGGGAATCTGCTTCTGAGCAGGGTTACGGCAACTTCGCCGCCTCGACCACAGGGTCCCAGCCATCGGCGCCGCGCAGGAAGGTGTGTGGCTCGTAGGCCTTGGCCTCCGCGGCGGTCAGTTGGTGCGACCACTCGGCGCGGTGTGCAGTGCCGGCGCCTGGGCCGGTATTGGCGAACTCGGCGTAGTAGGCCTTCGGCGGATAGGCGTCGCCGGCGTGCCACACCGACCAGCCTGCCGGGTCGAGCGCCGCCGGCAGCTCCGTATGCATCACCACCACGCGCGAGTACAGCCGCCACGGCCGGCCGAGGTAGAAGCCCTTATTGCCGGCGGGGTCGATGCTGCTGACGACCTTGCTGTGGTCGATCACATACCCGGTGGTCTGCGTGGGGTCGGTGCGCGACTGCGCGGTGAGGTAGCCGGGGCGGATCTCTTCGATCTCATCGTGCTCGAAGACCGCGGTCGCGTTGCCGAAGATGAAGTCGACGCCGCCGCGGATATAGCTGTCCACGTAGTACTGCCGGCCGAAGTCCGCAAACAGCGTGTCCTGGTCGCCGAGGAAGCTGCAGCGCTTGAAGACCGCGCGGTCCGAGCGCACGGCGATGGCTACGGCCTGCCCGCCGGCCGAGCCAGGCGGCGGCGCGGCGTTCTCGAAGGTCACGTTGTCGGCCTCGAAGCCGTCGCCGTCCACCTCCACGGTCGCGGAGAGGAATGTGCCCCCAGCGGACTTCGCGTTCTGCGAGCCAGTGATGACGACCTCCGCCGGCGAGCCGCCCAGCCCCAGCAGCGTGATGTGCGGCCGGTTGCGCGTCACCACCAGCCGCTCGTGGTAGACGCCGGGCACGATCGAGATCACCACCCGCCCGTGGGCCGTCTCCGGCGCATGGTCCAGCGCCTGCTGGATGGAGGTGTAGTCGGTGCTGCTGTCGGCGCCGCCCGGCCCGTGCGGGTCCACGCGGACGTGGACGTCCTGAGCGAAGGCGGTTGTGGCGAGGAGGAGAGCGAAGAGCAGGCGCATGGCTTGGAGGGTACCGTATGGCCGCAGTGGTTGAGAACCCCGGGACGGTTGCGGCGCTGCGAAGCGAGATGCAGGTCCCTTCGGCTTCACTCAGGGCAGGCTCTTCGACTGCGGAACTCGCGATGAGGCTGCGCGTTTCTTCGCTCAGGATGACAATCCAAATAGAGAGCTCAGGATGACAAGTTTAATTAAGCACTAATCACTAACCACTGCTTCTAGAACTCCCACCGCAGCAGCGTCGCCGCTACCGTAAAGCCGGCGCCCACGGAGGCCAGCAGCACCAGGTCGCCCTTCTTCAGCCGGCCGTCTTCGAGCGCCGTGTTCATCGCCAGCGGGATCGTTCCGGCGGTGGTGTTGCCGTAGCGGTCGATGTTGATCACGACGCACTTCTCGGGCATGCCCAGCCGCTCGGCCGTGGCCAGGATGATGCGCTTGTTGGCCTGGTGCGGGATAAAGCAGCCCAGCTCGCTGCCTTCCACTCCATTGCGCGCCAGCACGGTCTCGGCGGCCTCGGCCATCTTGCGCACCGCGAACTTGTAGACCGTGCCGCCGTCCTGGTGCACGAAGTGCTGCTTGGCGTCGACGGTGGCGTGGCTGGCCGGCAGCAGGCTGCCGCCCGCGGGCATGTTCAGCGCCACCCCGCCGCTGCCGTCCACCTCGTGGTGGAAGTCGATCAGCCCTACCTCGTCCTCCTCGCAGGGTTCCAGCAGCACCGCGCCGGCGCCGTCGCCGAACAGGATGCAGGTGTTGCGGTCGGTGTAGTCGATGATCGAGCTCATCACGTCCGCCCCGATCACCAGCACCTTCTTGTGCGCGCCCGATTCGATCAGCTTCGCGCCCATCTGCAGCGCGTAGGGAAAGCCCGAGCAGGCCGCCGAGAGGTCGAAGCCCCAGGCGCGGGTCGCGCCCAGCTTGTCCTGCACCAGGCACGCCGTCGCCGGGAAGACCATGTCCGGCGTCACCGTCGCCACCAGGATGGCCTCCACCTCGCTGGCCGCGACCCCGCGCTTGGCCAGGCAGATCTTTGCGGCTTCGACCGCCAGGTCGCTGGTGCCCACACCCTTCTCCACCAGGTGGCGCTCCCGGATGCCGGTGCGCTCGGTGATCCAGCTGTCGTTGGTGGCGACCATCTGTTCCAGGTCGGCGTTGGTCAAAATGCGTGGCGGAACGTAAGCCCCTACCGATGAAATTTTGGCGCGAAAGGACGTGCGGGGCTGCAACGACAGACTCAAACTTCAACCTCCAGGGCAGAAAGTGCGGCAAACAGCATCTTACTCGCCTTACCTATGCCTTCGTCTCTCGCTACACGGCTCTGTACGCCAGGTCACACAGCAGGTTCGGCTGCCAGGCCGGCAGATGTTTTCAAATGGACATGGGAGGGAAGGGAAGGTGTACCGGGCGCCCCTACTGCGCCCGTATGGGCCCGTTACCGTTGCTTCCTTCCGGACCTGGCGGGGTTGGCGGGAATACGTCGCGTAGGACCCGGCACAGGGTAAGTTTAGCAGGCACCGGCGTCGGATCGCTGGCGCAACGGGTGCAGGGTACGTTTGGAAACTGCCAATTTCGTCCTGCTTTGAGGGGCGGGGCTGGAGTCCAGCCGTAAAATATTGCAAACAATAGGCGTTATGCTGGGCGGACTATATTCTTAGGTCAGTAGATGGCATCCAGGAGGCGGTAGGGTGCGCAACGGGTGCGGCGAGACGGTGCAGGTTCTGTCGGCGTCGCCCGGTGGTGCCTCGCCGGCGGAAAGATGAAGGAGACCACGATGCTTGAGCACCTGTTTTCGCTGGCCGGCATGGTGGTTTTGCCATGCTGGATTCTGCTGGCCGTCGCGCCACGGTGGAGCGTGTCGCAGCGGATGGCCACGTTTGTGGCCCCGCTGCTGATCGCTTGCCTGTATGCGTGGCTGCTGCTGACGCATACCACGCCCGGCGGCGGCGGGTTCCGCTCCCTCGCGGAGGTGGCGGTGTTGTTCGGCTCGCCGTATGCGCTGCTGGCGGGTTGGGTCCACTACCTGGCCTTCGATCTGTTTACCGGCGCGTGGGAGGCCCGCGACGCGGCGGCGCTGGGCCTTTCGCGCTGGCTGGTGCTGCCCTGCCTGGCGCTGACCTTCTTGTTCGGCCCGCTGGGGCTGGCGCTGTATCTGCTGCTGAAGCTGGCCCTGCGGCGCAGCTTTGGCGCGGGCGACGGCGCGGAGGTTTCGGCATGAACCCCGCGACGGTATGCCTGGAAGCCCTGCGCGAGTCGATGGCTGCGAGCCGCGGCATCGCAGCCGGCGTGTGGTGGAACGTGGCGCTGCTGGCGGGCAGCCTGGCGGCCCTGCCGTTCGACAGGCGCAGCATCTTCGGGCTCAATCCGTGGATCAAGCCCATCAAGTTCGAGCTCTCGGTGATCGTCTTTCTGCTGACGGTCGGGCTGATGCTGTGGGGCCTTGGGGATGGAGGCGACAGGCCCGCGCTGGCGCGCTCCCGGGCGTGGCTGGGCTGGGGGTTCGGTGTGGCGATGATCGTCGAGAACACCATCATCGCCCTGCAGTCGGCGCGCGGCGTGCCTTCGCACATGAACTACAGCACACCGCTGAATGGAATGCTGTTCGGCGTGATGGGACTGTTTATCCTGCTGAACACGGCCTTTGCCGCCTGGCTGCTGGCGCTGTGGATGCGCACCGGCGCGGGGCTGGAGAGCGCGGTGGTCTGGGGCATCCGGCTGGGACTGCTGTTTCTGCTCGTCGGCAGCATCGAAGGCGTGCGCATGGTGGCGCACGGAGCGCATACGGTAGGCGCTTCCGATGGCTCCGCTGGGCTGCCCTTCCTGAACTGGAGCACGCGCTACGGCGATCTGCGCGTCGCCCACTTCTTTGCGCTGCACGCGCTGCAGGCGTTTCCGCTGGCCGGGTTCGCGCTGGCCGCGCTGAAGCTGCGCGAGGGCGTGCAGCTCGGCGCGCTGTTCGCCTTCGCGGCGGTGTATAGCGCCGCGGTGTGGTGGTTGTTCGCGGAGGCCATGCGCGGCGTGCCGCTGCTGCCGTGAGGTGGCGACCGAGTTCTTTGCAAGTAAGGAGACCGACGATGCACGATCCGGTTTGGATGAAGGGTTTGCTCGCAGTGCACATCGCCTGCGGGTTTGCGGCGTTTCTGCTGGCGCCGGTGGCGCTGGCCACGGCCAAGGGCGGCCCGGCGCACCGCCGCTGGGGCATGGTCTACCTGTGGGCGATGGGTGGGGTCGCGGCCACCGCGCTGCCCATGGCGCTGTATCGGCCGGTGCTCTTTCTGGCGATGGTCGCGGTCTTCAGCTTCTATGCGGCCTTCTCCGGCTGGCGGGTGCTCCAGCTCAAGGACCTCGCCCGCGGCGGCCGCGCCAGGCCGGTCGACTGGATCGCCGGCGGCCTCTGCTTCGCCTCCAGCCTGCTGCTGGCGCTGATGGGTGCGCTGAAGCCGGCCGCCATTCAGGGCTACGGCATCGTCTCGATCGTCTTCGGCCTGATTGGCATGCGTCTGGCGGCGGTGCAGCTGGCCAGCTTCGTGCGCAAGCCCACGGAGAAGATGTTCTGGTGGTACACCCATCTGGGCAACTTCATCGGCAGCTACATCGCCGCGTGGACGGCCTTCAGCGTGGTCACGCTGCAGCGGGTCTACGGCAACCACGTCTGGCTATGGCTGTGGCCCACGGCGGTCGGGGTGCCGGCCATCGTGCTCACCATCGCGTACTACAAGCGTAAGTTTGCCCCGCGGCCGCCTGCCGCCGCGGTCGCATAAGACTCTCCCACCACTTAGGCCGGGTTGGGCTTCAGTTCGCGCGCGGTGCGATAGACCCGCCACAGCGCGATCGCCGTAAACACCGCCAGGAAGGCCCACAGCGCCACCAGCACCGGCACGCCCCAGCGCGCGGAGAAGTGGTTCCACAGCCGGAGCACCGGCCGGCCCCAGCGCAGCCCGATCCACACCGCGAGGCAGTGGCGCACGAAGCGGCTTGCCGTGAAGGCGGCCATGAACGTGCGCCGCGACATGTTCACCGCGCCGGCCATCAGAACGAACGGGCTCAGCGGCATCGGCGGCGGCAGCAGCGCCGGCAGCGCCACCGCCAGGATGGCGTGCGACTCCATCCACGCCGAAATGGGGCGCAGCAGCCGCTGCGGCACATGCTTTTCCAGAAACGCCATGCCCCCGGCGCGGCCCACGGCGTGCGAGACGTAGCCGCCGGCGGCCGAGCCCAGGGTCGCCAGCCCCACCAGCAGCACCGGGTTGGCATGCCCCGCGGCGTAGAGGATCAGCAGGATGTCGGTGACGCCCGGCACCGGCAGCGGCACAAACGAGCTGTCCACCGCCGAGAGCAGCGGCAGCCCCGCCAGGCCGAAGTGGAAGAAGAACCGCACCACGCTGTGTCCGTGCTCCTGCGCGCCGTGCGCCTGCAGCAGCAAGGCCCCCCAAACGGGGGCCAATCTATGCGCGGAGAGGAAAGCGAGCGGCGTCATGCTAAGGGGTTGGACGCACTCTGCGCTGTTGGAGTCGCGCGCAGTTTGCGGGTACAGCCGTACGGCCGGCACGGTAAACTTGTTTTCTATGCGCAGTTTGACGGGCAACCAGATCCGCGAGGACTTTCTCCGCTTCTTTGAAGGCAAAGGCCACCGCCGCGTCCACTCCTCCTCGCTGGTGCCGCACAACGACCCCACGCTGCTGTTCACCAACGCCGGCATGAACCAGTTCAAGGACGTCTTCCTCGGCGCGGAGACGCGCGCCTACACCCGCGCGGCGACTTCGCAAAAGTGCGTCCGCGCGGGCGGCAAGCACAACGACCTCGAAAACGTCGGCTTCACCCGCCGCCACCACACCTTCTTCGAGATGCTGGGCAACTTCAGCTTCGGCGACTACTTCAAGCGCGACGCCATCGCCTACGCCTGG
>Ga0116230_10002731_pt1 | contig 17025 bp, 9 predicted proteins | sample S1TSphfallax_3_FD_88678 | JGI IMG/M metagenome (GOLD analysis project Ga0116230, IMG submission 88678) | Host-associated microbial communities from peat moss isolated from Minnesota, USA - S1T2_Fd - Sphagnum fallax MG | ecosystem: Host-associated > Plants > Peat moss > Unclassified | place: USA...
AACGAATATTTGAATATCATGGAAAAAAAATGAAAAAAATTGATGAAGCTTTGCATTGGATAATGACATTTTTTCAAACATTACGTAACACATTAAAGCTCCACAAGGTTGTCATGCAAGACCTTACCAACCAAAGCTAGGCACAAATAAACACCTAACAAAAATATGTTCCTTCACCTTTTCAAGGAAAATTGTGATCAATTCTTAGGAAGGCATTCCTTAACTAACTTTTAATGCCACTACCCAAGGTCATGGTTTAGAATATGGGGGGATGATGAATTCATATATATGTAAAATTCATATGATTGCCAAATTTATTGAAAGGGTTAATGGGAAATGGCATTAAAAGTTTTTTTGCATTGTTTATTTAGGTTTTATGAAAAACATTTATTTTGTCAAATTGTTTGCACACATGATATTATGAAGGTTAACATAAGCAAACAAATTCCTCATTGTATGCAAACATGATAGTTAGTTTAATCATTAATATCTAATTGAATGGTTTTTTTTGGGTGATATTATTGTTTCAGGTTTAAAAGAAGAAGAACTACAAAACAATTATGATGTCTATGGAATCAAACCATGCCAAAGGAGCACATGTGGTGGCCTTCCCCCTTCCTTTAGGAGGTCACCATGCTCGATTTGTTCCTTTCATAAAGATTTTGGCAAGGAATGGACTTACCATCACTGTCATCACAACAATGCATTACATTGCCAAAACACAACATGCACTAATGGAAGACAACAACTTTGAAGCCTATGATCATATTCGAGTTATTGGTTTGCCCACACAAAATGAGGAGGTCAAGGCTGATAATGCTCAAGTAGTACGAGGTATTGAACACTTGAAAAATCCTTTAAGAGATATGATGGAACAATTAATAGAATCGAATGGGGTAACCAATGGTGAATCCCAAGATTCTCATCCTTTCGGCCCTCCAGTGTGCCTCATCTCTGATTTCTGTATTCCTTGGATCCAGGTACATCGATGCAACATATGGTTGTTCAAATTTCCTTTACATGTTGATAATGTTATTTGGAAACTACAATTTTTTTTAAGTGTTTGGATCCATGCCCTTACACCTTTCGATGAAAGATATGAACGAGAGGCTTACTAACCCGTCGATTTTCCCAATTACTATTGTGCCTTTTTTATAGGAATTAGGCAATTAGTTCAATTTTTTAATATATTCATAATTGTGCACAAATTTCATTAGTGAAATGATATTAAAAAAAACTTGGGTATGTGCAGGATATAGCAAATGAATTCAACATGCCGAGATATGGTTTCTATCCCACAACCCACTATTTATCATTAATATTTAGTCTTCCCGACTTTTATAAAAAAGGTTTCCTCTCCATTTTCTCAAATAACCAGCCCTTGAAGATTCCAGGTTTCCCCCCAATTTTACCATGTGATTTGCCCAAATCTGTGCTTGATAATAATCAAAAGCGTGTATATGAAGGCGAACGTTTACGAGAAGCTACTGGGGTGCTTGTGAATAGTGCATATGAGTTGGAATCCAGTATTTTTGATGGGTTACATGACATGATCTGTAAAGTGCAAGAACAAGATCAGGTAATTAACTCCATTTTTTTGAAATTGAGAATTGGTCAATTTGTAATAACTCAATTGATTGAAAGTCATATTTTCCTTTCAAAAATATTTCATCCTATTAGCTCATTGAATGTCAAGTGGCATATTGTTTTTGTTCTTTAATTCACATTTTACACATTTTCATCATATACTTTCAAAGATGTCATGCAATATTTCTATTATTTACATATTACAAAGGGTCTTTCAAGAGTAATATATATTTGAATATGAGAATCCCTACCCTTTCCCCTTTATTTTTGGTTGTGTTGCAATTTGAAAGTTGTGAACATTTAAAATTTTGATGTTTAAAACAAATGCATAGACAATGTTTGTATTTTGTTGGGCATCATTTCAATTGACATTATTTAAAGTTGTGTTTTCAGATTGGACATGCACCCAAAATATTTACGATTGGGCCTATGGTCTATGAAAACATTCGACCTCAAGAAAGACTCCCACAAGTTACAGAAAACAACAATGAATGTTTGCTTTGGTTGAACAACCAACCAAAAGCATCTGTTTTATACATATGTTTTGGGACACAATCCACATTCCCAATGCAACAAATGAATGAATTTGCATTAGGGCTTGAAGCTAGTGGGGTTCGCTTCCTTTGGGTTGTGAAGGTTCAATCAAGTGAAAAGGAATCAGCATCCAACATTGCAACATTTTTTCCTAAAGGTTTCATGGAGAAAATGAAAAACAGAAGTTTGATTTATACATCTTTTGCCCCTCAACTCCAAATCCTTGCACACCCAGCTATTGGAGGATTTTTAACACATTGCGGATGGAATTCAATCACGGAGAGTATTGCCATGGGAGTGCCAATGATTGCATGGCCACTTGGGGCTGATCAAATGTTAAATTCTCGATTATGTGTTGATGTCTTAGACATAGCATTACCAATTCAAAACAACTTAAATGAATCAATTCATGTTGGACATGAAGAGATTGAAAGGGTTATCCGATTGTTGATGGAAGATGCAAAGGGTCAAATTATCAAGAAGAAAGTTGAAGATTTAAATAAGATTATACAAACTGCAAATGGACCAAAAGGCTCTTCATGCAAAAACCTACTCCTTTTTGTGGAAGAGGTAAATTCCTTGAAAAGTAAATAAATTTTATCATTAGAAGAAACATTATCATTTGCAACTATCTTATGTAATTGATTTTCATATGCAATTGTTATGTATACGACACATGCGATTGGTAAACCCCATAGTTACATAAGATAAATTACACATATTCGATAGTTGCACATGTGACAATATGTATGTGGATAGTATATTTGGATTTATATTTTATACATCTATATTATTCTACATGTTCTGCCCATGGTGATGGATGGCATTTGAACCTTTCTTCAATATTCATCATTATCTATAAATTAATAATATTTTAGTCATCCAATAAAGTGAATCAAAATTTTAAATGTCCATTTTTGAAGGCTAATTATATATAATGATACATAACATTTTTAAAGCCCATTGACTATTTATATTTAATTAGGTAGGTAGGTAGGTAAAGCTAGGCTAACAAGCTAGGTTTTAAATAATTCAATTTTGTGTTTAGGTTTGGTTTTTAAGGTTGAACCTCTTTCAATGGCATTTGGTACATGGTTTGTGTACAAGACTAAAAGACCTACTTATATAATGTGCACATTTGGAATGGACGGTGAAAGATATATGATAGAAAATTTGGTTGCACTTATGTAGTTACAACCTACATGCAAATATTACATAGTACTTACACCATACTAACCTAGTTTACCTACTAGATATAATAATTATATTATAAGTAATCAATATTATAATATTATTAACAGTAAATTATAATTTCTAATAAACTTTTAATAGATATGGTTACATATAATAGTTAATAATCAATAATATATTATTCTTTAACTTAAGTTAATATCTAACTTAGATTAGTAGCTAATGTAGGTTAGTTAGTGCAACCTACTAGCCATAAGTATATTAGTATAATTTATCATAATTAATTGAGCTTTAGCCATGGTTAATTTAACCACCATGGTTAGTTTAACCATGTAACATTTAACCTTTTAATTAGTTTAACCATGTAGCATTTAGCTTTTTAATTAGTTTAACCATCATTAATGTGAATTTATCTTAGGTTAATTTAGCTTTAATTGTGTGAATTTAGCCTAAGATTAGCCTTAGTTTGCATGGGTTTACCTTTACTAATAATATAATATTATTACACATACTAGCTTATGTAAATATATTGTGTATATTAACTTAAATATGTATTAACTTAAACCATTACTATTATGACATGTGTCCATTTTATACTCTATTAGTTGCATGTTGCACATACAACCATATGACCCAAAATTTATATAATATCAGTTTTGTAATTACAAGCATAACCAATCTAGTTGTAAACAACTAGTTGCATGCAATTACATAATGATTAGTTACAAATAACGTGATATATTCTAGTGTATTTTCATGGGCTTTTCCTTACACCATGAACAAAAACCATATGTATTAAATAATTTCAACATTTGGTGTTCAAAAATTCGAAGGATTACTAGAAAAGCAAACAAATTTGTCTTTCTTCAAGAAATTGGTTGACAATCTTCAAAGGAAATAATATTGTAAAATGAAAATGGTTTAAACTCTAAATAAAACAATATGTGGACTAGGATGTTTGATCATTGACATATTATATCATAATTGTTTTCAAAGCTTTCTAACACACATCATTTTTCAAAGCTTCTACACCTTTTGTTAGAGAATAACTATTGCTTTGAGGGAATTATTCTTCCTTCCATCTTCTATGTACTTGCATTGGGATGAACATTTCAAGGATTTTTAAAGTTGTGACTACCCTCCTTCATTTAGCTTGTGGGCTTTGGCACAAACTTGTGGGCATTTTCATCCACCTCTCATAAAACCCTTGTTAGATTTTGATCAAAACATGCTTGTCAACCTTGCATTTGCACTTCAAGTCTTAACTCTTGTAGTAGAATGGATGTTCTCTCTAAGCATTTTAATAACTTTCAATTAACAAAATGGTGGAGAAATAAACATTGTCATGGTTAGATCATTGACATTCATAATCTTTTTTTTTGGTATATAATATGAAACAAATTGGATTACATTTTATGTAGTTATCAAATGTGAATTGTCATGGGTTGTCACAAATAAAAAATTACAAAGTATATACCCAAGGTTATTTGTCATGTCACTTTGGTCATGTCTATTTGGAATTTTTTTACAACCAAAATTCGAGCATGCTTGTTAATGATAAGATTTTACAAATGTTTAACTATATCGCTATTGGATTTTTTCCCATTCTATTACTTCAAACACCATGTAAGTTTAAGTAACCATAGCATCCTATACATTTGATCCACTCATGATGGGCATAGAGAAGTAGGCTAAAGGCCATTTTTCTTACAATGAGAAGTTGTTTAAGAGGGAGGGGGGGGAAGGTGGTTCACCTTTTTTTCCCTTTTTCTTGTAGGCACTTGGTCCCATATGTGACCATATTGGCAAGGTGTTTTGGGTGTTCATGTGGAAATTATTTGCTTCCCCCATAGCTATCTTAATCTAATCTACCCTAAGTTATTATATCATAAGTTTTAAAATTATTCTATTCCTAAATTATTTTACCCTTGACTATTTTCAATTATTGTATTATAGGTTATTGTAAGCTATTATACTTTAGTTTATAATAAATTATTCAACCTAGTTAGGGTATTCAATGTTATTCTATTATTAAGGCCAATCGGTAATATCTTAGGTTTTGTGTATCAAGAAAATAGGAGCAAAGGTGAAGTAATCACCTTCCAATTTTTTGAATGAAACATAATCAAGCACAACAATAGTTCAAATATACTTTTTGAAAAAAATGAAAGTATGTGAAACAAACTTAGAAATTATAAATGTAATTAGAATAAACACAACTTCATGGAACTTGATTCCATTTTAAGATAAATTACAACTTCAGTAAAAAAACAAATACAACTTCAAAAACAAACTTGCATATTGTCCCAATGGAAAACATGATTTCAAGAATGTGTTTTTTGCATATTATTTCACATCAAAACTAACATATAATGAATCTCCACATTCCTCCTTGAACATGAGGCTCAAGGTCCTAAATAGATTAGAGGCAAAATAAGGGTCATAAATGATGATCCCATTGAAATTACATAAAAAGCCCTAAAATTTCTTTAAGACTAACAAAAAATATTATCCTATTTTTAGAAACCTAACTTAAAACTCAAGTTAAGTTATTAATTTATCAATTATAAAAATATACATTCATCTCAACATTATGCTTTTGGTAAAGAAAGAATTTTGGTAGAGAAACATTTTTGATAAAAAGATGTTTTCAATACAAAAGGTTTTTGGTAATTATAAATAACATTCAAAAGTGCCTAAAGTCTAGTCTAGCCTTTAACAATGTTATCATCCCTTCTAATTGAAATCATGTCTTTGGGATTTTTTGTTCCTAAGAAAAATTTCAATTATTTTATTGACAACAATAGTTACTCTACCATGGGAGAAGATCTAGTGGGGTCTACAACATCAAGGGCAATTTTGATGATGCCAAGGCCTAAGTTCCTAACAATATGGTTGAATTTGGTGGCATGTGACACAATTTTTATGGAAGTTGGGATGATTTTTGTTGTTACATTGACAATGTTAAAGGTAGTTTGAATACCTTCAATAACTACTTTTGCAATAGTAGATTCCACCTCCATATTGGTTTTAATGTCTTTTTCATCCTCTGGTTAGCTAATATTATATCCTCATGGGGTGTGAATTTGAGCTTGTATGGGTGAAGTATTGTAATCATAAGCAAATAAAATGTAGATGGGGAAGATCTTTTGGTAAACCCCCAACCAAAATTTGTACAATTCATTGTTTTTTCAATAAATGGTAAAGGCATCAATTATCATTTTGATGATTTGCCCCTTATAGAGTTCCAACTATTCAACTTTGTTCTTCCTCACCTTCTATTGATAAATCACCAATTTTGCGTTCATAAAGGCATTTTCATTTTTTAGAACATCAAACTCTCCCATCCAGTGCTAACATAAGTTTGCCACCTCTACTGTTTTTGGCAGGAGTTCTCATCTCCTCCCCAAGGGTGTTTAAACCTACTTGGCTAATAACATGGTTAGTTGTTAAGTCCTAAATACTTTATTGCAAGTCATCAATTTTTTCAGTAGATTGCTTTGAATCCTCTTTTTGTTTTTTCACCCTTTCAGATGTAGAATGATTTTCCTTTTCTAACCTCATAGTTCTATCCTTTATCAACTTTAGCTCCCTTTTAGACATGTTGGCAAACAATTCCATTAACTTTTCAAGTTGTTTTCCAATTATTGGCACTTCAAAAATGATTTTCAACAATTAGTATTACCTTGGAAACCACTTAACAAAAAAGGTGTAAGTTGGAGCTAAACTTACAAATCCTCATCTTGAATTCTAAACTCAATAAATTAAGATTTTATTCCTTGGTAATTCTTCATTTTTGTTTAAAGGCCTTGAATGGTGAGGGTGTCTTATCTACTTTGAGCTTATTCACAGTTAAATAAGCCAAAAAAGGTGTTGAACAACAAAAAAACTAAAAAAATTGGAGAAATATTTATGTTTCATCATTCAAAATCATGGTAATCATGGCAAGTTGTTCCTTTTTCATTCATATGCAATACACCAAGGAATTCAAACCAAAAATCCATTTGATAAAATTTTAAGTTTAAATTTTGGTCTAAATTTTTTTTAAGTGAACACCCATTGCGTAAAAGGAATCAATTTTGCAAAGGAATATCAAACAGATTCATACAATTTTTTTAATTTGATGGGAAAAAATTAAGAAGATAATTAAAGACCTATCAGTCACATTTTTAAAAAATTCATATCTTCAAATATGTGGAATTTTAAAACTCCTAAGAACTTTCCAAAATCAATCCAAAATTTTAGAATTTCAAAAATCATTTACCACATATAAATGGGATATAATTTACATGATTTTTTAGATTTTTTTTTTATTATTAAAAAAACATAAGAATGAAAAAAAATCAATTTTTGGTTATGATTTGAAATTGTTATCATTTAAAAAGATGAAAGACTAAATTTATAAGGAATCAACATACTTTCAAAAATTCATATTTATTCAAAACATTTAAACAAAAAAATGTCATGTATTTATACAATTATCAGCATTTTATTATAACAATTTTTTAAAAAAAATGTTCAAACATTCATTTGTATCAAAAAGTTATTTTTGGGCAAAAAGACATGGAGTCATTTTCTAAAGTAATGTTGTTAGCTCAATGTATCTATTTTCTATAATTTTGTGTTCACTTTGCTGCTTCCTTTTTGGTAGTGGTAGTTTCAAAAACCTATTTCAATTTCCTTATTGTTTCAATAAAATTACTAAAAAGTTGCAAGTGGCCTTCTAAGCTCTTGAATGACATTGCTTAGGTTAAAGGAACATTTTGACCCAAGTGCCCTATTAACCTAGAGACTTCAACCCTATTTACCAAAAATGAAGTTTTTGGTGCATTAAAATACCTTGGAATACCAATAATTGTTGTAGGAAATCTAGGTTCCTTTCCACATGCTGAACAAAATTTTAGTGGTATGTAAGTTCAATACATTGTGTAATGGAATATCCTCACCCTGAAGTTAGTTGTGAAGAATTTGAGAAAAAATGGTGAAGGTTTTGTGGCACAATACCTCCATGTGATATTGGTGATGGTGGTTGGTTATTAGAAAGTTACATTAGATTGGGACTCCTTATCCTACCCTTTTTATTCAAGCTTAAGGGCTTCTTTAGTGACTATGCAATAAATGTGCACTGGCTAAGTGATGGCATTAGATTTCATGCCCATAATCACCCCAAGTTTTAGCTTTTAATCATTGGAAGGAAATTTGGTACCACAAATTTCAATACTTGGATTTTAGTTGCTAACTTGATTGTCTTAAGGTTATTTTTTATGGACTATTCACATCAATTGGGTCGCCTTGGGAAGGTATGTCCACAACTTGGTGTGCACCTCAAAATTAGACTTTGTTGGAACGTCCTTGTTTTTTTCTTCATCGTTTGATTCCAACCTATTTATAGACTTTCATTGAATGGAAACCAATGTTGGAAAAGAATGTCAATGATTTAAGTTTTTCTAAATTCCAGTCCCTTATTGGGCTTGTCCTTTTTTAGCTTGCTTACATAGAAAAATCTTGTAATAAAGAGAGTATTTGAAAGCTAGTCATTCAAAAACAAGGTCCAAACATGAATGAACTTTGTTTGCATGGAGTTAACCAATTTGGCAACCCATTGCAAATGGCAACAATTGTCAGCAAAGTATGCTCCAAGCTCTAGATCTTCGTATACATTGAAAACCTTACACTTGGAAGGTGAGGAGGTTTTTGGACTATTAATGGGTTTTTCTATTTCCCACTTGATGCAAATCTCCTTTTTTGATATTCTCTTAAAGTTTCAACTTTCCTAACAAAATTTGTCCTTTAACATGTCCAATTATCAAAAGCAAAAAAATCTAATTTTATGTTTGAATTTAAACTTCTTAAAACCAATGTATTCACAAGTTGTAAACAGTTGAAACAAAACTTTAATGTAGAAAAAACTCCCTTCAAAAAAATAAAATAAAAACAATAACATAGAAAAAAATCTTTTCGAAATATGATATCCTCCTCCATATACAAAGTTCAAACTAATATGTCCCTTTCAACATAAACAATCGTAGCCAATATGTAAATTAACCCAAATGCTTTCTCAATAGATGTAATGTTGTATGTGATAAAAAGGTCTTTTGCAAATGAGAATAGTTGAATTCATTTGGTTGCAACAAATGGCTTACAAATTATGCTTGAAGGTTGTCTTCCCATCAAAGAAAATGATTGTGAAGGAGGTTTTGCATACTTTAGTGGAAAAGACTTTGGTCACATATGTACAACTTACATTAGCAACATGTACTTTTGATCTATGGATGTTTACAAGGGTGCATGATGTGTTTACTTTGGTTGTCAATTTCTTATCCAATAACTAAAAGCTCAAGCATGTGATAGTCAATTTGTTTGAGGCTATTGAAACTAATGAGGCAACCATGGCTCTAAAACTACATGAGCTCTTTGACTAGTTTTTCCTCATGGAGAGAATTATTGCAAATCTCAAAACAAGGGGTTCAACTTGCAATCTTGTGCAATTGCTTTGAACTCAATGGTTTCATGTAAAAGTTTAAATATGTATGAACATTTTCATGGGTTTTACTTTGGGCACACCTTATCCAAGGTCTAAACATAATGTGTTACTATAGAATTTTATAAATATGTTGGGGGCTAGCCTATGCATTTGTAAAGAGTGTAAGCTATGTACATTACTTAGCCAAAATATTTTTGCAGTAAATGGCAAGCATGGGAGCAAGCATGCATATATTATAGATTGACATGTTTAAAAAATTAAACGTACTTGTGAAAACAAGTTATTTCATTTTCTTTTCCCCACTTTATGTCTTTGATTCTAGTCCATTTTCTACATTAGGTTTTTGTTTGTTGGGATTTGGTTTTCTTTCTGGAGATCTTGATTTTTGTTTTATTAAGTTGTTTTTTTGCAAATCTTGTTCTTGAGTTTTGCAAACCTAATTTTTTTGGTTCGAATCTTGTTTTTGTGCCTTATATGTACATAGGATCACTAGAAGAAATTTGCATATTATCAACTTTAGTTTGCAACTAATTTTTAATTGCAAATGACATTTGCAACTAAAATGACTTGTAGTTGTGTTAGACAAGTTGCATGTGACATTAATAGCAAATGTTGATGTCATGATGATGTTATCACATAGACAATGGATGAAATATGTATTTGAGTTGATTATATTTTCATTTGTTGACCATATCATGCAATTATCATGCAAATAGCAACCAATTTCTAATGACCAATGTCATGTTGCCACGTGGCATATTCAAAGAATATTAAATAAATCAAATTTATTACCAAAATTTTAATACATACTTTTTATTTTTTAAGGTCTTTGATTCATACACGTGGACAAATAATTTTGTGCCCATTGCAACATTTATGATTTTTGAAACATTTATTTTTAAAAAAGGTGTGTAGGTAGGTAAGTAGACCTAAATAGGTACCTATAAGTTTTTAATTTCTAAATTTAGTCTTATTTTGTTTTGGATTTAACCAAATTAGGGTTGAACTTCTTTAATTGGTTCATACCATTTGGCAAATCTTGTGCATTTTAATGTTTATCGTGCATTTAGTTTTATAGTTGACACACTTGAAAGGGAAACCAAACAATATGGGATAAAAAATCTAGTTACAACTTAATTGTAAATAGTTTGCAACTAGATTGGGAATACATTTTTTATCCCATACAATTTAGTTTCCCTTTCAATTGTGTAAACTCCATAAGTAAGTAATTCATTAATTAACTAAATTATTTATTTATTTATTTATTAATTTCCTATCTACCTACTTACCTAACTATTACTTATCTACCTACTAATAATAATAGGGTAGTAATCCAACATCAAATATTAATTAAAATTTATTATTAACTAATGAATTAATCAATAATAAAAATCCATAAATAATTAATATGAATAATCAAGTATTAATATGTTGAGAATTCAAGCTCAACTAGTTAGGTTTCATTAGATATTGGAGTAGGAAAGTAACTAGGTTACTTTCACAAGGTTGAATTACTTTCTTTACTTATATTAATTTGGTTATTTGTGGTTTGGTCTTGTAGTTAAATACTTTAGTGTTGATGGTTTGTCTTTCTTTTTGTCATTACATAAGTTTGTGTATTTCATGTGACAAGAACCTTGAGGAGTTCTCGATGTTATGTTTCGTGTTGTGAACATCGTGTTTTAGTTTTCTTTCAATAAAAATTTATGTTTGCACTTGAGTAAATCTCTTATTTGTTAACATGGTATTAGAGCTTAGGTTGTTTGATCAGAAAGTTGAGAGAGATCTAGAGCTAGAAAGTCTCTAAAATTAAAACTTGAGAGTCTTTAGTAATATCATAGAAGTTCGTCAAGTGCAAAAGAGAAACGAGGAAAGGAAAAAAGTGAAGAGAAAGAAAAGAAAAGAAAAGAGGTGAGAGGAGATCAACATATCAAGGGTTGTGGAAGTCAAATATTTAAATCTAGATCTACTATGAAAAGATCCTAGAATGAAACTTGGAAAGATTATAGAAGACTATATGACGTTTCTATTCTCAAATTTTCAAAAGAAAATGATTTGTTTTGTGAGAGTTATGAGTTTTTGATCATATCTCCTTTGTTTGAGTTTTTTTGGATCTACAACTTTGGGATCTTATAGATCATAAAAGACTATATATGTGAGAATAATTTCAAGTCATTTCGATATGTATTGAGAAAGATTCAAGTATCTAAAATTTCAACCTTAGTTTTGGAGTCAATTTCTTTTGAAAGTGATAACTCTTTGTAGCCATTATCAATAGAGCTAAAATTTTGAATAGATATAGAAGACATATATTTTATGTGTCTCCCAAAATCTCAAGGAGTTTGAAGTTGTTGAGAGTGAGTTTTAAGTCATTTTTTGTTCAAGTCCCAGTTTGAGGTGACTTTAAGGAAGTAGCAAGATCTCTCATTTTATGAAGTTAAATGAGTTGAAATTTTGAGAGATGATAGTAAACATAGTTTTTCATGTTTCAAAAAAATTTCAAATGGATCCAAGGTCATATGTGAGCGATGTAACTTTGCAAAGTTGTTGTGTCAGAAGGTTACATTAAGAAGACATCAAAACAAATTTTTGAAATGGAGCAAATACAACTTGGGAGAACTTGAAGGAAGGAGTTTAAAGATTGGGAAGTGCAAATACATTATCAAGACCTTCATACAAAAGTTTAGTATGTAATCATGTATTTAAATCCGTACACAATATTATACGAAATATGTACATATACGTAAAAGCTATGTATAATATAGAATTTTGTATAATACTCAAGACATACATACATATGCAAGGTCCATCTTGTTCGACCCTAACCCTAACCCTAATTTTTGAAACCTAAAGAAGGAAAACCCTAATCCTAGAAACCCAAGGAGGGAATTAAAATCATTTGTGAAACCCCAAGAAGACATTGACTGTTGCCTTGAGAAATGGCGGACGGTCTTTCTTAAATTGCAATTGATAAATTAAACAAGAACAATTTCCAAGTGTGGAAATTTAGGATTATGAATTTTTTGATGGGGAAAGGTTATTGGGAATTCATAACTGGTGATGAAATAGAACTTCCTTTCCCAGAAAACCCCACACAACAACAAATTCAAGTCAATAAAACTTAGCATGAAAAAGCAAGAAAAATCTTGTATTAGTTCTCTGTGAGTGTGTCTAACTCCATGATTATGCATATTCAAGATGCAAAGTCACCCAAGCAAGCTTGGGATACATTGGTGAAGATGTATATCACCAATCTTCATCTATGATTACAACCTTTGGAAATTGTGTATGGTGTGGCCTACAAACATATTCCCATTCATCATCTAAACTATCTTTTTCACTAGGCCCTTTCCAAACCCGTGTCTGTGGGTCTCGGCCATGATGAATGAAATGATCTTCCATAGTGGAAAGCTTTGTTCCTCATCGAACCCCTTTACAACGAACACATGGACATTTGATGTGAGTCAATCCATACTTTTTTGCCAATTGTTGCTCCCTATGCCACAACTTATCATCTCTTCATTTTTGTCTCAATAGATTGTCTGTAGGTAGTTGCTCCCCATGCTCCATTTGAGAGGCTCCATGTTGCTCATGTGCCATACTACACCAGTTGTATGATTGACTGTGAAAATCGAAATAATGCAACTAAATTCAAATTATGCCACTCTTATGGTAGTTGTAAAATCAATTGTGGAACTTGGGATGAAATGATTATGTTTATATTATGTCACTCCTATGTCCAACTATAGATGTTGATCCAAAGTGGAAATATTTCAAGGAAAACAATGGACTAGTACTGACAATAGACAATAATGAGTGTTAAGTCATGCTTGTTACATGCAAAAATAGTGTTTCAAATGACTTCTGGTTATGTAAGCCAAAACAAAAGCATGTTATTTTATGATTAAACATCTTGCATTTTGTTTTTCTAGGGTTGAACATCCTACAACTTAAATTTTTATGGCTTAACATCTTTCATCATGCCTTGCATACATCAGATGCATTACACACTCCAAGCTAACCAATACTTTCATAATGTTACTTAAGATCCATAGCTAAAACTAAAACTAATGTAACTAAAACCCAACCAAATATGGGCCCATAGATCTGATGTTGGTAATTTTGATTATAGGATTATGTTAATTGTGCTAGGTAGCAACATTTATAGGTTGATGAATAAATGTGAACCAATGTGTTATTGCAACAATATTTGAGTTATGCACCCAGGACCTTGATCTTCCTTTGCCCACCACCAATGTGTTTTTTCTTTTGGTTTTAGGTCTTGGCAATTATGTTGCCTTCCACCATACAATGCCATGTAACCTACAACAAAAAAAACTGACACATATATATTATTCACCATTACAATGCTTCCTATGAGAATGCATAAACAATCCATATAAATTCCTTTTCAGTTGTGAATAGTTATTTGAAACTTGGTTGGGTAAATTTAGTTAATAGCCATCAAACTCTTATATTCCTTTTCCATTATTATTGATTTCATCACCTTTTTCTCTTCAAAAGCATGAAGACTAAAATTGTCTACAAGTTACTCTATCAAATGTTCAATTGCATTTGAATGTTTACATTTTAACATACTTGTAACGCTTTCACCATTGTCTTTAGTAAGCCTATCCTCACTTTTCTGAGGACTTTATAGGGGGTAAAAAACTCTTCACTATTTGCTTCTTCGAATATTTTTCTTGACATATTTTTTCCATTGGGATATTGAGGTTGAAAGTTTTCTATGTTTTATTTTTATTATTTGTGACCTCACTCCTTATGCCTACCTCCTACAATGTCAAGAATTTAGAGTCTAAATGAAATAGAATTACAATATACTTACCTTGTTTTCAAATTTCACTACAACATTGTGAAATGAGAGGGGCTATTTGCATTGATGTGCTTCTGATACATGTCATTTGCTTTTGAGAAAAAAACAAATAAAATTATCTCTAGTTTTTCTATTGAATTCACTTCAACTTGTCAAATAAACTAAAATGTCTTTGTGTTCTTTTTCATTCTTCATCTTAGGAAGGGTTTAAGGTGTCCACTTCCCTTCGGAGCCCAAATTGAGTGTATTCCAAAATGCGTACACACATGTTGAAGGAAAATGTTTGTGTTTCCTTCAATGGTCCAAGTTCATAAAGATTAGTAGTTTTGTTCAATTTACAGACATAAAAGGGAAAAATACAATTACACACCTAGAGAATTCTTGCACAATTCAAAAATCTTCTTATCATTCATCTTGAATCATTACATGGCATAGCTCACAATAATGCTTTCTACCTCTAAATATCTATCACCTTCTTCTTTTATAGTAAGGAAGGGAGCCTTGAAGATTTGAAGTTATTTCGTTGTGCTCTCCCATTGATGATTCCACCACATCTTCTGGCTTGTTTTCATCATTGTCACTCCAAGATTATGGCATTGGAGGTGTAGTTTCAATGCAAGTTCTTACCATTGGCACTGACGTGTCTAGGTCTTTCTTGTAAACAAGTTGTGGTGATTCATAGGTATCCTCTTTTGGGTCAGTTTTGTCGCGACCTTAGCCTTGGGCTTGCGACCAAGGCAAGGGCTTGCAAAGGTGTGGGCTGAGAGAAGAATCCTAGGAATCACATTTCACGTTCCCAAGAGTGTAGAACAGTGTGAGGGAATGAACCCAAACATTCCCAAGTGGGCTCCCACTTTGGGAATTGGAATCCCAATGGATTCCCAAATCTTTAGAGAGGTATTTCAGGGGTCATAATTCATTAGATTAAAGAGTTTTTTATATAATTGGAAAGATTTTGAAACATAGAAGTCTAAAATGGTCTCTCATAACCCATTTGAGTACTTAAAACATAAGTTATGACCAAAAGAAAGGCCAATAGTCAAAGTGCCAATTTGACTCCTGACCACTAAAAATCAATATTCGCCCTGAAATACATGCATGCAGGTGGTGTGCAACATATTTTTGAAAAGCTCTTGACAAGGGTTATAACTTTGCTTTAAACCTCACCTCAATCAAAGGTTTGCATAAGAAGTTATGGCCCTCCAAAGTGTTGAGAGTCTCAATTTGGGGATTTCGGGACTCCCAAGTTGGGAGTCCTAAGACAAAATGACATTTGGATGTAGCCCCCATGGTTAAACACAAAGAATAATATAAGGGGGAAGGTGGTGGCTTCCCCCAAGTCCGGGCTGTGGTGAGTCATGTGAATTTGTGTATGCCCATGGTTTGTCCATGCACCAAAAGTTTTCCAACCATACACTAACCAACTTGTTGTTTGGATTGTGCAAGTCTATGTGAATAATTGACCCACTTGTCACTCATCCTAGTCTCAATCTCGAAGCTCCAACACGCCCCCCTATGCCCAAAGTGCTACGAACTAAGGAGCATACCCCAATTCCTTCTTTTGTTGTTTTCACTTTTGGATTCACATTTGAATCTTTCAAGGAGTGTGGGGTGCATCAAGTTTGGTTATCTGGTAACTTTTTTATCATTGTAGTCTCGAGCCCATATTTATTTTGAGAAAAAAATCTTAATAGATAATTGGTTTGTCTCAATAATCAAGTTTTATAGTTCCGATTTGTCAAATGTGTTGGCCATGGATTATCTCCCAGAGCTTGTTGTAAGTTATTAATTTTTTTTTTGTCAAACATATAAATCATAATTTCATAACTTTTGTAATCTTGCAAGTTATTCTTCCTTGTTTAATATCCCACCTATTTTGGTATTTTGCATCGATAAACTTCATCTCTTTCTTTCCAATCTTAGGGTACAAGTCTAAATCTTTAGGAATTCAACAAGGCATGTTTGTTTTTTATAAGAGAACAAATAACTCAAAAAACAAAATCTCACACAGAATGTCACAACCCTAGCCTTAAGCTTACGACCAAGGCAAGGGCTTACGAAGGTGCGAGCCAAGAGGGAAGCCTGGGAGTCACATTTCATGCTCCTAGGAGTGCAAGAGAGTGTGAGGGAATGAACCCTCACACTCCCAAGTGAACTCCCACTTTGGGAGTTGGAGTCCCAATGGACTCTTGAATTTTTAAAGAACAATTGCAGAGGTCAAAACCTATTCGATTAAAGAATTCCTTATATCATTGGAAATCTCTTGGAACTTAGATGTCTAAAATGGGCTTGCATGACCCATTTGGATACTTAACACACAAGTTATAGCCAAAAGAAGGGCTAGGAATCCAATTGGCAATTTGACTCCCGACCACTAAAAGTCAAGAATCACTGC
>Ga0116230_10002734_pt1 | contig 17021 bp, 14 predicted proteins | sample S1TSphfallax_3_FD_88678 | JGI IMG/M metagenome (GOLD analysis project Ga0116230, IMG submission 88678) | Host-associated microbial communities from peat moss isolated from Minnesota, USA - S1T2_Fd - Sphagnum fallax MG | ecosystem: Host-associated > Plants > Peat moss > Unclassified | place...
CGGTTACTGCTAATAACCGGACTTCCAGTGTAAGGAGTGCCTTGCGCCCACCTACCTTCCACGACCCGCTGTTTTTCAACGCAAGGTGGCACACGGCTACCGCGAAGCGGTTTAGTTCACCGGCGCAGGGCGGTCGGATTGGCCGGGATGGGGGAAATGGCTCGCGAAGGCGCAAAGACGCAAAGAAGGTTTGGGGGAATGGAGTGAGTTAATTTGCGGGGCAACAAATATCGGATCATTGTTCTGGTGAAGTTCGCTTGGAAGCTGGTTCGGATGGGAGAAGTCTTGACGGACGAAAGATACAACGATTGGAGGCCCTAAGCCATGACACAAACCTTTGATGACACCGAGTACGGGAGGCTGCTTGCGGAATTAAAAGTAGTGCCTCGCCCGATCACTTCCGAGGCTGAACACAAGGCTTTCCTCGAAATCGCGTCTGGTTTGATGAAGAAAGAGCCCCTGAGCGCGGAAGAGACCACGCTGCTTTCACACCTGGCTATTCTGATTTCGAGTTACGAACGAGAACGTTATGCTGGGTTGTCTTCAGAAAAGAGCACTCCGTCCGAGCTGCTTGCTTATCTGCTGGAAGAGAACCAGTTGACGCAAAGTGATTTTGCTCCAGCGATTCCGCAGTCTCGGCTTTCAGATATCCTGGCTGGCAAGCGGAAGATTAGTGTGCCTCAAGCTTGGATTTTTGGGGAACGGTTCAAGGTGAACCCGTCGCTGTTTCTGTATGGGGCGCCGTCAACGGCGAAGGGTGGCACTACTGGCGCTCGCAAGGAATTGGTCAGGTGAGACCAGACTCCAGTTTTTTGGCTTCGTTCATCACGATGAGACCGGACAGCTTTCCACTCGTCTGACCTGATCGCCACTTGGCCCATGGGGCGAAACTTGATTGCTAAATGCTAGCCGACAAGTCAGGATCAATACCAACTTTCCAGATTGCTGATCACGCCGGGAGATGATCCGGGATGCAATCAGCTATATCGGCTACTCGAGCGAGGTTTGCCTACACATCGGCCAAGGCTTCAAGTGCAATCGCAGCATGGTTCTGATTCCAAGCGTGGTCGCCTTTTTCGACGGACGATAAAAATATCCGAACACAGTCTACATGCTGCGGGAGTAAGCAGCGCATACGAGCATTCCAGTGTTCCTTCAGGGCTCTGTTGGAGTTCGGAGCAAAGGCATAGACCGTAAATTCGCGAACGTTAGAGTTCAGCAGAGATCGGCTGAGCCAGGCAGGAAGGAAGGCTGCAAATGCCCTTGGGGTAAGCAGAACGAGACTCCCATAGTGCCTATCGACGAATTCATCAGGAACCTCAGTCCAAGATTTGCCACTCAACGATTGCCACAGCTCGATGGCGTCATCGAGTTCCTCCGTCCATTCGCTTCCATCAACCGGCGTAACGGGGCCGTTATAGGGCTCCGTTAGGAATGCGTTGCCTATCAACACGCGAAGATTCGCCTCATCCGGCAGCGGCCTGTTTGTAGAACACATCACCTCAGGGTCGCAAACCTTACTGGCAGAGATGGAGCCAAGAGGGCGGGTGGACGCTGGGCATTGCAAGTTCCTGGAGATTCGAGCTTCTGGGGGTGTATAGATCGCCACTGACGGCGCAGGGCTTACCGATTCGCTCTTCGTTCATCTTCTGATGGCGACGGTTCGGCTTCGGTGGCTCGTTCTCTCGCCTCACGGCTTTATCTCACCGCGGCTGATCAAGGCCGTTCAGGTCTTGGTCCTTGGTTTCGCGGATGAGGAGGAGGCCGAGGAGGGTCAGGAGGGCGGAGGCGGTGAGGTAGTAGCCGACGTAGGGGAGTCCGCGGGTTTTGGCGAGCCAGGTGGCGATGTAGGGGGCGAAGGAGGCTCCGAGGATGCCGGCGAAGTTGAAGGCGAGGGAGCTGCCGGTGTAGCGGACGGGGGTGGGGAAGAGTTCGGAGATGATGGTGCCGAGGGGGCCGTAGGTGAGTCCCATGAGGGCGAGGCCGAGGGCCATCATGAGGACGGCTCCGGTGGTTCCGGCGGCGAAGATGGGTGCGAGGACGAGGCCGAAGAGGGCGATGGCGGCGGTGACGAGTAGCATGACCCGGCGGCGGCCGCTTTCTGCGAGCAGGGCGGAGACGGGGATGGTGAGGGCGAAGAAGGTGATGTCGCAGAGCTGCATGAGCAGGAATTTGCCGCGCGTGAAGCCGAGGGCGGTGGTGCCCCAGGAGAGCGCGAAGACGGTCATGAGATAGAAGAGAACGAAAGTCGCGAGGCAGACCAGGATGCCGGCGATCAGGGCTTTGGCGTGATGGCGGGCGACGGTGAGCATGGGGAATTTCACGCGCGCGCGGGTTTTTTGGAAGACGGGTGTTTCGGTGATGGTGAGGCGGACGTAGAGGCCGAGGAAGACGAGAACGGCGCTGGCGAGGAAGGGCAGACGCCAGCCGAAGTTGAAGAATTGCTGGTCGGTGAGGAGGCGGGACAGGAGCAGGAAGACGCCGCCGGAGAGGAAGAAGCCGATGGGCGCGCCGAGCTGGGGGAACATGCCGTACCAGGCGCGTTTGCGGGGCGGGGCGTTTTCGACGGCGAGCAGGATGGCGCCGCCCCATTCGCCGCCGAGGCCGAGTCCCTGGCCGAAGCGGCAGAGGGCGAGCAGGAGCGGGGCGGCGACGCCGATGGTTTTGTAGGTGGGGAGCGCGCCGATGGTGACGGTGGAGAGTCCCATGGTGAGGAGGGCGAGGACGAGGGTGGTTTTGCGGCCGGCGCGGTCGCCGAAGTGGCCGAAGAGAGCGGAGCCGACGGGGCGGGCGATGAAGGCGATGGCGAAGGTGGCGAGCGAGGCGAGGGTGGCGGAGGCGGGGTCGGTGGAGGGGAAGAAGAGTTTGGGGAAGACCAGGACGGCGGCGGTGGCGTAGATGTAGAAGTCGAAGAATTCGATGGTGGTTCCGATGAGGGAGGCGAAGAGGACTTGGCGGGGGGAGTTCATGGATCGGTTTTGTTTTTATTATGGATGGGGCTCCCGTTAAGATTAAAAATATGGCGACCAGCCCCTCACCCGTGAAAGTGAGCTTCGATGAATATCTGGAGCGGGAACGCGCGGCGAAATTCAAGAGTGAATATCGAGCCGGTGAGGTTTTCGCGATGGCGGGTGGAAGCCCGGTTCATGCGGAACTAGCCGGGAATATGGTGGTTCTGCTGAAGAAGATTCATGGCTGCCGGGTGTTCTCCAGCGACTTGAAGGTCTATGCCGAGTCTTTGAACGAAGGAATGTATCCGGATGTTTCGGTGGCTTGTGAAGAGCTGCGGTATCAAGACGGGCGGAAGGATGTGATTTTGAATCCGACGCTGGTGGTGGAGGTTCTGTCGCCTTCGACGCGGGACTATGATTTGGGGCTGAAGGCTTCGTTTTATCGTTCCATGCCTTCGGTGAAGGGTGTGTTTCTGATTGACTCAGAACGGGTTTATGTTCAGACGCAGAGGCGGAACGGTGATGCGTGGATGCTGAATGAGTTTGCGGAATGGGAGCAGGTGGTGTGGGTTGCCGGAGAGTATCAGTTCACGGTGGGCGATATTTACGCCGGGATTGATATTGGCGTACCGGAAAATTCCGTTTCTCGTTAAACGGGTTAGACTCCGATGGATTGGCAGTCCAGGATGGGTCTCTAACCCCAGTCAGCGCCCTCGTTCATCCAAGGCATTATGGGCGGAGTCTCTTCACGTTTGCGCAGGAAGTTGGCTTGGGTGATTCACTCGGCTTTGTTTTGTCGCCTTCTGAGCAGGAGTTTTTATGCGAAATCTGCCGTTGGCGCTGGGCGCGACTGTATTGGGAATCAGCTTGGCGGGCTGTTCGGCTTTTTCGAGCAGCGCGGGCGGGGGGACGCGGGAAGAATCGGTGAGCGATCCGTCTTTCAACATGGTGGCCGCGACGTTCACGGTTCCGGCGAAGTGGAGATTTGTGGGGCAGTATTTTGCGGCGGGGAATTGCGGCTCCATCCCTTATTTTGTTTTTCGCGCCAGCAGTCCGGACGGGCTCAGTTATGTGGAAGATCTTCCGCGCTATGGGTGGGGCTGGGGAACGGGGATGGCGGCGAATGGGAAGCGGGACGAGGCGTGCATGAAGCTTTCGAGCGCGATTCCGGCGCGTGAATTTTTGAAGATTGTGTCGGCGACGCTCAACCTGGATTATGTTTCGGATGCGCCGGTGCCGGCCGATTTGGTGGCGAAGGCGAGAGAGTACGAGCAGAACATGAAGTCGGGCAGCCATCCGCCGGCGGGCATGCGGGCGGGCGATTATTCGCGCGATATCGCGTGGGGGATTGTTCGGTACAAGAACGGCAGCTTTGCGATGAAGGGGCGATTGACGGCGACAGTCAATTGCAGCACCAATTACTATCCGGGCATGAAATCGGTGGTGCGCGGCGTGCCGGACCGGCCGGGATTCAGCAGCAGCCATTGTGACGGATTTGTGCGGCTGATGGCTGCGCCGGAACAGCGCTTTGATGCGACGGCGGCGATGCTGGACGCGATCAATATTGCTCCGCGCGCCAACACGCAATGGCTGCAGGCGTACATGCAAAGGCAGCAGCAAGAGGGCCAGGAAATTATGGACAATCTGCGGCGCGCTTCGGATGCGCGCATGAAGGCGCAGGCGGACAATTTCGCGCAGAGCCAGGCGGTGCGGCAGCGGATGCATGAGCAGTTTTTGTCGACGATGCAGCGCGGGACGGACCTGTCGATGAGGCATGCGGCGGATGTGGCGAATTCGAATCACCGGATGGCGTCGGATGTGGTGGATTATGCGCTGGACCAGCGGACGGTGCGGGATCCGACGACGGGCCAGTTGAGCAAGGTTTCGAGCGCGTACAGTTACACGTGGGTGGACAGCACGGGCAAGACCAGCTATCAGACGAACGATCCGAATGCCACGCCGCAGGGAAGCCTTCCGGGGAATTGGACTCGGCAGCAGGTGGTGCATGGGGACGGCAGTTACTGAACGGGTTGTGACGGTCAGCTTTTTTGCGTCCATGCTGCTGGCTATTTGGGGCGCGGTTTATCCGGTTCCATATGGGCTGTGCGTGGGCGCGCTGATGGTGATGCCTTTGCTGGCGCTGGCGGTGATTGGGCTGTCAGGCGGGCGATTGGCGATTCTGTTTTGGGTGATTCTTTTCCTGATGCCCGCGGGCGCGTACCGCGCGTATCATGATGTTCAAATCTTTTCGAAGGGGAAGACGGTGCTGTACGCGGCGGCTGTGGGGCTGGTGATGGCGGGGTTGTTTGCGGCGGCGGAGAAGCGGGTCCGGTCCTGGATTTTGGTGGCGGTGCTGTTTCCGGTGCTGACGTTTACTTATGGCGTGAGCGCGGTGCTGGAATCGGATATGCTGCTGGACCGGAGTGTTCCGCGGCGTTTTGTGACGAAGGTGATGGACCGGCATATCAATTGGGGGACGCGCCACAAGACGTTCAGCGTCACGCTGGCTCCGTGGGGCGGGCGCACGGAGAAGGTGAGCGATTTGGTGACTGGCAGCCTTTATCATTCGCTGAGAGCGGGTTCTGCGGCGTGTGTGCAGGAGGGGCCGGGCGCGCTGGCGATTCCGTGGTACCGCATTGAAGCGTGCGGCGAATGACTTGAACTACAATGGCTTTGCTTTGCCAGGAGGGTTCGATGCTGCAGGCGGTTTCGGGGCAGAAAAATGACGTTTTGGTTGCAATTGGAAATGCCGCGCAGGCGTTTGCGGAGAACAATGCCGCGGTGCAGCAGAAGATGACGGAAGCGTATCCGGATGCGGGTGAGCGGGAGCAGGCGCGGCAGCAGATTGTGAGCGGGCTGAACGAGGCTTACTTGCAGGCTTCCGGGTCGCACACGGATGCGAAATGGTTTACGCCGCGCGGGGCGCTGGCGGGGCTGGCGCAGTCGGCGATGAATGATCGGGCGCAGAAGCTGCCGGCGGCTGCGGCGGCGGTGGGCGCTTCGGCAGAGGCGGTGGCGGCACTGGCGCCGCTGGAGCAGTTTGGGCCGCTAGACCCGGGCTGGATTGAATGCGTGGTGGATGGGTTTCAGACGCTGTTTGCGGGCAAGGCGGCGTTTGTCCAGCATGAGGCGCTGAGCGATTTTCTGCATCCGATGAAAGACCAGGTGACGATTGCGCTGGTGTCGGACTGGGGCGCGAGCAATGAGGCGGCGGCGCTGGTGGCGGCGCAGATTCGGAAGGCGCAGCCCGATATTGTGATTCATCTGGGCGATATTTACTACGCGGGGCAGAAGAATGAGGCGCTGGCGATGCTGAAAGGCTGGCCGCTGGCGATTGCGGCGGGCAACAGTTTCGCGCTGAACGGGAACCATGAGATGTTCAGCGGCGGGCGCGCTTACTTTGAGACGGTGCTTCCGGCATTTGGGCAGAAGGCGAGCTACTTCGGGCTGCGCAACGCGAGCTGGCAGATTCTGGCGTTTGATTCGGCGTATATTGAGCAGCGGCTGCTGCCGCCGGCGGATGCGGCGAAGGTGGACGCGCGGCTGGAGAGCCAGTGGAACTGGCTGGCGGACAAGATGAAGAACTCGGGGCTGCCGACGATTTTGCTGTGCCATCATCAGCCGGTTTCGGCGTTTGCGCAGGAGAACAGCGACGCGGCCACGCTGCGAAGTGATTTTCAGCAATTCACGGCGGCGGCGGGGCGGGGCGTGTTTGGGTGGTTCTTTGGGCATGAGCATCGCTGCACCATTTATGACGATGCGAACATTCCTTACTATGCGCGGCTGATTGGGAATGGGTGCATTCCGCATAGTCCGCCGCCGGCGAACCAGAAGCCGGAGCCGGGATGCTATTCGTTTAGCCGGATGAACACAAGGGCGAAGGCGAATGGGGACGCGGTGTCGGGGTTTGCGCTGCTGAAGTTTGACGGCGGGCAGATTGATATTCGGTATATCGATGAGGATGGGGCGTTGTTCTTTGAGGAGATATGGCAGGCTCCGCTGGCTAACGCAGGAAATTGATTGCCAGCATTTCCAGCTTGCGTTTGGCCGCGGACTTCGAGGTGGTAGTGTCCGGCGAGGCCGGTTTTGTCAATGATTGGCCTGCTCAAGCCGTCTTCGAGCAAGCGCCGCGGACATGGAGGCGAGTGTCTTGGCGACGCCGGGTTGAGGGGTTTGAGCGATGCGGGCACCCGACTATTATGGCTTTCAGCGGCTAATTCGTTTTGGCGGGCAGGCCCGGTTTTTCGTCGTGGGAGGGTTCGGACACGCGGCGCAGGAGGCGCAGGCGGCTGCGGCGAAGACGCCGCTTGGTGGTTACTTTGTTGGCGCGTGCGCGGTCTCCGCTTCGGATGGACATGGGGGTCTCCTGTTGGTGCGTGCTTCAGCGGGGAGGGAGGATTCGCATCGCCGGCTCTAAATAGCGGCGAACGGACGGCGGAGATTAAATTACCTGGGCCGACTCCAGTGTACACTCCGGGATTTTGACGGTGACGTCTACGCGGTGCCAGAGCAGGATGCCGGCGGCGAGGAGGATGGCCATGGGCACGAGCGGGGCGTTGTAGCTGTGATAGGCGGTGACGATGTAGCCGAAGGCGGTGGAGGAGATGGCCGCGCCGATTTGCCCGGCGGTGTTCATGAAGCCGGAGACCACGCCGCCGCGGATGCCGCCGATGTCGAGACAGGCGGCGAAGACGGCGGGCTGCTGGAAGGTGATGCCGGCGTAGGCGAAGCTGAGGCAGAGAATGAGGGCCATGGGGTTGGTGACGAAGAGCGTGAGGGTGAGGGAGATGGCGGCGAATGCGAGTCCGGCCATGCCGACGCCACGGCGGGACCAGCGGATGCCGGCGCGGGCGGCTAGCCAGTCGCAAGTGAAGCCGCCGAGCAAATTGGCGGCTGCGCCGAACAGGTAAGGCAGGGCGGAGAGGGAGAGCGCGTTTTCGGTGAAGGCGTGGCCTTTCACCAGGTAGGTGTGGAACCAGGTTTGGAAGAAGCCCATGGTGTAGACGTAGCCGAAGGTGAGGGCCATGATGAGCCAGAGGGTGCGGCTGGCCCAAATGGGTTTCCATTCGGCGCGGGGGGCGGGGTGGGTAGCGTGGGTGGCGGCGGGGCGGTCGCGGAATTGCGAGAACCAGAGGAGCGCCCAGAGGACGCCGAGCGCGGCGAACACGTAGAAAGAGGTGCGCCAGCCGTAGCGCTGCTGAATGGGGACGACCAGGAGCGGGGAGAGCGCGCCGCCTAGCTGGGTACACATGACGAAGAGGCCGAAGGCGCGGCCGCGGGTGGCGGGCGAGAACCAGTTGGAGATGGCGACGGAGACGTTGGGGAATGCGCCGGCTTCTCCGGCTCCGAAGAGGAAGCGGACGGCGAGGAGCATGGGGAAGGCCGAGACGAGGCCGGTGGCGGCGGTGAAGAGGGACCACCAGAGCACGATGCGGGTGAGGATTTTGCGCGCGCCGATGCGGTCGCCGAGGTGGCCGCTGGGGATTTCGAAGAGGGCGTAGCCGAGCAGGAAGGCGGTTCCGACGAAGCCCCATTGTTCGGGGGAGATGTGGAGGGCGTCCTGGATGCGCGGGCCGGCGACGGAGATGCAGACGCGGTCGAGGTAGGTGATGATGGCCAGGAGGCAGAGGAGGAGAAGGTAGAGGGAGCGTCGATTCACTTTGGGTATGCGATTTTACCGTGCTGGGGATGGAGATTTTCAAAGAGCGTGATTGGTGGGGTGTTTTGGGCAACTTCGGGGCAACTTCGGGGACGGAGAGATATGGTACGAAGTTGGAAAAATGAGAAATTGCGAAAATCCCCGGAATTTCGTCGAAAAACAGCGGTGAGCGCGAAGAAGGCGGACTTTGAGGAATTTATGTTCTTGGCGGAAGAGGCCTGATTTACTAGCCAAGTAATGGAAGCGCTGGAAGACAATGGCACTTCGTACCATATCTCTCCGTCCCCGAAGTGAACCAAATGGCACTTCGTACCATATCTCTCCGTCCCCGAAGTGAACCCCGAAGTGAACCCCGGGCGTTACGCCACGAAGGCGATTCTGCCTCGCGTCAAAGAGACTTACCGGCAGCGGCTGGATTCCTGGGATTGCGCGGGCTTGGAGTTCTAAAGTGGGCGGGCCTTACCACCGATATTTTTCATGAGTGATTAGACTCCGCCATGTCGTTCTTGCCTTGCTCTGTTTGGGCATGGGGCCGACGGCTTGCGCGGCGAGTTTCTATGATTTTGGGTCGGTGAACGTGGGCGGAGCGGGCACGTGGGCGTTCTCGTCGAGCATTTCCAGCGTGACGGGGACGGTGACGCTGAGTGTTGTCTCGGGAAGCCCGTTTTCGTTGAGTTCGGCAGGCTGCACGGTGGCCAGCGGAACGGCGGCGTGCTCGGCCATCGTCACGTTTGCCCCGGCTTATCCGGGCATGCTGACAGGGGCGATTTATGCGAAGAATTCGGCGGGGAGTTTGCTGGCGACGTATTTTATGAAGGGCACCGGGAAGGCGGGGCAACTGGCGTTTACACCGGGCGTGATGAGCACGTTTGCCGGGACGGGCACGTGGGGCTATCTGGATGGGGCGGTGGCGAGCGCGCATTTCCGCAATCCGGCGGGGCTGGCGATGGACAAGGCCGGGAATATTTATGTGGCGGATTCGGTGAACCAGGTGGTGCGGAAAGTGACGGCGAGCGCGGTCAGCACGTATGCGGGGAATGGCGCGTCGGGGTATTCGGGCGATGGCGGGGCGGCGACTTCGGCCACGCTGGACAACCCGACGGGGCTGGCGCTGGATGAAGCGAATAACCTGTTTATCGCCGACCAGGGGAACGGGCTGATTCGGCGGGTGGATGCGGTTTCGGGGGTGATTACGACGGTGGCGGGCGGCGGGTCGACGGTGATTACGGCCGCCAGCAGCAGCGTGGCGGCGCGGAGTGCGGCGCTGCTGGGGCCGGCGTCGGTGGCGGTGGATCTGGCGGGCGATTTGTTTATAGCGGATTCGTTTCATCAGACGATTCTGCGGGTGGACGCGGTGAGCGGGTATATCACTTTGTATGCGGGCAGCGGAACGGGCGGCGGGACCGATGCTTTGGGCGACGGCGAGGCGGCGACTTCGGCGATTTTGAACAATCCCACCGGGCTGACGCTGGACGCGGCGGGGAATCTTTATGTGGCAGACACGGGCGACAACATGATTCGCATGATTAACGCGTCGACGGGAATTATCACGTCGGTGGCCGGGAGCGGCGGTTATGGGTATGCGGGCGATGGGGGCTTGGCGACGAGCGCGTGGCTGGAATCGCCGATGGCGGCGCGGCTGGATGCGGCGGGCAACCTTTATATTGCGGATTTTGGGAATAATGCAATCCGTATGAAGCTGGCGGCGACGGGGATTATCAGCACGCTGGCGGGGACGGGGACCAGCGGATATTCGGGCAATGGAGGTCTGGCGTCGGCCGCGACGCTGGCGAATCCGATGGATGTGGCGGTGGGCGCGGCGGGGACGGTGTTTATTGCCGATTATGCGAACAATGTGATTCGCGAGGTGACGCTGACGCAGCCGGCGATCAGTTTTTCGAGCGTGACGGCGGGGCTGGCCAGTTTGGCGCAGGCGGTGACGCCGGTGAATATCGGGAATGAGACGCTGACGCTTTCCGGGCTGACGATCAGCAGCCCGTTTCAGCAGACCACCAGCACGTCGGCGTGCAGCGCGGGGCTGGCGCTGGCGGCGGGCGCGGACTGCTCGCTTGACGTTGAGTTTGCGCCGGTGGCGAGCGGCGCGATTTCGGGCAGTGTGGCGTTGACCAGCAATTCATTGAACGTGACCGGCACGCAGACGATTGCGCTGAGCGGGACAGGCGTGGGCGGAAATGCGCCGAAGGTGATTGTGAGCAGCAGCAGCGTCAGTTTCGGCACGGTGGCGACGGGAAACACGGCGAGCCAGACGGTGACGCTGCTGAATTCGGGGGCTGGGGCGCTGAGCATTGCGGGCATTTCGCTGGGGGGGAGCAGTGTTTTTTCGCTGGCCACCACTTGCGGCAGCACGCTGGCGGCTGGGGCGAGCTGCACGGTGACGCTGACTTTTGCCCCGGCGGGCAGCGCCAGCTATTCGGGAACGCTGACGTTTACCGATTCGGCCGGCACGTCGCCGCAAACGGTGGCGATTGCGGGCTCGGGCAGCGGCGGCCCGATTGGGACGGTGAGCGCGTCGAGTGTCTATTTCAGCCCGGTGCTGAACGGCTCCAGTTATCCGCAATCGATTACGTTCAGCAACACCGGGAGCAGCAGCCTGACGATATCGGCCATCAGTTTGTCGGGGACGAATTCCACGGATTTTAATTTGACGACGACTTGCGGGACCGCGCTGGCGGTTTCGCAATCGTGCGCGCTGTCGATTGTGTTCAATCCGGGCGCGGCCGGGGTGCGGACGGCCACGCTGACCATTGCGGATAACAGCGCGGGATCGCCGCACACGGTGGCGTTATCGGGAACGGGGCCAACGACGCCGCTGCAATTTGTGCCGATGACGCCGTGCCGGGTGGCGGACACGCGCAACGCCACGGGGCAGTTTGGCGGGCCGATTTTGGCGGCGGGCGTGGCGCGGAGTTTTGTGATTCCGAATGGGGCGTGCAATATTCCGGCGAATGCGGCCGCTTATTTGATCAACGTGGCGGTGGTGCCGAGCAGCGTGCTGGGTTATCTGACGATTTGGCCGACGGGCTTGACGCAGCCGGTGGCGGCGACGCTGACTTCTGACGGGCGCGTGAAGGCGAACTTGGCGGTTGTGCCGGCAGGGCTGGGCGGCGCAGTTGCGGTTTATGTTACGCAGTCCACCCATGTGATTTTGGATATTAGCGGCTATTTTGTCGCGGGCAGCAGCACGGCGCTGAAGTTCTATCCGCTGACTCCGTGCCGGATTGCGGATACCCGGAACGCGACCGGATCACTGGGCGGACCGTCGCTGAGCGCGGGAGCCACGCGTTCGTTCCCGATTCTTTCGAGTTCGTGCAGCATTCCGGCCACAGCGCAAGCCTATTCGCTGAATTTCACTGCCGTGCCGAATGGGGAGCTGGGGTATATCACGGCGTGGCCAGCGGGACAGACGCAGCCGTTGGTTTCCGCCTTGAACGCGCCCACAGGAGCAGTGACGGCAAATGCGAGCATTGTGCAGGCGGGCACGGCCGGAGCGGTGAACGTTTATGCGAGCAATAACACGAATCTGGTCATTGATGTCAATGGGTATTTTGCCGCGCCGGGGAGCGGTGGCTTGTCGCTTTACACGCTGACGCCTTGCCGGGTGGACGATACGCGCTCTTCCACGGGGCTGTTCAGCGGAACCCTGACGGTGAATGTGACAGCCAGTTCGTGCGGGGTGCCTGGGAGCGCTCAGGCTTACGTTTTGAATGCAACGGTGGTGCCACCGGCTGCGCTGGGCTATTTGTCGCTTTGGGCGGCCGGCCAAACTCAGCCGGTGGTTTCGACGCTGAATGCGGTTGACGGCGTAGTGACGTCGAACATGGCGATTGTGCCGGACGCGGGCGGGTCTATCAGCGCGTTCGCAACCAATGCCACGCAACTGGTGCTGGACATCTCCAGCTATTTCGCGCCGTGACGGGCTGATTATTTGCGCCAGTAAGCTCCGGTCCAATCGACCAGGAAGATATGCGAAGCGATGCCGTGCTTGGCGCGGAAATCGTTGACGGCGCGCTGGCAATGGGGCAGCGCTCCGTAATCGTCGATGATGATGTAGCCGCCGACTGAAACTTTCGGGTAAAGAGAGTCGAGAGCCACCATGGTGGATTCGTACATATCGCCGTCCAGACGAAGGACCGCGATTTGCTGCACCTGGGCGACGGGAAGCGTGTCGTTGAACCAGCCCTGAACGAATTTCACGCGGTTGTCGAGGAGCTTGAACAGCTCAAAGTTTTTCTTCACTTGTTCGAGAGAGACACCCAGGTAAGGAGTCAGGTCGGTGAGGTCCAGATCGGCGGGGTCGCTGGGGCGCGGGAGGCCCTGAAAGGAGTCGTAAAGCCAGACGGAGCGGGCGGTGTCGCCGCAGGCTTCGAGAGTGGCGCGCATGAGAATGGATGCGCCGCCGCGCCAGACTCCGCATTCGACCAAATCGCCGGCAATGCCTTCGGCGACGACGCTTTCAACGGCGTTCTGCAAGGTGTTGAGGCGCTCCATGCCGACCATGGTCACGGCTTCGGTGGGCCAATCGCGTCCCACCCGGCGCAGGTCGGGGTCGAAGGGCAGCGGCTTGGTGATATCGGGTCCGTAGCGCTGATCGGGGAAGAGAGTGCGGGTGAGGCAGCGCTTCAGCAAATCGAGGTATAGATTCATACTCGCTCAATTGTGGCGCATGGGAAAAGTATGCCCCGTGAAGATTACTATTGCCCCGAAAATTGTTCGCCTTGTTCTGTTACAGAAATGCTTCAGCAGCATTAAAGCTTTGTTTTGAAAGAATGGATAATTCATTTCGGGAACCGATACTGGGACATATTCATGTTCCGAAGACAGGCGGATCGTCGTTTCGAAAAGCACTGGATGACCACTTCCGCGACGCTCATTTGCATCTCTATTTTGATCACAGCACGACGTTTGTGTATGAGAACGGCGAGCTGGCGCGGCTTGTGAGGCCGCCTTCGGTGAGCGCGTTCAGCTCGCACTTTGTGCGCCGCTTTCCGGAGACACTGGCGGGCGGCCCATGCATTACGTGACATTTCTGCGGGATCCGGTTGAGCAGTTTGTCTCTTACGTGACGTACACACGGAAGCATTATGCGGCTATTCAGGATCGGTGCTCTTGAGCCATCTGCCGCCGCGCATGCCGGAATTGAGCATACGCGAGTGCGCGCGCTGGATATTGCGGGGCGAGGCCGGTGTTTTTCGAAATTTTCAGGAAAATTACGCGACGAATTTTTTCGCGCGCTATCTGCTTGCCGATACCTGCGGTTTAGATTATGGGGCGGCCGAATACCGGCGAAAGCGGCTGGGCGCGGCGCACCAGGTCTTGGGCGGTTTTCTGATGGTGGGCATATGCGAGCGCATGGATGAAAGCTGGAGCCTTCTGCGCCGACGGGCGGCGAGCGCGGGCATCCCTCTTCCGCAGGCGGCCATTCCCAAGCAGAATGTCACCGCCGCCGAGCGCGATTCGCTGGACTGGATTCATGGCGACGATGAGGTGGGCCGAAATCTGCTGCGATCCGTGCAAGAGGACAGCGAGCTTTATCAGGCGCACCTGGAGCAATTGAAGTGGCTGGTGAGCGACCAGAAAGTGGCCTGAGCTTTTGTTATGTGAAGCGAAGCTAGGTGGCTTGCCGCTTGCTTTCCAGTTCGCCCCAGCGCTGGTAGAGAGCGTCAACTGTTTCCTGGGCTTCTTCCATTTGCTTGTTGGTTTCGGCCAGGCGCTGGGGGTTGGTGACTACTTCGTTTTGCTCGAGCAGGGCGCGGTGGGATTCGACGATTTGCTCGGCCTGCTCGATGCGTTCCTGGATGGTTTCGAGGTCGCGGCTCTCGAGATACGAGAGTTTTTTCTTCGATGAGCGGTTGCCGTTCGCGGATTTGGGCGGGGCGGCGGCGCGGGCTTTGGCTTTTTTGCGCTCGGCTTGCCAGACGTCCCATTGTGAGTAGTCGGCGAAGCGTTCATAGTGGCCTTCGCCGTCGAGGCCGAGGACGATGGTGGAGACGCGGTCGAGCATGTAGCGGTCGTGCGTGACCAGGACGAGCGCGCCGGGGAATTCGACGAGGCTTTCCTCCAGAATTTCGAGGGTGGGGATGTCGAGGTCGTTGGTGGGTTCGTCGAGGAGCAGCACGTCGGCTGGCTCCAGCATCAGGTTGGCGATGAGGACGCGGGCGCGTTCGCCTCCTGAGAGGCGGCTGACGGGCTGGTTGAGCTGTTCGCTGAGGAACAAGAAGCGCGAGGCCCAGGAGGCGACGTGGATGGTGCGGTCCTGATAGATGACGGAATCGCCGTAGGGCGAGAGGGCTTGCTTCAGGGTCAGCGCGGGATCGAGCGGGCGGTTTTGGTCAAAGTAGACGATGCGCAGGTTGTCGGCGCGCTGGATTTCGCCTTTCAGCGGGGCGGTTTCGCCGCGCATGAGACGGAGCAGGGTGGTTTTGCCGCTGCCGTTGGGGCCGACGAGGCCGATTCGCGTTCCGGAGGTGATGACGAAATTGAAATTGTCAAAGAGCGTGCGCGATTCGAAGCCGTAGGTGACGTTTTTGAGTTCGATGAGGCGCTTGGTTTTACGATCAGAGGCGCTGAAATCGATGCCCGCGCTGCTGGTGCGGCTGCGGTTGTTCATGTCGGAGAGTTCGGCGATGAGTTCATGCGCGTTGTCGATGCGGGCTTTGGCTTTGGTGGCGCGGGCTTTGGGACCGCGGCGCAGCCATTCCATTTCGATGCGGACGCGGTTTTCGAGCGCGTCCTGATGCTTGGCCTGGGCGGCGAGGAATTCGCCTTTGCGCTCCAGAAAGGTGCTGTAGTTGCCTTGGGCGCGGAAGAGGCCGTCGGGATAGGCGCGGTTCAGTTCGGCCATGCTGCTGGCGACGTTTTCCAGGAAATAACGGTCGTGGCTGATGACGACGCAGGCGAAGCGGGCGCTGACCAAAAGTTTTTCGAGCCATTCGATGCCGCCGAGGTCGAGGTGGTTGGTGGGCTCGTCCAGGAGCAGGATATCGGGCGCGGCGACCAGGGCGCAGGCGATGGAGACGCGCTTGCGCCAGCCGCCGGAAAGGGTGGAGGCGTCGGTTTCGATATCGTCGAAGCCGACGCGGCCGAAGGTTTCGGCTTCGCGCGCGTCGCGGTCGGCGGCGGGCACGGCGGCGTCGGCCATGGCTTTGCGAAGAACGTGGCGGATGGTTTCGCCGGGGGCGAAGCGCGATTCCTGGGCGACGTAGGCCATGCGGGTGCCTTTTTTAAGCGAGACTTCGCCGGTGTCTGGTTCGCGTCGGCCGGCGAGGATTTCGAGAAGGGTTGACTTGCCGGAGCCGTTGGGGCCGACTAAACCGAGGCGGTCGCCTTCCGATACGTTGAAGCTAACGTTTTGAAACAGCGGGGCTGCGCCATATTTCTTGCTGATGGATTGAACATTTAATAACAGGGCCACTTCTTCTATGTTCGTATACTAGACAACAAAGCCAGTCATGAATGTTTTTGAGCTGACGCGGGCGCTGATTGATATTGAGTCGATCACTCCTAACGAGCACGAGATCGGCAATTTTCTTTTCGCGCGCCTGAGCGATCTGGCGGCGCGGCATGGGGGCATTGCGGAGCGCATTCCGGTGGAACCTTTGCGGGATAACCTGCTGGTGCGGTTTGGCGATCCCATTGTGGTGACGCTTTCGACGCATCTGGACACGGTGCCGCCGTTTATTCCATCGTCAGAAGATGAGACGCATATCTGGGGGCGCGGGGCTTGCGATGTGAAGGGGATTATCGCGGCGATGGTGATGGCGGCGGAGGAATTGCTGGCGGCGGGGACGCGCGGATTTGCTTTGCTGTTTGTGGTGGGTGAAGAGCGCAACAGCGCGGGCGCGCTGCATGCGGGCAAGACGTCTTACGGTTCGAAGTTTATTATCAATGGCGAGCCGACGGGGAATAAGCTGGCGCTGGGTTCCAAAGGCGCGCTGCGGCATGAGATTGTAGCCAGCGGGAAAATGGCGCATTCGGCTTATCCGGAATTGGGCGAATCGGCGATTGAGAAATTGCTGAATGCGCTGGAGCGGGTGCGGAAAATTGCGATGCCGGAAGATCCGATTCTGGGCAAGAGCACTTTGAATATCGGCATTATTAGCGGCGGGCGCGCTCCGAATGTGATTGCCGATGAGGCGCGCGCGGAGACGTTTGTGCGCGTGGTGGGCGACGCGACGCAGTTGCGGCATGACATTCAAGCGGCGGCTGCGCCGGATGCCGTTGCCAGCGAAGTCTTGTTTATTCCAGCGGTGCATTTGGGGTCGCTGGAGGGTTTTGAAACGACCGTGGTGGCTTACACTACCGATATCCCCGCTTTCGGCGACGCCTGGGGCCAGCCCTTTCTGATTGGGCCGGGCAGCATTCATGTGGCGCACACGTCGGAAGAGCGGATA
>Ga0116230_10002735_pt1 | contig 17013 bp, 15 predicted proteins | sample S1TSphfallax_3_FD_88678 | JGI IMG/M metagenome (GOLD analysis project Ga0116230, IMG submission 88678) | Host-associated microbial communities from peat moss isolated from Minnesota, USA - S1T2_Fd - Sphagnum fallax MG | ecosystem: Host-associated > Plants > Peat moss > Unclassified | place...
AATATTATAAATGTGCAATCAAGCTTCAATCTTCTTCTTCAACTTGAAGGATGCTTACCAAGTTGAAGTTTTTAGGTTCAGTGGGGGTGTATGCGGGGTGTATGTGGGGTGTGGTTGGGGCAAGAAACTTGTGTTGCGTTAGGTAGGTTCTTCAAAGAATCAGGGTTCAACTCCCCCACAAGTTATTGGTTTTTTAGATGTGTTCTAATGCTCTAGTGGGGTAGGTCTATGATTGGAAAATTAATTCCAAAAGTTGAGATGTATTCTTAACCTTTATACATATCTTGTGATTAGTGTGAGTTTGAAAACCAAAAAAAGAATATCCATGAAAATGAAAAATAAAAATAAAATACATATCCGTTTGGTGAACTATATTTGTAATTTTTTTATAGTGCATATCCTTATGTTATAATTTTTTGAAGAATATTCCATATAGGTAACCTGAGAAATGCCTCAAATCTTCATATTCGGGCAATAATGGTTTACTCTTGCCTACACAACTCATCATGAGCAAAACAGGGGTAGTAAAAGATTGTAGTACTTTTTTTGGAAGGTTGGTTCAGTGCACCCAAACACCAACACCAAAGTAGACTAAAACCTGACACCAAGCTGACACTCACGCTAATGCTTCAAATAGAGGGCCACAGTGAACCAGCACCCAACAGTGCACCATGAAGGATGAATGGTGATTGATCATGAAACAGTTTTCTGTTGGGTTTCAGTTCCTTAGCTAACCATGGTGGTTACCTCAGTTGCTCTTTTTCTCTACCCACCTACTAACAACCTGCCAGTGGGTAGTAGGTGGGTAGTATAAACGGCTCATATCTATGTATAAACCATCTAATTACCTATTTTCCTACCTATCTACCTATTTATGAGACCTACTTCTTACAGATTTGGTTACCAAGGTGAAACCAAATATTAACTCTGTTGAGGTTCATCCACAACTGAGTAATAACAGGCATCCAGTGGATGGCAAGCTGGTGGGCGCTGGTTCACTGTGGCCCCCAATAGAGATCAAATCCCCCTCTGGGAACAAGCTGTTATGACCAGACGCGCGTCCCACCCACTCTTCTCTACACCTAATTGGCACTAAGTTTAATGAATGTCACAGCTACACAACCCATATTTGGGCCTCTACCAAGTGTTTATTACATCCAATATAGAGTGTTGATTGTTTTTGCACCCCTACCCACAACCCTGAAAAATTGGACATTTTAAAGTGTTAGGCTTATTTAAATGCTGCCACTTGGGCCAATCATTATGGCCAGCCAACAATGTATGGATCACTGTTTACGCGGTATACAATTTTAGGCTTCAAAGTTTTAAACGGTTTTTTCACACTACTTTAAGTCTATACTTCATCCAAAGTACATCTTATGACCATTCGTGCATGGACCTGCTCGAGCATGGCCCACGACAGCCCCCATTTGAGCATGTATCAATAATTAGCACATCCAATTTGGAGTGTTAGTTCCTCCCCATCTCCACCCATCAAGCTAAAATGGTGGACTACATAAAATGATTGATTATTCAAATCTTACCACTTTGAGCCAATCATAAGAGATTTTTTTGGATAAATCAGATCAATCATAGTTTTTTGGGCTCATGGTTTAATGGCCTTCATGCTTGGTCCACCTCAAATAAGAGGTCTTAGTGTGAAATTTGTTAAACTATGAGACATTATCCAAAGTGCAATTAATGTTCATTTTTCATGCATTCACATTTCATTATTTCCTTGGGTCTTCGACCTTTGTGTGAAGTGAACTTGTACCTTGACATGTCTTCTCTCTCAATTGGAGATTTTCCATTTTGATGACCACAAGAATCCAAGCTCCAGTGTAAAAGGGGCTTAATACTTCTTTCAAAATATACTAGACATGTTATTTTATTGTTGTTGGGGGCATGCTCTTAGTGGAGACTTTAGAACAACCTTTCTTTTAAAATTTCAAAACTCAAATTTAAAAATAAGTGATTTTGAATACTTACAATTGTCAAAAGTGAGAAAAGATTAGTAAAAACTATCACTATTCTATATTTGGTTTTTAGTCTATAGGCATAAATATAAAATGTTGATTAAAAAATTGTTTACTTCAAATGTGGTTTATAGTCATATTTAGTTAAATGTTCTTATGGATGATTGTTACTTAAACACCGATGGAGAGCTTAGGAAATATGGGGTTATGGTTTTTGAAAATTATCACAAACTAGGGGCACCAAACCCGAATTTTGTCAAAAGTGGGGACCAAATTGGTATTCTCACTTAAATTGGTCCTAATAGGCATTTCAACCTTAGTTATGTATTTGCCTTATCTTCTTCACTTTCATTACTAGTCATATTATTCATTAAATCAAGTCTCCTCAAGGTGAGAGCACATTACATTGTCAATAAATTTTGTCACAAGACAATTTTTGTAAGATTTTGGGATTTGTAATTAGTCATGTGATTAAATATAATCAATAAAATGAAAAAGGATTTAACATTACAATGTTATATATAATATAATCACATTCTATGAATTTCATGGATATTTTCTGAACAATCATAACATAATGGACTTTTAAAAAAATACCCAAAAACTTGTAACAATCCATAATTAATGAGTATGAACTCCATACTTCTTCATATAATGTTTTTTAATGAGTAAAGGACTCGATGGTAATATGATGTAATAACATTAATACTAAGGAAAATTATTTGGAAGAGTTTTGGTGATCAAAAATTTTTATGTACTTTGAATTATGATTTTTTTTTATTAAGTCCTTTACTGAATGAAAGTAATAGTTTAGAAGCTCATTTTTCAAATTCAAGTTCTCCATAAGATAAACTAGGGTTGCAATTCTTTTATAATCAATTTCAAATGATAACTTGTAAAATGACTTGTGTGATTCAAGGTATCATGCTTTCACACTACTTTCATAGTGTTTATTTATGCAATTATGGACTTCCACATGTGCCTAAAAGTGTTACACCTTAGTGTGCTTTCACCTTTCATAATAAAAAAAATTCTGCAAATCTTGTGAACTGATACCTAGTTTCATTAAACAATACTTAGTTTTGCTTATTTTATGGCGCTACTCAAATTGGGGATAAAAGGGGGGTTAGGCGGTAAACAAAAGATTACACTATTTCCACCAAAAAAAAAATCTCTAACATTTTGTGATAGATTTTTCCCACTTCATTTCTGATGTTGAAATTTTGCAAAAAATCTCCACAAAAAACTTCCCAAAATTGCTAATTTAAGTAGATATTTCAGATTTTGCTAATTTGATGATAATTTTTTTGATAATGTTGTGGAAGACACTTCCCTATAATTTGACATGTTTGTACCAAAAAAAAGCTATTAACCTTGAAGTTTCATTTCCACATACTAGATTCATAGCAAGGTTTCCATGTCTTCCAATGGTTGTATTGCACATAGAAATGATTTCACTTATGTAAAAATGGTTGTTGTAATTGAACAAAATAAAATGCAATTGTGCATGTAACTCCAACTATGAAATTTCAAATATGGAAGTAAATCGTATTGTCTTTTGTGAAGTTTAAAAACTTGAAATCAAAGGAAAAAATATTAATGATACTTATTAATTTTCATGTCATCATTATACAATATACATGGCAAATTATAGCTAGGTTGGCTAACATTTAACACAAAGAGTTAAAAATACAAATAAGATTATGATTCAACTCAAAAAATGATATTGACTTACAAGAATGATGAAATTGAACAAATCAAAAAAAGGAAATTTCATTTGGGTATCCAACCAATAGCACTTAAATAATTTTTTAAAAGAGAAAAACATATCAATTCCAGAATTGGCTTTCAATAAAACCTACTCAACATTTTTTAACAAACATTTAAGGCCTTTAATAATGGCAAATATTGTAGTACCTTGGCCATTTCAACACATGTCCATTGAATAATTAATTAATTTTGAAACATTCATTTCAACAAATGGAATATTTTCAAATATCCACTATTTTCCTTCACAATTTTTTGTTTTGGATTTTTTTTTTGAAAATTTCAACATTTTTTAAAATAATAAAATTAGTGTTGAATTGGCCAAGGTACTAAGGTAGTCCAAAATTGTCTTCAACTATCAAAAATTGGTGTGATGGTTTCACAAAATATTTTGATTTTGATAGCCATTTATTTGATCCTAGTGTTAATCCAAATGTTTTGATTTCTCCAACTAGCAAGAATAAGATCATTCTTGAAGGTATTTCCACCAAGTTGATTGATAAGGTGAGTTTAATTATTGTCTTAAGATGAAAAAACAATGAATGAGATTTTAGGTTGTATGTTAGTAAAGGCTGGAAACTTGTGCACCACATGAAATATAGTTTGTTCTGAAGTAGACATGTTGTGTTGTAATTAAATCAATAGAATATTTAATAAAATAAGGAAATTTGATTCCTTCTTAATTCAAAGTTTCAATAATAAAAAATCATTCATTTTGGAATAGCTAAACCTAAACTTAAAGGTTTTTTTGGTAAATGTCATATGGAAAAGCTTTGAGAATATTTGAAATATTATTTTGGTATGATTAAAATTCAAGGTCAAAAACCATTTATTATGAAATTTCAAAATTTTATTTTACATTATAACATTTTGGGTTCATTATCAAGTTTTGTAAGTAAGACAAAATATGTTAGTCCTCAATTAAAATCATAAGTAGAAAAAGATGATAAACCATTTCTGAACCAAAAGAAATGAAGATTAAAATTATGACACAAGATACAACAAAGACCCTTGAATTTTTTCTAGCCATTGAAGTCAATAGGTTTTTTTTAATGGAAAAACTTTGCACATTTTAGACCTAAGATTCTAGGTTTTGATCTTGTCACATTATTTCTAAGTCAAAAAATGTGCCAAATTCACCAAGATTTGATGTCAAATTGAATTTTGGGGCCACCAATTCAATCAACAACTAGGGATGCTTGTTAACATAAGTGACTTGTGTGAACCCTTGGATATTGGTTTTGATGCACAATGATTAGGTGTTGCATCAAGTCAATGCACTTATGTTGTTATTTGCTTTCCTTTGCAAGAATTTTCTCAAACCTTTGTCTTCCCCATTTAATCACCTTCATGAGTATGTAAATGCATCCTTTATGACAAAGTTATGTGCTTGAAAATTTTGCGTACATGTTTGTTGTGGTGGAGCTAAAATCTTGTGATTTTGTCTTCATGGAGCAATTACATAATATTGTTTTTGATTTGAAGTGGATACATAGGTGTAATGGACATTTGGTTGAGATCATTGAACCAAACTTTGTGAACCTTTCACACCTTCAACTTGAAGATTTGTAAATGCCCATATACATTTGGCTTGAACTTTCATAACATGAGTTTTGAAAGTTAATAATGTGCTTCAAACTTCATTGTAGCTTGATCATGATTAGAATCACTATGTATCTATTTCAAACCTCTTTTATATAGTGTGCACCCCATGTGTTCATATTGGTATGCACATCTTAAATTTTGATTTTGATGAATGTGCTTAATTTTGTCCTTTGAATAGTAAACTTGATGCCTTCATTGATATCACTTACAAACTTTCAAATTTCATCATTCTTCTTATAAGCCTTGGTTCAATGTGTCTAAGCCATTTTCCAAAATGGGTTCAATTGTTGCATTGGTAGTAAATTATACTTCTAGCCCTAAATTTGATGATGCTTCAATGTGTAAAATGACAATTGGTATTTCTTCCTCTAGTAGTAAATTAGTGCTAGGAAAGAAGCCAATTATGTTGCTTTTACAAATTTCAGTCCAAGTTTTTTGGAAGATTGAAAACTTAGGAAAGCCAAATGGGAGTTGAAACTTGTCTTTTGATATGTTTTAATTATCAAATTGTCAATTTACCAGAGGTGAGATGACAATTGTTACATGTCTAGGATTTTCACTAATGTGTTTCATGTTATATTAAAGTTCAATGGCCTTTAAATGTGCATAAGGATCACAAGGTCACTATTGTTAGGTCAAGGGTGTTTATGGGATAATACTACATAAATTCAACTAACCAACATGGCAAGAACAAATGTCAATTTATGATAATGCATGGTATGGATTTTTTTTGAAAAAATAGAAATTATAAATGAAATTGAGTAAAAATGTGAATTTCTACAATTTGTGATAGTTTATCAACTTTTGAAACATGAATGTCCAATTATAAAATACAAAGGCATGAAAAAATTGTTTGATTTTCTTCAAGTGCCAAACATCCCTTGACATCACTTAAATGACACAAATGTTTGAATTGTGACTAGTTGCATGCACAAGCTTGCGCCCCATGATTGGCAACTTGGGCCCTACATTGTTGCGCATTGCCAATGACGATCAATTTTTTTGTTCTTTGTACATTCCCATATGTTTTCCAATAGCTCATCATTATTTATTTTAATGCCAAGTATAATTTGAGTTAATATAAATACCATGAGTGTGAAAAGGCACGTGTTAATTTACCTTTTCATGTCCTTTTTTGGTGGGTAGGAAAGTTAGTAGGAAAGAAGGTAATTTGTTTAGGAAATAAGTGAAGTAGTTATGCTTGAAAATGAAGTAGTTGTTTCAAGAATTGTTTTTGAAATTCTCCAATGATGACCATACAAAAGATTATGAAAAATCTCCCATATATTAGTTCTTTGAATTTTTTTGTCATTGGATTTAAATGGTAAGGTTTATTTTAATGTAAGTTATCGAAGTGAAAGAAAAAGAAAATATATCTAAGGGTGGTAGAGTTTATTTATAGTAAATGAATTTTGATCTTGTATGATGATTCATATCCCTTGTGTTTGACATGGATTTTGATTATTTGTGGTAATTTATCTATGATAATCCATACTTATATAATCAGATTGGAATGACTTAAATAAATCAAACATGATTTATTTATCGGCCCATACATACATTTTTCAACCATACTTCCTTCATAAAAAGTAATTGTTAATCAAATATAGGGGCATAATGAAAGAAAAGCAAGAAAAGGGTGCCTCCTTTGACATTTCTTTACATCAGTTTTTTCTTTAGGGATATGGTTCCTTTCTTCTTTCATGGAAAAGGGTTTTCCATAATTCATTATGGTTCATCCATTGAGTTGATTTCTAAGGTTGGATGTTTATGTTGTTGAAAGTTGGAAGCCCATATCCATTTTACTGCCATTGGAACTATGGTTGTATGGTGCTTGTAGTTATTGTAAACAACCTAATTAAGGTGATAACGATAAGTATGTTGTAGTATTGAGGCCTTTTTGAATCTAACTTAGCTTTCAAATTCATAAACTTTGGTGTTGATGGTGTGTTGGTTTTCCAAGGTGCTAAAATTAGTGTTGAAGTGTAATTAAGCAAGAAACATGCCCCCTTCATGCTGGGGGGTGCATTATGTTGCCCATTGGATTAACCTTGTGATTTGAACTTTTTTGAAATTGCCATTAGTGTCCCAAATTGAAACTTTGTTACAATCTTTGTATATATATTATTGCATGTCCCTTGAGCTTGTTTTGCAGCACATGCAAGTTGGGTGAATTTTTGGACCATAAAAATTTGAAGATCTTTTACAATGTTAAAGCACATTGGAACTCCATGCTTTCTCTTACCAATTGGATTTTGACTAAGTAAAAAATGTTTGATGAACAAATGCCCACCATAAGGCTCCAAGGCAAATTTGGAGGTCTTCAACATTGAGTTTTCTTGTTTTTAGTTACATCATCCCTATGTTTGAATGTGTTTAAAATATTTTCAAGTTTACTCATACTTGTGATGCTTTTATGTGTGATTTTGCTATTGTCATGAAGAGTTGTGAAAGGGATCCTTATTGGATGTATTATGATGAAAAATAAAAATATAACAAAATGATTTTTTTCAATTTCAAAATGCTATGGAACATTGCAAATTCAATGCCTTATATCATAGTTGGGTTACAAAATCCACTTCTACAATTGAACATGCAATATTTCAATCTTATGGTTACATATAGCATAAAAAATGCACATTAAAATGGTCATTGAGTTGAATATCAAAGGTGCATCAATATTTTCTTTTTCAATTTTGTGATGTTGCTAAAGTGATCATCATGCATAAGATGAATAGTTGAATATGAAAGTCAACCAAATGTGAAAGTAAAAATTTAAAGGATTCATTATACATTTTTGCTACCTATTAGAATTTAATGTAGAATATGATGGTTTAAAATAAATTGATGATTAGGAAACCCACAAAACCCTTATTTTTCACTATTTTGAAAAAATATTTCACCAAATGGAAAAACACTTTTGGCTCACAAAACCATGTCAAGGTGGATTGGTTTGATGCTTGTATAAGAAGTTAAAAAGGGCGCAACACTATTGTTTCATTGGCGAAATTTCATCAAAGGATTCAATTAAAAATGAAAATATGAAATGAAGTTATTTTTGGGAGTTTCAATAACTAGAAGTCAAGAAAAAAAAGAAGGGAAATTTGTTATATTGCCAAATTGAGTTTGCACAAGTAGCCAGCAATATAGAACAATTATTCAACTATTGTGTTTCATATATGGTTTATAGCCAGATCTGGCTAAATATTCTTAGGGACAATCAGCCACTTTTTCTACATCTTCCTATGGAGGATTGCCACTTAGGCTACCATTTTTTTTAAATTAAAGAAAAGCATGGTTGATTCACACAAGTTTGATTGGTCCTTGGATACAAGGACCAATACCAATCTATATACCAAGGTTCTAACTTGATACTCACCCAACACTGGTTAGAATATTAGAACTTAGAAGTTAGAACCAGCCTTTTTTTGGCTATGCGCTATATAGCCAAAATGCTGTGTTAAAAAAAAAAAGAGCTAAAATCAGGTGCTTTTTAAAGATTTTCAATAGCCTAAATTTGACCTAAATTTAAGAAAAATTTCATATTTCTGTAAATGGTTCAAGTAGGTAGTAAGAAATATAGAAGGATTGTTTTTGTTTGAAAAATTACTTTCATATTTAGCTTGTAGCCAGATTTGGCTAAATCTTCCTGTGGATCATCGCCAGTTTGGCTATATCACAAAATTGCCCAGAAGAACACTGACTAGAACCTCCCCAAGTCCTTCAGATCAGGAAAAGGGCACGATCATTCTTCATTCATTAATGAGTGGGGTCGTTGGGTAGTTGGAAAATAATGAAGCCAAATCATTCACATATCTCAATACTAACCGCAGGTGATTGAATTTCCAGAGTAGTACAAGATCTTGAGATTTGCAGATTGAATGAAATTCAGTGTGCAAACTCTCGTCAGTCCAGTGATCTGTCTGTCTGTCAGTCAGTCAGTCAGTCAGTCAGGGGGAGTCAGGACTCGTATCACTGATCGATCAGGCATACTGTTAGCACGCGTTTGTTTGCAGCACTCACGTTCTCGATTCTTTATTCCAGTGGGAGGCCGTTCCACTAGCTCCCTTTTTTTTCCACCCAAGTTTGAATATCCCATTGTCGGGGCGCGTGGTAGTGCAAGGAAACAGATCAAAAAACACTGCAACGATCTTGTCAGGCGTAATGTAAGGAGGAAATGGGACATTAATTGATGACACCCTTAGCTCATGGGTGCTTCACTTAATTATTACTTCATTTGAAACTTTGAAACTTTTGTGACTTCCTGGACGGAGTTAATTACAACACAATTCTGTAATGTTTTAGAACTTTCTGTTGACACCGATCTCTAGTAGCGGATCATCCAGGAAGATAGTACAAGGTTAACTAAGATCTTCATGACAGCCCAGCTAAATTGTGATGAAAGTATAGCAATAATATGATCAATTGTTGGCTTTCATGTGCGTACTAGTAGTATGAGTAAAAACTGACACACCTTGACCCTGGAGTCTCCACTCAGAAGACCTTAAATCAGCGACATGTCTTTATTCTAAGGCAGTTCAAAAGTACTTCCTGCTCCTGTTTTCCCTGACTGACCATTTTCTCAGAACAAGATGTGTCTGGTGCTGCCCAGACGCCTCTTGTTGCTGCCCTGGCATACTTTTGGGTCCTGTTATGCAAGTTTTGGCCCCAGACGTGCGTAACATAATCCAAAGAGTGTCTGGGCAGCATCTATCTTTTTTGAGAAAAAAAAGATTGGGCCTATGGCAGACAAGGAGAAAAGGAAACAGGTAGTAATTTTGGTACTGCTTGCAATAAAGATGTGTTGCTGATTTAACGCCTTTTGATGAACTCTGGACTCCTTGGAGTGAGGACTTGCAACAGTTTCATGGGCTCGCTGCTGGTTTGATTATTATTGTTATTATTATTACCATCATGAAAGCACCATCTGTGGTTCAAAATTTTAGCGTTGTCCTTCAGTGAGCAAATCATTCATGAAATTCCGTTTTTGATATCGTGGCCCGGTATATCCAGTTTCCAGTTTCACAATCTATATGACTTATCTCATGTTTCAATTCCTGCCCTAGTCTTTCTTTTGTTAATCTATTTCAGATTTCAATACTTGATCTGGTTTTGGGATCTATCTCATTTTTAATATTTGGAATCTCCTTTTGTGACACATCTCATTTTTCAATTACATAGCATTCAGGTTGTGGAGAATTTTCTAAGTTTTTCATAGCTTGTCAGCTACCAATCCAATAATCTTCATTTTGAGACCTGGATATCAACAATTTGGAAATGGTGTTCATGATGGAGCATAGGGTAAGCAACCCAAGTGAAAGTACCTAATATTCCCTTGGGGCCAAGTTTGCTAATCGTTAATCAATGCAGTTCTATGGTTTGTTCATTTTTGTGCAGCTCTCTAGTTTCTGTGATTGCAGACTTCAAATAATAACATAAGTTCTCTCAACAATTACCATCAGAAATTTCAGTGATTTTCTTCATGGCGAATTTTCACTTAAGGTAGACTAACTTTGAATGGGCACTTTGCACAGTACATACAAAATCAGGGAAAGGTGAAAGGGAAAATATTTTTGTGCATTTAACAAATGAAAATGCAGACAAATGCATGGACAACCATATTTCACTGAGTCAATCCAAGTTAGTGTTGTCTTTTTGAAGTTCTGGTGTAGACACCTTAAATGGTCAGGTAGAGATCAGCCAAAACAAATTTCAATGCACACAGATGGTGTTAATTCCTATACCTTGTCCTGCCCTCACAAATATGGTCATGATGGAAAACAATCCACCACTGTCCACAGTAACTTAATTGTTTTTTAAATTACGTGCTATCTAGTCCAACATCTACTTATCAGGTTCCTGCTTACACCGATGTTCCCAAGTGTTTCTTGTGTTCAGCTTCTCAAGCAAGCTTGTTATCTATAGCATTGTCACTCAACAGGAAAGGATTTCAGAGCACACTTATACAACCACCATGGTTTGATCAACTTGTATCCATGGTTTGATCACCTTAGTATCCAGTCTTGCTCACATTGCTTTTCTTTTCTCCATCACGACTTTCCAATTCTATCAATACAACGGAGGTGTCTACCCATAGAAAGGAGCTTGGTAACACATGAATCAAGGTATTGAGCTGGATCCTGATGTGAAGTGCAACCTTGCTGAGGTTATATGTTCTTGGCAGACCACAAATCATTAAATATTTTTTTATAAAACTATCTCCAAAGATTGCCCAAAAAGACATCATAGCCTGCATCTGCATCATTCCCATGATGTTTTTAACAAATGTACAAAATAATGACATTGTTGAAGTCATTCAAAAAGAAAAGCATCCTTGCTCCTAGAGTAATCAGCACTTGACCTTTCCATATCATTGTTTCGATAATTCCACTTAGATGCTCGTGCCTTAAAAGATTAACTTCTCAATTTCACATCTTGAAGCTACCACATAATGAGGATTCTAGAACCTCTGAGATTAAACTAGACTTCTATGACTACAAGGGTAAACCCAAAGAAACTGAGAGACCAGAGCAAAGGTGTGTGCCTTGATCAAGAGCTGCAAAGGCCTGAGATTCCACAACTCCATTTGAAACCCCAACTGTACATAAAAGAAATAACACACTGAGTTGAACACCACACAGGCTGTCCCTAATTTATTTTGTTCAGGTAGACTGTAGCATAGTTATGGTCACTTGTATAGGTACAATTTACACGGTAACGTTCTGGTGGTAGAAAAGCAGATGAATCTTCTTGAGCTACAATTGTACTTCAGGAGCTCTGGGAACTCTGGCAGTAAACCACAGAAAAGGAAAGACTCTTTAAACTCTTTACCTATTGTCTATCAAAGCTGCTGTAAGCAATGTCATATCCAAAGGTATATGGCACAAAGCCGGAAACTGCTCCCGACAACCCTCAAAACGATGCATCATCAGCAAGATTAGGTTTAGGATATCCTTCATAGTCAAGATGGATCGACAACATAGACATAATAGCACGGAACTTGGCGCGAATGGTGTCGACGAGGTCCTGAAGTCTTTCATCTTGCGGATTCAGAAGCGGATAAGAAATTAGTTGCTCATCAAACTGGCGGACGTTCCGTTGTGATCTCGCAGAAAAGAAGGCATTGGCGTCTTTCTCGATGGCTGCTTTCCAGACATCACAACAGCCTCGATAGAATCCGATCTCCTCTCCCAGCTCAAACCCCGTCTTCAACCCTACTTCCCTCCCTTCCTCCTTTCCTGCCGCCACACCGTCTCTGAATCCATCGTCAAATCCTTGCTGCAGATGAGATCCCTCGAGATTCACAACCGAATCGAATATGTCCTCCTCCTCCTCATCACGTTCTCTCATTTTGCCTCATAAGCAATCGCATTCCTATAAATCTGCACTCCCACCTAAACCCTAAACCCGCATTCCTAGAAATCTGCACTCCCACCTCTCTCCCTTTCTTCCTGCACCAAAGAAAACACCCCCAATCCAACAGATTTCTGCACCAAAAAAGAAAAAAAACAAACGCCAAATCCCAAGTTCAGATTACAGCAAAAACTAGAACCAGGACAACAGCAGCAAAACAAGGAAGTTCGCGAAAAGCAACGAACCACAACGCAAGCTTGCGCATACACAGGACCGTCGCATGAAGCTCCAAACCCTAAAAACCAGAATCTACGAATAAGGTAGAAAAGCATATCAAATCTACTGTTGCACGAAGCTCCAAAACCTAAAAACCAGAATCTACGAAAAAAGGTAGGAAAACAAATCAAATCTATGTACGCATTAGATTTCCAGTCTGGATCTTTTGTTGTTCTATTGATTCTGCTGCCGACATGTATCTTCGAAAGCTGACTCTAGATCTGACATCTATCCACAAAACTAGGAATATGAAATCTACCATAAGATGAATCAGAATTTCTATGAGATATATAGATTTAGCTCTCCTGTTCTTTGACAATATGCTGAGAGGGTGTGGAAATCTTTGTGTTTTTGTAGATTTAGGTAATACTAGTGTGGCTTGTGTTGTGGCCCAAGTGTGAACCAGTGATTTTTAAAAATTTTAACATTTTTGTGATGTTGCTCAAGTGGCAATCATCAATAAGTATATTTAGCCAAAAAAATTTAACACAAAATTTTAAGCCCTTTTTTATATTGTAGGCAACCATGGTGAGTTTTTAAAGCGAATTTGTGACAAAAATATTTTTTTTTCAAAATGGTGAAAATTCATCACAAAATAAATACATTACTAGTGTGAATAGGACCTTGATGATAGAGGTCAATTGTGAAAAGATTGTTTTAAACTTTTAATTAATTTTTTATAACAAAAATGATTCAAAATTGCATATCTCTCCCCCACATCTTAGGTCTAAAAATTATGAAATCACCTCCAAGGAATCCCTCTCATTGAGGACTTTCCAACAATATGAAAAGTTCACCTCAATTTACCTAAAATATTTAGTTTTGATTTAAAAACTTTTTCTTTGACAATTTGTTCAATATTGAATAACCCTTGCAATATAAATCAAAACACTACCAAATCACTTATTGAACCTCTATTCATTGAAGGCTTTCCAATGATACCAAGAGTGCAATGGGAGGAACCATGGTTTTCGAGATTTCACTATGAAAAGCAAACAAAACAAAATATTTTCCTTTGTAGATAGATATGTGAATTGTATATATTTTTTGGCCTTCATTTTTTTAGTGGAATACGGGTAACACATAAGCATGTCGCCTTTCCTAAATTTTTTGATAAAATATGCATGCAACATAAAAAGATTCCAATTTGAATTGAATGTTTGGTGTAACATTGCACTTTATTAGTTTGTGTGACTTTGGGTTATGCCATGTAATTTTAGGGTAGGGGTGTCAAAATTGATCTTTTGACTACAAGAGATTTTGCAAATAATTCAAGGTTTCAATAAGAGGAATTTAATAGGGTTTTCTCATTCAAACATTACACTAGGATTAGTTTGATGTTTTTGCATTATAAAAAATTATATATCCTTTATAAAAAATTCAATGTGTTTTGTATTTTATATATTTAATTGTTTTGATTATTGCTACAAAAATAGGTTAAGTATATTTTGGTAATTATATTTTTACACAAATGTAGTATGTGCCATAACTTGATGTCGAATTACAATTTTAATGTAATATATGCATAATGCCACAATAAACACCACATTTTGTTCATTGTAATGGATGAAACCACAAAGCTTACCTCACACATGTCACAAGTTGTAACCTCTTGTGTGTGAAAAACCACATTGTTTTGTAGTGTGTTATTGAATTTAGTGGTTCTGGTAATTCCCATTAATTAGAGTTCATACTTAGTTTTTTTTTTTTCCTTTTAGAAACTTTTATTGGGATTTGGTCAAATGTAAAGGGTGGTTTAATCAAATTTGATCCTATTAAGTTAGTATACACCTGAATTAGGAAGACATTTCTCTTTGAATTTACAAAATACACAAGCAAAAAGTAAGGTAATAAATATTGGTCATTATATAAATAAATAAAATTTTATTAATTTTATAATATCATTATGTTTACTATGAAAGCAATAATATAATCAATATAAGGCATGAATTAATCCCTAATATTAAAAAATGTAAGATAATAAGAATATGTGTCCTAATGATTTTAAGCATTAATTGTTAGCATATTCAATTAGTAGATTAATAAATGAATTAATAATTGAATATGGAGGAACATGAAATCAAAGATCTTTTCACACCATGTTGATAATTGAATCATTATGAAATTTTTGACATTTTAGATGGATATTTTGCTCTACCACTTCCCAATTATCTAGTTGGAATATATGCTCTATATATATGGTATGTTGAAAAAATAATAATCTTATCGCATGATATATCATGTTTAGTTGCATCCTTTTCATGCTTCACAACTTCATTGTGTGTGAGAAGATAAGTAATAATATGGTTGGGAAAAAAGTTTCTTTCACATAATATTCCCTCTTTCAACTTGGGCCAAACACAATCTTGAGGAAAATTAGACCATCTCATTTTTGGAAGTTGTCATTAAAATGAAAAGATTTTTTGATATGGGGTGAAATGAAAAGTCTTTGGGAAAACACAAGTTCTTGAATGAGAAAACATGTTGTAAAGGGGAGTGGAACCATCAACATGAAGGAACATATGGGGAAAGATAAAAACTATTCCCAATTGTTGGTATTCACACATGATTTAACACTTTGAAATAATACAAAAATTAGTTTGGGCTTTTAAATATGGCCATGATTCAATGTTGAGACTAACAACTATTGATATTGATGGTTATATTGAATCAACCTTAACAAATATATTTAAAAAAACCTTCATGTTTTTCTTATATTCACACAACTTGAAGTCAAAAAGTGAAAAGTCTATTAATATGAGTTTATTTCAAAATATCATTTGATTTAGTCTTTGTGTTTAATGTTAAATGGCCATGCTATATATGTAGGCCTCCTTAGATTCGTGCACAGGCCTCTTTTTGCGTGCATTGCATGCATTTAGGAAATCCGCAATTCACCTATTTTTGTACACATAGATTTCTGTAACAAACTGTAGGATTCGAAATGTCTTGGCGGCCAATTTAATGATTCATCTCAAATCAAGCAGAGCAGCATATCAAGGGAACCAATTTATTAGCGATGTCCATGGCAAATCGACTCCCAGCTGATGATTTGGAAGAGGTCACTAGGGATGTTTCTCGAGTCTATGTTCAAGTTATGTACTCAGTCGCCGCTATAGTTGCTGAGCGTGACGCAAAAAACCGAAAGAAGACCGACGCTGCTCCTCCAGTACTGCCACTTGAAATCGTGGGACTTTCAATTATCAAGTTTACGGAATTACTGTTTGAACACGAGGAGAGGCTAAGGTATTCTTTTCCGAGAACTGTTGTCGAGGAAGTCATCAGCAACGAGTTTGAATAGCTTGTGCGATTGATATCCCGAGACTCAAACCTCAAGGCAGCCTTGACGAAAGTAAGTGAAGACTCCGATTTTGGGAAAGCATGGCGGCCGTTTGATAATCGTTTCCCCTACATGCTTCGCTTTGCAGCCGGTTTGGCTAGCGTTATGCCTGGAACAATGACTCTGGAGGCTGATTTCTCAACCATCAACTATGAGAAGGATGATCATCATTCTGCACTCACAAGCTTCTCTTTGGAAGGCATATTGCACTCGAGGCAACTTGAGAAGTTGCGACAAACCTTCAACGAAATGGCACTCCAAGAAGGGAATTAGCACCTCGTTGTCTTGTCTTCTTCCTTTTTCATTGTTGGTTATTAGTTGTTATTAGTTGTAGAAGAAGACTAACTGCCTCTTATTATCTCCAGTAGCAGTGGTTAATAATAAGATTGGGGAGAACCTTAACCCATAGTGAATATACTAGTGCACGAATCGCACGCCTTTAGGGGCAGCAGGTGCTCGAAAAAACATTGGAATCATACATTCGTGCAATTTCCGAACTTAAGGAGGCCTGTATATATGTAATAAAATGCCAATGGCCCATTGCTACGTAGATTATTTTTCCATTGCAAGGCCTATGAGGTTTATAAACCACGTGCAAACCATTCTTTCTTGGGTTTGGTTGATTTTTTTGTTTCCAAGTTTGAATTGTGTTGTAGAATAACTTTATGAGTACAATTGATAGATTCTCATTTAATG
>Ga0116230_10002736_pt1 | contig 17012 bp, 13 predicted proteins | sample S1TSphfallax_3_FD_88678 | JGI IMG/M metagenome (GOLD analysis project Ga0116230, IMG submission 88678) | Host-associated microbial communities from peat moss isolated from Minnesota, USA - S1T2_Fd - Sphagnum fallax MG | ecosystem: Host-associated > Plants > Peat moss > Unclassified | place...
TGCCTATTCTATTAATGGTTACTAATGCCTATTCTATTAATGGTTATTAGTGCTTATTCTATTAATGGCTATTGGTGTTTATTATTGGTTATTATATTAATGGCTATTATATTAATGGTTATTGGTGGTTATTATATTAATGGCTATTGGTGGCTATTTATGATTATTCTATTAATGGTTATTGATTGATATTCTATTGATGGATATTGGTAGTTATTAATTTGTATTGTATTAATGGATATTGGTGACTATTATATTAATGGTTATTGGTGGATATTGGTGGTTATTAATGTTATTATATTAGTTGTAATTGGTGGCTATTATATTAATGGCTATTGGCAGTTATTTTATTAATGACTATTGTTGGTTATTTTGTTGTAAGCCATTGGTGGTTATTGTATTATAAATTATTATTGATTATTATATGTTATATTACAACTATTAATGATTATTTTATTATAAATTATTGTTTGATAATCTATGTTATAATATCATAAGTGATTTGTAGTTATTATATTGTAGGGTATTTAAATTATTTTTCATAGGTTTTATTTTCTATTCTAAGTTATTTTTATCTTAAGTCATTATATTTTATTTTAAATTATTTTGAGTTACTATACTTAAGATAAAATAATTTATAATAACATAAAATATAATGATTTTGAATAACTTAAAGTATAACTTGAAATAACATGTATTAATTTAAAATAAAATAACCTAATGTATAACCTAAAATTAGTTAAATAATTTAATTTACAATAACTTAAAAACTTATGATAGAGTAGTTAAAATACCTTGAGGTAAAATAACATATAATAGTTTAGGGTAAAATAATTTATAATACCCTATTAACATAAAATATAAATTAAAATAATTAAAGTAACTTAAAATAATATAGGGTATATCATAAAATAACATAGGTAAAATATTTTATAAAACATATAAATAAACTTATTTACTATAGTAAATTATAATAGTGTATTATGTTAATTAGTAATGAAACATGATGTTTACATAATGATATTATAGTGAAATAACTTTCAGTAGGGTGTAATTAGTAAAATGCAATGAAGTTATTTCAGTGTTAAGGTCCCATAGTGATTTAGGTTAGTAAATTGCACCCCACTTCTATAATAGTGTTTTCAAATTCAAACAAAAGCATGTTGTTTTTCCTAAAATGCAAACGTAGCATGTGATGTTTGTCTCACAAACACATGTTTAGATAAGGTGACAAGCCTACATTTCATTCAATTGTGATAATGAATATAAACATTTGAAACAAAATTTCAACACATTTCAACTGAGAGTCATATGTTTTCAAAACTTTATGAACATGTTTGTAACTATATACAATTTGATGAAAATATATGTTTCGTCATATATTTATATTTGATAAGTATGTATGAATTTGCATGGTGATTACACTATACAAAGGTGAATAAATATTGGTTCGAATTCAATATATGTTCCATACATTTTCATAAAACATATGAAATTTTTGACAATTTCATTTTTCAAGGTAAAATTGAAGTGATATTTATAATTCAATTTTTTACATTCTCAATTAGTGTATGATATATCTTATGTATACATTAATGTTGGGTGGGTATTACAAAACAATTGAAAACTAGTTAAGGTTTTAGGTTGGTTTTCATTGTGAATGTTTATAGTTTTCATTTTAACAAATAATGATCTATTTGAGAATCACCTAAGGTATCATTTGGTTCAACTTTAATACTTAAGGTAGTTACAAAGTTTACACTTATTCTAATCTCAACATATTACACACTAAAAGTATCATATTAAATAAAGTTGGTAAGTGTAAATTTGAACTCAAGACCTCTTTGATATCAAAAAACACATTACTATTTGGACACATATTCACATGTGAAAAAACACATATGATAACTTTTGTTTGAAATTTACATTTGTTTACAGTGTTTTTTAAATTAAAAGAGTTAGAATGTGTGATTTAAATTACATATATATATAAGAAAATTCTATTTTCACACCTTTTTTGCCGGTCTGATTTTAAATAGAATAAATTTGAGTGTGTCTGACCACCTCCCTATGTAAACTGTACGCTGCCATGTGTGTTTAAAATTGGACCGACAAAAAAGGTGTGAATCTAGCCAAAAAAGGTGTGAAAATAGAATTTTCCTATATATATATATATATATATATATATATAATTTTATTTTTAATACAAATTTGTGGCACAATGATTAGAACATACATTCTTTTTTATAGGTCTTAGTATCAAATCTTGTTAAGTTGAAAACTAAGTGATAACAAGTTCATTTGAAAACCAAATATTTTTATAAAAAAACCAATCAAAATTTTTAATTTAATTCTTTTGAAAATCATAACCTCCAAACATTGTTATACACCTTACAACTTATGGAATGAAAATCCTCGTGAAAAAAAAAATCATCTAGATATTCATAATTGAAAAGAATTTTAACCATAAAAAAAAGTTAAATTAAAAAAAAAACATAGATGGTTTGAAATCAACCATGCATAATCAATTATTATGAAAAAAAAATTCTACAAGTAAAAAATGCCACATTTATATCATTGTTCATTCTTAGTAGTCAACTTTTTATTTTCATTGTGTCCTTTCTTGTTTAATGTTTCGATGATTTTTTTAAAACCTTTTTTGGAGTGGGTGTTTTAAACTTGCCCTTTTAAAATGCTTTGGAAAGAGGTGCACTACTTTTTTAAAAAAACCTTTATTTTGATATATCCTCCATGTGATTCCCTTTTTTTTGTTAATTAAAAAAATAAATTTTCTTCCTCTTTCATTTTAAAACATTTTTGAGTTTATTGATCTTTCAAGGATGCATGAAAATTCATTTCCCTAGCTTTCCATTACTTCCTCCACATCCTTTCATTCTCCTACAACAATTTTATGTAATGGAATTCTTTGACTTTAAAAAGTAATGAAGTCAAAGTTCATTGATATTCATTATCAATCCAATCATCATCTTTTGCACAATTTACAATATAATATAAGCACATGTATTGTAATACAATGAAAAAGAATTTGTAAATGCATGTTCAATTCACAATGGAATATGATGGATGATATGAAGATTGAATGAAGGGGAAAATTTTGATAAAATAGTTGTGGAACATAGTATAATCCATGAATTTTAATGAAAAATCAAATAAAAATATTTAAAGAACAAAAATTCATGAACAATTTTGAGGTTTAACATTTATTAATCTTTTGTTATCTTAAAAATTTGAACTATACTCAATTATTTTAAAATTTAAAATGCACTTAAATCACATATTAGCAAAAATGACCCATAAATTTAAATAAATTAAAAATTACAAAGAAGTTACATAATTCATCAAGAAATAATGAATTTAATTTATTATTAACCATGCATTTCATTGACAATGTCTTGGTTTGCCACATCTTCAAAAGATTTTGAAATCTCTTTTGATTTATTGTTATGATGGTCAACCAGTTATGCAATCCTTTAATGTTAGCACCAAAAGGCAGTGTGCTTCAGTGGCACTTCTTTCAAACATTTCCATTGCTCTTACCAATTCACAAGTATTTACATCTTCTCTCATCTCCAAAGTTCTTTCAATCTTCCCTTCTTCATTTTCAAAAATTTCATCCATTCTTATTTTGATTCTCCTCAATGCATTTCATTTAACACTAGTTTCGTTTTATGTGTTTCAATTGTATTTTTCTTCTCTTTTTCAAAACTTTCCATACATTTCTCCTTCATGTTTGATTTAAATTCACAAATCAAGATTATACCAAAATGAACATAATTGTCTCACCTTGACAAGTGTCTTTAAATTTATAACAAGTGTGTTTACATTATAGGAAAATGTGACTGTTTAGATGGGAAATTAGTCAAAAATACCTCCCTTGCTCCCATCCCCAACTTGACCATAATGCTTTTGTTTACAATGTACACTTACATTATACACATCACCGTATACCAAATTCATATACATGACTTGCCAAGTTTTAAACCAAGACCTTATGGAGTCTTGCCAATGCTTTTATCATCCAACTACACAACCTTTTGTTAATAAAAAATGGGCAATTTTTCCATTTATCTTCTTAATTATGAAATCATACTTAAAAGATCCCAAAATTGATGCATGTTTTTAAATTTCAACTCTTGTTCAAATGAAACAAATAATAGCATAATGTTAAAGTTTATTTGAAAATCTATTCAATAAAATCAATATATTTTACAAATGTTCAAACAAGGTTTTTTTAAATGTTTAAAATGAACATAAATCATTGACAAATTCAAACATGTTAACTTCTGATTATTCCAATGCAAATTCCATTTGTTGGGTGATTGAACAAAACAAAGTAAGTAGGTAGGTATGATGAGGTGGGTAGGTAAGTAGGTAGGTAGGTTGTTAGGTTAGGTATGTAAGTAAGGCATGTAGGTTTTAAAAGTAGGTTGTTAAGGTAGGTACCAATTTTAGTTGGGTATGTAAGGTCAATGGTTAATATCAATACTAATACAAACATTAGTATTAAGTATTAGACCAATTTGGTTTGACTTAAATTTGGTACCAACTTAATATTAATATTAGTTGATAAGGACTTGAAATAATCCAATCTCATACCAATCTTATATTAATCATAGTATTAGGCATATATTAGCCCAAAATCAATATTGAATTAATATTAATACAAGGTTGGTATCAAATTAAAACAAAATAACCGATATTAGGACAAAATTAGTATCAAAATAGATTGATATTAGACCACATTAATAGGTACATCTAATAAAATGAATATATTTTAAGTATAGTACATAGGTAAACAAGGTAATGTAAGGTAGGTATCTAAGTAGAGTTTAAATATTTAAAGTAGGTGTCAGGAATGTTAGTTGATTAGCTATTCAATTAAATCACAATTAATTTGGTGTTAAGTTAAGTTAGCATAATAACTTTGTTTGAGTTCATAATTGGTTCAAATGTGAACATGGTTTGGGCTATTTGATGTTTGGGATATAATTATGAAATGTGGGTGCTCGAATCATTTTTTGTGATTTGAGATTCTAGAATATAGTGTGTTTTGTTTTGCAAGCTTTTTTAGACATGGTTTGTCTGTTGTATTTTTATTTTATGTTTTGGGCTTTGATTCTTGCTTGTTGCATATGAATTTTATTTAAGGTTAAGTATGATACATCAATTAAAGTGTTCTCATGTTATTTTGTGTGGTGTGTGGACAATGATAGGTTTAAATGCCAATATATAATTTAACATAATCCAAATGTTTTCATGATAAACACATGTGATCAAATAATCCTTACACATGAATTAATAACATACTTTAATGGAGATTCACTGCAAGCACAACCTAGCCTAGCCTATGTTATGTAGGTAGCCTAATAAATAATTTAATAATTGCTTCCTTCGAGTCAAATGTCGTCACATGACCTTTTATGAAAAAAAACCTTCTGGATCTTGAAGATCAAAGTCCTTTCCGTGCCAACTACTACACCTAAATTATCAAGATCTACCAATAAGGTGTAGTAGTTATTTTTCAAGATTAACATGACAGGGATGACTTAGCGACCCTAAAGTCATGGCTCGTGAAGATATTGAAAGAACAATTTGGTGGCTGCCCTGTTGTTGCTTGGGAGGGTAATGAAAGGACAATTTGTCAGCCACCAAGTCATTTTCTTGCGAAGGTCGTGCGAGGGATGATTTGGCAACCATTAGGTTGTCTTTCCATGATGGTAGCGAAAGGATGATCTAACGGTCACTAAGTTGTTTTTTCATGAGGGTAGCAAAAAGAGGATCTAACAATCGTCAGTTTGTTTTCTTGTGATGGTAGCAAAATGGACAATCTAGCGGCCACTAAATCATTTGTGATGGTCTTAAGATGGATTATCTAGCAACTACCATGTCATTATTCTACAAAAGCCTTTTTATTTTAGAGTCGACGTGGTGGCTACTAGACCGTTTGATTTCACACCCTTTTAAGATTGAGCATTGGGCGGCCCCTAGGTTATGTAATGGTCACTTGGCATTATGAGGATTTCGAAAACGAAATGTTTCATGTATGATTTTGAAAATGCATTACTACATCGTCTAGGATTGGAGTTTGACAATGAAAATGCAAGTAGGGGTACACTAAAATTTGGAAGTTTACCTTAGTTGTGATAGTCATTTTTTGTTTCATATGTAGTTGTGTCATGCACAATTTTGGTGTGAAAAATCTATAGTAATAAAGACTCTAAGGTAAGGAATACATCAAAATTTGATGGAATTTAGTTTGTGCTATTGAATCAATTATGAAAATTGAGACGACTAGAAAGTAGCTGATGTAATAAGCTTATGATACAAAACAAGCAAACATTGAAAAAAACATGTTTCATCATAGAAAATCCATGGGGTGAAATTGAGATAGATGAGAAATAGATGTTGATTTTCTTGTTGTGTAATGACTTCTAGTAACACGGTACTAAACTTTCGTTCTATGCTACTCAATTGAATGCGTGACTAAGAATTCTAAATGTAGATGAAATGTGGAGAAAATACAAACAAAGAATGATATAATGATTAATGTTTCTATTACACTTATTAGATGATCATTCATAAGATGTGATGTTTACTTATTACTCCCTATAAGGTGGATAGACATCAAAATAAATACAAAAAGAAAGATGGAAAGGGAAAAAAAACATTGAAAGGTTGGAAATTTTGACATGACCCTGATTCACAAGAAGGATGGGAAGCTATGATTTTCCTATCTTTAATGTAGGGGTGAAATTCAAATGAAAAACTTGTTGATCATTGTGTTTCCCAAAATTAACAACCATAAAATTGAAGACAAAAAAAAAGTGTATAAGACGATCGCAATAATGTCATTTGCTTCAGTAGCTTTTGGACAATGTGTAGCGTTGTTTGCTTTTGCAAGTTTTGGACATTCTAGTTGTGGATGGATGCATTTAGAGTTCTCAAAACTAGAAGAAAAAAAAAAGACGACAATGAGACAAATTAAAAAATGAAATAGAAAATATTGGTGTCATGAAATAAGAGGAATAACTTGGGAAGAAATAACAAGGAGATAAACAAAACTATGGTTGGAGATAAATTACTTGAAAAAAATAGAGAAGGAGACAATTGACACTATGAGAAAAAAAGGTAATTGGCCTTGTAACTCAATTTTTGAATTAGAGAGGACATAATTTGCAACTCCACGTATTCATATGCCATGAGTGTTAACAGACAAATTGCATGAGTTGCAAAGTTGCAATTCACCATATATATAATGCAACTCATTGCATCTCAATTATAATTTAGTCAAAACACTCATTTTCAACTATTATGCAATTCCATTATAACTACATCCATGATGTCATGTTAAAATATGACATGTGGCATTATGAAATTTTTTGACATACATTTTTTTTTTGAAATATTGATCTCCATCGTCCATTATGATTATTAATGATGGTCCAAGATTGTGACACATGGCAAAATAAAAAATTGCCACATGGCATATTAATTGTATATTTTAGTAGCTAGGTAAGTCATACATAACCATGGTAGGTAGGTTGGTAAATCTCAAGATTACATACCTATGTATTTACCTAAGACCTACCTACCTACATAGGTAGGTAGACAATTAGGACCTACTTACTTACCTAGGTAGTTAAGGAAGTAGGAAAGCACAAGACTAAGTGCACTAAATAATAGCCATGAAATTTTATTTTCTGTTTTATGTTTTGCTTTTAGGTTAAGCTTTTTAAAGTTCATCCCAAAATGACACATGTATTTTAATGTGAGAATATAAAGAACAAGACTTCTTTATATAGTTTATAACATGGGATTTGAAAACAAAGCATATTGGTTAAATCTTTTAGTTGTTTATTAGTTGCAACTATAACATTTAAGCGTTCAAGGCAAGCCAAATCCAAGGGGAGGGCTCCATTGTCTTTGGTGTCCAAACAAAAATTGAACCCTTCCTATTGGCACATTTAGTGCGCTAAAAATCGTTAAACACAAAATTAAATTAAAAAAATTATGGCCTTTCAAAGTAGAGGGGGTCAGGAACTCAAAAAAAAACCACTGAATGCTGTAAAGTCCGGTTCCCAAACACCCACAAAATTCCTTGTATGTTGTTTTGTGGCTATTAAAGTTCAAGGACAATTTGTATAACTCTAAGTGGCATTCCTATAACATTTTAAACGGTTTAAAATGAATAAAAAATAAGAAAGTTATGAGGTTTGAAAGTAGGAAGGGTCCAAAGAGTTTTTAAAAAATACAAACATGTTTTATAAGTTGGAAAGCTTATTTTTCTTCTTGTTATTTTTCATTACTCAATTTCGTTTGCACTTCAAAAATGATTTTAAAACTTGAATTATCATTCCCATGACATTTTAAATCACTCAAAATGAAACACACATGATGAAGATATAAATAATTTATGAATATGTATCCTTATTAAGTTATAAATAGTTCTATTATAGTCATAACATAGTTGAACAATAATATTTTAATAGTGGCGCACTAATGACCGTATTAATTGTATCAATGAGAATCATATCATAAATTAGTTGCAAATGTATCCCATAACAAGTGGTGGAAATGTGGACACATGGCATGATCACATGTATATGTACATTGTAAATTAATTGCAACATAATTATTGTTTTAGTGACACATTTACAATAATTTTAAAGTAGTTGCCACATGCAACAACAACACAATTCCTTAAAAAAATCAAACATGGTTGATTACATATGTATGTACAATGTGTATAAATTATTGTATAGAAGACCCATTTTCAATTCATTTGCAATTATAATACAACTAATTAATTTTTTAATATGAAAATTCATTTATGAATATACCATATTTCTGAAGGGATAGTTGCATAATAGTTGTAATACCCAAAAGATAGTTGCATAATAGTTGTATATGAATTGTTTTCTGAGTTTTAGTTGAGGGTATTATGGTTTCGATGGACGCAATTTTTCATAATGTGAGCACATTGACATTATATGAGAAGAAGACCTATGAAAACCCTAACTTATGACTTCCAAAAGTTGGAGAATTCCCTTTGAAAGAAAGACATTTGAAAACCCTAAATCATGATTTCCACAAATTGAAATGTTCTCTCCTGCCTTTTTTCCAGACTAGGTTACCATGCTAATGTTATATGGACGAAAGGGTTTTAACCATATTTCATCCATTTAAGTCTCTAATATTTAAATTGTGTGCATGTGATGTAAGATATTTTTGACAATGCAACATAATTTATACCTTATTGCTTTGAATTTTTGTTTTGGAATTGTTAGGCCTCTAATTGTTGACAAAATAAACATTGCATTGGTAATTACCATTGTTGGCCAATTGTTTGTTTTAGTTTATTGTAGGTTTTTAAAAAGTTGTTTAAAAAATATGACCCACCAATTGTCAAAATTGTTATCAAAATTTAATATGCCTTCTTTATGGGTCTTCCTTAATTATTTTTTAATAATAATCATTTGATTAATATGCTTGGCTACCAATTATCTCATAGTCTATTGATTATTGATTATCATAAAATATTTTCTTTTTAAAGATTAATAACCTACTTGGATGGCAATTAATAAATAATCGGGTCACCTATGTAGGTTATTAAACTTAAAAATTCAAGGCTCGACCAACTAACATGATCTATATGCAATAATCCATCAACATTCTTGTTAATTGTCAACTTCAATAAACATTTCATAACATAGATTCAATATTGGTTTAAAAATAATTTATTATATTAGGAGCATATTAATATTATTCATTGGATTAAGTTTTTTTGCACAATAATGTCCCTGGTATTTAGAATTAAGTATATATATACATGGACCTCACGATGGTGTGCCAATATTTTAATTAATAAAAGGTTGTTAATATTCCAATTTACAAACTTGGGTAATGAAATTTTGGAATATTATTTTGTATTGGAAAAAAATTAAGCATCGATTACAAAATAAACTTTACAAATTTGGTAATTATTATCTTAATAAATAAAAAATTCATGCAATGCAAGGTAAACTATTATTGCTTTGTAAAATTGGAAATTACTTTTGAAGTAAACAATGTACCCAAATGAAATTTTGAATGGCCATGAACTTTTGAAATTTGTCAAAATTTGAAAAGATCATCATGCAAATCAACACAATGATGAATTGTTACAACATTACATATAAATGGGGTTTAATATATGAAGACACATATTAAATTAGGGTTAAGATAATAGATTTCAAGTTGATTTCCATGGTATTTATTTATTTCAAAAATTATATTATTATGACTTTAATTTAAAATATTTATATTTATACCTTTTTTTTGGAAATGGATTAAAATGTTGAATTCAACATAAATTCAAAGTTGTTCTTATAAGTGATTCATAATTAATTTACTAGTATTTTCTAATAGACCACTTGGAAATAAGAATAAATAAATCAAAATTCAATGCAATGCTACATAACTTGTTCATTTTGTAGTCCTTTTGCATTGGATTTTTTGTCAAAACAAACCTTGGACAATTTTGGGATAAGTTAAAAATGTGAATCATTTAAGATAGGTAAATGCTAGTGAAATGGACAAATGTACGATGACTAAACATTAGCACAATGCCATAATGGCATGTTTGATATGACTAACTATGTGATTAAATGTAATGATGTGGCGTGTCCAATTTATCAAATTGTGTGACTATATTAATGATGTGTCGTGTCTATTTTAACAAATTGTGTGATTGAATTGATGATGTGGCATGTGCAAATTTTCTAATCTTGTGAATGAATGTAATGACATGACATGTTCATTGTGACTAAATATGTGATTAAATATGATTATGTTATAGAATAATTATAATTTAAATAATTATTAAAATAAAATTATTCTTTTAAACAATATATTTTCAATTTATCAATTTCCTTTTGGATTATATTCAAATCAAATATTCTTTTAGTTCAATTTTCTTTTTCGGAAGTTAAACCTTGCATAGAAAACTTGAACATTTTAAGATGTGACTTTAAGGGGTAAAGCCCTTGGTTATATACTTTTCAAAATGAAATTGATGAATAAACAATATGGGATATATTTTTCAAGGAACAACTTGATCACACGAAGTTTTCAATTTACTAAACCTACCACCGAAACACTTGAGAATAAGATTTACAACTTTTCATACATTACTTTACTTCTAGGCTTTTAAAAGTTTTTGTAGTTATCCACTTGGCACATCCAATGGTACAAAAAATGTTGAAATTGATGAAGAAATGAACAAGTTATGCCCTTTGAAAGTGAAGAGAGTGATTTGAAAAAACTAAACACAACAATTTAGTTTGTGTTTTTGAATTTGAACTCTTTGTATGGTGCTCCATTGCTCGTGGCATTCCAAAAAAATGTGTAGTTCTTTTCTTGGTGTATCCAATGGTACAAATTGTTTTTGAAATAGATAAAAAATCAAACAAGTTGTGCCTTTTGAAAGTGAAGAGGGTGATTTGTAAAAATTGAGCATAACAATTGAATTTGTGTTTTTGAGTTTAAACTCTTTGTAGATTGTCCCATTACCTTCAACATTCCAAAAAAATTTGTAATTCTCCTCTTGGTGCATCCAAATTATTAAAAAAATTCAATTTGATAAAGAAATGAAAAAGATATGTTCATTGAAAGTGAAGCGGGGTGATTCAAGCATGAATTAACGACTTAAAAATTCAATTCCTTTTTTTAATTTTTAGTTCTTCGTACATTATTCCATTTTCTTTCATGTTTAAAAATATTTTGTAATTTTCCTCTTGAAAAATCCAAAGGTGAAAAAAATCTTAATTTGATAAAAAAATGAGCAAGTTATGTTCATTGAAAGTGAAGGGGGGTGATTTGCAAAAATTGACCACATGTTAATCTAACTTGCCTTTTTGACTTAAAAATCTTTGTAATTTTGTTTTTTTTTTTTACACCTCAAAGAAAATTTGTGGGGCTTAAGATGACGCATTTGGAGCTTTTTAAATCATTGATAATGGACAAGTAATGAGAAAGATATGAAACTTGAAAGTGAAGGGGGTCTACATGTTTGTTTGTTTTTTTTTGGAGTGAGGTCAACCTATGTTAATAATACATGGGTAATCAAAGTGACCAACTTTAATCACAGTTGTACATGTGTTAAATAAATGACTGATTTTAGTCATATATATCACTTTGATTACATGTGTAAATTAATTGATTAATTTTAGTCACATTGCTAGTAGGTTGATTACACATAACCACTACCTAAAGTCCACATATGAACTTACAATGTCTAATTTGACTAAAATGAAATTCAAATTAGTTATAACAATCAATGTTATTTTTGTGGTTTGTCAAAATGGACATGGCTAGTTATGTGGTTAAAAATAATTTGACTTTATAGTCATGTTAGTTAAATTTCAATAATGAAGAGGACATGGTTTTGTTGTAGTGATGTCACAAGAATAATATTATCGTACAATGATCAATGTCTTTTATTCATTGGGAGAATCACGACATTGATGGATTATGACATTCAAGTTTACATGCAAAACAATTAACAAATTCTACATTGTAATCAATGTACATCAATTTAATTAACTCAATTAATTTACTCAATGTGTTATTATTAAATATGGGTTCCACATTGCCAAGTTCATGTTTGAATATTATTTCACCAATCACAATGTGGTGGGAAGATTGCAAATTGTCATTTGTCATTGATGCTTCTAAGGCATGTTGAAGAACAAAGAAATCTTCTTTAAGCATATTCTTATGCAAGCTAAGTATTTTGTCTTAGTAGGTCTTGGATGTGGGTAATATCATGGTGCTTTGCTTTATGCTTTAGGTCTTGTTGAAGAGATGATTTTTTTGACAAGTGGTTTTAATTTTTCTTTCTTGATGTCTCCATTGTGCAAAATTTTTAAAATGTTTGTTAAGATCTATGGTAAAGGACCATAATTTAGAAGCATAGGAAGTGATGAAAGACCTTAGGTAATTTGAAAGCTTGTATGTATGATTACATATGTTTGGGTTTGATGTGCTTAAGTGGTTATCTTTAAATTCTTTGCATTGTTAGGGAGCAAGACCTATTAGGATTGGAACTTTGAGAGAAATCAAGCTTTTCGTTTTTGCAAATGCAAGTGGTTTTCTATATACTTGTTGCAATCATGATTAGGGTTGAATTATCTCTTGTAAAGGCTTTTTGTGAATTGTGAAAAATGGGAGAAATCTAAGACATTGATGGAAGGTTGATTTGTTTACTTTGTGTGGGTTTGATGTTGTAATTGTTGATTAATCTACATTATGGGCAAAATTGGAAGCTTGTGGTTAGATATGGTGATATATGGTATGGGTTTGTATGTTTTGTATGACGGAATCATAGTTGAAAACAATGATAATTCATGAGATTAAATTCAAAATGATATGATCCCTATTTGTGCCTTAGGAGTCAAAGTTCCAAGGTATGGTAGAATTAAAATCTTATTATCATGTTGATGAGAAGATTATGTTATTAACCATTTCATTTTATATTTGTGTTGCATACAAAATTGATGTGGTGTGCAATTGTTTTTGTCCCTGTTTTTTTCATTACAATAGATCAAACATATGAAAGCCATGACTCAAAAAGGTGGGAGTCTTAGGCAAATTCCCCAACTTCAAAATTTTCACATAACATTTCACTTCAAATTCTTCAAAGCAAAATAAAAGCATAGTTAAATCAAGAACTTCAAGATCCATTGTCCACAACTTGTTCTTTAACATGAACATTCCATAATATGTAACCACCTTTTTGATCATGTGCCAACATGTTGACAATGAATAGAACATACGTATTAGGCAAACATGAAGGGGGAAGAAAAAAAAAGTATAAAAAGCTACAAATAATTGACATGGAACTATCAATGACATAAAACTTGCTTGCCATCACAAGACATGAAAGCCTACTTGTAATTCACTAGGCAAACCATCCATGAAACCTCCACGAACCAAGTTCAAAGGGTTGGATATAAGAGCTCAAATTCATTTGTGGACATGTTAATTTTAGCCATTAGTACCAAGTTGGCATTCAACCTTGTGTCACTATGAGAAGGTCATGTCCATTGGTGTTAAGCCTAGTCAATAAGACCAATTATGCATCACCAAACTTTGGGAAGCCTTGACCAACACTAATTTGGAAGAGGATTGATGCAGAATTCACCTAGGATCCCTCTTGCAAGCTCCACTCTCAACTTTTGCTTGACGAGGGGTTGTTCATAATATTCCCAAATCGTACTTTGAAGTTATATTCTTATCGTTACAATATAAGAAAAAACTCATGATCTTAACATATTGAATATTATCAAACAAGTAATGAATCCTTTACCTCTTATATTATCTATCACAAGGCTATTCATGTTGAACATCTTTATTCCCTACATAAACTGGAAGAAAGGATGCATAGTAAAATTGAATGTCTGAACGACAAGAGTTATAAAAACACAAGTATTCAACTACAATGATAGCCATACCAGAAAACCATAATTTGGTCAATCCTAAACCTAAAATTCAATACTGAATATTCAATGACATTCTCAATTGATTCAGTATCACCATTTGAAAAACTTATCTATAACTCTTAACACTTGGAACCAACAAGGATAAATTAGTGCTGATCTTAGCATGGTCAAATGACAAGTGAAGTGAAACAATGTTAATTTTGCATCCTTTTAATGACCATTATGTTTCATTTCAAAATCTGTCTACTAGACAGTCATTGCATTCCAATAACCATACAAAAACTTGCACAAAATGGTAAGGAAAACATTTTACCAAGTTGTAGATGGCATAGGTTGGTATTGAGGAGATTAACATCAGTGAAATAAAATTTGGAGCATCAAAGCATACAATCCCTCCACTAGATGATTTTGCATGTCAATATTGATAAGGAAAACATTCTTACCAGGTTGTAGATGATATATATGTCATTATTAGGCAGGGATATCTGGGTGACGTAAAATCTGTAGCATACAAGCTACACAAAGTGCACCAAATGTTATAAGGGTAGCCACAACCAAAGTTTCATAAGTAAACAAGAATGAGAATAACATATTGAGCTTTGTTTGTTGTTTTTTCTCCTTGCATTCTTCTTCATACTCATCCTGGAAGCGAAATTTGATTCCTTCAGTCCTGAGTCTGTCCACCCTGTTAAGAAGTGCCTGAGAGAGCAGATGCAACAATGTCAATTTATCTAGCTAGTTACTACCACAAAGTTACTGGTTACTACCAATCTTGGGCAGTTACTAGAAACAGGAACTAGACCCCCAGCAGCTATGAGCGACATTCTTAGAAATCATAACCACAAATTTCAAAAATCAAAGGCCTGGTTCTTCTGTATAATCATGATTCTCAATTTTTTTTGAAAAACAATCAAAGAACCAACCATAAACCCACCAGTTTATTGCAGCTCTTTCATGAAAACCATCGGTTCTCTAAGGGGTTTGAAATAACTAGGACTGATGGTTCTTTGATTCTGATTTTGTTCCAGAGAACTGCGTCCGGTGATTCTCTGATTCTGAAATACTTAAGAAACTGCAACCAATGGTTCTTTATAAATTCAAATGATGTGTTGGTTCCCTCCCTTTGGAACTTGGGGCCAAAAGGTAAGAGTAGGATATATGTATACTGTTGAATTGCTATCCTCAAAAATCAAAGAACCAATTCTGATCCTTCACAAGTAGAATAAGATCATAGAAGTAGGTTTGACCGTTAACCACTGTTCAAGAAAATTAGAAAACCAGGTCAAAAGACACACCCTAAACTGTCAATTAGTTTCCAGTTCTTTCATGAAAGCCGACAGTTGTTTGAAAGTTTTTCAAAACCCAAAACTGGAAGTTCTTTTGATTCTGATTTTTTTCTTTAAAAACCTGAACTGAAAGTTTTGTACTTTTCTGACATTTAGAAAACAACTGGAACTGGAAGTCATTTCCAAAATTTACAAAAAATCAGAACTGGAGGTTATTGACAAAATCAGAGAATTGCACAACACTGGGTACTACTTGAACACATAAGCTCTAACCACATTTGACTGCTGGTTTCTAGATTTTGAACAAATAGAACAAGGATGGCCCTTAATCCAGGTTTTAAAAATCAGAGAACTGGGTCAAAGAAAATACCCTAAACTGTTGGTTCTTTCATGAAAATTGTCAGTTCTTTGATTTTTTTTCCAAGAAACACCAAAACCAGAGGTTCATGTAATTCTGGAAAATATCTTTAAAAGTGAAACTGGAGGTTCTGTGATTCTGAAAAAGAACTGACATTGACTTGCAACCAGTCTCATTCTCAAAAATCATAGAACCTGTTTTGATCGGTGTAAGGTGTGTTCTGAAAAATCAAAGAACTGGGTCATAGAACCTACCCTACAAACCAGTGGTTCTGTGCCAGTTCTTGGAAATTTCTCAAAAGTCCCAAACTACAGGTTCTTTTGATTTTGAAAACATTTCAAAAAAGCCAAAACCAAAGGAGGTTTTGTGATTTCTGAAAAAACTGACAGTGACCCCTTACTAGTCCGAATCTCAAAGATCATAGAACCAGGTTTGATCCTTATGGGGTTCTAAAAAATCAAAGAACTGAGTCAAGGAGCCTACCTATAACGATTGATTCGCTGGTTCTTTCATGAAAACTGCCAGTTCTTTGAGAGTTGTCAAAAATCCCACAACTGGATGTTCTTTAAGTTCTGAAAATATTTCAATATTTTTTTGTGGTAGGTAAGGCCTGAGGTTAAGGCCATACCAGAATAAGGGTACCACCCAAGGCGGCCCCTGGACAAGAAATAGAAATAGAAATGGTACCTTTCGTGCTGGGTTTTCTGAGGCGTGGGTCTTCTTCCAATCGCTAATGATCTTGTTCTTTTGCACAACTCCAGTGGCAGCAATACCGGTGGCAAACGCAGATAATGCTAACGGATAGCCTCGATTGTTCCAGTGTAACAGAGTGGATTGCGCTATGGCTGTGAGAAGCAAGCCTTGGAA
>Ga0116230_10002737_pt1 | contig 17007 bp, 11 predicted proteins | sample S1TSphfallax_3_FD_88678 | JGI IMG/M metagenome (GOLD analysis project Ga0116230, IMG submission 88678) | Host-associated microbial communities from peat moss isolated from Minnesota, USA - S1T2_Fd - Sphagnum fallax MG | ecosystem: Host-associated > Plants > Peat moss > Unclassified | place...
ACCGAGGCCCTTTGCAAGGAGATGGGCGTCTATCCGGACACAGCCGCCGACTTCATGCACCTCGACGCTGAGCTGTTTCGGGCTGCGCGCCTTGTGGTCGACACGGGTATTCATGAGGAAGGTTGGACCGAAGACAAGGCGGTCGACTACATGATGAAGGTAGGACGACGACCGCCGGACCAGGCCCGCTCTGAGGTTCGGCGCTATATCACCCTGCCGGGACAGGCTACCGGCTATAAGATCGGTATGCTGAAGATCCTAGAGCTACGCCACAGGGCCGAAGAAGCGCTGGGCGCAAGGTTCGATATCCGCGCCTTCCACGACCTCGTCGTCGGCTCAGGCTCGATGCCCTTGGGCGTTCTGGAGCAAAGGGTGAACGATTGGATCGCGTCCCGGCGGTGAGGCAGATGGTGCGGACCAGGACGATCTCGGGGCGCGCGCCGGATCATATCCCTTGCGACCTTAGGCAACCGATCAGCGCAGGGACCGATCGAACCCGACGTCGAAGCTCGAAGCTCGAAGCTTGCCTCCTCGCCCGACCAACAGGGTTCAGCGCGTAGTAGACGACGAACGCAGCCATCATCATTACCCCGATGATCGATGCCAGGAGCGGGCTAAGGGGGCGCCATTGGGCCAAGAGATTCCCGGCTCCGGCCGACAGCATCGCAAACGAGACTCTGCTCACCTTCACGCCGTGGTCCAGCGGTCGAACAGTTCGCCTCCGGACGTCAAACCAAAGCGGGCGGCTGAGATCGGAGATGGCGACACGGCCGATGAAAGGCGAACAGACCTATCCCCAGCGCTGCGGCCCCCGCGCCGACGTGAGTGACGATGCTCACGCTATCAAACTGCATGTGGCTTTGGGCCCGGGGCGGTTGGCGCCGACGTCTGCTGGGATCTTAATCAAAAACGCAAAGCGTCCGTACGCCCGCCATAACAGCCGTCGAAAATGGCGGGATCCGACGCGCATCGGTTTCGGCCGGAGGGCTTCGCCCGCCTACGACTTCAACCGTGCGCCAATGCCAAATCTCGAACGTCTGAAAAAGCAGGCGAAGCGTTATTTGCGTTGGCGTCGCGAGGGCCATTCCCCCGTCGCCGCCCAATCACGCTGCTTCCTCGCTTCCGGCGCCTCGAGGACCATGGTCATGGCTCGGCCGATCGCGCCTTCAGCGGGCTCGCACGAATAGCCGCCGCGCCCTTTGGAATGGCCAAAGTCTCTTAGTCCGATCGAGGCGCTCGCCGACGGGGCGCAGGGCGAAGGCCGGCGGTCAGGGCCTTCTGCGCATTCGCATGATCTCGACCTGGCCGAACTGGCGCACCACAAACTCCTCAGCACGGCCATTGAGGTCATACACAACCTCGATTTCCGACGGGCGCGCGCAGTTGAAGAGGCGGCCCGCCTGGTCCATTTGCGGGCGACTGGGGCCGCCGCGCATGCCCTGGATTTGAGTGACGAGAACGCCATCCTCGGCCCAGACGCGCATCTCCGGCATCTGAACGCCCGAGACGATGTCGTAGACGCCGACATAACGGTCGAGCTGGTCGACAGGGATGGGCGTAACCGTCTTCGGCGCCGGCATGAAGTCTGTCCAGCCATGCGCGCGGGCCACAGCCGTAAACACCTCCCAATAGAGGATCAGTCCCGATTCAGCGTTGGTCAGAACGACCGCGCCATTGCCGGACTCCAAAAGGCACTGCGCCTCGCATTGGTATCCGTCGTTGGATCCACCGTGGCTGAAACGCCGCGTGGCCTCAGATCCCATGACCTCCCAACCCAACCCGAACGATCCTCCCTGCGAGGTCATCATCTGGTCGGCCAAGCCTTTCGTGAATAGGGCGCCCGGCCGGCCAAGCCAGGCCTCGCGGCAAGCAATCATAAAGCGCGCGTAGTCCTCTGCGGTGGTCCAGATGCCGCCCGCGGCCAGCTGGGGAACACAGACCCATTTGCCAGGAATGGCGCCGCCGTTCTCGTGTCCCACCGCGGCGTTGGCGCGCAGCGCGTCTGGAAGAGGGTTTTCAAACGTCGTTCGTGTCATTCCAAGGGGATCAAAGATCATGTCCCTCGCGAGCGCCGCGAACCCCTTTCCGGACGCCTCTTCGAGCATCAACTGGACAATCATCGTCCCGCCGCCGGAATAGCGCGCGGAAAGCCCCGGGCGCTTGTCCACTCTGACGGGCGGGGTGCGCGCCGGAGGGCGTCCGTCGAGGGTGTCGTGCACCGTCGGCAGGGGCTCATCCATAGGCATTCCGCCAAAGCCGTGCCCTGTGGTTCCGGCCATGTGCGAGAGAAGCCCGCGCAAGGTCACCGGCGCAGCAGAGGTGTGATCGTTCTCAGGAAGCCGCCAGGACGTCAGATAGCTATTCACGTTGGTATCGAGATCAAAGACGCCCTGATCAACCAACTGGAGCGCCATCGCGGCGGTCACAGGCTTGCTGATCGAGGCGCCCGAAAATAGGGTGTCTGGCGTGGCCTTTGCCGCTTGTCCCTTCTCGAGGACGCCGAAGGCTTCGGACCAGACGATGTCGCCGTTTTCAATCACCGCGACACTGACCGCCGGGCAGTCGTAGTGGGCCAGCCGCTCGTCGATCGTCCAGCGGATATCCTCGCCCTTAATCCTTATCGGCGGCGCCAAAAGTCGGCTTGCGACGTCGATCCGCGGGTCTCGCTCGCGCATGTACTGGCTCCCGGCCCCGCGTTTGAAACGGGAATGTGTACATCGTTTATATTGAGAAGGGCCGGACGGGGAGTCAAGCTGCGTCTGACGGGCCTCAGGCCGGGCTGAATTCAGCGACGCCGTCGGAAATCGCGGGTCTAGCGTCTGAATTCAGGACACTGAACAGGACGCGTCCCGGGTCTGCAGAGGATCGCCCGTAGCGGACGGTGATCGGCGTCCCAGCCAGGACCATGCCTGAAAACCGACCCGAGAGGCGGCGCAGGCGCTGGGGCTCATCGGGCGCGTAGCGCGCCAGGAGGGTTCGGCCGGCTAAGGCCCAGATCCCGGCGCCATGCACGATGATATCCGGCAGACCCGCGCCAAGGGCGCTCACGCGTTCCGTATGGATCGGGTTCCAGATGCGGGCGCACTCACTGAAACGATGGGCAAATCCCCGGTCCAACGGGATGACCGCCTCATCGAGCTCGGACGGCGCGCCCAGAGGAAGGGCCGGCTCGACTTCGGGTCCGACCTCGCGGTCTTCGCCTTCGACCTCAACGCCGCGAAAAAGCGCGGTGCTAAAGGTTCTTGAAAACAGTGCGCCAGAGGCTGCGTCTGTGATGTCGAGGCGTGTGGTCGAGAGCGCGCCGACCCGGGTGCGCCGGACGCTCGTCAGTCGCCCGCTTATCTTCACCACGCCCCCGGGGCGCAACGGCCGCAGAAATCGGCTGTCCTGACCCGCGTGCACCGCGCGCAGCGCCTCTTGCGGAGCCACGCCCAGCACGCGGTTGCGGGCCGCAGCGACAAGGCGCCACTCGAGCGATGCGCAGAACATCGGCGACGCCGCGAACCTTGGACTTACGTCGTTAAGCGCCGCCTCTGAAGTCTCGCCGATGGCCGCGGAAAACGCCAAAATCATCCGCGGCGTCACCTCAAGGGTGATGGCGCGGAGGGAATGGCCGACGGCGTCTGAGCGGAGCGGCATGCCTAGGTCTTCCCTAGGCCCCCCACGGATAGGTCCAAGGATGAGCCTGCTCGTAGATCCTCGCCAACCTTAAGAGAATGTCGTCGCGGTGGCGCCTTGCTGTCACCTGTAATCCCACCGGCAAGCCATCGGAGGTCAGGCCAGCCGGAATGGAGATCGAGGGGTTCCAGCAGGCGTTGGCCAACATGCCGAAGGGTTCGACGCCGGTCTCGCTGATGTCCCGGCCGTCGATCTCCTGGGGCGTTGTCAGGTGCGCTTCGTAGGGGCGGCAGGCCGTGGCGGGCGACATCAGAAGATCATGGCTTAAGAAGAACTCGGCCACCTCATTATTGAGCTGTTCGATCTTGGACCAGGACTCCCTGAGGTCGATCTGACCCTGCGCCATCCGCGCGCGGACCCGCTTCACGAGCGCTTTCATCTGCTCGGAAAGATGGTCAAAGCCGTCAGGCAGCACGCCGTCTCTGGTGAGATCGGCCTCAAGGGTCGACAGGTTTATCGCCGCCCAGTGACGATAGATGTTGGTGGGGTGAAATACGCCGCCCATCTCGCTGAGCCCAGCCGCGGCGACCAGGCGTTCAGCAGCCGTCCTGGCGATCTCGACGACTTCAGGCTCGACGACGGCATAGCCGCAATCGGGCGTAAAAAGCGCGCGCAGGCCGCCGACATCAAGGGTGTCGATCATGGTCTCATAGCGATAGGGCGTCGCCGGAAGAGACTGACGGTCTCGGTCGTCGGGACCGGCGGCGACGTCGAGATATCGGGCCTGGTCGCGCACGGTCCGCGTCAAGGCGCCATGCACCGACCAGTTGGCGAAGCCGTTCACCTTGGCGATGCGCCCGTGGCTGGGCTTCAGACCCACAAGGCCCGTGTAGGCCGCAGGCTGGCGCGTCGAGCCGCCCCCGTCGGTCGCGGTCGCCAAGGGCGCCATGCCGGAGGCGACCGCTGCCGACGAACCGCCGCTGCTGCCTCCGGGGGTCTTGTCTGGATTCCAGGGATTGCGCGTGACCCCGTAAAGATAGGTCGAGGTGGCTCCGTCCATGCCGAACTCGGCGGCCGCCGTTTTGCCAATCGCGATCGCCCCGGCCGCCCTCAGGCGCGCGACGTGGGGGCTGTCCGCTGTCTTGGGAGGGGTATCCTTGAGAAACCAGCTGCCCTGGGTTGTCCTAAACCCGGCGCAATCCTCGAGATCCTTAACCCCGAACGGAACGCCGGCCAGCGCCCCGGGATCCTCGCCCCGAGCCACCTTGGCGTCGATGATCGCCGCCGCGCGTTCGGCGGCCTCTCGGTCAAGCATGACAAAGGCGTTCAGCAGGGCGTTTTTGGCGTCGATGGCGTCGAACGCCTCTTGCAGGACCCCCACGGCGCTCAGATGGCCGCTGCGCACTCCGTCCGAGATCTCGACCACCGTTCGCATATACGTCTCCTAGACAAGCGCCTTTGACACCATCTCGCGCAGACCGTCTGAGATCCCAGGTGTGGAGGCGACCCGCTCGAGCGCCCCGCGCATCAGAGCCTGCCGCTGGGCGTCGTAGCGGCGCCATTGGTTGATCTGGGGCATGATGTAATGGCTGCCTGAACGACCGAGCCCGTCCATCATCAAGAGGCGGTCGGCCAAAAATTCGTATCCCTTGCCGCTTCGGTCATGGAACGCCACGCGGTTCTGTCGGAAGAAACCGCCATAATACTGCAGGGACTGGGAGAAGTTGGCGGGGTCGAAGGCCGGATGCTGTTCCAGGGCGATGATCTTGTCCACCGCGCCCTCGACCCGCGAGAGCGCCTGGGCGTTGAACCATTTGTCGACCACCGTCGGGTGGTCCTTCCAGCGGTCGTAGAATACGTCGATCGCCTCTTGACGCTCCTTGCGGTTAAGATGGCAGATCAGGCAGAGCGCCTCGAACATATCGGTCATGTTGGACGCGGAGGCGACCTGGCGCAGGCAGAGTTCGGCGATCTCCGCGCTATCCAAGGCGGTCAGAAGGTCAAGAACGCTTGTCTTAAGCCGCCTGCGTGCGATGCCGACAATATCCGGTTGATAGGGACCGGTTTCCCCAAGGCCTGCGTAACAGTCCAAGAGCTTGGTCTTAAGGCGTGTGGCGATCTGGAGCCTCAGGAAATTCCGCGCTGCGATGTGTCCGTCAAGGTCGATGCTGGGCAGACCCTCGCTAAGGACAGGCTCGTCCGGCAGCACCAGGATGAGTGCGCGCAAAAGCATATCTGAACCCTGGTCGTCTAAGACCGCCTCGATCGCCCCGAGAAACGCCTCCGGCGCGGTCATCGGCCGGCCGGCTGTGTGTTCAGCCGCCAGGGCCCTCACCAACCGGATCGCCAGGGTCTGGCCAGCATCCCAGCGGGCGAAGGGATCCGGGTCGGCGGCCATGAGCACCGCAAGTTCAGCGTCGCTGGCGCCCAGGGTCAGGGATATCGGCGCGGAAAAGCCGCGCAGCAGCGACGGCGTAGGTCGCGACGCCACGCCGTTCAAAACAAAGCGCGCCTCAGGCTGGGTCAGCTCAAGCACCGCGTTCGAGACCGGCTCCGCCTGATCCTTGCCCTCCACCGTGAAGGTCAAGGGCTCGCCGGCTGCGGACAAAAGTCCCATGGCGATCGGGATGTGGAAGGGCGCCTTGGTGGGTTGTCCGGGGCTCGGCGCGCAGGTCTGGGCCAGAGTGATCGTGTAGCGGCGCGTCTCCGCGTCATAGGCGCCCTGCGCCGACACCTGGGGTCGGCCAGCCTGGGTGTGCCAGAGCCGGAACTGACGCAAGTCACGGCCTGAGGCGTCTTCCATGGCCTTCAGGAATTCCTCGGTGGTCACCGCCTGGCCGTCATGGCGGCGGATGTAAAGGTCAAATCCCCGGCGAAACGCCTCCCAGCCCAGAAGTTCTCGGAGCATTCGCACAACCTCTGCACCCTTGTCGTAGACGGTGTTGGTGTAGAAGTTAGCGATGTCGGAATAGACATCCGGTTTCACAGGGTGCGCGGCGGGTCCGTCGTCTTCGGGAAACTGGTTTCGGCGCAGCGCCTTGACCGCCTCGATGCGCCATGCCGCGGATCCGAGCTTATCTTCGATGAAGTGCTGGTCGCGCAGACGCGTAAGCCCCTCCTTAAGACAGAGCTGGAACCAGTCGCGGCAGGTGACGCGGTTGCCGGTCCAGTTGTGGAACTGTTCGTGCCCGATGATGCGCTCGATGATGATGTAGTCTTCGTCGGTTGAGATGTCAGGTTCGGTCACCACGCCGCTGGCGCCGAAGAGATTGAGCCCCTTGTTCTCCATCGCGCCGGACCAGCCGCTGACCGCGACGATGGCGTAGCTGTCGAGGTCGTACTCCAGGCCATAGGTGACCTCGTCCCAGCGAAGGGAGCGTTTTGCGGCCTCCATGGCGAAGCCGCATTTGCCGATCAGATCGTGATCGGCGTAGATCGACAGCTCAACCGTTCGGCCCCCCGCGGTGACAAAACTGTCAGCGAGACGGCTGAAGTCTCCGGCCACGACGGCGAAGATGTAGCAGGGCTTGGGATAGGGATCGTGAAACCTTGCCCAGCGCCGTCCATCCGGCAGGCAGCCCTCGGCCACCCGGTTTCCATTCGACAGCAGCACAGGATAGGCGGCCCGATCGGCCCTCAGGGTCACGGTGTAGGTGGACAGAACGTCCGGCCGATCAGGAAAGTAGGTCAGCCTGCGAAAGCCCTCCGCCTCGCACTGCGTCACAAGCTTGCCGCCGATCTGCATAAGGCCGTTTCTCGACGTATTGCGCTCAGGCTCCGTCGCCGTCTCGATCTCAAGCCAAAATGCGTCGGGCGGCGAGGGGATCGTCAAGACGGTCGCGCTGAGGCCATACTGGTTCGCCGATAGGATCTCTCCGTCCAGGGTCGCCCGGATCAGGGTAAGGTCCACGCCGTCGAGCTTCAAAGGCGCGTCGATGTCGGCGCCCGGCGCACGGCGGACGCGCATGCGGTTTCGCACCACCGTCCTTTTCGCGTCGAGATCGACCTCGAGCTCGACCGTGTCGATGTGATAGGCGGCGGCCTTGTAGTCGGCGAGCCGAACCACCACGGGCGATATGTCGGACACTCAGATTGCCCCGGAGGCGTTGGAAGCGGACAGACCCGGACGGGATATATAAACGATGTTTATTTCAGCGGCTTGGGCGCGCGCTGTCAAGACCGGCGGCCAGGGATAGGAGGCGAGGGACACGCGCCAAGGCGGGAGGAGGGCGGCCGGTCTGACGGGGGCGGCGTGAGACGACGGCGCCCCCGTCCGCCGGCTGGGCGTCTCGCGTCAGGGCGAGGCCGCGTCCGATGCGTCGTGGGTCACTGTGAAGGCGTGCTCCTCGACCGTCAGTCGAAGGCGCGAGGACACCATGGCCAGGCTGTCGGCCGCCACCGCGCGCCCCTCAGAGGTGTCGTAACAGGCGAGGGCCGCAGCCTCGGTCTCGAACCATTGCTCGACTAAAGCGTCGAACGGCCCCCCTTCAGGCAGAAGGTTGAAGGCGTGCCGGCGCAGACCCGAAAGGCGTTCTGCAAGAGGCCGATGACGCTGCAGCCACCAGTCGGCAAACTCCCCTTGCGTCAGGCCCTCGCGCCGGGTGAGAAAGATCATCATCTTAACCATGCGGGGTCTTGCTCGCTCGGCGTGGCGCCCTCCCCTTGCGCCGCGATTGCTGTCAGGGCGGCTGGGCTGAGGGCCAAGGGTCGATTGACCGCTTTGGTGCAAGTCAATATGCACGTTGTTTATATTAGAGGTTGGCGCTCGCGCCAAGAGGCAGGCCAGAGCTAAGACCCGCCGCAGGCGCCCCGGTTGCAGGCCCCTCGCCGGCGTCGGGGCCGTTTTGGCCGACCTCGAGGCGCTGGTTTCGGCAGGGCGGGCTTCGGATCCCGCCAATGGAGAGGTTGCGTGGATCCTCATCACCGGAAGACCCCCTCTGGCCGCCTAAGGGCGCGCGGCGCCGGCGTGCCCTTTGTCGGCGATCCTGGCGCGTTCAACGCCATTACCGACGTCCCTGGGGTCGAGGTGGGATATTGTACCCTCATTCGCGGCGATGGTCCGCTCGTGGTGGGCCAAGGCCCGGTCCGCACCGGAGTCACTGCGATTTTCCCCCACGGCCGCGCGCGCGCCAACGCCGGCGCCTACGCCGGATGGTTCAGCATGAGCGGCAATGGCGAGATGACCGGCATGGCCTTCGTCGAGGAGCGGGGTCGCTTTGACGGCCCGATCACCATTACCAATACACACAGCTGCGGCCTTGCCCGCGACGTGACCGCCCGATGGCTGTTCTCGGTGCTTGAGCCGGGAGACAAGGCCGATCAACCGTTTTGGCTGCCCGTCGCTGCGGAGACCTGCGACGAGGCTTTGAACGACATGAACGGACACCACGTGAAAGAAGAACACGTGATTTCCGCGTTCGAGGACGCCCGGACCGGACCGATTGAGGAGGGAAGCGTAGGCGGGGGCACGGGAATGCGCTGCTATGAGTTCAAGGGCGGCTCTGGCACGGCCTCGCGGGTCTTGGACTATGCGGGCGAGCGCTACCATGTCGGCGCCTTCGTCCAATCGAACTTCGGCAAGCGGCGCCTTTTGACCATCGCCGGCGTCCCGGTGGGCGTCGAAATTCCTGTCTCTGGCGAAGCGGGTGAGGAGAATGGTTCGATCATCATCATCGTCGCCACCGACGCCCCGATGATGCCGCACCAGTTGCGCCGCCTGGCGCGCCGCGCCGCCTTCGGCATCGCCAGGTCGGGGGGCGTCGCGTCGAACGAGTCCGGCGACCTGATCCTCGCCTTTTCCACGGCCAACCTCGCGGCCGTCGAAACCCATGAGGGGATGATTGAGGCGCGCTATCTTGGCGAGCAAGCGATGAGCCGGTTCTACGAAGCCACCATCCAGGCCGTTGACGAGGCGATCATGAACAGCCTCTTCGCCAATGAGACCATGATCGGACGGGACGGGTATGTATGCGAAGGCCTGCCGATCGACCAGGTTCGGGCGATTCTCAAACGGCACGGCCGTCTGGTGGAGGCGAGCGAGCCTTAAGGCGGGCGTCGTTAGCGCCTCCCTCGCCGGAACGACCGGGGCCTTCTCTCATTCCCGGGTGCGCCCTGACATCCCCAGCGGTTCTGGCGAGACAGGGCCGCCGCGGCGGCCGAAATTCTCCTTGACCTGGCCTCGACCGGACCCATATATATAAACACCGTTTACATCTACGTATGGCGACCTTGCGGCGGCAGGCTTCACCAAACCGGCGCGGCCTCGGCGAGGACGGCGGTCGCAATCACCGTGGAGGCGAGGGCCATGTATCCCGATAACTATTCGGCCTCGGCCAGACTCTACGATCGCGCGGTCAAGGTGATGCCCGGCGGCAACTCGCGCCACACGGTTTATTTCCCCCCCTACCCCGTCTATGCGGCCAGAGCCGAGGGCGCACGCGTGTGGGACGCCGACGGCGTCGAGCGCCTGGATCTGATCAACAATTATTCAGCCCTCATCCACGGCCACAACCATCCTCGGATCGTCTCGGCCCTTGTGGAGCAAGCACACCGGCTTTTGTCGGCGGCCATGCCCACCGAGCAAGAGGTGGAGCTGGCGGAACGCGTCTGCGATAGATTGCCGGCCGTAGATCAGGTTCGCTTCACCAATTCTGGCACCGAGGGGGTGATGTTCACCATCAAGGCGGCGCGGGCGTTCACCGGACGCACGAAGATCGCCAAGATTGAGGGCGCCTATCACGGCAGCGACGACACCGCGAGCGTCAGCAACACACCAGATCCCAAGGTCTGGGGCGATGCGTCTGCGCCCTTGAGCGTGCCCGGGGCCGGCGGCACGCCCCGCATCGCAGAGGACGTGATCGTCCTGCCGATGAACGGGCTCGAGGCGGGCCGAGCGCTTCTGCAGCGCCACGCGGATGAATTGGCCGCAGTGATTGTCGACCCCTTGCCGTCTCATCTGGGCTATCAGCCCGCAACGGCCGAATTTGTCGCCATGCTCCGCGAGGAGACCCTGAAGGCGGGCGCCCTGCTCATCTTCGATGAAGTCTATAGCTTTCGTCTGGGGTTCAACGGCGCACAGGGCGCCTTGGGGGTGAACCCTGATCTTACGGCGCTCGGCAAGGTGATCGGCGGCGGCCTCCCGGTCGGGGCCATCGGCGGCCGCGCCGAGATCATGGAGGCGGTGTTCGACCCGCGCGGCGGGCGGCCCAAGATGAACCATGGGGGCACCTTCAACGCCAACCCCATGACCATGGCGGCGGGGGCCGCCGCCATGACGCTGCTCGACCGTGCGGCGTTTGATCGTCTTTCCGGCCTTGGCGATCGGCTGCGCAAGGGGCTGAAAGAAGCCGTGAGCATTGCGGGCGTTCCAGCGACGGTCCGGGGCGCCACATCCATGACCTCCCTGTTTCACCTTGAGGCCGACCTGCCGACCTACCGCCATGTGGTCGAGGCTATGACGTCCCATCCGGACGCCCGAAAACGGGCCCAATCCTTCTTCCGCTACCTCCTGAACCATGGCGTGATGATCGGCGCGCCGGGTCTGTTCGTCCTCTCCACAGCCTTGACCGAAACCGATATCGACCGGGTTTGCCAGGTCGCTCTGGAGGCGCTGCGAAGCCTATAACCCGCCCTCGGCGCGTGGACGGGATGGAACGCCCGGCCCAAACCAGCTATGACCCTTCAAGCGTGCACGAGGCGTCCTGAGCGTGGCGGCGAAGCGCGTCACCCTTCCCCCGCGGGGGTGCACGTCGACAGGCCTGACCAACACATCATGCAAGAGAACCCCGTCTTCTCCCGCCAGTACCACAAGGGGAACGTCGCGGAGGACCTCATGGAGGCCGCCAGCCGCATCCTCGAAACCGAGCCTGTGGAAGAGCTTTCGGTCCGAAGGCTCGCCCGGGAAGTCGGCGTCACCCCCGCCAATTTCTACAATCACTACCCCGCCCTAAACGACCTTTTGTTGGAAATCGGCGCCAAGGCTTTTCATGAGCGGGCGCGCCAGATCGCCCATATCCGTCGCACGTCAAAAACCAAGGCTGAAGCGATCAGGCGCGTGGTCCACTCCTACATCGACCTGGCGCTCGGAGACTATCAACTCTTTCGCATTTTGTTCGGCCTGATCCCCGACAGCATGCAGCACCAGCGCTTCCGCGACGCCTCGGACGAGTCTATGGGCGAGCTGGTGGAGCTGATCTATGGAGAACGGATCCATGACCCGGCCGACCTCGACGCGACCCGTGAGCGCTGTAAGGCCGCTTACGGCGTGTTCGCCCTTGGCTACGGCCTGTCCAGGATCACTGTGGATGGCTCCGTTCCGTTCTCCGCCGAACGGCGCGAAGACATGCTGAGGTTTGTCGATAGCGTCGTCGACGGTTTTATCGCGGGCGAGTTCACCGGCCTGCTGTCTTAGAGGCCCACGCCTAAGGCGCGTTCAGCAGGGCGCCGCCATCTTCAGCATGGACCCTGCGGGGCGAAAGCGCGCGAACATTCGGTTGGACGCCGAATGTCAACGATGTTTATATCAAGCGGCGCGACGCCCCAAACGGAACGGACTGGCCCGGGCCGCAGACGCGCTGAAAGGTCACCCTGATGTCGAGGGCGTCGCCCGCGAGCTTGGCCGGTTCGGACGTAAAACCTAAGCGCGGCAAGCTCTCGCTGTTCCAGCTCTTGGCCTTCGGCTTTCCGGCCCTGCCCCACGCCTTCATCGCCCTGCCTCTGAACATCGTCATCCCGGCCTACTACGCAACCCACACCGCGGTGACCCTGCTTCAGATCGGAGTGTTCACCTCGGCCAGCCGGCTATTGGATGCGGTCTTGGACCCCCTGGTCGGGTATCTGTCGGACCGGTTCGACACGCCCTGGGGAAAACGCAAACCCTGGGGCTTGGCGGCGGCCGGCGTCTGCGCCTTGTCCCTGTTCTTCCTGTTTCAGCCCCCGCCGGGGGCGACCATCGTCTATTACGGTTTCTGGTCGTTCTTGCTCTACTTCGGATTTTCTCTGTTCGAGATCCCGCGCAGCGCCTGGAGTGCAGAAATCAGCCGCGACTACAATGAACGCTCGCGCATCAACACCTCCGTCGCCCAATTCAACGTCATCGGCAGCCTGGTGTTTTGGCTGACGCCGATCCTCTTGTGGAAAATTAGCGGCACCACTCAGATCACCGGAACCAGCCTCTCGGCGATCGCCTGGCTTTATGTGATTTTGATGCCCGCAGGTCTCGCCATCGCCGCCTGGATCGTGCCCGCAGGAACGCCGGTTCTAACCCGGGCGCTTCGTCTGATCGACCTTCTGAAGTCGGTCATCAGCAACCGGCCCCTTGTGATCTATCTCTTGGCCTACGGCCTCTGGGGCGTCGGCCAGGGCGCAGGGTTCTCGACCACCCTGCTTTTCCTGAACGACAGGATGCAGCTTGGGGCCTTCTTTCCATTTCTCATGATCGCCCTCTTCGCAACCACGCTTTTGGCGATCCCCGTCTGGCTCGGCCTGGTGCCACGCTTCGGGCGTCATCGGGTCTGGGCGATCAGCCTGATCGGGAACGCGGTATGCCGCCCTCTGGTTCTTTTGGTTGCGCCAGGACAGGGGGCGATGTGGCCCATGCTGGCTCTTATTTGTCTCAGCGCGATTTTCATGGCGCCGTGGAATTTCGCGCCCCCGTCCATGCTGAGCGACGTCATAGACTATGACCTCTGGAAGAGCCGGACCAACAAGGCCGGGAACCTGTTCGCCCTCAACACCCTTCTGGTCAAGGCGAGCATGGCGATCGGCGTCGGCGGCGCCTTCGCCCTCCTGGACGCCTTCCACTATAAAGCCGGCAAGACCAACACAGGGACAGCCGAGCTCGGCCTGCTCATCTGCTACATCGGCGTTCCTGCCGTCTTGCACATCCTGGCCGCCGTGCTCGGCTGGACCTTCCCCCTCGACGAGAAGCGTCAGACGATCGTGAGAAAGCGCCTTGAAGCCTTGGCCGCGGGCGCGCAGGCCAAGACAGCCGCGTGATCGCGAACCGATCGGGGCCAACGGCCGGGCGGCGTCAGAACTTATAGTTCGCCGCGACGCCGATGGTGCGCGGGCGCAGAGTTTCGGCTTCATAGAGGAGGGTCTGCGCGTCCTCGTGCTGCAGATCAAGCTGCGGGTGAGCGTTGAAGATATTGTTGGCGAAGATCGCCAAGTCCCAGCGCTGCACCGTGACGGACAGACGCCCCGAGACCTGATTGATCGCCGGATTGGGCCGAAGCCCCGGATCATAGAAGGCCGTGCGGGGATCCTCATTCGGGATCGGCGTCGTTCTTTTGCTGTTGTATTCGTCGTCGACCCGAATGAAGGCCCTGTGGTTGAAGGCGGTGAAGTTGTATTGAGCCCCGATGGTGAAGGTCCATGGACCGGTATCGCGATCCAGGGCGTCTCCCTTTTCATCGAGAATATCGCCGCTGGCGTCGAGCGCCGTGGTCGTGAACTTGGCGTCCGTATAACCAAGGCTCGCATCGAGGGCAAAATGCTCGGCGATGGTCCATTGGCCCTGGAAATCAAAGCCCTGACTGACGGCGTTGCCGGCGTTGGTGGTGAATTGGATCCCGCAGGACGGCACGTAGAAGGCCTGCTGGATATTCGACCAGGTGATATAAAAAGCGCTCGCCGAAATCTGGAGCGTCCGGTTCAAGAACCTGTCTTTGGTTCCGACCTCATAGTTCCAGACCGAGTCCGAATTATACTGGTCCGGGTAGCCGGCGCCGCAGGCCACGACCGGCAAGGGCGGGGTCGCGCCGCCAATCCGATAGCCCTTGGACGCGGTGGAATAGATGAGGTCATCGGGCGTCAGCTGATAGGAAAGGCTGACTTTGGGCGTAATGGGCTGTTCGTTCTTGCCGCCATGCGCGACGGCTGGAACGCCGCCGTCGTCGAGAAGATCTTGGGCTCCGTCGTTTGAATTGACGAAACTGAAGCTCGTCCAGGCGTAACGCAAACCGACATTGAGCTTAAGCTGGCTCGTGATGGCGTAGGTGACGTCAGCAAACAGGGCCTCTTGCTGGTCCCGCGCCCGGGTGTTGTTGTCATAGTCCACACCCTTTGGAAGCAGCGCCTCGCCCCAGGCGTTGATCAGGGTCTGAGCCGGGTTCAGCTGGCCGTTCGCGCTATAGACCGCATCGAACGGCCAGAGCAAAGCCGTCAGTTGAGGCAGCTCGGGATCGAAGATCTGTTCATTGCTCTGTTGGCGGTTGAACGCATAGAAAAAGCCGGCGGTCCATTGCAGCCTGGCGCCGGGATCGCTGGATTGGGCGCGAAGTTCTTGGGTGAAGTTCTGCTGGGCGTTCACGATCACATTGGTCGAAAGGTAGTTCGGCAATCCCGGAACATTCAGCCCCGTCGCGGTCAGGAGCGGGTAGGCCAGGCCGCAGGCCGACCCGCAGGGCGTTCCTTGGGGATCTGACGGGTAGCCGTAGACGCTGAGCGCCGAGTTATTGGTCAAAAAGTGTTGAAAATACGAGAGGTTGTAGAGCGTGCCGCTATAGCCGTTCACCGCCTCGCGCCGATCGAAGTAGGACGTATTGGAGATGATGCTGACCGGCCCTGTGTCCCATTCCGCCTTGAGGCTCGGTTGATAGAACCGATCGGGATCGGCCATCCGATCGGGCGTGCCGTTCAGATAAGACCCTGAACTCGGGTTCGAGATGCCGACCCAGTATTCATCCTGGTCATGCTGATTTCGCTGCTGATAAAGGAGGGTGGGCGTGATCTTGATTTGGCTCGTGGGCGCCCAGGTCAGGGCGGCGCGAAGCACATAGGTGTCGACGCGGTTGGCGTTTTGATCGGTCGCCGAGAGGGTCTGGTAATCGACCGCATCGATATAGCCCCCATCGCGGCGTCCCCAGGCGCTCACCCGAAAACCCAGCTTGTCCTCAATGATGGGACCGCCGACGGCGGCTCCGAACTCGTAGCTCGGATCGCCGCCATCGGTGAAGGCCAACTCGGCGTGCGCCATGCCGCTGAAGCGGGTGAGACTGGGCTGATTGGTGATATATCGGATGGTCCCGCCTTCCGAGCCCGCGCCGAACAGGGTCCCCTGGGGGCCGCGCAGGACTTCAACGCGCGAGAGGTCGAAGACCGACGGCAAAGCGTTGTTGGCGTTAAGGCCGAGATTTCTCATCTGGATCGGCGTGTCGTCGATGTAGATTCCCGTGGTGCTCGAACCCGCGGTTGAGGCGATCCCCCGGATCGAGATGTCGTGGGTGTCCGCGTCATAACTCACCCCCGGCGTGAATTTGGCGATGTCGGCGAAGCTTTTGATGTCGAGCGTCTCCATCTTGCTCGCCGTAAACGCGCTGACGCTCTCGGGCACCTTGCTGAGGTTCTGGTCCTTTCTCAGGGCCGTAACGACGATTTCCCCCGTGTCTTTGGAGCCGGGCGCGTCGGATGCGGCGGTAGGGGTCGAGGCGGCGGAAGCGGTCTGCGCCCACCCAGAGCTCGCCCAGATCGCTGGCGTCGCCGCCGCCGCCATCACGCCCAATCGCATCCAGAGGCTTGGCTTGATCATCGTCCCCCCGTCCCAATCCGGTTCCACAAAAACGAACCGCTTGACCAAAACTCCTATGATAACCGCCCTTTGGTCAACTCTCTGTGATCACACAGAGAGCTCGGAGGACCAAAGACGGGCCCCTAGCCAGGCTTTGACGAAGGATGGGGCGAGGGGCGCCTATTCCTCCGTCATCCACGCACGAAGAGGGGCCCATGACCAAGCCCGGCGCAGCGTCGCTGAAACCTGGGGCGCGGGCGCGGCCTCAGAGCCGGTCTCGAAGGGCATACCAGAGCATACCGAGGCTATAGAGAGGCGCTCGAAGCGCTGAGCCTCCCGGAAAGGGAGGCGGCTCGAGGGCCGAAAACACATCGAGCCCCTGAGGTTCGCCGAGGATCGCCTGGACCAAGAGCTTGCCCGCCAGGGTTGAAAGGATAACGCCCAGTCCAGAATATCCATGGGCGAACAACACCGCCCCCTCCCGTCCTATATGCGGCAGGCGCGTGCGCGTGACCGACACCAATCCCCCCCAGGCGTGATCGATGCGCACGCCGCGTAATTGCGGAAACACCCCTTCCATATGGCGCCGCGCGAACGCTCCGATGTCACGGGGCGGCTCTGGCGTATAGCGTTCCCCGCCCCCGAAAATCAGGCGCCCGTCGGCGCTTAACCGATAGTAGTTGACCACAAACCGGCTATCGGAGACCGCCAGGTCGTGTGCAATGAGCGCGGAGGGATCCTCGAGAGGGGCGGTGCTCGCCAGATAGTTGGCGACCGGCATGATGCGTCGGTTGACCCTTGGGAACAGCCCCTCAAGCAGGGCGTCGCCGGCCAGGACCGCAAAGCGGGCCTTGATCGAGCCTTTGGATGTATAGACCTCA
>Ga0116230_10002738_pt1 | contig 17007 bp, 17 predicted proteins | sample S1TSphfallax_3_FD_88678 | JGI IMG/M metagenome (GOLD analysis project Ga0116230, IMG submission 88678) | Host-associated microbial communities from peat moss isolated from Minnesota, USA - S1T2_Fd - Sphagnum fallax MG | ecosystem: Host-associated > Plants > Peat moss > Unclassified | place...
AGAGAGAGAGAGAGAGAGAGAGAGAGAAAAAGAGAGGGGAAGATTAGAAGAAGGAAAGAGAAAGAAACAAAGAAAGAGGCTTGTTGTTGTTGTTGCTGCAAAAAGCATTTAAGACTGTGTGGTATCAAATCTGATCATCATGCACTGAAGGAAAGAAGAAAGCAAAAAATAAAAATAAAAATCATCTGTGCTCAGGACTGCATCATCAATCTTCATAAACTAAGCAAACAAACGAACAATCAAATCAAACCAGTGTGTTTGTTGGATTTGTAGTTTCTTTCCTTTGAAGGATTTGAGGATTTGAAGGGATTTTGTGTTGTTGTTGTTTAAGGAAACGGTTTGAAGTTGTCGTGTTTGTATCATCGGCCGCTTCTTCTTCTTCTTCTTCTTCAGCGTATAGATCCGGCTGCTGGAGTCAGGAAGAAGAAGACGAAGCAGGAGACGAAGAAGAAGGAGAAGATTGCACAACAAGGACAACAAGAAGAACAAGAAAGAGAACAAGAAGAAGAAAGAGTGTTGTTGTTGTTATGAAGAAAGAAGAAGAAGAGTTACAGGCTAGAAGAAATCGGCTTCCCTTCGCTGCTGTTGTGAGGAGGAGGAGAAGAGGAGGAGAAGGAGGAGGAGTTTGCAACAAGTGGCGGCTTCTTGAAAGAGCGTCTGGTGTTCTCGTCTCTACAGTTTGCAGGTGATCCGAAGAATTCCTGCAGGCTGCCACGGAGAGAGAAATCTGGTTTGCTGTCTCCTCCCACTCTCATTGCTTCAATCTGATCTGATTTGATTCTGAGAGACCAGACGGACAGAGAGCCAGTCTCTCGAGATAGAGAGAAACGAGAGAGACGATAGAAACAGGCGAGAGAGAGAGCGCCGAGACAGAGAGAAAGAGACGAGAGAGAGACGAAAAACTAAAGAGAGTGCCTCCGTCCGCGGCGCATGATGAGCTTCACGATCCCAGCGTTGTACAAGGGTTGAATGTGCGCAAGTTCGGGGAGTTTTGCAACGCTGAGACTCAAGGAAGTTAGCAGGACGCTCTCAAGATCGATCTAGTCCGCGGAGAATACGAGAGAGAGGAGATCAGCGGAGAGGAGGAGGAGGATCAGCGGGGTTGGTTCTCAGATTCATCTGCATGGGCATCATGGCGACGAGGAAAGAAACAGGAGAGAAGATGATGAGGAGGAAGAGCAGCAGCAGCAGCAGCTTCGGATTGAGATCATGAATGAATCTCTCTCTCTCTCTCCCTCCACCCCAGCAGCATTCTTCTTCTACTCTGCTGGTAAGCCAAAGACCACAACTCTTTCATTCTCATGGCATTCTCTTCCTCCTCATGTCTGAAGCCTAGGCGTCTTGTTGTGGCACGGTGATGACGCTTCAGAAGCAGCAACAGCAGATCAAGCAAATGCTTGCTTGTAGCACACTCAGAAGACCTCTTGTTGTTGCACCCACACACAAAGAGAACAAACACTCAGGTTCTGACTAGAACTTTTTCAGACCTCTTGAAGCTTGATCCGAAGGATATGGGGGGAAAAAAGGGCAAAAGAGATGATTCCAAATCCAAAATCCAGAAAGGAAGCTCCTAGAGAGCAAGTCTATTGAGTGAGGTTCATATCCACAAGTTCATACATATATGTGTATACATATATTTGGAGAGAGAGAGAGTAGAACACCCGTCCATCCATCACCAAGTCTATCATTGCAAAAGCTTGTTGAAAGTTTTCAGGATTCTTCTCCCATGTATCTTCTATGTGTAACAATGACATTGATATCTGTTACCCAATTGCAGATTGATTCAATTCACAAGATTTCAGTGTGGAGCAAGGACATAATAGAGAAGCAGCTCCAGTTTCAATGGAAATGCAGCAAGCTCAAGGACAAGAAGTGGAGGAGGAGAAGCATGTAATCATCAGGAACCTGCCGACAGTTTCCTGTTGGAGGTTTCTTCAACAGCAAAGAGGACCCTCCAAGCTCTGCTTCCTCCTCCTGCTTCTCCTCTTGAGCTTCAGTATCGATTGTGAAGCAACTGCAGTAGTGAAAACAACCCATAGTTTTCCAAAAGCTTCAAAGTTGTTCACTACTACACATCATCATCAGCTTGAGTTTGCAGAAGAAGGATTCCAAGACAATCATGTGTTTTTTGAAGTCACCAAACCCATAGATGTTCTTCCAGGTACTACTGAATCCTGCTCTTCTGTGTTGCTACATCAGCATCTGTTTGCTAATACTATAAATGATCCACCAACCATAACCCAATACCAGCCACCATCAAACTGTGGCGGAGGACAGGAGTGGAGCAAGGTGATTTTGAAATGGCATGCTACGTGCAAAGGCCGACAGTTTGACAGAATCTCTGCAGTTTGGTTGAGTGGAGTGGAGATTTTTCGAACATGTACAGCTGAACCATCACCACAAGGAATTGTCTGGGATGTGGAGAAAGACATCACCAGATACTCATCTCTCTTGAAGCAACCTCAAACTGTGGTTGTTGAGTTGGCGAATGTGGTGGACAAAACATATACAGGAATATACAATGTGACAATTTCTGTTCATTTCTATACTGGAGATCAACAACCAGAATCATCAACAACTCAAGAAGAAAGCAGCAGCAACTATGGAGGAGTTGCAGATCTGATCATACCTTTCACTCTCTCATCACCTCTCCAAGGTGGCTACTGGTTCCAGTTGCAAAATGAATCAGACATTCGGTCAGAAGCCATTCAAACACCCACAAATGCATACAAAGCAGTGCTTGAAATCTGTGTCTCCTTCCATGGAGATGATGAGTTTTGGTATACCAATCCTCCCAACATTTGGCTCGAAGCCAACAATCTCACAGGGATTCCTGGCAATGGAAGCTTTCGGGAAGTGGTAGTGTTTATTGATGGAGCTTTAGCTGCAGCTGTTTTTCCATTTCCAGTGATCTACACAGGAGGTGTAGATCCTTATTTCTGGCGCCCAGTTTCAGCAATTGGATCATTCAATCTCCCATCCTATGATGCAGACATCACTCCCTTTCTTGGAACATTGCTTGATGGGAAAAAGCACATCTTCTCTATAACTGTCACCAATGCATTGCAGACATGGCTTTTGGGTGCAAATCTTCATCTTTGGCTTGACAAATCCCTGGAGCGCACAGAGGGTGCTCTCCTTGAGTATTTTGCACCTGCTTTAACTTCCACTCTCAAGAGTGATTTCAAAGGATTAGATGGCTCATTCCTCACCAAAGCTTCAAGAACAATTTCATACAAAGGGTATGTCGAATCTTCACTTGGGAATTTGACTTCCAGTGCTACTTATTCTTTCAGATTTTCGAATCTGCTCGTGTTTACAGAGGATTCAAACTTCAGTGTGATACATCAGCACACAGATACTGACAGCAAAGTAGTTGTGAATTCACCAGTGAAAGACGTTGCTTACGACCATAGCTCATATCACTTCCCTTTGACATTAGTCTACTATCAAGTCTCTGAACCTGATGGGAGTGTGTTCATCAATGCAAGTATCGATCATTCTTTTGAACAAGAGCAGCAATCCCAATCAACTCTGTCAGGTCTGCTAGTGCCAGGAAGAAGAAGCAGCTCCTCGTTCAATTCTCTAAAAAACAAGCAACACTCACAAGGGGAGCTCATCATCTCCCCCAAGGGTGTCATCAGTGGCTTAGCCTCAACGAAGCAGGAGTATGCTTATGAAAGCACGGAAGGTTGCTACTTCCGCACTCTTGGTGTCAAAAACTATACATTCCTTTATGATGAGGCTGAAAGTCGATGTAGCATCTCAGCATGATGCAAATCCCCCTCCCTCCAAAATTAGAATTCAGCTATTGAAAAAATAAAAGAAATCAAATCAAGCCACCATTCTTCTTCTTCTTCTTCCATTCTTGCATCCCTCTGATGGGGGAGGGTAGTGTTGATAATTATTGATAATCATACTGAGACCTTCATTTCTCGCTTGATTAGCCATGTCTCTCGAGTGCTAACTGACTTGACTGACATCATAACTGAGTCTTCCCTTTGCTTCCAGAGATGCAACCGAAACTCAACATGAAGATTTCGTAGAGGTTAGCCCAAGTCTACTGCTCTTGATCCCTCTTTGAGTCCATGGTTATCTCTGCTCCTCTTGGAAGCTGAAGATCTTGTTTGTAAAATTCCAAATGATGTTGTTCCATTTGCTCTGGAAATTTGCTTGAATCTCTCTTGTGTAGGTGCACTTTGTAGCAAAAGAACAAAGAACCTCAACAAACAATGACATCACACACACACAGAAATTATGTGAACTTTTTCTTCAGGGGAGTGATACAAACATGAAGTTTTTTTCTTTTCTCTCCAACCGTTGCCCTTTTTCTGAGTGCCAGACAGATGTTACTCACTTTCTCAGCAGCAGGAGGAGCCTTTGATCATCAACTTGTTGGTTAAAAACCTAAACCCTAAACCCCCAAGTCCTTACAAAGAAAAACCATTGCGAAACAATATAAGGAATCGCTGTTAATGTCCATCACCTGAAAAGAGAGATACTTAGAGATACAGAGACACAGAAACAGAACAATTCACTGGTTGGTTTTCTTCAAGATGAGCCTGAGGAAAAGAAAGACTCCTGCCTCCAGAGGTGTAACAGCTGCAAGTGGGGAGAGGGGTTCTTGTTCTTTCTGGGTTTTCGGTTGTGATGGAGGAGAAGCTTCCCGGCTTGCAATTCCTCTGCAGTAGAAGAAGTCAGAGCATTGCTCGCACATTGCACATTTCTCCTCTCTTCTCTTCTCTTCCCAAGCAAGCTGACATTTGAAGCTCGAGGACTGTCTTAAACCTTAAACCCTAACCCTAGCGGAAGAGGCCTCCTTCCAGCTGTGAACACTGGTCCTCGACCGGATCTTGCGATTGTGGGTTTTGCAGGGACCAAGGCAAAAGGGTTTTCTTAGTGGGAAGAGAAGACAGAGAAGCAAGAGAGACAGATAGAGACATAGGGAGATGGGGGAAGATGATGAGGTGCCCAGGGATGCGAAGCTGGTGAGATCAATACTGCGATCAATGGGTGTAGAGCATCATGAGCCGCGGGTGGTGAACCAGTTCCTGGATCTGTGGTACAGGTATGTGGTGGATGTACTGGGTGATGCACAGACATACTCAGAGCATGCTGGAAAGCCAAGCATCGATCGTGATGATGTGAAGCTGGCCATTCAATCTCGTGTCAACTTCTCCTTCTCGCAGCCACCTCCCCGCGAGGTACGTACGTTGTGTTGTCGTTACAAAACTTTCTTCTTCTTCTTCTTCTTCTTCTTCTTCTACTTCCTTCTTTGTGCTGCTGCTGTTGTGGTTGCATGCATTCTTGGATGCAGGATTCCAGTTTTGGTCTTGGGGTTTCTTCATCATATTGTTTGGGGCTGCTGCACAAACAAACCAGACATTGGTGGAGTTGGCGAAGGTGAGGAACAGTATTCCATTGCCCAAGATCATTGGAGCTCCAGGCATTGCCTTGCCACCTGAGCTCAACAACACTCTGATTGCCCCAAACTACCAGCTTGCAGTACCCACTCGAACGTTTCGTGAAATGGAAGAAGAGGAAGAAGACGAAATGGAATGGGAAGAAGGTGATGGAAACAACTCCAAAGCCCACCACGACACTTCCCCCAAAGATGTGAACAATGCCTCCTCGTTACTGCATCAACCTACACATTTGCAGAAATCTGATCAAGATGGTCACAAAGTCTCCTTCTCTATTGCTGCTGCTGCAAAAAGACCCAAAACCTAAAAACTCCAGATTCCATTGAATGCTGAACCAGCTCCAAGAAGAAGAAGATTGAGACAGCTCTACCCATCCGATCTTCTTCCCTCTTTCTGCTGACAAAGATGCTGCTGCTGGAGAAACATCATGAGCATTTATTGGTGAGTGAGCTCCATCTTTGCACAGTCGTGTTGTTACATGAATGAATCCCCCATACCTTTTCTGAAACCATCAGATTTACAGGTCTTGGATCTCCACTCTTTTTGTTGTGCAAGAAAGAACAATTTTGATTCTTGAACAACAGGCACACAACAACTGGCCCTAGAACACTTCAAGCTACTACCTACTTCTGACCTTTGCTATTGTTTTTTGATAGATAGTTACACACTGTCGATTGATAGGTTTCCCCTGATTTCAGAGGATTTCAGGGGTGCAGAACTTCAGAATTCTCATTCAAGTGCTTTGTCTGAATGTTGATGTCTGCTAGGCATTCCACCTATGATGAAGAACTCTTGGTAGGTGGTGAAAGTTTGAAATCCATAGAGTTTCTTCTTCAAGCTCCCAAGAGTGCAATCCATGACACAGAAAACATTTGTATATTAATCTTCTGTAGATTTGCAGAAAAGAATCACTTCTGATTTGAATTGCATAGTTGCTTCAGAGTTGTTGCTGCAGATGGGGTTTTCGGGGAGCAGTGTTGTTGGGATTCTGGTGTTAGCTCCATGATTTCCTTTCTCTTGTTGTTGATGATGTGCTTTGGGTCCATAAAACATACAAGGTTTAAAAGGGTAAGAATGTAAGAGCATCTCCAGGGGTGCTCAGTATGACTCTGCAAAAATATTTCTCACGTCCAAGTTTTAGTTACTCTTTTTTTTTCCCAAACCCCACCCATAAAACTGAAATTGGGACTGCAAATAGGTGGGGGACTACTGATTAGCAACCCACCTGGACCAATCAAACTATCTAGCAAATCAGAAACAGGGAGCAGTCAGTATGTGATTTGACTGTTTATATCATGTTGATTAGACTGTTGTGGAGCTCCTCCGGGACTCTGAAGGCTGTGCATTTTTTCAGGGTCACAGCAGTCTTCCAGTAAATCCATTTGGTTTGACTGCTGTACCTCATCCAAGATTTCCAGTGCATGGTCACATACTGAGTGCCAGTGGAGATGCTTTATTATCATCACAAATCTGGCAATCTGTCAAGCTCCAATTTGCAGCAATGCAATCCTTCCTCACCTGATAACAATAGAGTTATTATTGGGGTTGGGAATTCAACAAGTAGGTCATGATGGAAAAGGAGAATCTTCAACAGCAAGCTCTGAATTATTACTGCATGAAATTGAGGATCAAGATGCCATCCATGGAAAGCATTTATCTTATCATATGTTTCCATATTGCAGAAGATGAATCAAGAATGCCTCTGAAGCTAAGAACAAGGGTGCATCACATTTTAACTTAACATTATCATACTGATTTCATTTCTTTGTTTAGTGCGCTTGTGCTTACTGTCTCCATTTGAATGCTCATGAGATCAATCCATCACCATAATTTTAAGAAAAAATGGACTAATGATCATCCTCAATCCATATTGCACAATGATTTATAGAAGTGAACTTCATGTACTTACCATCATCCTCCTCCACAGTTACAAAAAGAATCAGAGTGGAATCCATATTACACATTATAAACAAAGAAACAAAGTTGGGTGAGAAAAAAAATTCCAACTTGAATTTTATTGTAACAGGACTGCAGCAGCCCAAAAAAGCTTTGAACTGACACTTCCAGAAAATGCTTGATGGAAGTCCACCAAAAGAAAGAGATTGGATTGCCATGATAATGGACCAAGATTCATTGCATTTCAGGACTATCCATTAATGTGTGTTAACATGCCTGCCTTTGGAGCTTGATCACATTGGGGATTGGAGGCTAATAGGTACCCAGGAGGCGGCAGTGCTAATAAATCTCTACCCATCTTTGCAGAAACCTAGAACATGAGAACAAGATATGCCAGGGACACGGCTCACAGGAGATCGATTCTGTGTGCTATCAACACTACAGAGAATGACTCTTGCAACAGCTCCTTCTTTTGAGCTTCAGGTCACAAGAATTCCACCAAAGCCATCCACCAACATGCTAGTAGGTTCCAGGTTCCAATTTACACCTCACAAATTGCAAAGATTAGTGGCCACAGCACCTAGTTCTTCTCCCTAAGAAATCCTCACCAGCATTGCAAAAAGAGGCACCTCTTCTTGGTGTGCAAATTTGGTAACAGATTTCCAAACTTGCTAAAGCCAAGCTATCAACATGTAAAAATCACAGCTTCTTCTATGCTCATGAAAGAGTCATCATCCCATCAAGCATTTGTACAACAGATAGATAAAGTTCATGCTTGCCTCTGAAAAAACGGCATCAAAAGTCTTCCATTTTGTGAAAAAACCAGGGAGAGAGATGCCATCCAGACAAACTGTACTACAAATTCAGTTGTAAAACATACACAAGCATGATGGCACTACTAATCAACTGCTGCAAAACAACCAGCTTAAGAACAGGAAAACAAGGCTAATTCTATTCACCACCACAGGTTGTCATGAGCTAAAAAATGCATGTGGCATTTGCAAATACAACACTAACTGCAAAAACCCAATTCCCATCTTCTCAGACAGAAGAAAAGGGTTGCCAGGGTAATCACTTCTTGCAGGGTTGAAGAATCACATGAGTGGGTAAAGTCATTTCTTGTATGGAAGCAAGAGTTAGTATCAAGCTGAAAATAATCATGAGACACCCTTCAGTAGATTGCGCCACTTATCCTTCAGATCAACTGTAGTACGGCTTGGATCAAACTTACCATAGCCAAACTCTGCAATACGCTTCCATTGAAATCCATAAAGGCCATCATTGGAGAACCGTTTCACTCCCTCCTGCATCCCCAAAACCAAACCAATTTTGTTTATTTCAACTCCCTCCTATTATCAGAAGACAACAATGTATGTAGAAACCCAAAATATTGGCGATATGAAGGGAAGAGAGAAAGCAGGTGATGGCAGTCAGATGGCAGACCATTAAGACCTCCTCTTCCATCTTGGTCCAAGGAAGGACCTTCCTACGTAGACCTGGAATTTGGCGCCGCCCACTGCAGTCAACACAAACACTTTGGCACCATCAAACTGCTACTCTTGGAAATGCAACAAACCCTAAAACAGTCCCTATCCTTTCTCATGTGTGATGTTCCATTCCTACAAGACACAGCAGTTGCATAAGTATAGAGAAACCTCCCCAGACATTAACCAATGTGCTGAGTTTCTGTCCCAAGATTGGCAGGAATGGGTACATGAGACTAAAGCCATGATGCTGGCTAACTCAACAAAAACATGAACAAGGACTAGATGACAATGCCAACTCACAAGAAAGAGGAACCTCAGTTGAAAAATATCACACAAATTCTTTACCTGGAGAATGGCTTGAGATTTCGCCCACTCGTTTTGCCATCACCATGCTCTTCTTCTGAGTCGACATCATGGTTGTCTTCAACTTCCTTATTCGCTCCAGAAACTGTTCCTCCTTCATCACCTCCAGACACATGCGGTGCAACCTGAGGCCTGCTCTCATTCCCAGAAACTGACTTTCGAGCCTCCAAAGATGACCGCCTCACTTGCTGCCCATCTGCAAGTGCACTGCCACCAGTGCTATTCTGAAGCTTTCTGGAGTTGCAAGTGTGCAAACTTCCACCTCTAATAACTTGCTCCTTGTTTTTCCTTTTCACTGCTTCAAACTTGCTGGTGGACGGGTGACCTGCATCAGCATTATGATCCCCACTCAAATGACCATGCTTGTCAATGTTTGTACGTTCACTAACCAGGGATTTCTCAAGACTCACTTGCTTCTCAACATAACCAACATTTGATCCCCCTCTCTGTGCAACATTTTCTGAGTCATCTCCACTACTGGACTCTCGCACCCAGTTTCTTGATTTTTGACGATGAACCTTTGCATCCTTAGATGTAGAGGCAAACAATGTGCCATCCACAGGTTCCATTCTCAATTCCTTTGAGTGGAGTACTTCTTCATGCCTGTACCGTGAGGGACTTCTGTTGCCAGTGTCATCGGAAATAGCCACATGTGGACTCTTAGATTTGACCACATAATTATCTGCTAATTTGTGGACCAGTCCTTTAGGTTGCAAGGAATCATCACCCTGACTGTGATTACGTTTCTTTGAAATCTCTCTTATGAATGCTTCCTTTGCTACCTTTGCCTCAGCTGCTGCCTGCATAACATGGTGATTCCACTACCTTATTAGATTCTCCCTTTCAGGACATGGGTCACTCCAAGGAGTCTTGCAAAACAAAATGTGCACGCAATAATGTCGAACAAAGTGTTTGCCTCCAGGTATCAAGGACAAAAAGCCCCCCTTCATAGGCAAAAGAGCACACCTGCTTCGCATCAGTAAGAAGCTCTGCAGCCATTTTGTCTGCACAGATGGGGCAAAACCAGTCATCCTCAGGACCAGGTATCTTTAACCCGAGAATCTCCAGGCAGTCAGCATGCATTGCAATGGGGCATCCATCACAGCACAGCAATGCACCATATTTCTCACACTTATGGCAGAGATCCTCATGCTCATCACTCCCAATCTCAATATGTTCCATTGTGTCGCATTCTCTCATTTCACTTTCGTCTCCCAGTCTGCCACCCCTCTCATGAGTTCCATCATCTTCTGCTTCGTGCAGTTCAGGCTTGTCATGACTGGCAGCATTCTTGAGGGAATCCATCTGATCGTCATCACTAGTGCTTACCTTTCGCACTATCTGCATAGTCAGGCACACCCACTTTTGAAAAACTAGTAGAAGGATTTAGAAATACGGGAGAGCACAAGTTATTCTTCAATACTGTTGAATGCAGGCATGACTGCCTCTTGGGTTGCCAAAGAGAAGGTATCAAGAGAGTACCAGTGTGTCATCATCCGAATTTACATCCTTAGGAACGACATACTTGTGGGACGGCACTTGTGATGTCGGGGAGTTCTTGACTTCGGCTCCAACACTAATGCCAGTCAAATGAGAAGACCTCTGTTCCTTGGATCTATTACACAAGTCTGCAAAGAAGCTCTGGAATTTTTCATGTCTTACTTGGGTAGCAGCTTCCTTTGGACGCTCCACGGGACTCGCATTATGGTGATTGGCAGAGGCATCCACAGAGATTGTCTTGTTTTTTTTCACCCTTTGATGTTTCTCAAGCTGGGTTACTTCATCTGGTTGGGTAGAGTCTTCCGAATCCAGTGGCATCCTCCTTCCACTTCTTCCCAAAGCTTTCTGTTGTTGCTTTTCCCGGTCCCCAGGTTGCTGCTGATCAGACTCCTCTTGCCCGGTGCTGCCAGCATTTGTCTCATGTCTCATTCTCAAGGACTGTGCTTCCTTGTTGTAGTCTTCCTCATGCTCATTTTGGTCCTCCAAATCCAATAGCTTCCTCCTCCTTCCACTTCTTCCCAAAGCCTTTGCTACTTGCTGATTGGAATCCTCATTCTCTGTACAAGTGTTTCTCTCCCTTCTCATTCTCAAGGACTGCACTTCCTTATTGCAGTTTTCCTCTCTTCCGAAACTCTCAGCACCATCAGAAGAATTTGTGGCGGTGCCCACAATTTCATGCATCTCATGTGCACCCACCACCGCTGCCACATGCTCTTTCACTGAAATGCCTGAAAAGGATGGTGCATTGCCTGCCAATACATCCTTCGAAAGCTACACACAGGAAACTCGAATGCTACTTCAGCCTGAGAATTGCAGTTTCATTCAAAGCGCAGAACAATTCACCATCTTGCATAGTACTAACAAAAGACCTGCTAGTTCAGAGAGTTTAGGTTTAGCTCAAAAGACAACTTTTTGCACTCTTTCAAAACCTGACGTCTTTCTCTCACCTGGTTCAAGAAACTGCTCCCAAAGGACAACTTCCTATCTGCCACAAAGGCACATAGATCCGTCTTCAATTTATTGAGAGGATGCTTCGCTAAATATCTAGCAAGGATTTCATTTGTTTGATTCTTCGCCTGATACCCACAAAGCATTACACAACACAAGCCAAGAGAGATCACAATTTTTGGTCAGGGTTCCAGAAGGCCAGGTGCAGTGTGCCAAGTAAAGAACAAACTGCTGTTCAGAAAGAGGAGAATCCAAAACTCTATGCCAGGAAATTGCAGTGTACCATGAGAAGCAGAGCAAGCTCTTTACGACGATCTATAAGATGCGGCTCTTCTTGACCCTCAGGGAATACATGGTCTAAGGCACTTGCATAAGCTGCCCAGTCTTTCTTTGCCATGGGAGATGGCCTCCTCAAGATGGATAAAACAGCCTGCAATTCAAAGGTAAACATCATAACTCATGGTTACAAGACTTCTAGACATGAAAAGGTTGTGGGAGTTTTATGCTGCAGTTTCTTTTCTGCAAAACTGATGAAACAACTCATGTACAATGCCCCAACCAACCAGTGAACATCTTGAATAGAAAACAGAAATACAAAAGGGTCTCTTTGACACTGAAACTGAAAAGAGTCTCTTTTATGCTGAACTTGATTTAGAGTAAGTTCAGAATGAATCAGTTTCCAAAGAAAAAAGCTCAAAAACATTTACCTCTGTCTGCACCTGCAGAAGAAGCTCCCTACTGAATCGGTTTTCCATGGTTGCTGCCACTCCTGTGGATGGGTCTCTGGAACCTTGCCCTATCAGCAGATTGAGCAGTGGAATAGCTCGGGCATCAAGTTGATTTGTCATAACCAACTCTTCCAGGTACCGAATGGCTACTCGCTCTAGTAAGGAATGGCATTGTGCCTCCTCTATATCTGGGACATGTGCTATAATGTCTGCATTTTTTTTTACACCATTTGAAAACTCTTAAAAGCCAAGCAAAGTAGGCTATTATCTCCCTCCCCCCCTCCCAAGGAAAAAAACCATGGAAAGCCACAATGTGATTGATTCTGCCTCTCTTTTCCAAATCTTGTATTTCTACGCCCAATCTCTCACCAGATAATGTACCAGAGAGCACTTGCGTATTCAGAATTCTTTCTTCTGGTTGCTTGGAATTCTTTCTTCAACTGCAATTTGGGCACTAAAATGATGTGTGAAGAAGAAAGAAGCTATTTCTCAAGTGAATTAGGGTTAAGCCAGTTTATGTAGTTTGTTTTCATTTCTTGGAATTTTTGTGTGTGGTGAAACAGAAGAGAGAAGCCCTCGGGCAAATGAAGAAGAAAAAGAGCGGAAACAACAAGCTCTCACCTTTTAGAAACATAGGTCGGAAATCAGGAAGCTCCACCATTTTCTCCAGTACCCATTTCCATGCCAAACCTACTGAAGCTTGAGGTGAGGCCATTACTTCTCTCTCTTTCTCTCTCTCTGAAAACTTCCCACAAGAAAACACTCACAACCAAAAGCCCTAAAACCCACAAAACACAAATCCAGAGACATGCACAAACACAAAAACACAAAAATCAAAACAACCCAATCTCCAAAACAACCCAGAAAACACACATTGAATCTTCTTCTTCTTCTTCTTCTTCTTCTCCTCTACTGCTTCTCTGTGCTTGAAATCTTTTTTCCCCAAATCTATAATCAAAACATGATGTTTCTGAACACCAGTATGTTGATCTATAACACTTTTTTTTTTAAATTCTCTACTTCTTCGTCTTCTTCTTCTCTGGCGGGGTTTTCTTTTTCTCCCTAAATCCCTAAATCACTTTGCAAATCCATTTTACCCCATTTGATCTTCAGCACTTGAAGCTTCTTTCTTTTTGTCTTCTAAAACTACTTCTTCTTTGGGTCCTTGTGCTAAAGCCCTTGTTCAATTTCCAAACAGACTGCCCATTTTGGTCTCTGCAAAACTCCAGGTACCCACATCACACAATTTTAAACCTAATCAGTTTGGATTAATTTTGGGGGAGGTATTTAAGTAAGTGATTAGCCACTAATTGCGATTAGTGTTTTAAATCAGGGTTTTTGACACGAGCATTGCATAATTTTAGAAGAAAAATTAGGGTTTTTTTCTTTCATGAGCATTATGCAATTGTAGACCTAAAAGTGGGGTCTTTTTACATGAGCATTACATAATTTTAGACTTAAAATTAGGGTTTTTTACTCGAGCATTATGCAATTTTAGACCTAAAATTAGGGGTTTTTTTACATGAGCATTATTTAATTGTAGACCTAAAAGTAGGGTCTTTTTTACATGAGCATTGTATGATTTTAGACCTAAAATTAGGGATTTTTACATGAGCATTATGCAATTTCAAACCTAAAATTAGGCTTTTCTTACATGAGCATTATGCAATTTTAAACCTAAAATTAGGGGTTTTTTACTTGAGCATTGTGTAAGTGTTGACCTAAAAGTAGGGTCTTTTTACATGAGCATTACATAATTTTAGACCTAAAATTAGGGTTTTTTACATGAGCATTATCCAATTTTAAACCTGAAACTAGGGTTTTTTAAACATGAGCAGTACATAACTTTGCATTTTTCATCACGCTCTATTTTTATTTTGACTCACTTTCTTTTAAATTCATGAATTTGCACCTACAATTTATCATTTCCTATTTTAGATTCGTTCTTGGTTTTCTATTCATGCTTCATGGATATGCTTTCAACTTTGCCTCATGTAACATGTTTGTTATTGCATGTGTATTTTATCTTCTCCATCAAATCACATGCCAATAGTAATTGTAATTTCTCATTCATTTCTTGTATTTGTTTTCTTTTCACATGTTCAGTTTTTTCTTACATTTTACAATGTTCATAGGTTCGTAGTTTTGGGTTTGTTAACAATGCTTTCCTTGCAAACCTCCAATTTTTGTTTATGTTTATAAAACAATGAAATCACAATTTTTTTGTTTTATCATCATTGTTCCATCACATTCTCAATTATATCTAGACAGGTTGTGTTCACCTTTTATGTCTTTTGTTTTTTGTTTTTTTGCACCTTCAACATAGATAAGTTATTTTGTGTTATTACCATGGACAACGTAATGGAAAAATATTTTGTTTATGATGGGGGTGTATGTTGCTATGTTTTGATTTCATTTTCACTCTTGTTTTTTTTTATGGATATGAAATCCATGCAATGCAAACCCAACTATTGGTTGAACTAACATAGAATAGTTTCTTCTCATCTTGTTTGCATTTCACAATCATCATGTCCATTTATCTTATTGTTTTGTCATAGAATTTGAAGCCATTAGGTTAAAAGCCATGAAACATCACATAGCTTTCTTCAATTTTCCTCATTAAATGTGAGGATGATAGATGGATAAAAAACTTTACAAATGAATTAGAGTCTACTTTGTTTGGAAATGCTCATTTAGTGTAGTTTATTTTGATAAAGTAAATTCCTAGACATCCAATATCAAAGAGCAATCCTATTGAACCACAAGTGTGGTGTGTTATTTATAACTTGGCCATGAATGTTAACTTCTTGATTTATAATGAACTATTTGCACATTTTAAGTTTATAATGTTTATAATGCTCAAGTTCATTGTTATTGTGAAATGACTTCATTTTACAATTGGAGTAAAAATGAATGTTGTAATCGAGGACTTCAAAAAGTGGTATGGGTTGTCAAATTTACATGTTGCCTTCAATTATACCCACATTCCAATCTCTAAACATCTTAACATTTTTCATGAAAACTAATTCTACCATAAAATGAAATAATATTATACAAATCACTAGCAATTATTAGTATTTTTCAATTTTTTCATTTTTTCAACAGAAGAGTTTGTTGACCCCATCTTTATTATTTTAGAATTTGAACAATCAAGAATAACTACATGCAATGCACCTTTATTTCCCAACATTTAATGATAATCTAGTGGAAATGATAACGATTGGTTTGGAGAAAGTTAGGACGTCAATTATAAAGACTTCAAACATACGTTTGAAACTTCTTTTCTTCAACTATCCCTTTTGGGAATTATTTAGTCACAAAATAATGGTAGGTATAATATTCCATTGTGGTTTTTATTATTTGTGAACTGCAACTAATTATTTTGTAAAATTATTAATAAATGTATATAACTCCAAATTTTACAAAGGACTGGATCGCATAACATGCATGTACTATTGCAATTTGTTTCATTGTGTCAATAAAAGTTTAGATCTCACTCCTTTACACTTGTTGGGTGACAAGGGTTATCCGCTTATTAATTAGATTGTGACATCTCCAAGAAGGAAAGGCAACACACGATTGATTACAAATACCCTACAATAAAATAATAATAATAATAACTGATTAATTTATAATAAAAATATTTTTGATATTTTGAAAAAAACTTGTAAAAAACTAATGCAAAAGTTATATTTGCATGTTGCTTTCTTGATATGCATACATTTTGTTTATTACACAAATTGTTGAAGTTTAAAGATGATGTAAACATTGAATGACCACTTTGCAAAATTGACATGAAAACAAGCATGTAGGGGCAAGCCCATCCTTGGGTGGCACCACTAAGAACATCACACCTTGGTTTTTCTAGACCCATCAAACTTTGAAAAATCATAGAAAATATTTAAATTTTTAAATGAGTACATTTATTAGGTTCCATAGATTTCAAATTTTCAATAATATCAATAATATTATGTATTTTGATGTTCTTAATCATTACATTTAGAAGAAAAAAAATAAAGAACATAACATTAGTTCCTTTCGTTGAACTTTCTAAGTAGGAACACAACTTTGAAACATGATTTGAAATTTTTCTTGAAATTTTGTTTCCCAAGGTAATTTGGAAGTCCTTCTATTTTTATGTTTTTATTAGGCAATTGATTGAGTAAGTATAATTTAGTTAGGAATTTCCAAAGTTAAAGTTGTCAATTTCTAAAGGCGCCACTTTAGTTAGGAATACAAAATTTTAACAATTTCCAACTTTTTAAATTCTAGAATAAACTTCAAACCATATATTAGTGCATTCAATTGATAAATATGAACGAAAAATATATATAGTTATGAAAAAAAATTAAGTAAAAGGTTTAGAAAAATGATTTGGTTGTTTTTTTTTTTAAACCATTTTTTGAGGTGGTTCCTAAGGGTACCACCGAAGGATGGGTTTTCATGTAGGTGAAAATAAAACTACGCATATTAGGTACTACAATAAAAAATCCAAAAATTCAATCATAAATTTTAATTCAAGAAAGATCTACAAGATGAACACCCTATGAAGGGAGTTAATTCATTACCCCAATCAACAAAGGAACATCACAATATTTGGTATTTTGAATGTTGAATCCTTCCTTTTAATGTCATTAAAGAAACACAAATGGGTGATTTTTG
>Ga0116230_10002739_pt1 | contig 17006 bp, 6 predicted proteins | sample S1TSphfallax_3_FD_88678 | JGI IMG/M metagenome (GOLD analysis project Ga0116230, IMG submission 88678) | Host-associated microbial communities from peat moss isolated from Minnesota, USA - S1T2_Fd - Sphagnum fallax MG | ecosystem: Host-associated > Plants > Peat moss > Unclassified | place: USA...
ACGCATATTCGCGGTAATGCCAACCCCACATCGCCGACAGCTTGCCGAGATTCGCCGACAGGATGGTCAACCAGCGCACCGAATGATGCAGGCCGAGCGGCCAGGTCACCATCGCCAGGCTGGCTGCGGCCAGCGCCTGCACCAGCGCCAGGGTGAAAAAATTCACGCGCCGCACCACGGACATTTCGCCGTAGCGGCCCACCATGGCGTGGCGCGCAAAGTCCTGACCGCCGCGCATCGCCCGCGCCAACAACCACTGCAGCGACAGGCGCGAGGGCTCGACCGGTTCGTTGACGATGGCTTCGTCGCACCAGACGATGCGCGCCCCCTGTTGCTGCAGCCGCGCGAGCAGGTCGCCATCCTCACCGCCGGTGAGCCCTAAGCTCGGGTCGAAGGGCGCGACGTTCTTGCGCAACCAGCTCGCCTTGACCAGCACGTTGCCGAAGCGCAGGCGGTTGGGGGGGATGACCAAGCCGGTGTGCATGCGCGGAAACTCGTAGAAATGTCCGCGCCTGATCCAATCGGGCGCGGTGGAGGGGACCACGGGATTCACCGGCCCCAAGACCCCGTCCGCCTGGTAGCGCTCCGCGGCGTCCATGAGCTGGGCCAGCCACGGCAAGGGCGCGCGCTCGTCGTCGTCGATGAACGCCAGCCAGTCACCGGTGGCGAGTTCCACGGTTTTGTTGCGGGTCAACGAAATGTTTTTCTGCGGTTGTACGGCATAGCGGATGGGGAAGGGCGAGCCCGCGTTCACCCGGGCCTCCACGATGGGGCGCGCAGTCTCGGCCGCATCGTTGTCGACCACGACCACCTCATCGGGAATCCGGGTCTGCCTGGTCAGATCGAACAACACCGCGGCCAGACGCTCCGGCCGACGGTAGGTGGCGATACACAGGCTGAGTGTGCTCATGCGCTGAATGTGCTCTTGCGCTAAAAGTGATTGATGACGGCGCCCAGGAGCCGCGACTGGGTGCTGCCGAGACGGCGCAGCAGCGCGCGCGTGCTCTTGTAGGTGGTGTGCCGGGCGCGGCTCAGGATCAAGGTGCGCTGCGCCATCGTGGCCACGGCCAGAGCGTCGGCGCATTGCTCCACGGGCGGAGTGTCCAAGACGATGAATTCGTAGGCATTGCGCCAGTCCGTGAGCAGATTGGCAAAGCGGCCGTCGGAGAGGAGCTCGAGCGGGTTCTTCGGCACCGGCCCCGCGGTCAACAGATGCATGAAGGGCAGGCCGTTGACCGAATGCAGGTGCGGCTTGGCGTTCAGCGAGATCGCCTCCGACAGACCTTTCAGATTGCTCGCGCCGAACAGCACGTGCTGCTGGGGCTTGCGCATATCGGCGTCGACCAAGAGCGTGCGCCGGCCGAGCTGCGCGAAGCAGATCGCGAGCTCGCCGCACAGCTGCGACCTGCCTTCGCCGGCACCGGAACTGACCACCGCGACGATGTTCGCGCCGCGCCCGCCCTCGTGCAGCAGCAACAGTTCGGTGCGCAGGGCGCGCAGGCGCTCGCTGCGCGGGTGATCGGAATCGTGCGCGAGGATCAACGCCGGGCCCGGCGTGACGCGCTCCGCCTGGCGCAACACCACGCGCTTGTCCGTGGCAATGCGGCGGAGCGCCGTCTCCATGATGCCGCCGCCGGTCTCGGGGATCTTCCGCTTCTTGATGTTGTTGAGGGCTTCCTCGATGGTCTCGGGACGCAGGATGCCGAGACGGTTCGCGGCGTCGACGAAATTGATGTTGAAGGACGCCATCGCCTCGTAGATTTTTTGCACGGTCAGGTCGGAAAGACCGAGCTCCAAGATCAACGAATCGCTGAGCTCGACGTCGAATCCCACGTCGTCATGCTGTCCGGAAAACAACGGTAAGTTCATGAAGCACCTTGCGCGGCGACGATGCCGTCGAATTCCATGAGCACCGGCAGCTGCATGTCGCGCTCGAAGTCGTCGCGGCAGCGGATGCGCCGGTTGACCATGAGTTCATACAGCAACGGTCCGATCAGGCCGATGACGATGCCGGCGATGATCCCCATCAACGCGAGCTTGGTCTTGTTGGGTTTGCTGGCCTTCTGCGGCGGTATGGCATTGCTCACGATGCTGATGTTGGCCACGTGACTGCCGGAGGCGAACATGATCTGGTCATAGCCGTCGAGCGCGCGCTTGTACACCGACTGCGCCGACTCGAGTTCGAGCTCGTATTTCATGCCGTCGTCCTGCAGCTTGTTCACGCCCAAGGTCTTGTTGCGCTGTTCCTCGACGGCCGCCCGCATTTTCGCCTCCAGTTGCTGCGCGGCCGCGAGGTCCGAGGAGTTCGCGGAGGAGACGCTCTGCAGCGCATTGTCGAGATTGCGCTGCGTGGCGCGAATCTGGTTCTGCAGCTCCAACACCTTCGGATGCTGGGCGCCGTAGGTGACGCGTAGGTCGGCAAGCTGCGTTTGCTGGGTGTTGAGCTGGGTACGCAGGCCTTGAACCTCGAGCGAGTTCGCGGTGGCGCTCGCGTTCTGGTCGGCGGCGGCCTTGACCTCGGCGGCACGGCGCGCGTTCGAGGCATCCTGCAGCCGGGCCTCGAGGCTCGCGAGCAGCGCCTGCTGCACGTTGTTGTTCTTCTCGGCGGTATCGGTGACGCCGGTGCGCTGCCGGAAGGCCGTGACCTGATCCTGGGCGATGCGCACCTTGTCCTTGAGCTCGGCCAGCTCCAGCGCGTAGCGCTTGGCGCGCTCGCTGGCCGGACCGGAGACGCGGTCGCGGTGCTCGGCGAGGTACACATCGGCCAGGGTGTTGGCAATGTCGGCCGCCAATTGCGGGCTGCGCGCCGAGGCGGTGATGGTGATGAGCTGACTCGCGAGCGGCCCCAACTGCACGTCGACGTTCTTCGCCAGATTCTCACGGGCCCAGTCGCGCAGCGTGCTGCCGTCGCCGGAATAGCCCGCCGCGTAATCCGTGTTCTTGGTCAGGTTCAACTTGTCGATGACCGGCAGCAGCACCTCCGGGCTCATCATGAGCTGTGCCTCCGTCGACATGTAGTTGAACAGCGGCGTTTGCGATGCCTGGTTGCCGTTGGCCAGAGGGTCGCTTCCCTCGGGATTCATCATCAACGTGGTGGTCGCTGTGTAGGTCTTCGGCATCAATTTGATGAGCACGCCCATGACCAGCGAAAATGCCAACACGATGATCAGCGTTTGCTTCCAGTAGGCGCGCACGATGGTGAACACCTGGGGCATGGACAACCCGGGGGACGAGGCCTCCTGGGGCGGTCCCGCCTGGTCGAAGGACACGGGAACGGCCGGGACCGGATTGGCGATCGCCAGGGCGGGTAGGTTGCGACGCGACTTCAAAAAATGCTCTCCTTCACGTGGATGACGTCCTCGGGCTGCACCAGGTCGCCAAATTTCGCCTTGATGGTCGAATAACTTCCATCAGGTAGTTTGCGCTTGATATCGACACGCCGCGCACTGCCGCGCAGCGTGATGCCGCCGGCCTTGGCGATGGCTTCGATGATGGTCATGCCGGGCTCGACCCGGTAGCGTCCGGGCGTTTGCACTTCGCCATAGATCGAGAATTGTTCCGCCTTCGGCACGAACACCGAGTCGCCGCCCTTCAGGGTGACGGTCGGCAGGGTGCCTGACCCGCTCGTCAATCCCTTCATGTCGACCGGATAGCGGGTCTCCTTGCCGTCCGCGTCCTGCCGGATGATGTAGATCGTGTCCGACCCTTGAGCGTTGATGCCGCCCGCCTGGGCCAGCAGATCGAATATCGTGGTGTTCGATTCGATGGCGTAGCGACCGGGCGTACCCACCTGGCCGAGCACCGAGACGCGCTGGCTTCGGGTCTGGGTGACGGTCACCGTGACGTGCGGGTCGACCAGGATCTTGCCATTCTTGAGGGCGGTCTCGATCCGCGCTCCGGCCTGGGCCGGCGACAGGCCGGCCACTTGCACGGTGCCGGCGAGCGGCACGGCAATGGTGCCGTCGTCGGCGACGTAGATGGTGGAACTCATGTCCGGCTGACCGTAAACCTGGACGGCAATCGTGTCCCCCGGCCCCAATTGCACCAACGGGCCGGGCCCACGGTCTGGCGCGCCGGCCGGTGCCGGGGGAGGCGCCGGAGCGGCCACCGCAGAATGGATGATTGGCCCGCTCACGAGACCGCCAAGCACGAGGCAGAACACCAAGCGTCGAAAAGCGTCTACCAGCCAATGCATCGTCACGTCAGCACCTCAAACCCTACGTTTAACATATCACCAGCCCGTGCGGAGTGATGTTGCAACCCAGTTTACCGTTGGCCGCTGTTGCAGAGCGGGATTGGTCGACAGTCCCAGCAGATAGTCGGATTCTACCGCCGAACCCCGACCCCGGCCGCGACGGATCACACGGCCCTTGGGTGCGCCGCGTGATCGGGTCGCGGTTTTGACAGTTGCCGGCCCCATCCCATTGCCTTGAGAAGGCACCGTATGGCTACATGCCGCACCATGAAGTTATCCCCCACCTCCTGGCTGACCACCAAGACGGTGTTCTCGCAGGTGTTCGCGTTGCTGCTGTTCGGGATCCAAGCCCCCCTCCTGGGTCCTCGAGCCTTCGGCCTGATCTCCATCGTCATGGTGTTCGTCGGATTTTGCGAGTACGTGCCGGTCGAGGCCGCCGCCGACTCGTTGATTTCGATTCGCGAAATCGACGACCGGCATTTCTCGACCATGACCACCGCCAACGTGGTGCTGTCGCTCCTCATCGGGCTGATCGTGTTCTTAGGCGCCGACACCATCGCGTACTGGTTCCACGATCCCGAGGTGGCGGCGATGCTGCGCTGGATGGCGATCCTGCCCACCATCAGCGCCTTCGCCGCCGCGCCAACCGCGGCGACCAAACGCGACATGCAGTTCGGACCGCTGGCGGTGCGCTCGATTGGCAGCGTGCTGGCCGGCGGCGGCGTCGGCCTGGTATTGACCCTCACCGGGGCCGGCGTCTGGGCGCTGGTGTGGCAGGCCTTGGTCACCCGCCTGGTCGCCACCGTGGTGCTGTGGTATGCGGTTCCGTTGAAATTCAGCCTGCGTTTCTCCCGCGGGCACTTCCGCGATCTGCTGCAGTTCGCGTTTCCCACCATCGTGTCCCGATTCCTGACCTGGAGCAGTCAACAGATACCGCGCCTGCTGTTGGGGCTTTATTGGGGATCCACCGAACTCGGCCTGTTCAGCCTCGCGGCGCGCTTGGGCGACATCTTGATGGAAGTGGCGGTGGTGCCGCGCTACTCGGTGGCTCGGGTCGAACTGCGCAATCACTGCAACGATCATCCGGCCCTCGAGGCGGCGCTCAAGCGGCTGCTGCTGATTTCGGCGGTGTTTTGTTTTCCGCTGTGCGTCGGTGGAGCCACCGTGGTGCCCACCCTGTTTCACGTCTGGCTCGACCCGCGCTGGGCCGGCGCCGTCGTGCCCGCGCAGGTCATGCTGCTCGCGTGCGCTGCGCTGGTGACGCAATACATGGGCAACGCCACGCTGTTGGCGATGAATCTGCAGCGCTCCGAGGCGCTGGTCTCGATTGCCCAGACCGTGGCCACGGTGATCGCGGTTGCCGCCTGCGCACCGTTTGGCATCCTCGCGGCATCGGTGGGCATCGCCGCGCGGCCGTACCTGTTGCTGCCGCTGTCGCTGTGGCTGCTCGGGCGGCGCTGCGGCATCGCGCCGGCCACCGTATTCCGGCCGCAGCTGCCGCCGCTCATCGCCAGCCTGGTGATGGGGGCCTGCGTCTGGCTGTCGCGACAGGCGCTCGCCGGGGCGGTCCCCGAGGTGGTGGCGTTGCCCTTGCTGGTGATGATCGGCGCGCTGGTGTACGCCCTCATGGTCAAGGTCACCATGCCGCACGTGGTGGCACAGTTCATCAACCGGCCGCGGCTGCCGGAAAGGGCCTAGCCTCGAGGCATGCCGGCGCCTATGGCGTATTATGTTAGTTGCGGGTTGAGATGTTGTTCTCTGTCCTGCCAATGTTGCTGCATTACAATACGGTCGCAGCTACCGAGGTAACCCGTGATGAACGCGATGATGATCGAGCATGAACCGCGACGAGTCGTGACGGTGACCGCTCCGGAGGGGAAGTTCCGTCGCAATTACAACCGCGCCGATTTCATGTTCAAACACGAGCTGTCGGGCCTGCCGTTGTTCGAATTGCACAGCCTCATCGAACTCACCCGGCGCATGCCCGATCATGGCGAGCATTACTGGTCCAACGGTCCGGTCGCCGTCCACAACACCTGGTCCGACGGCACCATCGGCCGCCAATCGCTGCAGGACACGATCCGCAACATCGAGCACAACAACTCGATCGTGATCTTGAAGCATACCGAGCAGGACGAAGTGTTCGCGCCGGTGTTGCAGAGCACGCTCGCCGCCATCATCGACCTGGCGGGCCCGCGGATGCGCGACGACGTGACGATCGGCGAGGTCTTGATCCTGGTGAGTTCGCCCGGACGCATCACGCCGTACCACATGGATGCCGAGACGAACTTCTTATTGCAGATCACCGGCGACAAATCCTTCCACATCTTCAGCCACTCGGACCGGACCTTGGTCACCGAACGGGAACGCGAGGATTTCTTCGCGATCAGTCGGAATTGCGCCGTCTATCGTCCGGAGCGCCAGCACGAGTGCAACAAGTACGAGTTGCGTGCGGGCCATGGCGTGCACGTGCCGCCGTGCGCACCCCACTGGGTGCAAAATCACGACAACGTATCGGTCGCGCTCAGCGTGAACTACGAACTTCGATCGGTCGACCGGTTGGAGAAGTTGTACAAGTTCAACCATCGCCTGCGCAAGATGGGTCTCGATCCCGCGCCCCCCGCGGTGTCCGGCTGGCGCGACCGCCTGAAGCTGGCGGCGACGCAGGGCGTGTCGGCAGTGAAGACGGTCACCAAGAAAAAGCCCGGGCCCGCGCCCTGGCAGGTGTGGACCCCGAGTTAAGTATCGGCGAGCGAGGCCGCCACGTGCGCGGCCATCTGCGTGGACCCCGGGTCCTGAAACATGGTGAAGTGATTGCCGTCGACGAAGCGCACGTCGACGCCCTTGGGTGCGAACGAACTCCATCCGGCATCTTCCTGGAACAGCCAGCCGGTGGGTTCCAGGCGGCTGCGCAACAGGATCACCTTACCGCCATACGGTTTCGGGGTGTAGCGCTCCGTGACGCGCTTCAGATAGGCGAGCAGCCATTGATCGTAGGTCTCGGGCGTCGCCTGGTCTTCCTGTAGCGGCGTCGCCGAGTCCTCGGCACCGCCGGTGAACAGCCGTTTCAGGCGTTTGTACAACATGCGCTCGGTGATGAACGAGAACACCGACTTCTCGCTCGAGGTGACGCGCCGCCAGTCGGCGAGGATCAACTGCGCGCGCAGCGAATACGACGCGATCAGCCCGCGCAGTTTGGGCAAGCGCCGGAAGTAGCCCGGCACCCAGGCATCGATCAGGAACAACCGCGCCACTTCCTGTTCTTGGTCCGCCATCTGTCGCGCGATTTCGAAGGCGAGAGCGCCGGCCACGCACCAGCCCATCAGATCGTACGGTCCGTGAGGCTGCACGCGGCGGATCAGCTCGACGTAACCCTTGGCGATCTCCTCCAGGCTCTCGGGCAGCGCCGAATCGCGAACCGACGGATCGAACAGCTGCAGCGAGTAGACGGGCTGCTCGGGGCCGAGGTTCTTGGCGAGGCCGTAGTAGATGCCGGTGTTGTTGATGACGATCAGCGGCCGCCTCGAGCCGTGCGGTTGAATCTTGACTACCTGCCGAAAATCGAACTCACGCAGATCCGACTGCATCAACACCCGCGCGAATTCCGCCAGCGTGGGCGCCATGAACAGCGTCGCAAGTTTGATCCGCCGGCCGAACTCGCGTTCGACCTGGGTGAGCATGCGGGCCGCGAGCAGGGAATGGCCGCCGAGCTCGAAGAAGTTCTCGGTGGCGCCCACCGACTCGACGCCGAGCATGGCGCTCCAGATGGGCGCGAGCCGCTCTTCGATTTCGCCGGAGGGCGGGCTCTTCAGGCCGCGATCCGCGCCCGGCTTGACCGCCTGCAGCGCGCGACGATCCACCACGCCGCTCTTCCGATGCGGCAGTGAATCGCGCACGACGATCGATGAGGGCATCAGATACTCGGGAAGCGCTTCCGCCAGCGAGGCCTTGAGGTCGGCAATGACCCGCGCCGCGTCCTTGCGCAAGGCATCGCTGGTCGGCGCACGGCGCGTGACGATGAACGCACCGATCGACCCCTCGCCTTCGCCATCGAGGAGATGGGCCACGGCGGCCTCGACCACCGCCGGGTGGCGCACCAACAGGCTTTCGATTTCCGCCGGATCGACGTCGCGGCCGCGATGCGAAAAGCGGTCGTCCAGTCGATCGAGAAGTTCGATCTGGCGATTCGCCTGCAACCGCACCACGGCACCGGTGGGGTGCAGCCGTGCGCCGGACTCGGCGACGATGGAGTTCGCCAGCGCGCTTTCGGTGAGGCCGTCGCCGCCGACGTACAATTCGCCCACCGCGCCGACCGGTACCGGGCGCAGCGACGCGCCGAGCACGTGCAGCGAGGTGTTGGCCAGCGGTTCGCCGAGGCCGCCGATCATCTCCTTCGGTTTGATGAGGCGGATGGCCGACCAGATGCCGGCGTCGGTCTGGCCATACAAAGACCACAGCTCGCCGCCGATCCCGGACAGGCGTTCGATCAGCCGGGGACTCATGGCGGTCGCCGCGCACAGCATTTTGAGTGCCGGATAACCGATCCAATGGGCATCGAGCAACGCCGTCCAATCCTGCGGGGCGCCGTACATCACGGTGGCACCGGTGCGCTGCAGGAGCTGTAACCGGGAGCGGCCCGAACTCAAGTCCTTGTCGTTGGCCACGACCAGCCGGGCGCCGGTGAGCAGCGGCGCGAACAGCTCAAAAATCGCCCGACCGGTGGTGAGCGGCGAGGCGGCGATCACCACATCGCGTTCGCCGATGCCCGGCCGCTTGGCCATCGAGAAGATCAAATTGGTCAGGTTGCGGTGTGACAGATTCACCACCCGCGACGCATCGTCGCGACGCGAGATGAAGATGGTGCAGGCCACCGACTCGGCGGTCAGCCCGGCGTGCGGCGTCGGGGCCGGCACGGACTCCTTGACGAAGGCCAGCGCCGCCTCGACCTCGATCAATTGCACCGGCACGTCGGCGATGCTCGCGCGCTGCAGCCGTTGCCCGATCACGGCGGTGGTGCCCGATGCGCGGATCATGTCGGCGCGCCGTAGCGGCGGGTCGGAAGGATCGAGCGGCACGAACGTGGCGCCCGCCTTGAGAATGCCGAGCAGACAAATGGGCAATTCCATCGAGCGCGCGAGGCACACGCCGACCCGCGATCCGCCCGCCACGCCCAGATGCTGCAAATAGGCCGAGAAACGATTGGCGGCAGCGTTGATCTCTGCGTATGTCATCTGCCGGTCGCCGCAGATCGCCGCCGGCGCATCGGGCGCCCGCGCCGCCTGCGCCTCGAACAACTGCGCGAGCGTCAGATCCCGGGGATACAGCATGCGCGTGTCGTTCAAGGCGGCAAGCAGCGCCATTGCCTCCCCGGGCGAACTCAAGGTCAGTTCGGACAAACGCTGCGACGGATGCGCCACCGCGCTTTCGAGCAGCCGCTCGAAGTAGGCCAGCAGGCGCTCCGCGGTCGCGCCTTCGAACTGATCGGTGTTGTACTGGCAGGAGAAGCGCCAGCCATCGGGCCGCTCCACCATGAACAGATTCAGATCGTAGATCGCGCCCGCCGGCAGCGACGGCATGTCGATGAGGGTGAAATCGCCGTAGTTCGAGTTGGTGATGAACGTCTTCTGGAAGATGAAATTCACCGAGATCGCCGGGGCGTTGGCATCGCTGCGTTCGCCCTTGACCATGCCGAGGAGGCGTTCGATCGGGATGTGCCGGTGCTCGAGCGCCTGGGCGATGGTGTCGCGCACGCGATCGACGATCGCACCGAACGTCGGGTTGCCCGACAGATCGTTGCGCAATATCAATGAATTGACGAATTGACCGATCATCGATTCGAGTTCCACCTGGTCGCGGCCCGACACCTGCGTGCCGATGACGACCTCGGTTTCGCCCGTGAAACGCGCCAGGGTGGCGCATAGCGCCGCGAATGCGGTGGCAAACAGCGTCGCGCCACGGTCGGCGCTCAACGCCTGGGCGCGGTTGGTCAACTCGCGCGGCAGCACGCGCGACACGATGGCGCCATTGGTCGTGGGCATCACCGGTCGCGGCTTGTCGGGCAGCACCCGGAACGGCTTGACGCCCGCGAGTTGCTTGGTCCAGTAGGCGTCTTCGGCCGCGGTGCCGCGCACCTTCAGCCATTCGAGTTGCCACTGCGAATAATCGGCATATTGGATGGGCAGCGGCTCGAGATCGATGGGCCGATCATGCCGCAGCGCTTCATAGATGACGCCCATTTCGCGCGCCATGATGCCGATCGACCAGCCGTCCGAAACGATCTGGTGCGTCGTCACCAAGATGATCGACACGGTGGGCGAGAAGCGCAGCAGCGTTGCCCGCAGCAGCGGTCCCGATGCCAGATCGAAGGGCGCCCGCGCCTCGATGACGCCGATGCGATCGCCTTCGGTGTGCTGCAGCTCGGGCGGCAGATTGCTCAAGTCGATTTCATTCAGCCTAAAACGCGCCTGGGGCATGACGCGCTGAATGGGCACGCCGCCGACTTCGGTGAAGACGGTGCGCAGCACTTCGTGCCGCTCGATGATCTTGAACCATGCTCGCTCGAGCAGGTCGGTGGCCACGCGGCCTTCCAGGCGCCAGCGCACGGCCACGTTGTAGGACGAGTCGCCGGGATCCAACCGATCGAGCAGCCAGAAGCGCTCCTGGGCCACCGAGCAGGGGAAGTCGGCGTTGTCGGCGGGCACGTCGGGATCGGCCGCTGCGGTCGCGTCGGCGGGCGGCGCGCCGTAGAAGACCTTGTCGGCAGGTTTAGCCACGGGACATTCGCTCAGCCGGTCCGCCGGGTGCGCTTGAATTGTCCCAGGGAGGGTAGCGAGGACTTGGCTTCGGCCACCGCATGCGCCTCGCCGCCGAGATCGGCAACCGCGGCCAGGGCGGCCGCGTTGCGATGCTGTAGCAGTTGGCGGGCCGTGATTTTGATACCCGACCGATTGGCTCGCGCCGTGATCTGGAACAATTGGATGGAATCCGCCCCCAACTTCAACAGGTCGGAGGTCGCGCCTACCCTCTCCAAATTCAATACCTCTCCAAATATCTTGGTCAGAGCCACTTCTGTCGGGGTCGTGGGCTCCACGAACGCTTCTTTGGTCATGAGCGTCGCATCGGGCACCGGCAGGGCGGCCCGGTCCAGCTTGCCATTGGGCGACAGCGGTAGCGCATCCAGCGGCACCCAAGCGGACGGTATCATGTATTCGGGCATGTCTTCCGACAGAAGTGCGCGCAAGGCCTCCGGAGTGCGGGAAGCGTCGGGCTTTTGGACATAATAGGCGACCAGGCGGGCCGTCCCCGGCACGTCCTCCCGCAGGATGACCGCGGCCGCAGCGAGGTTGCCCTTGGTGGTCAACACCGCCTCGATCTCGCCGAGCTCGATCCGGAATCCCCGCAGCTTGACCTGATGATCGATACGGCCCAAGACCTGCAGCGTGCCATCCGGCAGCCACCGGGCCAGGTCGCCGGTGCGGTACATGCGACCGCCGGCGAACGGGTTGGGTACGAATTTCTCGGCGCTGAGCGCCTCGCGCTTGTAGTAGCCGCGCGCCACCCCGTCGCCGCCGATGTGCAATTCACCCGGTATGCCGATGGGCAGCGGTTGGTCGTTGCGATCGAGGATGTAGAACTGGGTGTTGGCGATGGGACCACCCACCGTGATGGGTTCGGTGCCGGCGGTCACGCGCGTGCATGACGACCAGATGGTGGTTTCCGTGGGCCCGTACATGTTCCACAACTCGGCAGAGCCGTGCGCCAGGCGATTGGCGAGCTCGCGTGGCAAGGCTTCGCCACCGCACAGCATCTTGAATGCGGGCGGTGCCTGGAAACCGGCCTCGAGTAACAGCCGCCAGCTCGCCGGCGTGGCCTGCATCGCCGTCGCGCCGACGGTCTCGAGATTCTTGAGCAGGCGAAAGCCGTCGATCACGGCATCGCGTTCGGCAATCACCACCTTGGCGCCGGTGATGAGCGGCAGGAAAAGCTCCAACGCGGCGATATCGAAGGAAATCGTGGTCACGGCATAAAACACATCCGCAGGCTTGAGGCCCGGCGTGCGTGCCATCGAGGTCAACAGGTTCACCACCGCGCGATGCGAAATCTCCACACCCTTCGGTTTGCCCGTCGAGCCGGACGTGTAGATCACGTAGGCAAGACTGTCGGGGCTCACCGCTTGCACGGGCGGAGCGACGGAGGCCCCGGCGATCAGCGCGGCATCGCGCCGCACGTCGAGCACCGGCGTGCCCTCGGGAACCAGTGCGGCGTTTTCCGAGCCGTCCGATATCAGCGCCGCCACCTCCGCCTCGCCCAAGATGTAACGCAGACGGGCGGCCGGGTGCATGGGATCCAACGGCACGTAGGCGCAGCCCGCCTTCATCACGGCGATGAGCGCCACCAGCATGTCGAGCGACCGCTCCACCGAGACGCCGACCAGCCTGCCGGTCTTTTGCGAACCCAAGATCCGGTCGCGCAGCACATTGGCCATTTGATTGGCGCGTCGATCGAGCGCGGCGTAACTCACGCTGATCTCGGCGAATTGCGCCGCGACCGCGTCGGGAGTGAGTTGGGCTTGGGCCTCGATCAAGGAATGCACGCTGTGCTCGCGCGGATAGACGGCGGCGGTGGCATTCATGCGCTCGAGCAGCAAGCTGCGCTCGGCGGCCGGGATGCAGGACGCCGTGCCGAGCGGCTGGGTCGGGTCGGCAACGATCGACTCCAACAGCGCCTGGTAGCAGTCGAGCCAATGCGCCACGGTGGCTGCATCGAACAGATCGGTGTTGTAGTCACAGTCGATACGCAAGCCCTCGGCCGATTCGATCACGTTCAAGAACAGGTCGAAGTTGACGAACGCCTTGGCGTTCGGCACCACGTCCATCGTCATGTCCGGCAACTGAATCCGGTCCGCCAGGCGCTCGAGATTGAATTGCAATTCCGCGAGCGGCAGGCGGCCGGCCTCGCGCGGCAGATTCAGCTGCCGCACCAGCGTGCCGAAGGTGTAGCTCTGGTGTTCGTAGGCATCGAGCACGCGCTTGGCGGTCGCCGCGAGATATTCCGCGACCTTGGTGTGCTGCGTCCAGCCGCCGCGAATCGGCAGGAAGTTGACGCAATGACCCACCAGCACCCGGTCCTCGATCAGCGACTGGCCGGCGGTGGGCACGCCGACCACCACCTCGCTTTGACCGGCGAAGCGTCCCATCAGCGCCTGACAGGCGGCGAGCAGCGTGACGAACAACGTGCTGCCCTGGCGTGCGCCCGCTTTTTTCACCGCTTGGTACAGCTTGGCGTCGATGCGCCGGCACAGGCTCGCACCGTTGAAGGATTTCACCGTCGGGCGCGGCCGGTCGGTGGGCAGCTCCAGCGTCGCGGGACGCGTCGCGAATTGCCCGAGCCAGTAAGCCTCGGTTCGGGCGAGGTCGGTCGGATCACGCGCCGCCTGCGCCGTGGCGTATTCGCTGAACGGCAGCGCTGCCGGCAGCTCGACCGCTTCGCCGCGGCACGCCGCTGCGTAGAGTTCCGCCAGTTCGTTGACGATCACGTTGATCGACCAGCCGTCGCAAATGATGTGATGCGCGGTCAGCACGAAGGCGTGCGAATCCTTGGCCAGCGTCACCAGGTTGCCGCGCACGCACGGCCCGTTGACCAGATCGAAGGGCTTGCGCGCATCGGCGTCGAGTACCTCGGCGAAGGCGATCTCGGCATCCTGCGGCGAGCGGTTCGACAGGTCGGTGTGCGGATATTCGAACGGTTTCGCCGCCGTGATGCGCATGGCCTCGCCGGTGGAGGTGAACGTGGCACGCAGGGCATCGTGGCGGGCCACGATGCGATCCAGCGACTTTTGCAGCGCGTCCTGGTTCAATCTGCCGTGCATCCGCAGGCTCACCGATTCGTTGAACGCACAGGAGGCATCGTCGCCCAGCTGGGCCGACAGCCAGATCTCCAGCTGGCTCTCGGTGAGCGGCACGTCGCCCGCCTGCGCCGCGATGGCGGCGGAGGTGACGCGGCTCTGGCCCAAGATCCCAACCGACTGCATGGCGTCGAGACTTTCCTCGAACGCCACGTAGATCTTCTCGAAATCACTGTCCGAATGCGCCGTCGTCAGGAAGCACGGGAAGCTCTCCTGAATATGGATGCCGCGGTAGCGCATGTGGTAGTAGAAGAGCGACGCCAGCGGATGCTCGTTGTTGAAGTTCAAGTAAAACCAGCTCGAGTAGCTCTCGATTTTGGTCTTGACGCCGCGGCTCTCGAACAATTGGCTGAGCCGGCCCACCAGTGTCGCGGTCTTCGCCGCCAGGGTTTCCTGTAACTGGGGTCCTGAGTCCTTGATGTGATTGAGCACCGCCCACATGGCCGCGAGCACCAGCGGATGGCGCACGAACGTGCCCGCGAAGAACGTCACGCCCACTTCTGGAATCGATTCATCGCCGAACGACCATTGGCCGCCGTCCAAGGCATCCATGAATTTGGTGTTGCCCGCGAGCACGCCGATCGGCATGCCGCCGCCCACCACCTTGCCATAGGTCGCAAGGTCGGCACGGATGCCGAGCACCGCTTGCATCCCGCCGGGATGCACGCGAAAGCCGGTGACGACTTCGTCCATGACGAACGCCGTACCCGAGGCTTCGGTGATCTTGCGGATCTCGCGCAGGAAGGCGAACGGCCGGGTGTGCGGATGGCGGCTTTGCACGGGCTCGACGATCACCGCGGCAAGCTCCTCGGCATTGTCACGGATCCACTGCAGCGAGGCCGGCGTGCCGTACTCGAGCACGATCATGTTGGCCACCTGGGTCGACGGGATGCCGGGGGCGACCGGCTGTGAGCGCGGCTCGGCGCCGCTCTTCTGCACGCCCTTGACCAGCACCTCGTCGAATTGACCGTGATAATCGCCGTTGAAGATCACGATCTTTTCACGGCCGGTCACGGTGCGCGCCAGACGCATCGCCGCCATCACCGCCTCGGAGCCGGTGTTGCAAAACGTCATGCGGTCGTTGCCGGTGATTTCGCAGAACAGCTGCGCCACCTTGCCGGCCATGTCGGCCTGCGGGCCGATGGCGAAACCACGCTCGAGTTGCGCCTTGACGGCCGCCGTGACGAACGGCGGCGCATGGCCAAACGCGGTCTGACCGAAACCATTCAAAATGTCGATGTATTCGTTGCCGTCGACGTCGTACAGCTTCGATCCCGCCGAGGTGGTGTTGACGATGGGATACACCATCTCCTTCCACTCGGCGCGAAACCCGGCCGCGGCGCGTGGGTCGGCGAGCACGGCCCGATTGGCCTGGGTGAACGCCTTAGAGCCCGCCGTTTTCTTGGTGTAGCGCTCGATCAAGGCATCGATGTGCCGGCGCTGCTCCGGGGTCATGGCGTGATCGAGGCTCTTGCCCTTGCCTTGCATGAACACGGCAAACCGCGAATTCTCAGCCGGTGCCTCCGCCTCAACGGCCGCCGCCGCGGCCACGTCGGCTGCGCTTTGCGGCGCAGCCGGGGTGTGCGCAGCCGGGGCGGGCGCGACCGGAGCGGGCGCCGCCGCCAGCGGCGGCAGCGGCAGGCCACCCAAGCCCTGCAGCATTTCGAACTGGCGGTTCATGAGCTGCGACATGGCCTGCAATTGGTCGCGGAACAAGCCCTCGATGCCGGGCAGACCGCCGGCGTACGCGGCGGGCGCGCTCGCCGTTGCCGCCGGCGAGGCCGCGGCCAGCGCAGGCGCGGCTGTGGGCGCGAGCGCGGGCGCCGCCGCGGCGGGCGCCGCCGGGGCGGGCATCTTCTCGGCCAGAAATTTCGCCAGGGTGGGAATGGTCGCAAAGTCCCCGAGCAGCTGCCGGAACGTCACCTTGACCTTCATCTGGCTCTGGATCTTCTGTGCCACCTGGGTCAGAAACAGCGAGTCGTAGCCCATTTCAAGGAACGTCGTCTGTGCGTCCGTCGACGCGGGCTTCTCACCGGATAGGTCCTCGAAGATCGCGGCAATCGCCTGACTCACGTTGGCAATGCGGTCATTCACGGCGCTCTGGGTCATCGCACTCACATCCTGGATTGTATTTTGAGGTGGTTCCATCACAACCGCACCGATGCGCGGTCCATTAAATGTCGGCGCGCCCGGCATGGGCGCGGCCTGCAGCGGGGCCTCGACCGCCGGCGCCATGGCGCGCGGTGCGTCGATGAAATGCCGGCTGCGCTCGAAGGGATAGGTGGGCAGCGACAGCCGCGCATGCGGCCCTGCCGCGATGGCGCTCCACGCGGGCGACGCGCCGTGAATCCAGGCGCGTGCAACGGCCTCGAGCAGGACGTCGCGATCGTGACGCTCGCGATTCGCATCCTGCATGGAGGACACGGACACGGCGCGCCCCCGGGTCGCTTGAGTCGCCAGGGTGGACAGGGCGTTGCCCGGTCCGACCTCGATCAGGATCGCGGTCTCGGGCGCGCTCGCCGTGACGATGCCGTCATTGAAGCGCACCGGCTCGCGCGCGTGGCGCGCCCAATAATCCGGCGACGTCGCCTCCTCGGCGCGGATCCAATCGCCGGTCACGCACGAGACGTAAGGGATGGTCGGCGCCGACAGTTTTATTCCCAGGAGCTGGCTGCGCAGCGGTTCGATCACCGGGTCGACCATCGACGAGTGGAAGGCGTGCGAGGTGTGCAGCCGTCGCGTGACCACGTTACGAGCGCCGAGCGCGGCCTCGAGTGTCTCGACGGCGCCGAAGGGTCCGGCAACGACGCACAGCGACGGGCCGTTGATCGCCGCGATGCTGAGTTCGGGCGTCAGCAGCGGTGACACCTCGGCCTCGGGCAGCCGCACCGCCAGCATGGCGCCGCC
>Ga0116230_10002740_pt1 | contig 17002 bp, 16 predicted proteins | sample S1TSphfallax_3_FD_88678 | JGI IMG/M metagenome (GOLD analysis project Ga0116230, IMG submission 88678) | Host-associated microbial communities from peat moss isolated from Minnesota, USA - S1T2_Fd - Sphagnum fallax MG | ecosystem: Host-associated > Plants > Peat moss > Unclassified | place...
TCGAAGGTGTTGGAGATCGTCGCCAGCGCGCCCGAGGGATTTGTGGTGACGAATCTGGAAGGGCGCATTCTGTTTGCCAATCGGGCGTTTCTCGACCTCGTGCAGCTCGCCACCGAGGAGCAATCGCGTAATGAACCGCTCGAGCGCTGGCTCGGCCGGCCCGGCGTTGATTTCAATCTGCTGACCGCGCAGCTGCGGGAGCACGGTGCATTGCGGCTGTTCGCCACCCAACTGCGCGGGGAGTACGGCTCGACCAGCGACGTCGAGATCTGCGCGGTATCCGTGGTGGATGGGGAGGAGCCGTGCTTCGGATTCACCATTCGCGACGTCGGTCAGCGCGTGATCTTCGACCGCCAGGTCAGTCGCGACAAGCCGCGCTCCGTCGAGCAGCTCACCGAACTGGTCGGTCGCGTGCCGCTCAAGGATCTCGTGCGCGAGTCCACCGACATGATTGAAAAGCTGTGCATCGAAGCGGCCCTCGAGATCACCGGCGACAATCGCGCGTCGGCGGCGGAAATCCTCGGTCTGAGCCGCCAGAGCCTGTATGCCAAGTTGCGCCGCTACGGATTGGGCGAACTCGCGTCGGCCGAGAGCGAGCAGTCGGAGTAACGCAATGTCCCGCTCCGTCATCACGGCTTATCGCGCCGAGGTCCCCGCACCTGTCGTGGTGCTCGAACTGCTGAAGCCGATCACCTGGTTTCCACCGATGTGGGCATTTGCCTGTGGCGCCGTGTCCTCTGGGATTCCTCTTCGCGGCCACTGGCTGGTGATCGTCGGCGGCGTGGTTCTTTGCGGACCGTTGTTGTGTGCCGCGAGTCAGGCCGTGAACGATTGGTTCGATCGCCACGTCGACGCGGTCAATGAACCGAACCGGCCGATCCCGTCCGGCCGCATGCCGGGCCAGTGGGGCCTGTATGTCGCCATCGTCTGGAGCGTGCTGTCGTTGATCGCGGCCGCCGCGCTCGGTGCCTGGGTGCTCGGCGCGGCGATGGCCGGCTTGGTGCTCGCCTGGATCTACAGCGCCCCGCCAATCCGTCTCAAGCAAAACGGCTGGTGGGGAAACCTCGCCTGCGCCGTGAGCTACGAGGGCTTCGCCTGGGTCACCGGCGCCGCGGTCATGTTGGGCGGCGTGACGCCCTCCGGGCGCACCTTCGCATTGGCTGCACTATATAGTGCCGGAGCGCACGGCATCATGACGCTGAACGATTTCAAGTCCATCGATGGCGATCGGCGCTGGGGATTGAAGTCGCTGCCGGTGTTGCTAGGCGCGGAGCATGCCGCCGCCGTCGCCTGTGTGGTCATGGCGCTGCCGCAGCTCGTGGTGCTCGCGTTGCTGACGGCATGGGGTGCCCCGTATCACGCCATCGCCATCGGCGTGCTGCTCGGAATCCAACTGTTGCTGATGCGCCGGCTGCTCGGTGATCCGCGCGCACGAGCACCGTGGTACCAAGGCAGCGGTGTCACGCTGTACGTGAGCGGCATGCTGGTGAGCGCGTTTGCGCTCAAGGGGCTCCTGTAAATGGCGCTGCGCTGGCTGTTGCGCTGGTCGGGCATCGTTCGCCTCGGTTTGGTGCAGGCGGCGCTCGGTTCGGTGGTGGTCTTGGTGACCTCCACGTTGAATCGCGTGATGGTGGTTGAGTACGCATTGCCGGCGATGTTGCCGGGCGTGCTGGTCGCGCTGCACTATGCGGTGCAAATGATCCGCCCGCGATTCGGTTACGGCTCCGACGTGGGCGGCCGGCGCACGCCGTGGATCATCGGCGGGATGGCGGTGCTGTCGACCGGCGGCGTGCTCGCGGCCGTTGCCGCGGTGCTGCTGGCGCACGCATCGCTCGCCGCTCTGGCGCTCGCGGTGATCGCCTACACGCTGGTCGGCCTCGGTGTGGGCGCCGCCGGGACCTCGCTGCTGGCGCTGCTGGCCAAACAGGTGGATGCGCGTCGTCGTGCCGCCGCCGCATCCATCATGTGGGTGCTGATGATTGCCGGTTTCGCGATTACCTCGACCACCGTCAGCCATTTCCTCGATCCCTTTTCGCCGCAACGGTTGATCGAGGTCGTCGCCACGGCCGCCGGCGCGGCATTCCTGGTGGCGGTGCTCGCGGTCTGGAAGGTCGAAAACGGTGCGCTGCCGCTGGCAGCGCCGGCGCCGCGTGCGTCAGTCGCGCCGCCATTTTCCGCCGCTCTTCGCAACGTCTGGGACGATGCCCAAGCACGCCGCTTTACGCTGTTCGTCTTCGTCTCGATGCTGGCCTATAGCGCCCAAGAACTGCTGCTCGAGCCGTTTTGCGGTCTGGTATTCGGCTACACACTCGGGCAGTCGGCCAAACTCTCGGGCTTGTGGCATTCGGCGGTATTCGTCGGCATGGTAGTGGTCGGGATCGTTGGCAGCGGCACTCGACGCTTCGGCTCCTTGCGCGCCTGGACCATGGGCGGTTGCTATGCGTCGGGATTGGCCATCCTCACCCTCGCCGCGGCCGGCGTCGTCGGCCCGGCATGGCCGATCAACGCGTCGGTGGTGGCGCTCGGCATCGCCAACGGCGTGTTTGCCGTGGCGGCGATCGGCTCGATGATGGAACTTGCCCATCAAGGCGAGACCGGCGGCGCTGGCGTGCGCATGGGTCTGTGGGGCGCGGCACAAGCTCTCGCCTTCGCGCTCGGTGGCATGGTGGGCACGGGCAGCGTGGATTTGATCCGCTATGTATCCGGATCACCCTTGCTGGCTTTTGCCAGCGTGTTCGGCCTGCAGGCCGTGCTTTTTTTCCTCGCCGCCCGCTTCGCGGCGCGAGTCGGTTCGACCAACCAACGCCGCCCTGCGGCAAATTCAACGGCGGTGATCGCATGACAAACGCAACGCAAACATTCGATGTGGTGGTGGTCGGCGGGGGGCCCTCGGGCGCGACCGCGGCAACCGATCTGGCGCGACTCGGCAAGAGCGTCTGTTTGTTGGATCGAGCCGGCCGTATCAAGCCGTGCGGCGGCGCCATCCCGCCGAAATGCATCGAGGAATTCGAGATTCCCGATGCCTTGCTGGTCGCCAAGATCAAGTCGGCGAGGATGATTTCGCCGAAGAACACCGCGGTCGACATGCCCATCGAGGGTGGTTTCGTCGGCATGGTCGATCGCGAAACGTTCGACGATTGGTTGCGCCAGCGGGCCCGCAGCGTGGGCGCCGATCTACGCAAAGGCACGTTCGACCGGCTCACGCGCGACATCGACGGTGTGGCGATTGTGCACTATCGCTCCGGCGACGTGCACCAGCAGGTTCGCGCCCGCGCCGTGATCGGTGCCGATGGTGCCATGTCAGCCGTTGCGCGCCAGTGCATCCCCGGCGCCGACCGCATCCGCTATGTTGCCGCGTACCACGAAATCGTACGGGTGCCCAAGGTGGCGAGCGATCAGTACGTTGCCACGCGCTGCGACGTGTACTACCAGGGCAACCTCTCGCCGGATTTCTACGCCTGGGTATTTCCGCATGGGGAAACCGCCAGCATTGGCGTCGGCAGCGCCAACAAGGGTTTCTCGCTGCGCGGTGCGGTGACCGATCTGCGTGCGCTCGCCAAGCTGTCGGGTGTCGAGACCATTCGCCGCGAGGGGGCACCGATACCGATGAAGCCGCTGAAACGCTGGGACAATGGTCGCGACGTGTTGTTGGCGGGCGATGCCTCGGGCGTGGTCGCTCCGGCGTCGGGCGAGGGCATCTATTACGCGATGGCGGGAGGCCGTTTTGCCGCGGCAGCCGTGGCTGAGTTCCTGGCCACCGGGAAGGTCAGCGCTTTGCGCCGCGCCCGGCGCAATTTCATGAAAGCGCATGGCATGGTGTTCTGGGTGCTCGGCATCATGCAGCGGTTCTGGTACTCGAGCGACCGGCGCCGCGAGCGCTTCGTCAGTATCTGCCGCGATGAGGACGTGCAGCGTCTGACCTGGCAGGCCTACATGCACAAGAAACTGGTGCGTGCGAAACCGATGACGCACATGCGGATCTTCGCCAAGGACATGGCGCATTTGCTGGGTATCGTGCGGGCGTGATCCCCGGTCGCGCGCGACCCATCGTCGCCGCAGCCTTGTCCGCCACGGGCGTGGCGGGATTGGGCGGGCTGCTGACGCAGCTGGGTCCGTGGTATGTCCAGCTTCACAAGCCGACCTGGCAGCCGCCCGATTGGCTGTTCGGTCCGGCGTGGACGCTGATCTTTGCGCTGACGGCGATCGCGGGCGTCCAGTATTGGCGCGAGGGAACGGCCCGCGAGCAGCGCGAGGTGGTCATCGCCGCGTTCGCACTCAACGCGTTCTTGAACACATTCTGGAGCCTTCTGTTCTTCCGCCTCGAGCGGCCCGATTGGGCGTTGCTCGAGGTGCCGTTCTTGTGGCTGTCGATAGCGTTGTTGATCGTGCTCTTGGGCAGGGCAACGCGCCGCGCGGCCTGGCTGCTGCTGCCTTACCTCGTCTGGGTGACTTTTGCGGCCGTATTGAATTGGAAGATCGTTGCGCTGAACTCGCCGTTTTCCCGCGGTGGATAGCTTCTTCGCCAGCGGCGACGCGGTGCTGCTGGTGCTTGCCTTCATGGCTATCGAGTTAATCGTATTGATTCTCGTTCGCAAAAAAATGCGGGTGCGACTGGAGCCGCTCGAACTCATCGTCGGCGTCAGTGCGGGCGCAGCGCTGCTCCTGGCACTGCGTGAGGCGCTGCGCGAAGCGAAGTGGCAGAGGGTTGCGATCTGGCTGATCGTCGCCTTGGCTTGTCATATGTGGGATTTGAAGTTGCGTCTGGCCACGCGTCGAACACCTTAAGGTTCCGCGCGTCGCGATAAAGAATTAACATTACTTATGTATTCCGCAATCGAAAAAGCGGGAAAATATTTTGGATTTTCTCACCGACAGGATTTCTACGATGCAACACAAAATTTCACGCCGTGCGCTCGTCAAGGGCGGCCTCGCGGCCGGCGCTTTGGTGCCTGTTTTCGGCTTATTGGCCAACAGCGTCAATGCGGCCGGATTGCCGCCCCTCGATCCGACGGATCCGACGGCGAAAGCGCTGGGATTCGTGACCGACACGACCAAGGTCGATGCGAGCACCAATCCAACCCACAAACCCACGCAGATGTGCGGCACCTGTGCCCAGTTCCAGGGCAAGCCGGGAGATGCGACCGGCGGCTGCAATATTTTCGCGGGCCACAGCGTGCCGAAGGGTGGCTGGTGCAAAGTCTGGGCGCAGAAACCGGGCGGTTGACCTTAAGCCCAACCGAGCTAGTTTGAGCTACCGTGCCCGCGCGCTCTAAGCGCGGGCACGAAGCGCGGCCGCTGGCATGGCATCGGTCGGGCTGTTATCGTTAGGGCAAGACCATGACTCTGACGCGGTCGACACGCCGACGGATACCGAGCTTCTCGCTGTACGGCGAGCGATCCCCCGATGTGGGTCACACGGATCCATTGCACGTCGAAGACATTCAATCCCGCAGTCGCAAGTATCTTTGGCAGATCGGGACGCACCGGCACACCGGATTTTGTCAAATCGTCTATGTCACGACCGGTCCGGTCGTGGTTGATTTGGAAGAGACCCACAAAGAACTCGAGGGCCCCGTCGCCATCGTCATTCCATCGGGCAGCGTGCATGGCTTTCGCTTTCGCTCGGAGAGTCAGGGTTACGTGCTCACCGTAGATCTCGATCGGCTGCTGGGTTTCGCCGGTGCGGTTCATCAGTCGCCCATCACGACGTTGTTTGCGGTGCCACGCACCGTGCATCTCGATGCGGACCGCTCGCTAGCCGCACGATCTGCCGAGTTGTTTGCCAACTTGCTGCAGGAATTCAGGCAACCCGACAGCCTGCATGCCCCGGTGAGTGCCTGGCTTGCCTGTGCGGCACTCTGGACATTGGCCGCGAGCGTCGCGGCCCGGGCGCCGGCCGCAACGGCCATCGCGGTGCCGGGACACGACCTTTCGCGTTTGCGGCGCTTCCGGGCGTTGGTCGAGGCCCGCTATCTCGAACACTGGGCGGTGGAGCGCTATGCCGCAGAGATGGGCGTTTCCGAAAGCAGTTTGAATCGGCTGTGCCGCATGCTCGCCGGCGCTACGGCATTCGAACTCATTCAGCAGCGTCTCGCGCTCGAGGCCCGCCGCCGCCTGTCTTATGTCGCGGGCGGGGTGGCCGTACTCGCGGCCGAGCTCGGCTTCAAAGATCCCGCCTACTTCTGCCGCTTCTTCCGTAAACACCACCGCATGTCGCCGACTGAATTCCGCCGTCATCAAGGTGGCGGATAAGTACCAGGCTGCATCGATATCGTACCGGATGATCCCCACGGCGCTGCTAGGCTTGCGCCATGGCTAGAACTCAGGTGGCGATCATAGGGGCGGGTCCCTCGGGACTTCTACTTTCACAACTGCTGCACCTGCACGGCATCGACAGCGTGGTGCTGGAGCGGCAGACGCGCAGCTACGTCGAGGCACGGATTCGCGCCGGCGTGCTCGAGCAGGGCACGGTCGAACTGCTGCAGAAAGCGGGGGTGGGCGAGCGTTTGCAGCGCGAACGGCTGGTGCACGACGGCTTCGGTCTGGGGTTTTCCGGAAACAACTTTCGTATCGATCTCAACGGTTTGGCCGGTCATTCGGTCTCGGTGTACGGGCAGACCGAAGTCACGAAGGATCTCATGGATGCCCGCGTCGCCGCGGGCGCCCGGCTGATTTTCGAGGCCGCCGACGTGACGGTGTCCGGTATCGATGGCGGCAGCCCCACGGTGCGCTACACACACGGCGGCGAAAATCACGAACTCCGCTGTGACTACGTCGCCGGCTGCGACGGCTACCACGGGATCTGCCGACAGAGCGTGCCGGCCGCGGCGATTCAAGCCTTCGAACGAGTGTATCCCTTTGGCTGGCTGGGCGTCCTCGCCGACGTGCCGCCTGCCACCCACGAACTCGTCTACTCGAATCATGCGCGAGGCTTCGCCATGTGCAGCATGCGTTCGCGCACGCGCAGCCGTTACTACATCCAATGCGGACGCGATGAACGCGTGGATGCGTGGTCCGATGCCAGATTCTGGGATGAGTTGCGTGCCCGGCTGCCGGATGAGGTGGCCGAGGCCGTGATCACCGGTCCTTCGATCGAAAAGAGCATCGCCCCCTTGCGCAGCTTCGTGGTCGAGCCCATGCAATTCGGCCGCTTGTTCCTGGTGGGGGACGCGGCCCACATCGTCCCGCCCACCGGCGCCAAGGGATTGAACTTGGCGGCGGCTGACGTCAGGATTTTGTACCAGGGTCTGGTCGAGCGTTATCGCACCGGGAACAGCGCCCTGCTCGAAGGCTATTCCGCCACGTGCCTGCGGCGCATCTGGAAGGTGGTCCGTTTTTCATGGTGGTTCACCTCGATAATGCACAAGTTCGACGACGATCCCTTCGCGCATCGCCTTCAACTGGCCGAACTCGATTACCTGACGAACTCGATGGCTGCGCAAACATCGCTGGCCGAAAACTACGTGGGCTTACCCTTCGAGCGTCCGCTCTAGAGTGCCCAACGTCTGCATCGCGCCAAGCACCTGCGCGACGCTGGCGTTGGGCTCTCGACCTTCGCGAATCGCCGCGAAGAACTCGCGATCCTGTAATTCGATGCCGTTCATCGACACATCGACCGTCGACACGTCGATGGGATTCATCTTGCCGTCCAGCAGTTCGTCGTAACGCGCAATGTAGGTGCCGTTGTCGCAGATATAGCGGAAGAAGGTGCCCAACGGCCCGTCATTATTGAACGACAACGACAGCGTGCACAGCGCCCCCGACGGCACTGCGAGACCAATGCTCATGTCCATGGCGATACCCAGCGTCGGATGCTTCGGCCCCTGCAGTGCATAGCTCTTGGTAATGGACTCGCCGGTCTGGTACCCGAACAGGTCCACCGTATGGCAGGCATGATGCCAGAGCAGGTGATCGGTCCAGCTGCGTGGCTTGCCGAGTGCGTTCATGTTGGTGCGGCGGAAGAAATAGGTTTGCACGTCCATTTGTTGAATCTTGAGTTCACCGGCGGCAATTCGCTTGTGAATCCACTGATGGCTCGGATTGAAGCGTCGCGTATGGCCCGCCATGGCCACGACACCGGTTTCCCGTTGCACGCGCACCAGCCGCTCCGAGTCCGCCACGGAATCGGCCATGGGGATTTCGATCATCACGTGTTTGCCGGCACGCATGCATAGCTCGCCCTGCGCCGCATGCATCTGGGTGGGTGTCGTCAAGATCACCGCATCGAGCCCGGGCTGGGTCAGGCTCTCCGCGAGATCCGCACTCCAATGCGGAATCTTCCACTGCTCCGCCACTTCGCGAGCCGCCTCCCGGTTCGAGCCGACCAGGGAGATCACCTCGATGTCGGGGATCTTGGCCATGGCCTCGAGATGCTTGATCCCGAACGCGCCGTGACCGGCGAGACAAACCTTCATGAGCCACTCCTGTTTTCGAGAACCATCAGTGCCGCCGCGGTATTCGACGCGGGCACGTGATAATGGCGGTACACCTCGGCCGCATCCGCATCGAGTGCGCCGCGCATCACATGCCACATCACCATCTCCACACCCTCCGATCCGGCCTCGCGCATGTACTCGGTGTGCGTGATCCGCGTGAGCGACACCGGGTCCTTGGTCATGTTGTCGAGAAACGCCGTGTCGAATTGCCGGTTGATGAGGCCGGCGCGCTCGCCCTGCAGCTGATGCGACATGCCTCCGGTGCCATAGATGACGACGCGCAGATCTTCGGGGAACGCGTCCACCGCGCGCCTGATGGCCTGGCCGAGCTTGTAGCAGCGGGCGCCCGTGGGCGGCGGGTATTGCACCACGTTGACACAAATCGGGATCACCTTGAACGGCCAGGCGGCCGGTTGACCGCAGGTCACCGACAACGGGACCGTGAGGCCATGGTCCACCGGCATTTCGTTGGCAATGGTCATGTCGAACTCATCGAGGATCAACGACTCGGCCAGATGCCAGGCAAGCTGCGAGTGCCCCTCCACCACGGGCACGGGGCGGGGCCCGAAACCCTCGTCGGCGATCGGAAAACGGTCGGCGACGCCGATGAGAAAGGTCGGGATGAGCTCGAGCGAAAAGGCGTTGGCATGATCGTTGTACACCACGATGGCCACGTCCGGCTCGAGCTTCTTGAGCCAGTCGCGTGCCGGTTGATAGCCCTTGAACAGAGGTTCCCAGTAGGGCGTTCCGGTTTGCCCCCGGTCCATGGCGACGCCGATGGCCGGAACGTGGGAGCAGGCGATGCCTGCGACGATTCTTGCCACGATGCTTATTCTCCTGCCTTTACGGGATCCTTGAAACGATTGCCCTCCGGGCTGCGACCGCCGGCCAGCATCATCTGTACATAGGTCTCCTTCGGCACGCCGGACATCATGCCGGCGACGTCCTGAAAGGTCAGGCCGTCGCAGAAGGCGATCTTGATGGTGTAGTAAATGTTGCCACCCACCTTGAGCATGCCCAACCAATCCCGCTCGAGGACCGCGCGCCGCTGTTCAGCGGTGAGTGGGAACGTGTCGAGATAGGCGGCTTCGTCGCTCTTGAAGCGCGCACGGTTCTCCGCCTTGTTGAGCGACATGCAAAACATGTTGAGCGCGTAGCCGATTCGTCCGCGCCTGGCATCATAGACGTAGGTACCGGGTATGCTTTCGTAGTCGTTTTGCTCGGTCATGCGATCTCCAGACTGCGTGGTTCGATCTCGAGCCTCACGATGCCGCGGATGAGTTCCAAGGCCTTGCGCATCAGCGGACTCAAGGGTCGTTTGGCCGCGGTTGCGATCGACAGCGAGATCGTGAGCGCCGGGTTGCCGATTGGTTTGATCAGCACCTCGCGTGCCCATTGGGTGGCGTTCACCGCGTTGCGCGGCAGCACGCCGAAGCCATGCCCTTGGCGCACCAGATCGATCACGGCGGGGATGCATTCGATCTCGTGTGCCACGCTGACCTTCAGGTCGACCGTGGCGAGGGCATTTTCGACCGCCATGCGCATGGCATGCGGCCGGCTGGGAATGATGAGCGGCAGCTTCGACAATTCTGCGAGGCTCACCGGCTTCGCCACGTCCTTCGCTCCGGGCTTCTGAGACCGCGGCGCGATCAGAAACAGCTGGTCATCGAGCAGCGGTTGCAGATCGACGTGGGCGGAGGCGGCGGCGTTATAGACCAGCGCGCAATCGACGCGGCCGATGGTCAACCACTCCAGAATGTAGGCGGACAACCCCTCGACGGTTGCCAGCTGTGCGTTGGGCAGCGCGGTGGCAAACGCCTTGACCAACGGCACCGTGACGCTGTTGCCCAAACTCGGCGGCAAGCCGAGCGTGAGATGACCGGAGTCGCCGTTGCGCTGATCCTCCAATTCCTGTCGTGCGCGGCCGATCTGCGTCAGGATTCCGCGGGTATGTTCCAGCAGCCGCTGCCCGGCGTGGGTAAGCACCACGCCCCGGCCGTTGCGCTCGAACAAACTTTGGCCCAGTTCGACCTCGAGCTGACGGATCTGGCGGCTCAAGGCGGGTTGGACCACCGAGAGGAAGGCGGCGGCGCGCGTGAAGCTGCCGAGTTCCGCCACGTGCCGGAAGTATTCGAGCTGCTTTATGTCCACGGCGGAGGGCACCGTGAGCTATGCAAATCAGTCATATCAGGTATGTAACTCATTCCTTGATAGTATACGTGATAATTATCAAGGAGGTGTCATGATAGGACAGTCCGGCATTGCGGTCAGAAATGTGCTTCGCGCGGACTCCGCCAGCGTGGCGGAGCTCGCCAAGTTCGGGGTTGCCACCATTCACGAGGCCATGGGCCGGACGGGATTGCTGGCGCCGTACATGCGGCCCATCTATCCGCGCGCGAAAGCGTGCGGTACCGCGGTCACCATCTTCGCGCATCCCGGCGACAACTGGATGCTGCACGTCGCTGCCGAGATGCTGAAGCCGGGCGACATTGCCGTGCTCGGCACCTCATCCGAGAACGCCGACGGCATGTTCGGCGACCTGCTTGCCACCTCGTTCCGCGCCCGCGGCGCAGTGGGGCTGGTCATCGATGCGGCCTGCCGGGACACGGCGGAATTGACGGAGATGGGTTTCCCGGTGTGGTCCAGGGCGATCAATGGCAAGGGCACGGTCAAGGCCACGGTGGGTTCGGTGAACACGCCCATCATCTGCGCCGGCGCCTTGATCCATCCGGGTGACGTGGTGGTCGCCGACGACGACGGCGTGGTGGTGGTGCCCAAGGCGCGCGCGGCGGAGGTCGCCGCCGCGGCCGCGCGGCGCGAGGCCAAGGAGGCGGACGTGCGCAAGCGTCTGGCGGCCGGCGAGCTCGGCCTCGACGTCTATGGCATGCGCGACACCCTGGCGAAAGCCGGATTGCGCTATGTGGCGGACGAGGCGGCGCTCGCCGAGGAGCGCCGATGAAGAATCCACTCAAGAGCTGTCTGCCGCCGGACCCGGATCCCGTCAAACCCGCGCTCGTGCTGCCGGACGGCGCCTGTGACGCGCACTGTCACGTGTTCGGTCCGGCGTACAAATTTCCGTATGCGGCCGACCGCAGCTACACGCCGCCGGACGCGCCGGTGCAGGCGTTGCGCCGGCTGCACGCCCACTTGGGGATCTCGCGCGCGGTGATCGTTCATGCGAGCTGCCACGGGACGGAAATGGACGTGACGCTCGATGCCATTGCGTCGAGCAACGGCACGTACCGTGGCGTAGCCTGCGTCGAGGACTCGGTGACGGACGACGAACTCGAGCGTCTGCACGCGGGCGGAATTCGCGGCATCCGCTTCAACTTCGTCAAACACTTGGGCGGGGTTCCGGATCTCGACGTGTTCCGGCGGCTGGTTGCGCGTATCAAGCCCTTGGGCTGGCATGTCGTGCTGCACCTCGATGCCGAGGACATCCTCACGCAGCATGACTTGATCGGCGGCATCGATGTGCCGTTCATCATCGACCACATGGGGCGCGTCAAGGCGGCGGACGGCCTGGAACAGAAGCCGTTTCAATCGCTGCTCGACCTGTATCGTCACAATCCGCTGGCCTGGATCAAGGTGTGCGGCGCGGAGCGCGTCTCGGTGGGCAGGCGGCCATTCCGCGACGCGGTGCCCTTCGCCCAGGCGCTCATTGCCGTCGATGCATCGCGCATTCTGTGGGGCACCGACTGGCCCCATCCGAACATCAGCAAGGACATGCCGAACGATGGTGAGCTCGTCGACCTGTTCGCGGAAATCTGTCCCGATGCGACGCTGCGCTCGCGCATCCTCGTCGACAATCCCACCCGGATGTACTGGAGTGACAAATGATCATCGACTGCCATGGTCACTACACCACCGCGCCTGCCGCGCTGCAGAGCTTTCGTGACGCACAGATCGCCGGATTGAAGGACGGTATCGATCTGCCGTCAGATGCGCAGGGCACGATCAGCGACGATCAGATCCGCGACAGTCTGGAGAACGCGCAGCTCAAGCTGCAGCGTGCCCGCGGCACGGACCTGACGATCTTTTCGCCGCGCGCATCCGCGATGGCCCACCACGTTGGTAATGAGACCACCAGCCGGCGCTGGACCGAAGCGTGCAACGATCTCATCCACCGCGTCTGCACGCTGTATCCCGATAATTTCGTCGGCGTGTGCCAGCTGCCGCAGTCACCCGGTGTGCTGCCCGTGAATAGCGCCGCCGAACTCGAGCGCTGTGTGAAAGAACTCGGCTTCATCGGCTGCAACTTGAATCCCGACCCCTCGGGCGGCCATTGGACCGCGCCGCCGCTCACGGATCGGTATTGGTATCCGTTCTACGAAAAAATGGTGGAACTCGACGTGCCAGCCATGGTGCACGTGAGTTCCTCGTGCAACCCGAACTTCCATGCCACGGGCGCGCACTACATCAACGCGGACACCACCGCATTCATGCAGTTCCTGACCAGCGATCTGTTCGCCGACTTTCCGACGCTGCGCTTCATCATTCCGCATGGCGGCGGCGCGGTGCCGTACCACTGGGGCCGCTATCGCGGCCTCGCACAGGACATGAAGCGACCGCCGCTCACCGAATATCTGCTCAACAACGTGTTCTTCGACACCTGTGTGTACCACCTGCCGGGGATCGAACTGCTGCTCAAGGTGATCCCCGCCGATAACATTTTATTTGGTTCAGAGATGGTGGGCGCGGTGCGCGGCATCGATCCTGAGACCGGCCAATATTTCGACGATACCAAGCGCTATCTCGATGCGCTGCCGTTGAGCGACGGCGACCGTTTCAAGATCTTCGAAGGCAATGCGCGGCGCGTATTTCCGCGGCTGGCCTCGAAGAGCGCTTGAGGGCGCCGGCCGCAGCAATAAGATTATGGTGAATACCTGATCCACCTGGCAAACGCGAGAGGGCAGTGCCTTCTCGTCGGTTGTCATTCTTAGCTTGCGCAATCGCACTTGATTGTGGTCAAGTCGTGCATGGTAAACGACTCGTCGTTGACGAGCGTCACAATTCAAATGATTGCGGGGAAAAAAATGAAGGGAAGAGGGATGTCAAAGAAAATGATGGGCAGGCACCTGTTCGTTGCAGTGAGCGTCGGCTTTCTCTCAATCGCAGCGCATGCGCAAGCCGCCTCGAAACCGGTTGCGGCGGATCTCGGTCCAGCCGACAGTTCGACGCGAGTGAGCCTCACGGTGGCGTTGGCGTTGCGCAATACCGATCAAGCCCTCTCGTTGATGCAATCGATCTACAGGCCCGGGAGCCCGCAATTTCGTGAGTTCCTCACGCCGTCTCAGTTCTATCAGCAATTCGGGCCCACCGCGAAGACCATCGCCAGCGTCACCAAGCACTTCCAGGCGGCGGGCTTCGAGGTGGCGCAATCCACCGGCTCGCACCTCACCATCACCGGCAGCGCCGCTGCGGTCGAGGCCGAATTTGGCATCGAGTTGCACACGTTCCAAGCCCCGGCGACCGCGGCGACCGAGGCGGTCGCATTTCGCGCGCCGGTCGGGACGCCGAACATAGCTGCGTCGATTGCCGCCTCGGTGTCGGCCGTGGTCGGGTTCGATACGATGCCGCGATACCGGCCTAAGCTGCGGCATGCCGTGAAGCAGGCGGCGACCATACCGCTCGCGGTCACGCCCGATAGCTCCGGCACTACCAACCCACCGGGAGAGCTGTTGGTTACGGACTTCGCCCGATACTACGACGTCGAACCGCTCTACAACATCGGCCTGAACGGACGGGGGCAGACCATCGGCATCGTGACGTTCGCGTCGTTTACCCCGAGCGACGCGTTTGCCTATTGGAAGGCAGCGGGACTCACCGTTGCCTCCAACCGGATCAAGCAGGTCTTGGTGGACGGTGGTTCCGGTCCTCCCAGCGACACTTCCGGCTCGGACGAAACCACGCTCGACGTGGAACAGTCGGGCGGTATTTCGACCGGAGCGAAAATCGATGTCTACGAAGCGCCCAATACGTCCCAAGGCTTCGTCGACGACTTCGCAAGAGCCGTCGATGCGAACGTGGCCGACACGATCTCCTGCAGCTGGGGCAGTTGGGAGTTTTTCGACACCTTGACGACCAACCCAGAGTACGGATCCGGTCCGGTAACCGATCCGACCACCGGTCGCACGGAGAGCGTCTTGAAGGCGGTCAACGATGTCCTGCTGCAGGGCGCACTACAGGGGCAGAGCGTGTACATCGCCTCCGGCGATGCCGGGGCGTATGACATGACCGATTACTACACGCCGCCGTCTTACCCGCCGCCCAAGGACTCGGTGGTGCTGTCGGTGGATGATCCGGGCGTGCAGACATGGGCTACGGATGTCGGCGGCACGACGTTGCCGGGCAAGCAGATCTACGGGATCACGAAAACGCAGAACTTGACCATCAACATCCCCACGGAACAGTCGTGGGGATGGGACTATTTGCTGCCGTTGTGCAAGGCGCTCGAGTTGGATCCCATCAGCTGCGGCATTTACTCCGGCGGCAGCGGTGGCGGCGTGAGTTCCTTCGTGCCGAAACCGTTCTATCAAGAGGGCGTCCAAGGCATCGCGGCGACCGAGCCCCATCAAACACTGTACGATTTCTCAAAAACGCCGCCGGCATTCGTCGCCACGTTGCCCGGCGGATACGAGGGCCGGAACGTGCCAGATATCGCTCTGAACGCGGATCCGGAGACCGGCTATGTTCTGTATTACACCTCGAGCGCCAATGGCTTCAGCATTGAAAGCTACTACGGCGGGACGAGCTTTGCCGCGCCCCAAATGAACGGGGCAACCGCGCTGTTCGATGAAGCGGTGGGCCAGCGCGTCGGCTTGCTGAATTCGATTCTGTATGACCTGGTGCGCGAAGGCGGTGCGTACGGCGGCTCTCGCGCGCCGCTTCGCGATATCAAGAATGGTGACAACTGGTACTACAAGAGTGTCGCGGGGTACGATCAGACCACCGGCGTGGGCGTTCCGGATTTCACCAAGCTGTTGGAAGCGTTGGTGGATCAAACGAGGTTTTAACCAACCGTTACGGAGCACCGTATACGATCTTGCCGCCGACCATGGTGAGCGTTACCCCGGTCTTGCTGATGTCACCCGGGGCGACACTGAAGACATCCTGGGATAAGACGGCGAGATCGGCTAATTTCCCGACTTCGAGGGATCCCACCCGATCGTCCGCAAACGCTGCATAGGCGGATCCCCGGGTGTAGGCGCGTAGCGCCTGTTCCACCGTTATGCGTTCCTTGGGGATGTACACGTCGCCGGTCGCCAATGCGCCGCCCTGTGCGGCGCCGTCCAGCGCCTGGCCCGCAACGTTTGCCGTATCGGCCGACCGCCAGGCCTGCCGGGTCACGGTTTGTTGGATGGCGACGAAGGGGTTAGGGGGCCAGGTGCACGGCCAGTCGCTGCTGAAGGCGAGGGTGGTGCCGTCATCGAGCAGCGAGTGCCAGCGATCGGTCGGCGTGTCGGCCGCCGGGTCGCCGGCCGCCGGATTCTCCCCGCAGCAAAACGTGGGTTGCATGTCGGCAATCACGCCGAGCTTGGCGAAGCGCGGTATATCCACCGCATCCACCAGGTCGGCATGTTCGATGCGCAGTCGCCGGTCGCGGTTGCCGTGCGCTCGCTCCAGCCGTTCGTAGGTATCGAGGATCATATGCACCGAGTCGGCACGCAGTGCGTGCGTCATGATCTGAAACCCTCGTTCGTCCAACGCCGTCACCAGGCCTTCGTAATCGTGCGCGTCGTAGACCAATGGCGGCACGAGGCCCGTGCTGCCATCGGCGAAGAACTTCACCAGGTTGGCCGATACCCAGTCATCGTGGTAGAGGCTCCGCGCCTGTTCGAGGTCAGCCAGGAATTGCGGCGTGAGACGGTGCGGAACCGCGACCGCGCCGAAGGCCGTGCGCGTTCGCACCGTGAGTTGGCCGCGATCGCGCAATGCTGCATACAGCTTGATCTCGGCGAGATCGCCGGTGGCATTGACGACGCTGGTGATGCCGAAGCCGTTCAGGTAGTGGGTGGCCGTTTCGAGCATGGCGAGTTGCTCGTCGATGGATATGCGGCTGGCGATGGCGCGCACCGCCAGCTGCATCGCGGCCTCGAGCAGCACCCCGGTCGGATGGCCGCTTGCATCGCGGATCACGCCGCGTTCCTCGTCCGGATCAGCGGTAGGCCGATCGCTGATCCCGGTGAGTCGCATCGCCGCGGAGTTGAGCCACAGCGCATGTTCGGAGGTGTTGTGAATCACCACCGGCCGGTCCGGCACCGCGCGATCGAGCAGCGAGGAGAGGGGCGTGGTCGGCGGTACCGTGCTGAAGTCGGCACGGCCGACGAGGACCGCGTCGTGCGGGTTGGCCGCTGCGTAAGACTTGAGCCGTTCGATCAACACGGCGGGCTGGTCCGGCGTGATGCTCGACTCCGGCGTCGAGAGATTGAGGCCGTGCAGCGCGTAGGCGCCGTACAGCAGGTGCATGTGCGAATCGACGATGCCCGGTATGACGGTGCGGCCGCGCAAGTCGATGATCTGCACAGCGCCGCGCCGGTATTTGGCGAGTTGCGCATCGCTGCCGA
>Ga0116230_10002741_pt1 | contig 16997 bp, 11 predicted proteins | sample S1TSphfallax_3_FD_88678 | JGI IMG/M metagenome (GOLD analysis project Ga0116230, IMG submission 88678) | Host-associated microbial communities from peat moss isolated from Minnesota, USA - S1T2_Fd - Sphagnum fallax MG | ecosystem: Host-associated > Plants > Peat moss > Unclassified | place...
CCTCTGTTCCGCGCAAAGGCAATCGTTTCGCTTCCTCTTTGGGATGAAGAGTGGGTTGAGCGTGAATCCCTATCTCATGATGCAAGTCAAGCAGTGTTTTAATCTCGTAACTCAAGTCGTGAACCTTGCTATCAAGGTGATGAATTTGTTCTTGTCGTTTCTCCATTTCAGCTCTTTGGTCTTCAATCGTCTGTTGCAATGCCACGAGTTGTAGCTGCCTCTGTTTCAGCTGCTCTTCAGAAAAGAGTTTGTAATCAGCAAAATCCTGAGTCATCTGCTGAACCTGTAGGTGCAATCGTTGATTTTCTTCCCCTAGTTTGATCCCCTCTTTCTCTTTGACTTCAAGGGCTCGGACGAGCTGCTCCTGTTGTTCCTGGTTAGCTTTTAATGCCGCCTGAAGCAAATTAAATTCTTTTCCATTTTCCTTAAGAGTGGCATCAATATCCTCTAAAGAATGATGACTGAACATCAAGGAAGGATCAATCGAGGTGACTTTGGTCTCTTTTTCCCCTGCAAGAAGCGCTAGAGAAGGTTGAGAGACCAGCAAAGAGGGGATTGACTTTTTCTCCCGCATCGATTCTTCCCAACACGAGAGAAGAAAAATGAGGGTCAAGGTTCCAAAGACGGCCAATAGAAGGCCTAGAGAGAGGAGGCTCCAGCTTTTGTTTAGCGAGAGGAGCTTGGCGCTATAGGCAGAGAAAAAGAGAAGAGGAACGAGATAAAAGAGGATAATAGCGGCAGAGAGGAATTGTCGATTTGAGATTTTAAACTTCATGGACGACCAACAATTTATACCCATTCCAGTTCAAATCCAGTTCAAAAATTGAATTTGGGCTTAGCCAAAGCCCTACGCGAATTGTAGGAGCTTTCGCTTTGTCCAAGCCCAATTCTTGAACTGGAATGGGTATACTCTAACTTAACCAATACCCAATCCGCTTCTTTGAAGGGGATTGGGGATCGAGAATGCAAGTGAGAACCTACTCAGGCAAGAAAGGATGGCATGGTCCAAACGTGGGCAACTGTTAGGTGACAGACAAGAGGGTTGAAATCGCTTGATTCACAACGATCCCATAGGATCAATCTATGGGTGAGGAGCAAATCAATTGAGATGAGTCCTTGCAGCCATGACATGACTGTTACCCAAGTTTGAACCATGTCGAAAGTACACACTTCGACCCTGCGCCTGCTGGGGGGGGGTTAAGGAAAATAATGGTGGTGGTTCATTTGCTTAATGGTGACAAAGGCAGAGACACTGTTAGTGCCACTATCATCAGGTAACGTCAAATTATTAATTCCCAAGTTAACCAAGCTTAAGGTGGCAGGGATTAGTGCTGGAGGGATCGAAAGCGTGGTAGAAAGTGTCGTCAACTGCGAATCAACAAAGCTGCCTCCTTTCGAACCGTTAACCAAGTTTCCATTAAGGGTTAATCCATAAGTAAAGGAACCAGAGTTACTCGTTTGGACTCCGGAAACTCCAAATATCACTTGATAATCGCCTGGATGTTCGATAATAATCTTTCCTAATGTTGTAAGAGTCATCCCTCTTAGTGCCACAGAGCTTCCCGTCAGTGAAATAGCATCTCCTGGTTTTATTGTTGTTGGGCCATTGCTAATGGTATAAAAGCCTCCATAGTTTCTGCAACCGTAAATCACCTCACGTCCTACCGGTCCGGTTAGACCCGGCTCTCCTGGGATTCCTGGTGCTCCTGGGGGCCCTGGAAGGCGGCAATAATCGCAATTTTTTTTGTGCAAACCCCCTTTTGTCGATGTCGTATCCAATACTCCAAGAGCATTCTGAGCGCTATTATACGGGGTTACAGCTACTTTTCGGTGACTTGCCTGCTTAAATGGCATCTCAATCTGCCATAGGCCTGCCTCATTTGGCGCAGCCATTAAGGCCATTGATACCGCCATCATGAGACTAAAAAATATTTTTTTCATCAAATTGACAGCGCGGAAACCTCCGACTTCAGTCAGAGGAGGAAGCGCCGCTCCTATTTTAGAGGTTGTTTGTTTTTATCTTTGTTTGGCCAAAGAACCGCTGAATCTTTAGTTCAGCGGATGAATGGCAAGTTGAACATATGCACTAGAATAAGGTGCATTTCTGGTCATGCTCCGGTGAACGATCTCCTAATTGCATAGGAAGCGGTGAAGTCCTTAGCTTTGCGAAGGGTTCACGGAATGAAAGAATCATGCAATCTTTCAGCGGTAATGAAGGCAACGACCTGTCCAGGAGAATTAGCTTCTGATTGTTCCTGGAAAGAACTCGCATTAATCAACCTAAGCACTGAATGCGGAGTCTCCACACGCACAATGGTCGAAGCTGTCACCATTTGGGGCGTACTGTTGAAAGGAACATTGATATTTGAACCTTGAACAAGCATGCCATTTAATGTTAAATCCACTCTGTTTAACGGATTGTTTGAAATATCCCCTGGTGGTGCATTAAGGCTGATGCCAAAAACGATATGATAATCACCTGGCTCACATAAAACAAGGTCTCCTCCATTACCAGACTTGAAGCATCCTTCACAACCTGAATCATTAATAAGTAAAACATCCTTGTATGCAGGCGTTATACTAGTGAAAGGGTAGTTGTCTCCGTATAACACAGTATTTGATTCTTCCGTATAGACCGAACCATAAGCAACATATAACGGCCCAGAAGGCCCTTGAGGACCAGTTGGGCCAACTGGCCCTTGAATTCCCTGAGGTCCAGCAGGTCCAGGGAGGCATCTTCTTTCTTTAGAGCCGCAGGAACCCTTTCGTTGAAAAGGCGTTAATTTTCCCTGTTCTTGGGAGAAGATGTTTTCTGCAATTATCTTCTCCAAAGAGGACGATTCGCTTGATAAAGCATAAAGAGAGGCATATGATGCCATGATAAGAGTAAAAAATAATTTTTTCATCAAATTGACAGCGCAGAAACCCCCGAATTGAGCTGGGGGAGGAAGCGCCGCTCCTGTTTTAGAGGTTGTTTGTTTCTGTCTAATACAAAAATTTGCATCTCAATTTCCTGTCCAGTTACCGGTACTCAGCTTTGCCTTGTGATGACTTATTGACTAGGTACGTCATTCAATTTATGAACTGTTAGAAAAGCAGTGACGTCCAAATCTGTATTGTTGCCCAAGATAAAATCGCTGGAACTGGGATTTAACAAGATTGCAAGAGTTGTCTGAGGATCTGAAATGCGCACGATTGTAGAAATTGTTGTGAGGGAGTAAGAAGAAGTAGTAGTATTTCCAGGGAGAGTGATTGTTGTTCCAGGAATTACAGGAGTGATGGCGCTTGGATTCAAAATTAGCACCACTTGTTGGTTAACCGCAGAATTGGACGGTCCCTGTGCTGCTCCAAACTCTACAAAATAATCTCCTGGTTGATCTAGCTGAACCGTGCCATCTGATGACAGCGAGGTGTGTCTACTAACAAAATTTGGGCTAATCTGTAAAGGAATAACAACGGCCGTACTAGAACTAACAAGAGAAACTACTTGTTGCGTAAAAAAAGACCCATAGGCGGCCGAGACTCCGGAACAACCTGGAGGCCCTGGGGGTCCTAGTGGCCCTACCGGGCCCTGTGGGCCTGCAGGCCCTTGAGGTCCTATACAAGGATTCCCATCGCCGGAGCCCCGTTTTTTCATTTGAAGCTCTTCAAAGTTTCCTAAGGGATCCGTATTTTGACTAGAGGAGGAGTGTTTTAAGGCATTCTCTTCCCAGGTAAGGGCACGAGCACCCTCCTGAGCGGACAAGCCATGTTCAAGCGGCAGACTAATGAATGCCATTGAACATGCCGAGATGAGTATAAAAAATCGTCTTTTCATCGATTAAACAGCGCGACTCCCTTCGACCTTCGTTTGCGGAGAGAACGCTGCTCCTTATATTGGTTGAGTGGATAAATAATCCGTTTTTCAGCTTTTCAGCAATCGCCAGCGAACGGATTCACGACGTGATTGTGCACAATCGCTATTTTTCTTCTACGAAAAAATGAAGTTGAAAAAAAATATCGCGCCATTTTGCCTCTTGATGACTTATCGATTAGGTATGTCATTCAATTTATGAACTGTGAGAAAAGCAGAGATGTCCAATCTTCCTGTGTTGTTGCCCAAGGGAAAATAAGGTAAGAGAGAAGCGATAGAGCAGATTTGGAGAGTTCCCGAAGGAGCTGGAATGCGCACGATTGTAGACATTTTTGTGAGGGAACTGGGTGATTGGATCAATGATCCGTTTTCAAGCAATCGCCAACAAACCGATTCACGACGTGATTGTGCATAATCGCTATTTTTCTTCTAAGAAAAAATGGAGTTGAAAAAAAATATCGCGCCATTTTGCCTTGTGATGACTTATCGAGTAGGTATGTCATTCAATTTATGAACTGTGAGAAAAGCAGTGACGTCCAATCCATCTGTATTGTTGCCCAAGATAAAACTGCTGTTGGGATTGTTAATTAAGATGATTGCAAGAGTTGCCTGAGAATCTAAAATGCGCACGATTGTAGAAATTGTTGTGAGTGAGTAAGAAGTAGAACTCTTATTTCCAAGGAGAGTGATTGTTGTTCCAGGAACGGGAATTGCGCTTTGATTCAAACTTAGCGCCACTTGTTGGTTACTCCCCGGGTTGGACTGTCCTGCTCCAAACTCCACAAAATAATCTCCTGGTTGATCTAGCTTAACCATGCCTTTTGACAACCAGGCGTGTCTACTAACAAAATTTGGGCTAGTCTGTAAAGGAAGAACAGTAGTTTGGCTAGGTAAAATCAGATCCTGAGAAGGAGATGTATATCCAAAAACTTCATAAACTGTTTGTTGCGTAAAAAAAGACCCATAGGCAGCCGAGACTCCCGAAGAACCTGTAGCTCCTGGGGGTCCTAGTGGTCCTGCCGGTCCCTGTGGGCCTGCAGGCCCTTCAGGTCCTGTGCAAAAATCTTCATCGCTCGAGCGCCGTTTTTTCGTTTGAAGCTCTTCAAAGTTCCCTAAGGGAGCCCTATTTTGACTACACGAGGAGGATTTTGAGGATTTTAAGGCATTCTCTTCCCAGGCAAGGACACGATTTGCACTCTCCTGAGCGGACAAGCTCTGCTCAAGCAGCAGACTCACAAATGCCATTGAACATGCCGAGATGAGTACAAAAAATCGTCTTTTCACGGATTAAACAGCGCGACTCCCTTCGACCTTTGTTTAGGGAGAGAACGGTGCTCCTTTATGGGTTGAGTGGATAAATTAACGGATTCACGACGTGATTGTGCACAATCGCTATTTTTCTTCTACGAAAAAATGAAGTTGCTAAAAAAATATTGCGCCATTACAATGAAGAGGATCAAGCCATATTCCCCTTATGACTCAAGAGACGCTTCTCTCATCAGATCTCCTCCCTCTTTCCTCTTTTGACTTAGACGAAGCGATCAAACTTCAAGGCGAACAATTTCAAGAATGCTATCTTTGGCTTGAACGGGCGATGCCTCCTCTTTTTTTTCAGGAGGTGAGCAAGGAAAATCTCATCCTCGTGACCCATCGGTTGATGGACTTCCCTCTCCAAGAGGCGTTTTGCACGATTCATCGAAAAAGCAAAGCCATCGTTCTGTCCCTTGAGACTCGCGATGCCGACGTGCGGATCTTACGCCTTTTCCCTTTTTACGGAGTTGAATACTATCAAACATATGTTTCAAAGGAGGCGCTCCCCTTTCCTGGAATGGCCTCTTTCCTCCGGATTGCGGTGATTGATTTTACGGAAGCTAGTGAAGAAAATCATCGGAATGAGCACAATAAGAGGTTGCTCGCTTTACTTAAACTCAAGAATTTTCCCTTAACACAGGGACAACTTGAATGCTGCCTCGCTGAAATGAGCCGTCGCTTTCTTTTTGCCGTTCCCTCCAACATTGTCCCCTTGGCCATCGATCTTTTCTTTCGGGCCAAAGCCTTCGGTCATTGTCAATGTGAGGGGCTTCATGAAGAGGATTGGGAACAGAAGGAATCTCCTTCGACATGGGTCGTGTTGGCATGCCGCAACGCTCCCAAGCACAATTTTCTCTACTGTTTAGCCCGCATCGTCGATCGCCATGGTTTGCGTATCAGACGGGTGAATGCCACTTATTCCAGCAATGGGGAAAGGATTCTAGTCATGGCTCTCCATCTCCATGGCAGCCATGGGCAGGCGGTGTCGGATGTCGCCGACCTTTTGCGCGAGATTTCCTCTGTCAAGTTGTTTGAGACCTTTGACAAGATTGATGAATCTCTGGTGACACCGGGAATCATTTCTGGCAACATGGGTAACCTTTTGCGGGCAATGAGCACTTTTATTCACCAAGCGCTTGTCAATCTCGACCCCAATCTTTACACCATCGAGAATGTTGAAGAGGCGCTTTGCCGCCATCCAAAACTCACCATGCAGCTTTGTCAAGCATTTCAGCTTCGCTTTGATTCCACCCACTGCCATGTGGATCAATTCGCGGAAGCTCGGCAAACATTTCTTTCCGATGTTGCTCAATTGGATACAGGGCTAGAAGCGAATGACACCCGTCGCAAAACAATCCTGCGCCAGGGAATGAACTTTATTACTTACACACTGAAGACCAATGTCTATTCCTTGAATAGCACAGCTTTCAGTTTCCGCCTCGACCCTCATTACTTGAATGAGATCCCCTTTGATCGCGTTAAAACATTTCCCGCTCTTCCTTATGCGATTTTTTTTATTCAAGGCATGTCTTTTTTTGCCTTTCACATTCGCTTTAAAGAGTTATCCAGAGGAGGGGTGCGGACGATTTATCCTGAGGATGTTGAGCATAGTGTCGCTGAACGGAATCACGTCTTTAGAGAATGCTATCACCTTGCTCTAACTCAACACAGGAAGAATAAAGACATTCCTGAAGGGGGAGCAAAAGGGGTCATCTTTTTGCAGCCATTTTCTCAAATCGACATTGAATTGCCCATTTTAAAACGAGAGCTGGAAAGGTTAAACCTGGATGCGCATGAGATTGAACGCCGGGTGAATGCGTTTCGACAGGAACAAAAGTTAGAGTCTCTTCACCAATCCCAACGTGCCTTTGTCGATAGTTTGGTCACAATCGTCAATGATGATGGAGAGGGGAACCTGCGGGCTCCAGGGATCATCGATTACTGGAAGCGGCCTGAGTACATCTACTTGGGGCCCGATGAAAATATGCACGATGCGATCATCGAATGGATCGCTGATTTCAGTCAGAAGCAGCGCTACAAACCGGCTAGAGCCTTGATCTCAAGCAAACGATTGACAGGAATTAATCACAAAGAATATGGCGTTACTTCTTTGGGGATCAATGTCTACATGCATAAGGTCCTCGAATACATGGGGATTCATCCTGAAACGGATCCCTTTACGATCAAAATGACCGGAGGACCCGATGGAGATGTCGCAGGAAATCAGCTTCTTCATCTCTATCATTTTTATCCTCGCACAGCAAAGGTGGTGGCGCTCACCGATGGAACCGGAACAATTCGCGATGCACAAGGATTGGATCTCGCCATTCTCAAGGAGCTATTTTCTGAAAGGAAAGGCATTTGTTTTTATCCTCCTCACACCCTTTCTCCTGGGAGCTTTCTTGTCAATAAAAGCGTTCACCGTCATTCTTCGAACTATGTTCAGGAAACGTTATGTTCGCATAAGAAGGGAGATCAAGTCCTAGAGAAATGGCTTTCTGGAGACGAGGCTCATCATCTTTTGCGCTTAAATGTCCACCAAATGCAAGCAGATATTTTTATTCCTGCAGGGGGACGGCCCTGCACACTACGTGAAACCAATGTTCAAGAATTTCTGGATTCAACCGGACAACCCACATCGCGCGCGATTATTGAAGGGGCAAACCTCTATCTCAATGATCCAGCTCGCTCCTTCTTGGAAGAGAGGGGAGTTCTCATCGTCAAAGATAGCTCAGCAAATAAAGGAGGAGTCATTTGCTCTTCCTTTGAAGTGCTTTGTGGTTTAGTTCTCGATGATGAAACGTTTATTCAACATAAGCCCTCCCTTGTTTCAGAAATTCTCCAGCGGATCAAACAGTGTGCTTCCGATGAGGCAACCCTTCTTCTCCGCACCCATCAATGCACAGGAGAGAGTTTAACGTCTCTGACAGATCGGATTTCTGAACGAATTAACCAATATGCTGATCACTTCTTAAATCACCTTGATTCTGTTCCCCTCTCCACGCATTGTGAAGATCCACTGATCCGTACCTTCTTGAATTATTGCTTGCCTACCTTACGCGATCAATTCGCGCCTGCATTGCTCCAGAGCATTCCAGATCATCACAAAAAAGCCATCATCTCGTGCTCTCTTGCCACTCGCCTAGTCTATACCCATTTCACTTCAAGAATGGGATGTGGAGAAAGCGAAAGCGCCTGCGATTCAATAATGCCCCCATATGACAAATATGAGGGCATTTTTTATCATTGAAGCCTGAGGCTTTGGCAAGATGGCCCCATAATGACAAGGAAAATATCCCCATTCCACTCAAGAATTGGAATGGGGATATAGACCCATTATCCGAGATTTTCATCATAGGGATTTTGGATAAAAGCAGAATACCAACTTCTTAAAGCTTCATCAGAACTGAGTGCCCGCTGAGGAAGATTTCCATTCACACATTTTTTAAAGAAATCGACCGTGAGTAGCTTGAAGATAAGCTGCTTCGATGGGATTCCTTCTCTTTCATCGACAGTAATTGTCATTTGCTTTGTTTCGGGATCGATTTCCACTTTTTTAAATGAGATGCTTTTTGGGTGAAGGTCTGTATCCTGCCAACTCACCAGATGTGATTCACAATTAACGCTCGGATGAATCGCTAAAGAACCTAAGTGACGATGATTGATCGTCTTTTCTTCTATGTAGTAAACATCATAAATTGTTGTTGATTGACTGATTGGATCCATATATACTCCCTGTTTTACTAAAATAATTCTTTTGTTAATTGATTTGTTTCTATAAGAAAATCATTAAATGAAATTCCTCGATCTAAGAAATTTTTGTCTAAGAAATTTCCGTTGCTATCAATCAATTTATTTTTTATAATTTCTTGTTTTAATGCCCAGCGTGGGTTCTGAAATAAGGTATCAAGATTATTTCCAAAGATTTTTTGCGACTCTTTGCTAAAATTTAGCACAAACAATTCTTCCCCCCCCTTATCTTTGGGTTTATGCTCGATGAGTCCTTTTTTCTCCAAAAAATCCTTGATCTCTTTTTGGAGATCTAGAGAAACACTTCCTTCTTCTTGATTGATGTTTGTAGATAAACTTTCGAGAAGAGGTTCGGGAAAATCATTAAATGTTTGAAGATAATTCAACAAGGCTTTTCTTGGGTCTTGATAAGTGATTTTCGTGATATAACTCGCATCTAATGCTTTGGTTCGTATGGGGACTTCATTATCAACAGTAGGGGATTGATTTTGATCTTTAGTGAATTGAATGGGATTTGAAGAACTTAAAAGAGTCGTTCCGGAGATGGCTTCTTGGTCATTTCGCGCGGTTAATTCTGTCATGGGATTTTGCAATCCGTAAGAATTATGGCGCATTTGACTATGAGGTAAGTTAGCTGCATCAAGAGAAACAATGGCTTGAAACATGTTAATGTAAGGACAATCTGCCAATTTAAATTCCTCGCTTTCTAGGGTTCCTTGAGTCGCAAGACGAAGAAAAACACATCCGTTACCGCCTGTCACAGCATCTTGTAGGCAGGTTGGTGGAAATGCAAAGCCTGCAAGACCCTTATCTCCACTGGTAAGGAATCCACTTTTTAGAACACTTGCGACAACGCCTGCTCCCCCTGATATTCCGGCAAAAAATCCATAGGCGCCCACTTTTCGCATCTCTTCACTAACTGTAGAAAGTTTAGAAACTCCTGATCCCAAGACGCAACGTTCTCGCTTGATGCCTCCACCGGATAATTCTTTCTGAAAAATGTCTTTCATCTGAAGGGCTGTGATTCCTGTGGCTGTGTCAACTGACGTTTGCAGTAGCTCTATGACCTCCGTTTTTAATTGCTCAGGAGAGCAGGTTTGAAACTGTTTGCTCATTTGGATGGGGACAATGAGGTCAGGAACGTACATCCGTACGATATCCATGATTTTGGATTTTTGTGCAACGTGATCCGGCGTGGGAATCAGCGTTCCTGATAATCCTACAAGAGACAAGAGTTTATGCATACTTTTTAATTGTGCATCATCTATCTCTAAGCGATCATTGTAAAGTCTGACGACGACTGTATGATGGGGAATAAAGCGTCCTAAAACTTCTTTGTCAGGTGTTTCAGACATCTCTTCATTTCCAATTAAAATCTCTCCCACTGAATCTAGCTCAATGCGAAGCATCTTGCCGAAAACAGTTTCTGATTCTTTGAATTCTGGGAAACCTTCGCTTTCTGGCTTCGCTTCTGAGATTTCAAAGTGCGTGAGATGTTCAGGGGTGACCGTTAGATGTCCAAATCTTTGTTCAATATTCGTTATTAATGGAGAATTTTCTTTAGGATGTGTCAGAGTTTTTATAAAGACTTCCATCTCTTTCCTTGCCAAAGGAGTTAATGTAAAACGAAGCTCTGTTGTTGGGGTATATTCACTTTTCTCAAGACCCTTAACCGCACGTTTGGTGATTTGTATCTGATGATCGGCAACATGTGAATTCCCTATGTTTTGATAGTGAATGCCGGGATCAATTTTTTTCCCAATTAAAACCAGATTTGGAATCTTCTCTTGAGAAAATTGTATCCCCAGAGACTCTTGTCCAATAAAAATGTTCGAAGCGGCGGCTCTTAATGAAACAGCCTGTTCTACTAGTGTTTGACGATCGATGACCAGAGGAGAGGGAAGTTTTTGAGAAAGCAGGATTTTAGACACTTCATCACAAACTTCTGCATAATGGCTAAAAAAATGGGGCAAATTCCCCATGACCGGACTTTCACTTAGATCAATAAGGACGCCAATCTTTTCTAAAAGTTCTTGTTCCGATTTCACCGAGCTAATAATCTCTGGCCAAGAGGAAAGAAATTCATTGAGCGCTTTTTCTAAAACCGCAGGTTCGGCGATGAAAGATTCCTTAACCTGATTTAAAAAATCTACTTTACTTTCCTCCTCGATGAGGCTCATGAGGGCACTCATTGTTTCGAATTTTTGCCCTTGTTGCAAGATTTTTTCTACCAATGCTTTTGATTCGACGTAAAGGTTATCGCCTTTTTCGCTTTTAATTTTTACATAATGTTCGTGGAGAGATAAAGGAACATCTTCTGTTTTTTCAAATCTTTTTCCCAAACAGATTATTTTTTCATTTGTGCTACTATGAATAGTTACTTTCCCTTCTTCAACACAAGGAGAAAAATTAAACAAGTTTTTTGTGAAAGATATATTGTATTCCATAAATCATCCTTAATATTAATAATATTTACCTTCAAATTAAATTATAACATGAAAATTTTTATAATATAAAGATAATTCAAATTTTACTCATTTAAATAAATTTTTTTTGTATAATTTGGTTGTGTGCTATATCAATAAATTAATTGAGGTTTTTTATGCAACCAATTAATAATAGTTCAGATAGAATAAAGCCAATTGATGATAGGGTTTTAAAAGAAAAAAATAAACACACGAGTATAGATAGTGCTAACCTTAAATATTCAACGAAAAGGCCAGCAGAGCTGAATACGGATCGAGCTGTGAAAAAAATTCGTGAAAGTAAAAAAAAAGTAATAAATTAGATTTTGAAAAATTAACTAATGAGCAAATATTCAGTTATTTGTCAAAAGAAGAAAATAAAAGTATTGTAATTACACAGGACGTTTTAAAAAGACTACTCCCTAAAGAGTTTATTAAGGCATCCACAGGAGATCCTAGTTTCTGGCAAGACTTTGATCAGACACTTTTACCAGCCTTGTTACGGGCATTTAAAGAAGGGAGGGTCGCATCAGTAGAAACATTGGATAGAAAGGTTATTAATAAGCTATCTTATATGAATCAATTTGAAGAAAAACTTCACGAAAAAAACAAAGATTATGATAAATCGAATATAATTTCAAAAGCTTTTGATAATAGTTTCAGCAGTTTAAGTGAAGAATATCAGGAAAGGATAAGAAATGTTGTTTTAAAATACAATGATTACATTGGTATGAGCAAGAGTAATGCCAAAAAAATTCTAACAAAACACCCTGAAACGAAGGAAATTTTTGCTCAAACAAAAGCATCTTTAAATCAATTTCTAGATATAATTTCTAAAGAAATGAAACAATTAGTTGATGAAAAAATTCGAGAAGGTGATGAAGCAAGAATCGAACAACGGCAGCCTGAAATTACTGAGGAAACAGTCGTTATCACAACAACTCGTTCTGGAGGAGCTCATCTTTCGATTGCCAATGTCATGAAAGACCATTTGCGTCACCATGAAATTCCTCATACTACCGTTCAAGAGAGCGATTTGGTTGCAATAGATAATTTAAAAACATTTGTTGGGATACATCGAAACGAGGTTTTTAATAAAGTTTCTCAACAAAGCTCACAAAAAATATACGCAAAACAGCTAAAATCGCTCGATGATTGTTTAAATCAGTTCATTTTAGATAAGGAAGCGAATGAATTTAGAAAAGCGATAGGAAAATCTGAATTTATTGTCTCCACTTCTCATCATCCAGAAAATGTTCGAGCAGTTGCTGAAGGGGTGAAACGGGTGTGCTTTCAGGTTTGCGATTTTGGTGAAATTCCCGATAAACTTGAGGAAATCGTCAAAACAGTCACAGAATTTGATCTTAGCAATATCATGTTTTTTGTCCCCTCAGAACGTTCTACTATAAGAATGACAGCAGAAGATAACATTTTGCTGTCACCACGCATGGGAAGAAAGCCCTCTTCCTCATTTCTAAGACAAGAAACTGCCCTAAAAGGAGATCAAGCCAAAAAAGAAGAATATGAGAAGCTTTTGATGAACTACGAGCATTTCGCTCGAGTCCACAGATATCCTGTGCATCAAGCATTTATTTCAAATCCAGAAGTAGAAGCGTTAAATAAAGAAAGCGAAGCAACCAAACAAAAGTTTGGTCTTAGAAATGATGCGAAATTATGGGTGATGACAATGGGCAGCCAAGGAGTGGGGGGAGTGTTGGAAAAATATTTAGATCAGATCATTGATGGCGCAATCGCAGATCTTCGAAAATCTGCAATGGAACAGCCGATTGATGTCGCGATTCTGTGCGGAAGAAATGAGGGGATGAGGGTTGAATTAGAGCGATATATTGAAAAACAAATGAGAGAAAAATGCCCTCAAGATGACGCCCTTTATGATAAACTTCGCGATAATGTACAGGTCAAGCTTATAGGTCTTATCACTCCCGCAGAGGTTGCATCATTGGGCAAAATCAGCGATGCTTTTCTAAGCAAACCGGGTGGTGGAACAGCAGCTGAAGCGTTATTTGGTGGGTTTCCTTTGTTGATTCATAGAGAAAAAGAGCAGCCATGGGAATTCGGGAATATTAGTGAACTCAAAGAAAGGGGAGCAAAAGAGGTCTCGGATGAGGAGAGCTTTTACGATTTGGCAAAGCAGGCGTCCAAAATACAACCTCCCAATTTGAATCATCCCGACGCTTGCGTGGGATATGCAATCGGTGCTCTTTGGAGTATGGAACAGTCCCGTAAAGCATTACAAAAGGCCTTTGAGTGAAGCGATCTCGAAGCGAAATGAGTGTTATCAGCACTCGGTCAATCCGAGTGCTAAATCTATTGACAAAATCGCGATTCTCCTTTACTATGAATGGCAACACAGGGGGAATCAAAGTTGAAAAGGGAAGGACAGGTTCCAGTTAAACAGATCGGGAAGCAAGACCGCAAGCGCCATGTCTTGATGGGTTTAGTGGAGTATTATATTCAAACTGGGAAACCGGTAGGATCGCAGACCTTGAAAGGAAAAGGGTTTGAGGATTTGAGTTCTGCCACGATTCGTAACTATTTTGCGAATTTAGAGGAAGAAGGCTATCTGACCCAATCGCATTCCTCGGGTGGGCGCATTCCCACCCATTTGGCCTATCGCATTTATGCTAAAACCTATCTTGACAATGATGTCAAGCAATTGATAAGCGATCCTTTTCAGTCGTTGCGGCAGTTTGATTCGCGCGAGATTGCTCTATTTTTGCAAAAGGGGGGGGAATCGCTCAGTCAAGTCAGCCAGTGCGCTGTTTTTCTCTCTGCACCGCGCTTTGATCAAGATTTTGTGATAGATGTCAAGCTGGTTCCTCTTGACGCCTTCCGATCGCTCTGCGTGCTAGTCACAGATTTTGGCGTTGTGCAAACGGAGATTTTACATTTGCCTCAAAAGCTCTCCTCTTTTGCCGTTAAGCGGATTGAAAGCTATTTTCAGTGGCGTTTAAAAGGAGTCGGACGGCCTGAAAATTTAGAGCCAGAAGAAGAGGCGATGGGGCAAGCCTTTTATAATGAATTGATGCTCAGATACATTGTCGGTTACTCAACCTTTCTCGATGAAGAGATCTATCGGACAGGATTTTCCTCCCTTTTAGCTTACTCCGATTTTCAAGAAGCCACGTTGTTGACGAGTGGCCTGTCTTTATTTGAGAATATCCATGGCATGCGTCTATTGCTTAAGGAGTGTACGACATTGAATCGCTTAATGTTTTGGATTGGAGCCGATTTGACTCCCCATACAGTGAATTCCAATTGTTCTGTGATTGCCGTTCCCTACTCCATTAATCACAAATCTGTGGGAGCGGTGGGAATATTAGGCCCTGTTCGTTTGCCTTATCGCTTCTTATTTAGGGTGTTGCGCGCTTTTTCAGATTGTGTAAGCGATGTATTAACGCGCAATGTTTACAAATTTAAGATAAGTTTCCGCCAGCCTGAGGCAGGGAAGGTAGACTTGCACAAGGAAGAATGTCCCCTTATTGGACAGTCGCGTCTTATCTTATTGGAAGATAAGCGCGCAGAGAATACGTAAATTGTTAGAAGGAGATAAGAATATGGCTCCCCAAGAAACTAGCCAGGAAGCCAATGAAAATGAGGAGAATCCTCTCCCTGGTGCGCCTAAAAGTGAAGAAGAGTTTGCAAGTGAAGAAGAGTTTGCATTTGATTCTGCGACAAACAAACCCAAACAGGTGTGCGTGACCGATGAAGAACTCAAAGCCCTTCAAAGAGAGCTATCGGAGTATAAAGACAAGTATTTGAGGTTTTTAGCCGAAGGGGAAAATGCACGGAAACGTTTGCAAAAGGAGCGGCAAGAGATCACCCGTCATGCGATGGAAGGGTTGATGATTGACTTTCTCCGCCCTTTAGATAATTTTGAACATGCGCTCCGCTTTGCACAAGACACCTCTGATGAAGTGAAAAATTGGGCCTTTGGCTTTCAAATGATCTTAGTTCAATTTAGAGACGTCCTCACTCAAAACGGGATGACAGCCTTTGAATCGGTGGGGCAACCCTTTAATCCTCATGATCACGAGGCAATAGAGATGGTTGAAACATCGGCGTACCCTCCAGGAACCATCATCGAAGAGAGTGTGAAGGGTTACAAAATAGGAGATCGAACGATTCGGGCCGCACGCGTTAAAGTCGCTAAAATTCATGAAACCATTTAATATTAGGGAGGTTTGACGATGAGTCAACCAAAAGGTCAGAAAAAAGGTCACATTATTGGAATTGACCTAGGCACGACTAATTCCTGCGTTTCCGTGATGGAAGGAGGAACGCCTAAGGTGATTGCCTCTTCAGAAGGGTCGCGCACAACCCCTTCAATTGTTGCCTATAAAGGAAGTGAACGCTTAGTGGGGATTCCGGCTAAACGTCAAGCGGTGACAAACCCAGAAAATACCATTACCTCTTCCAAACGCTTTATTGGGCGTAAATACCAAGAGGTACTCAATGAAATTGCCATGGTTCCTTATAAGGTGACCAAAAACGGCAATGGAGATGCTGTTTTTGAGATCCAGGGCAAGCTTATCACGCCAGAAGAGGTTGGCGCGCAAGTGTTAATCAAGATGAAAGAAACAGCAGAGGCGTATTTGGGAGAAAAGGTGACAGAAGCTGTGATTACAGTGCCTGCTTACTTCAACGATTCTCAGCGGCAGTCCACCAAAGATGCTGGGCGCATTGCTGGGCTGGATGTGAAACGAATCATTCCCGAACCCACAGCTGCTGCCCTTGCTTATGGTCTTGATAAACAACATACTGAGAAGAAAATTGCGGTGTATGATTTGGGGGGAGGAACATTTGATATTTCCATGCTGGAAATCGGCGATGGGGTGTTTGAGGTGCTTTCGACGCATGGGGACACTCACCTTGGAGGAGACGATTTTGACAATGAAATCCTCAAATGGATTATTGACTCTTTTCGACAAGAGCATGGGATTGATCTTAGCAAAGATAAAATGGCCTTACAACGGCTGCGCGATGCTGCTGAAAGGGCGAAAATTGAATTGTCCGGCATTCAGTCAACGGAGATTAATCAGCCTTTTATCACCATGGACGCCACAGGTCCCAAGCACTTATCGCTCACCTTAACGCGCGCCAAGCTTGAAAACTTAACTCATGAGCTGGTAGAGCGGACGCGCGAACCATGCCTCAAGGCATTGAAAGATGCAGGATTAACTAAAGAAGACGTTGGCGAAGTGATTCTGGTTGGAGGCATGACCCGCATGCCCGCCGTGCAAGAGATGGTCAAAACAATTTTTGGCAAGGAAGGGCATAAGGGGGTGAACCCAGACGAAGTGGTCGCCGTAGGCGCTGCCATTCAAGGGGGCGTTCTAACAGGTGTTGTTAAAGATGTTTTGTTGCTGGACGTCAGTCCATTGACTCTTGGCATTGAGACTCTCGGTGGGGTGATGACTCCGCTAGTTGAACGCAACACGACGATTCCGACGCAGAAAAAACAAATTTTCTCAACAGCTGCTGATAATCAGCCTGCTGTGACCATTCGCGTTTTGCAAGGTGAACGGAAAATGGCCAGTGACAATAAGGAAATCGGACGCTTTGATCTTTCCGATATTCCTCCCTCTCCGCGCGGA
>Ga0116230_10002743_pt1 | contig 16994 bp, 12 predicted proteins | sample S1TSphfallax_3_FD_88678 | JGI IMG/M metagenome (GOLD analysis project Ga0116230, IMG submission 88678) | Host-associated microbial communities from peat moss isolated from Minnesota, USA - S1T2_Fd - Sphagnum fallax MG | ecosystem: Host-associated > Plants > Peat moss > Unclassified | place...
CCTCCGCCCCTTTGCCCAGCGCGCCCTCCCTGTCCGCCGATTACCTTCACCCCCCCACCGCAAGCGCCCAAACCGGGGACGCGCTCACCCGCCGCGGCCTGTTAGCCCCCCCCGGGGGGGGGGGGATCGCACAAGGTGACGGTTTTTTCCGCCCCATCGGAAGCATTTATTACTGGCTGATCTTCCAAGCCGCTGCCTTCCACCCCTTGCCCTGGCACGCGGCCAGCGTCGCCATCCACGCCGCCAACACCGTGCTCGTCTTCCTTTTGGCCTTGCGCCTTTGCCGCAGTTCGCTGCCGTCTTTTATGGCCGCCGCCCTCTTCGCCTGGCACGGCGCGCATGTGGAGGACGTATGCTGGCTGGCCGCCGTCTTTGACCTTCTCGCCACGTTCTTTGTCCTGCTCGTCCTGGTCATGGTCACGCAATCAAGACCCCGTCAGGCCATGATTGTTGCCTCATCCGCCCTGGCCTGCCTTAGCAAAGAAGCAGCCTATTGCCTGCCGCTTCTGGTTGTCTGCATAGCGCTATTCGTCCAAAACCCGGAGCGCCGCCAGATCCTAAAACGCGCCATCCCGGTCACAATCGCCTGCGCCGCCGTCTTCTTCTATCGGCTCTGGTATCTGCAAGGTTTCGGAGGCTACCGCACCGCTTCCGGCGGCTCCATCGCGCTCACTCTGCGCCCGCTCAGCGTGCTGCAAGCGCTCGCCCTGCGAATTTGGGCCGTCTTGTTTATCCCGCTGAACTGGTCTCAAAAACCAGGCGCATGGCTCGGCATCGCCGCCATCGCCATGCTGCTTTCCCTCGCCGTCATAGCAATGAACCGAAAGTGGCTGAGCCGCCCGAATCTGTTCCCCGCCATCCTCTTCGTACTTCTCGCCTCGCTGCCCGCGCTGCCCTTGTTGCTCATCGGATCAGACCTCGCCGGCGCGCGCGTCCTCTATCTGCCGTCCGTCGGATTCAGCCTGCTCTGGCTGCTCATCCTCAACTCGCTGAAAAACAAGCCCGCCGCCCTCGTGCTCGGCTCATCGACGCTCTTGTTTCAGTTCGCCGCGCTCCGCCACAACCAGCAAATCTGGGTGCAGGTGGCGCAATCCGCAAGACAGGCCTGCCTCGACACCGCCCGCTTCCAAAGCCAGAATCCCCGCACCGCCCTCGCGGTCTCCGGCCTGCCGGCCACGCTCCACGGCGTCTTCTTCTTCAAGAACGGCTTCCCGCAATGCGTCGCCCTGGCCGCGCGCCCGAACGCCGTCTCTCAGGAAGCCAGCAACCCGCCCGCTCTCGTCTGGAACGACGCCACCGACCGCATCGAACCCCGCCATTCTCCTCCACACTAAATATTTTCTTGAGAGTTACCTCGTAGCACCTACACATACTCGTAGAGAGAGAGCAATAAGCCAGTCACGACTAAGGTAACTAACTATGAAAGATTTCAAAATCGGAACACGCCTGGTGGCCGGGTTCGCCATCGTAATCTCGATTACGTTCGCATTTGGAGCTTTTGCCTACATCAAAACCGCCAACCAGGACCCCGCCGCCGAGCAGCTCGCCAAAGCCAGCATCTCCGCCGTCTATCTGAGCGACGACCTGCGGAACAGCGTGCAAAAACAATACGCCCTGTTCCAGCAGCTCTTGGCCGCCGCCGACCGACCCGAGCAGGAGCGCCTGGAAGCCGCCCTCAAAGCCGAGCGCTCGCAGAGCGCCGATCTGCTGGCCCGGTTGGAGGCCATGTCCAAGTCCGATGCTTCGCTTAAATCCGCCCAGGACACCTTCGCCGCCACCGTCGACGGAGTCATCAACATCATGCGCCCCGGCACCGACGAAGCCAAGGACCGCGCCCAGGAATCGGAGGCCGTCACCGTCCGCCCCGCTTATGAGCGCTATCTCGCCCAAACCGACGCTCTGATAACCACCTGCCGCACCATGGCCGACGAACAGCGCCCCAATTCCGACGCCTCGCGCATTATGCTCTGGCTGGCTGGCGCAGTCTTGTTCTGCTTCGCGCTCGCGTCGCTGGTCATCCGCGGCATCACCGGCCCGCTTATTCTCGGCCTGCGCGTGCTCAGCCATGCTGATGAAGGCGACCTTGCCTATCGCGCCGAAGTCACTTCCAACGACGAACTCGGCGAACTTCTCACCGGCCTCAACACCCAGCTCGAAAATCAGTCCATCGCCGCCGGCATCATCGACCGCCTGGCCGAGGGCGACCTCACCGTCCAGGTGAATCCGCTGTCTGAAAAGGACGTCCTCGGCCGCTCCCTCCTGCGGTTGCGCAATAACCTGCTGGTCTCCGTCGAACTCGCCGAGCGCCTGACCGAAGGAAATCTGTCCGCCCCCAAAACCGCCCTTTCCGACAAAGACAAGCTTGCCGCCACCCTGCTGCGCGTGCGCGACCGCGTCAAGGACACCATCGAACTCGCCGAAAAAATCTGCGAAGGCAATATCAAGACCGAAATCAAGCCGGCTTCCGAATCCGATCACCTGGCCCAATCCCTGCTGCGCATGCGCGGCCATCTGCAAGCCGGCATTCAGTTGGCCGAAACCCTTTCGCAAGGCGACCTCAGCGCCGACGTGTCCGGCATCTCCAATAAGGACATGCTGGGCAATTCGCTGCGCCGCCTGCAAACCTTCCTGCGCGCCACCACCCACGCCGTCGACAAAATTGCCGAAGGCGACCTTAGCGTCTCGGTGGAGCCGCTCTCCTCCAGCGATGTCTTCGGCAAGGCGCTGGCCCGCATGGTGGCCACGCTGCGCCGCAACATCTCGGAACTGCTCTCCTCCATCGAAAACATCGGCGCGGCCAGCGGCGAAGTCATCTCCTCCGCCGCCCAGCTTTCCAGCGGCTCCAGCCAGCATGTGGAAGTGGCCGCCCAGACCTCTTCCGTCATCGGGAATCTGGCCATGAGCCTGCGCCAGTGCGCCGGCAACTCGCAGCAAAGCGAAAAACTGGCCACAGCCGCCGCCGAAGAAGGCGCGCTGGGCGGCGAGGCCGTCAGCCAGACCGTGGTTGTCATGAAGCAAGTCGCCGAGCACATCAACCTGCTGGACGATATCGCCCGCAAGACCGACATGCTCACCCTGGCCGCCGCTGTCGAGGCCGCCCGCGCCGGCGAGCAGGGCACCGGCTTTGGCGTCGTCGCCGCCGAACTGCGCAAGCTGGTGGAGCGCACCCAATCGGCCGCCTCCGACATTGTCCGCCTCACCACCGGCGGCGTCAAAACCGCCGAATGCGCCGGCGAATTCATGTCCCGCATGGTGCCCGGCGTCCGCCGCACCGCCGAACTGGCGCGCGAAATCGCCTGCGCCACCGAAGAGCAAAATCAGGATGCCGTGCGCGCCGGCAAATCCATCCAGTTGCTCGACGAAGTCATTCACCGCAACGTCTCCGCCTCGCGCCAGATGGCCGTCACGGCCGAAGATCTCGCCACCCGCACCCGCGCCCTGCAAACCGCCGCCAGCTTCTTCAAGCTGCAAGACCAGGAAGCCGAAGAGAAAGCCGCCGCCGCCGTGGCTCGTTAAGAAAGGTCCATTAACAACATATAATTGGTCCCGGATGTAGCAGGACGATTTGCACTCTCGTCTTAGAATACGAAGGGACCAAACATGAAAAAGATATTGACAGCAGGGTTAATTTTAATGGGCTGCCTGGCCTTGACCGCCGGCGCGCAGGATTGGTATCACGACCGCGACATGCGCTTCCACGCCCAGGATTGGCGCATGCATATGTTCGAAAGCATTCGCGCCGATATTGAGCACGTTCAGCAAACCTCGCCCTGGAAAGCGCAGCGCGAAGCCAAGCGCCTGGAGCGAACCAAGGAAGAATTGGGCGACCTGCAAGGCAAGCTGATCCGCCACAACTTCGACGGCGGCGAACTGAACGACGTCATCGATTCACTCAGCAAATCCGCGAACGACGACCGCCTCTCGCGCCGCGACAAAGACATCCTCGCCGACGACCTGAACCGCCTCCGCGACTACCGCGAGCACCACGATCACTGGCGCTAAGGGCTGCGAAAAGGGGGACAGTCACCTCTGTCCCCCACAGACCGCCTGCCCGTGCCAGCAAAGTCACTCCGTGGACAGAGGTGACTGTCCCCCTTTTCGCAGCCGCTTCACCATCGTCAATTCATTCTTCTCCCCCGGCACCATCGCATAATGCACCTCATCCATAAACGACTTAATCAGCCGCATCCCCAATCCCCCCGTCCGCTTCGCTGAAATCAAATCCTCCAGCTTCTTCTGCTCCACCGCCGCCGGATCAAATCCCTTCCCGGTGTCAATCACCACAATCCGCAGCACGCTTTCATCCACCACCGCGCGAATGGAAACTTCTTTCGTCGCGTCCGATTGGTAGGCATGCTCCATCACGTTCGAGCAAGCCTCATCCACCGCCATCTCCAGCCGCGCCACTTCCATATCGTCCAGCCCCGCTTGCATCCCAATCTTTCCGACGAAGTCGCGAATCATCGACAGGTTCGCCGTCGACGACGGAACATGCAGCGCAAACCTTTGCTCAAAAGAAGCCATCCCCTATGTCTCTTTCACCGGCGCTTCCCGGTACCGCTCCACCGCCGCCGGCAGATCCGGAACAATATCGAAAAGCGCCGAAAATCCCAAAATGTCGAAAACCTGAAACACCTTCGGTGCCAGCGCGCAAATCTTGATGTCGCCGCCCGCCTCGCGAATCTCCTCGATAAAGCTCATGAACACGCCCAGCCCGGCGCTGGAAATATAAGTCAGCCGCGAACACTCCACCACCATCTGGATGTGCCCGGCCTGAAACTCGCCCTGGACGGCCTTCTCAAACTCAGGCGCAGTGTGCGCGTCCAGATAGCCTTCCAGCGCCAGAACCGAAAGCCCCTGCTCGGTGGATTTGTGAATGGAAAACGGGTTAGCCATGCAAGTGTAATCCTCTCATCCTCCCACCCGCAGCACAACCAGCGTCATGTCATCCTGCGGATGCACGCCATCCAGAAAACTCCGCACCTCGCCCAGGATCGAATCGTGCGCCGCCGTCGCTTCCAGGCTGTCCGCCCGTTCCACCGCTTCCATTAAACGCTGCTCGCCAAACTGCTCCAGGCTGGCATTCATCGCTTCGGTGATGCCATCGGAATAAAACACCACCGCATCGCCCTCCGCCAGCGCCAGTTCCTCCACTTTGAGCTGCGCGCCAAAAACTTTGCTGCCCGTAATGCCCAATCCCAGCCCGCCCGGAGTCACCAGCGTGGTCAAGCCTTTGCCCTTCTGCCGCCACACCATCGGATTATGCCCCGCACGCACGCATTCCAGCACGCGCTTCTTGGCATCCAGAAAGCCCAGCGCCATGGTCACAAAAACTTTCTTGCGCGTCACGCTATGCAAATGCCGGTTCACTTCTTCGACCACCGGCCCCAGCTCCGAACTGTTCTTCGTCACCGACGACAGCAGCCCCTTCGTCAGCGTCATGTACAGCGCGGCCGGAACGCCCTTGCCGCTCACATCTGCCACGCCAATGCCAATGCGCCCGTCCTGCAAATTCAAAAAATCGTAAAGATCGCCGCCCACTTCAAGCGAAGGCGTGCAAGACGCCGCAATGCTGTAGCCGGGAATCTCCGGCATTGCTTGCGGCAGCATATCCTGCTGCGCGCGCCGCGCCACGGAAAATTCCGCCAGCAATTTCTCGCGCTCGGCGCGAAACCCGGTCAGCATCGGATTGGTTGCCAGCGGATCACCCTGCGCCACCTCTTGCCCGCGCCGGTAACACCACAAGGCCGCCAGCGCCAATAACAGAAGCGCCAGCACAAAAATCCACGCGCCCTCGTGCTTCTGGCCCAGTATCAGCAGCGCCATCACAAACCCGCCGGCCAGTTGCATCGTCAGCACCGCCAGCAGGTCAAACTGCGCCCACACAAACCAGAACAGCGCCAGCGTCAGCAGCCCGGCCGTCAGCGCCGCGTCAAGTGGCCCCGAAACTCCGCGCCACACATACGCAAACAACACCGTGCCCAGCGGCAGAAGAATCACCCAGCGCAGCCAGCCAAAGCGGACCAGCCGCTCCAGCGCCGGAACCACAAACCCAAAAAACAGCAGCAGGACGAGAAAAACTTTCATCTCGCCGCTGTCCCACAACGGCGCGCGGTCGTACAGCAGCGCCGCCTCTTGCGGCCAGACTGAGCTGCCAGGAAACAATCCGCAGGCCACAATCAAGAACGGAATCGCCGCCAGCAGCGGGCTGAACAAAACACCCGCCGCAATCGATTCTCCCGTCGCCTTCGCCACCGGCGCCAGCAAGCATAACTGCTCCAGCGACATCCATTTCGGCCGCGCCTTCGCCGAAATCCCGCGCCCCACCGCCGCATACAAAAGCATGGTCAGCGCGGTGTAAAAGGCCACCACCCCCGGCGTGTCGTGCTCCAGATTCACCGAATGTATCTTGTCCCAGCCCGATCCCAGCAGCAGCGCGGCCAGCATAATCAGAAACGTGCCCGCCGCCATGCGGCGCTGAAACACCCCGCTGATGCTCTTGCGCGCCACCCATAAAATGAAAACGCTCAGCACCACCACAAATCCCGCCGTTTGCATCACCCCCGACAGCGCCGCCAGAATTCCCCAATACCCGTCGTCATCGTCGTCGTCCTCATCGCTCAGCGAAGCATAAGTTTTGCGCTCCACCCGCTCCACCGCCGCATCTTTCGCCGTGACTTTTATGCGTTCGCGAAAGGGCGCACCGGGCACGCGCCTGAATTCATACTCGTCTTCTCCCGCATCGTCCCCGGCCGACCGCCTGGGGCTTTGATAACGCGCCGCTTCCGCCCCAGCCATGTATTGAAACGCCGCCTGCGCCGCCGCTTCATTGGAAGCGAATTTCGGCCCCCGCTCATCCTCTGGGGCGCGCCAGTAAGTCAGCGCGCCGGAAGAATCAAACCCAATTTCCGCCGCCCGCTTGCTCTCCTTGGCGACATAAGTGATCCGCAACTGCAGCGGAGCGGCACCCTGCTTCAAAACCGACGCCACCGCATACGCCTGCCATCCGCCCACATCCACACCAAAATGCGCCGCCGCCTGCCGTCCTTTTTCCAAAAGCTGCGCGCGCGGAACCACCGTCCAGTGGCTGGCCGGCCAATACGTGCCAAACCAAAGCGTCAGCATAACGACGCCCGCCAGAGCCGCCGCCAGCGCCGCGTTGCGCTTCAAGCCGCCGCCTCTTGCAGCCGCAGCACCACCGCCGTCAAATCATCGGAAACCCGCCGCCGCTGCTTCGCCATCGCCGCCAGCAATGACGCTTGCAAAGGTTCTTCGCGCCGGCCCAAATAAGGCATCAGCGCATCCAGCCACCTGTGCTTGTCTTTCAGAAACCGCTTCACCCGCAGCGCGGCAATCCCTTTGGTGAAGAAGATCAGAAAGTCCCCGGCATTCGCCTGCACCGAGCCTTCATAAATCTCGCCCGCGCCCAGCCGCCGTTCTGGAACCGTCACGCCCGCGCCCGCGCGGTAAACCACAAACTTCGGCGAACTGCCCATGCGCGCATAGCTCAGCACCCCGGCGCGCGCGTCCATCACGCCGTAGGCAAAGCTGATGCGCCCCGCGTTGCCGCCTTCCAGCAGTTCGCCGATGCTGGCCGACAGGTTGACAATCGTTTCCATCGGCGTCATCGGCTGCCGCGACGAGTGCATCAAAACTCCCTTCGCCAGCGCAATGCAAAGCGCCGACGCCAGCCCCTGGTCGCCGCCTTGCGCCACAAAAATGCCCACCCGGTTGTCATCCAGGCGAAAAAAATCGTAGAAATCGCCGCCCACCCCGCGCGCCGGCAAACAGCACGCCGCAAACTGAACGCCCGGCAGTTGCGGCAAGTCCTGCGGCAGCAGCCGCAATTGCGCCTCGCGCGCCGCCTGCACCTCCGCCTGCAATGCCATGCGCTGCGCCAGATTCTTGGCGTATTGCGGCCGCACCTCTTCGTCGTGTACGCTGTGGCCGCGCAGCGCCAGCCACGTCGCCGTCACCAGCACCAGGCACGCCACCGCCGCCAGCATGACCGCAAAATGATTCCACGAAGGAAACACCGCGCTCAGCCGCGCCAGCTCTTCCACAAAAGACAGCGCCGACAAGCTCACCATGGCCGCCAGCAAGTCATAGGCAAAAAACGGCAGCAGCAGCGCGCCCGCCAGCACCGCAATCGCCAGCAAAGACGCTTCCAATGTCGGATATTTCGCCGCATCGTACATCACCGCGCACAGCGCGAACGCAATCAGGTACGCGAATCGCAGCGGCCTTCGCATACTGCGTCGCATCAGGAACGGAGCCGGCAACAGCAGCCCCGTCACCGCAATCAGCAGCGCATCATACTGCCGCCCCACCAGCAGCGACAGCCACGGCATGCGCGCAAACGTGAACGTCAGCACATCGCTGCGCGTGGCCATCACGTCGCCTTTCAGAAAATAGCCGCCCGCCTGGTGCAGCAGCAGAAGCCAGCCCGCCGCCGCAGCGCCCACCAGCAGCGATGCGCCCACATCGCGCGAAAAAATTCGCCCGGCCAGCAGCGCATCCAGCGACGTCAGCTTGCCCGGATACGCCTCCCGCACCTCGCCCTCGCCGCTGCCATAGGCAATCCCCACCAGCAGCCCCATCAACAGGAAAACCGTTCCCGCGCTAATGTCAAGAATGAAGCCGACCTTGGCGTACATCGATCCGCTCAAATGCGCCGCCACTTGATCCACGCCCACCGTGTAAATCAGCGTCGAATAGCAAACCGCAAACAACCCCGCCACCACCAGCGTCCGCAAATGCGACACTTCCTTCTGCAGCGTGCGCTTGGCGTAGCGAATCAGCGAATACACAACGCCAAACGTCAGAAACACCGAGTAGATGGACTGATAAGCCGTCCGGAACGCCGGCCCACCCGCCCGATCCTTTTTGGCCACCGCCGCCTCAATATGCTCGCCCACCACCTGCCGGTCGCGCACGCCCACGCTCACCGTGACTGTCAGCGCCGGCTGCCCCGCCGGGCTGCCTTTCCACGACACCTCATGCCGCGCCGAATCATTGTCGCTCGTGCTGATATGCGCCTTGCCCAGCTCAATGATTCCGTTCCCCGCCATGGCCTGCCGCGCAATCGATTCCGCCTCCAGGTCGCTGGTCCGGATCGAATTCTGCATGCTGCCTTCGTCCTCATCCGGCGTGGCCGACGTGGTCGAAAAGTGAGTCCCGTTGATTTTCAAATTCGAGACGCCCGCCGCCTTCGACTTGCCGAAATCGTAACCCATCACGCGCCCTTCCAGCGATTGATAGGTCCGGAATTCATGCAGCTCATCCGGCGACCGGAACAGCACTTCCACCTCCTGGCCCGGCACCGCGCGGCTCACCGCCAGCACCGCCGGGTCGTTCGCGTGCGCCGCGTAATACGCCACCAAATTGTCGCGCGTGTTGGCAATGACATAGTCGTGCCAGCCCGTCACCGGAAACCCTTTGGATGCTGCGAATTCCTGCGCTGTTTGAATGGACCCCGCGCGGTCTTCAAACCCGCGCATCATGGCCGGACTTTCCTCATGCCTCTCCAGCAGCACGCCGCCCGTGTACGCCAGCGGAAACAGCGCAAAAAACAAAATCCGCGCCCATCTCATAGCCGCTTCATCACCATCAAAGTGATGTCGTCAAACTGCGGCGCGGCGCCCACAAACGCGTCCAGCTCCTGAATCACGCTGTCCACAATTTCCGCCGCCGGCCGCTCGCGCTGCGCCTTCAGCACGCCCACAAACCGCTCCAGGCTGAACTCCTGCTCAGCCAGATTATTCGCTTCCGTCACGCCGTCGGAATAAATCGCCAGCAAATCGCCCGAATGCAGTGCAAACGTCTGCTCTTCATACGCCATGCGCGGAAACAATCCCAGCGCAATGCCGCTGCAAGGCAGCATCTCCACCGCGCCCGATTTCCGCAGCACCACGCCATCGTTATGCCCGCAATTCACCCACCGGCACTGTCCCGTCAGCGGATCATACTGCGCCAGAAACGCCGTCGCGTAGCGGTTGGCCGGCGTCGTCGCATGCAGCAAATTATTCGCCTGCTCGGCCACCGAAGACAGCGATTGTTCCCGGCTCAGCAAAGCGCGCAGCGTGGCCTGGATATTGCTCATCAGCAACGCCGCGAAAATTCCTTTGCCCGAAATATCCACCACGCACAGCAAATGCGGCAAGTCCAAAGCCGCGCCGCGTATCGGCAGCACGTCATAATAATCGCCGCCCACCTGTTTCGCCTGCCGGTTCTTTGCGGCAATGTCGCAGCCCGCCAGTTGCGGCAGCGCAGCCGGAAAAAGATCGCGCTGAATGCTCGCCGCCAGCGCCACTTCCTTTTCCATCTGCTGCCGGACCAGCGTGTCGCGAAAATGCCAGGCGTTGTCCAGCGACACCGCCGCCTGCGCCACCAGCCCGCCGCCAAATTCCATATCGGCTTCCGTGTAAGGCTGCTTGTTCAGCCGCGGCCCGCACACCATCAGGCCGAACGTTTCGCCGGAACTGCGCAACGGCAGCAGCAAAGATCCCGCCGGCAAAGGCACATCTGCGGCGGCCCGTACCGGCTCCTGCAATTCGCTCCAGCGCTCTTTGTCGGCCAGCAGAAATTGCAAATCCAGGCCCTTTTGCCGCAGCATCTCTGGCCGCCCGGTCTTCCACGCCACCAAGCCGTGTTTGGAAACCACCCAGCGCCCGGCCAGCGTCAGCGTCAGCATCTGCGCAATATCGTCCGGCTCCAGCGTGGCCGAAACGCCGCGCGAAAGATCAATCAGCGCGCGCAATTCCTGCACTTTTTGAAGCGTGGCCTCATGCGCCTGCGCATTGGCAATGGAACTGGTGGCCAGCCCCAGCAGCGCCTTCAGAAAATCCTCTTCGTCGGCCTCCAGAAACCCGCGCGCCGGCCGCCCAAACGCCAGAATCCCAATCGGCTGTTCTTCCGGGCCAATCAGGAAAAACTGCTCCAGCTTCGCAGCGCGCCCAATTTCTTCGGTGAACCAATCGCCCTTGGCCAGCCCCGGCAACCCGCGCGCCAGCGCCACCCGCATGCGCCCGTCCAGGTCCACCGCAATCGCCGCCCGGCTCACCAGCAGCCGGCCCATCACCGTGCGCAGCAAATGCGCGAGCAAATCATCCAGCGCGAGCGAAGAACTCAGCAGCTTCGCCGACTCCAGCAGCGCCTGCAACCGCGAATCACCAGCCTTCACCATGCTGGCATCCAAAGTACCAAAAATGCGGCTTTAAATAACCACCAGCACCAGCTCCGGAGCAATCCGCCGCAAATCATCCGCATCGCTGGTCAGCACCGCTTGGCCAGCTCTGCTCGCGCAAACCGCCACATGCGCATCCGCGATATCGGCCGTGCCCGTGCGCGCCAGCAACATGCCCACCGCCGTGGCATCCGGCCCGTCCAGCGCCATCAGACGCGTGCCTGCCTGCCGAACCAGCCGCATCAGGCGAACCTGGCGGGAAGGGTTCCGCATCACCTGCGCCAGCGCCGTGGCCGGGATCGTAATCGGCACCCCTAGCTCTATCGCCGTCCTCACCATCGCCGTCACGCGCCGGTCATTCCCTTCCAGTGCAATTAATCCGCCGGCATCAAAAGTGAAGCCTTTCAAGCGGCCTTCCTCTTGCCCTTTCCGCCTCCGCTGCGAAGGGACGGCCCTCGCAGAATCCCCTCCGCCCACTCCCGTTCCGCGTCAGTCAGCGGCCCGCCGGTTTGCGCCAGCCCGTCATCCAGCATCTGCTTAAAGTCAGCCGCATCGGAAAGAGCTGTCTTCACCGCATGCTTGACGAAAGCGGAAACATTGGCAACCCGTCCAGCCGCCACCAGCGCACGGACTTCCTCAATCTGATCATTTTCCAAGGTAACCGTAATTTTGCTCGTCGCCATACCAATTACCATACCAGAGCAAAGGCCCCTCCGCACCCCCACCCAAGCCATAATAGAGCCATGCAAGCCACCGCCGAAATCGCCGAGCGCATCTCCACCATCAGCGTCTCCTCCACCATGAAAGTCGCCGCCGACGCCGAACGCCTGCGCCGCGAAAATCAAGACGTGGTCGACTTCGGCCCTGGCGAGCCCGACTTCCCCACCCCCGCCAACATCAAGCAAGCCGCCATCCGCGCCCTGGACGCCAACTACACCAAATACACCAACACCGGCGGCGCGCAAGACCTGAAGGAAGCCATCTGCCAGCGCCACCATCTCGATTTCGGCACCCATTACACGCCCGCCGAATGCATGGCCACCGTCGGCGGCAAGCACGCCATCTTCAACCTGATGCAGGCCCTCATCAACCCCGGCGACGAAGTCATCATTCCCGTCCCTTACTGGGTCACGTATAAAGATGTCGTCCACTACGCCGGCGGCGTCTGCGTCTTCGTCGAAACCGACGAAGCCAGCGGCTTCGCAGTCTCGGCCGCGCTCATCGAAAAACACCTCACGCCCAAAACCAAGCTCGTCATCATCAACTCGCCTTCCAACCCCAGCGGCGGCGTCCTCTCGCAAGCCGAATTTCGCGCCATCTACAAGCTCACCTCCAGCCGCGAAATCATGCTGCTCACCGACGAATGCTATTGCCAGTTCCTCTACGAAGACAAGCCTTTTTCCATTGCCGCCGAACCGGGCGCGAAAGATTATGTCGTCGTCGCCGGTTCGCTGTCAAAAACCTACGCCATGACCGGCTGGCGCGTCGGCTTCGCGCTTGCCTCCGCGCCCCTCATCGCCGCCATGATGAAGCTGCAAAGCCACAGCACCTCCAACCCCACCTCCATCGCGCAAAAAGCCGCCATTGAGGCGCTGCTCGGCCCGCAAGCCTCCGTCGCGCAAATGCTCGCTGAATACCGCACCCGCCGCGATTTCGTCGTCAACCGCCTGCGCCAAATCCCCGGCGTCTTCCTCACCATGCCCAAAGGCGCCTTCTACGCCTATCCCAACATCAGCGTCGCCTTCCAATCCGGCGTGGTTAAAAATTCGCTCGAATTCGCCAACAAACTCCTGGCCGATTCCCTGGTCGCCGTCGTCCCCGGCGAAGCCTTCGGCACCAGCCAGCACATCCGCATCTCCTACGCCACTTCCCTGCACGAACTGGAGCGCGGCCTCGACCGGCTCCACCACTTCATTGAACCGCTGTGCCGATAAGCGTTTCTTAATGTCATAAGAGTTTATTAATGATGGATACTGCCATTCGGGAGTATCTTCCACGAAAACTTCCACGTCCAACCAACCAGGAGAAATCGCAAATGCGAAACATCATTACCACTGCCTTCTTGGCCAGCACTTTATGCCTGGCGCAGCAATATCCGGCACCCCAGTACCCTCAGCCGCAGACACAAGATCCACAGCAATATCCGCAGCAGCAGCAGCAGCAACAAGCCCCGTACCCGCAGGCCCCCTATCCGCAGCAGCAATACCCGCCGCCGCAAGGCCAGTATCCGCAGCAGCCCGTCTATAACCCGCCGCCCCCGCCGCTGCAAAGCCCCCAGCAATTGCAGCAATTAGTCGCCCCCATTGCGCTCTATCCCGACGGCCTGCTGGCCCAGATGCTCACCGCCGCCACTTATTCCGACCAGCTTCCCGAAGCCGCCGGCTGGGCCAACCAGCACGCCTACATTCACGGGCCGCAACTGGCCGACGCCATTCGCGCCGACAACCTGCAATTCGCGCCCAGCGTCATGGCGCTGCTGCCGTTCCCGTCCACCCTCAGCTACATGGCCCAGAACATGGGCTGGACCCAGCAATTGGGCAACGCCGTCCTGGCCCAGCGCCCCGATGTCATGGACGCCGTCCAGTTCATGCGCCATCAGGCCTACCAATACGGCTATCTGCGCGACCCGCAATTCGCCCAATATGAGCGCGTGGCCATGGACGGACCGGCCATCGAAATCATCCCCGTCAACCCCGGCTACTATTACATCCCGTACTACAATCCGGCCATCGTCTACGCGCCGCTGCGCCCGCATTACGCCATCGGCGCGGTCTTCAGCTTCGGCGGCGGCATTCAAATTGGCGCGGCTTTTGCTCCCTGGGGCTGGGGCGCGGTCGGCTTCGGCTGGGGCGCGCACAGCATCTTGATCGACAATCACCCGTGGGCGCGCACCTGGACCAATCGCGCCGCCTACGTTCATCCCTACGCCCAGCCGTTCCATCCCGTGGCTGGACCCAGAACTGAAGATCATCACTACGGCCGTCCCGCGCCGCGTGAACACGAAGAGCGTCACGACCGCTAACGTGACCAGAGTGACCGGGCGCCAATGCCCGGTCACTGGTTTTAAGTCCGAGTCAGAATCTTGGTGATGTCGTTGTAAATAACAAACACCACCAGCATCATCAAAAACACAAACCCCAGCTTAAACACCGTTTCCTTCACCTGCAAGCTGACTTCCCGCTGCAGCAGCATCTCAATCAGCAGTAGCAGCAGCGTCCCGCCATCCAGAATCGGAATGGGCAGCAAATTAAAAATCGCCAGTTGCAGGCTCACAAACGCCATCAGGAACATGTAGCTCCAGGCGCCCTGCGCGGCCGCCTCGCTGGACATCTGCGCCATGCCAATCGGCCCGCTGAACGATTTCGGCGACACCCGCCGCTCCAGAATCCCGCCCAAAACCTGGAACATCATGGTGGCGTTGTGGATATTAAAATCCACCGAATGCCCAAACGCTTCGCCAAAACCCAGCTTCACCACTTGGTACGAAGGCCGGTTCAAAACCCCCATCTGAAACGGCATGGTCGGATCTTTCGACGGCTCCGGCGTCACCGTGACGTCTTTCTTCTTGCCCTGGTGCATCACCTGCAAATGAATCGGTTTGCCGCCGCTATGGCCCACAATCTGGCGCACCGTCGCCATGGAAACAATCTTTTCGCCATTCGCCGTCAGAAACACGTCCCCCGGCGTCAACCCCGCCCGCTGCGCCGGACTCCCGTTCAGCACCGTGCCAATCTGAATGTTCTGTTCGCCGCTCCAGCCAATCAGCCCCACGCCTTCTTTGGCGTCCAGCTCCGGCGTCACGGTGAACGAAAGCTGCTTGTTGTTGCGCAAAACCGTCACGCTCAGGCTCTTGCCCGCGCTCACAATCTCCTGCGAAATGATGGAATCCCAGGTAGGATGCGTCTGGCCGGCAAACTGGATAATCTTGTCGCCCACCTGGATGCCCGCCTCGGCGGCTGGCGAACCAGGCGTCAAGCTGGTAATGGTGGTATCCACTTCCTTCGGATACGCGTACATATAAAGACCGGTCACCAGGCCCACCGCCAGAATTATGTTCATCAGCGGCCCGGCCACAATCACAATGGCGCGCTGCCAGCGCGTCTTGGCCTGAAACGAGCGCGGATCCACCGCATTTTCGTCGCCCGGCTGCTCGCCCAGCATCCGCACATAACCGCCAAACGGAATCGCCGACACGCGAAAATCTGTCTCGCCGCGCCGAAATCCCCAGATGCGCGGCCCAAAACCAATGCTGAAAGTCTCCACTTTGACGCCCACACCCAGCGCCGCCCAGAAGTGCCCCAGCTCATGAATAAGGATCATGACCCCCAACAGGATCACTACCCAGAACACCGGACCTAAAAACGCCAAATCGACTCCCTTACCTCTGTTTAGACGTGCCCGCAGTGAGGATGCTGCAAAACGACTCTTAAAATATACTCCTAAACGGCTTCAGGCGCTTACCCATTTCCCTTCACCCACCACCGCTTCCGCCGTTCGCCGCGCGCCCAAATCGGCCGCAATCACCTCGTCAATGCTCTGCGGCTCCACAATCGGCTCCCGGTTCAGCGTCTCCTCCACCGTCTGCGCAATCGCCGGAAACGGAATCGAGCCATTCAAGAATGCGGCCACAGCAACCTCATCGGCAGCATTCAGGATGCACGTAGCCGAACCGCCCCGCTCCTGCGCCTCATACGCCAGTTTCAGCGCCCGAAACTTGCCCAAATCCGGCGCAAAAAACTGCCAGTTGCGGGTTTCCGTCCAATCCAGCCTCGGAACCGGCGCCTTATATCGTTCCGGGTACGTCAGCGCATACTGAATTGGCATCCGCATATCGGTCGCCGATATCTGCGCAATCACGCTTCCGTCGTTATACTCCACCATCGCGTGAATGGACGATTGCGGATGCACCACCACATCCACCCGGCTGGGCGGCAAATCAAACAGCCAGCACGCCTCAATCACCTCAAACCCCTTATTCATCAGCGTGGCCGAGTCCACCGTAATCCGCTGCCCCATCTTCCACGTCGGGTGATTCAGCGCCTGCGCCGGCGTCACCTGCCAAAGCTCATCCTGGGGCGTATTACGAAACGGACCGCCCGACGCCGTCAGCAGCAGCCGCGTCACTTCTGCCCGCGACCCGGCCCGAAAACACTGATGGGCGCCATTATGCTCGCTGTCCACCGGAATCATCTCAACGCCCAAATTGCGAACAGCGTTCATCACCAGCCGCCCGCTGGCCACCAGAACCTCTTTATTGGCCAGCCCGATGCGTTTTTTGTGCTGAATGGCCGCATATGTCGCCTCCAGACCCGCCACGCCCACAATCGCTGACATCACAAAATCCGTTTCCGGCTCCACCACCGCCGCCACCCGCGCCGCCGCGCCCGCCGCCAATTCCGGCCATTCCGCCCGACTCAAAGACATCGCTAACAGATGCTTTTGCAATCCGTCCAGCGCATCTGCATCCGCCACAACTACTGTTTTTGGCTTAAATTCCAATATCTGGGAACACAGAACATCCAGATTCCGGCCCGCTACCAAATTGCGTATCTCGAATTTCTCCGGGTTTTGCCGCACCACGTCCAGTGTGCTCACCCCAATCGAACCCGTTGATCCTAAAACAGTAACCTGTATCACCTTCACCTGTCCTCTGCATAGGGAATATATGAAATTTGAAAATTTGTACTCAAACCACTTGCATTCCGTAAATTCATATTCTAATATTGGAAGTAAGCCAGGGAGGCAACTCCCACCAAAGCGAGACTAACCTCATAGAAAGACCCCTGAAGCAACAAACCTCCCTGGCACC
>Ga0116230_10002744_pt1 | contig 16993 bp, 17 predicted proteins | sample S1TSphfallax_3_FD_88678 | JGI IMG/M metagenome (GOLD analysis project Ga0116230, IMG submission 88678) | Host-associated microbial communities from peat moss isolated from Minnesota, USA - S1T2_Fd - Sphagnum fallax MG | ecosystem: Host-associated > Plants > Peat moss > Unclassified | place...
GAAATTGCGCGACAAATTATGCCGAACGATCGGCGTCGGTCCCGACGAACGGGCCTGACGCCTGGTTTTCTAGAGCAAGGTAGCTTTTGATCGGATCACTTGATTCGATCAAAAGCTACCAACTTGCTCGCCAAAACAAGGCTAGAGCATGATTGATGGTAAGCAATCATGCTCTAGGCGGCTTCGGAAGGCAGCGGCGGCGGCGGCGGCGTGACACCTTCCCGGGTCAACCGGTCATTCGCCGCCGAGACCGCATCGTTCAGGTCAGATTGCTTGCACAGCCCGAGGATCACGGGGTCACGAGGCTTGATATTGCTGCTGTTCCAATGCGATCGGTCGCGTATCTTCTGAATCGTATCCTTGGTCGTGCCGAGCAGCTTGATCACCTGCGCGTCGGTCAGATGCGGATAGTTGCGAAGCAAATAGGCAATGGCGTCCGGACGGTCATTGCGTTTCGCCACCGGCGTGTACCGGCCGCCTTTGCTCTTTCTTAAATGCGGCTCGGCCGCCGGCAACAGCCGCAGCCGCGCTGACGCATCCGTCTCGCAGCGCGTGATATCCTCGGCGGTAATCTGCTTGTTTGCCACCGGATCATAACCGTTGATCCCCTGAGCCACCTCGCCATCCGCGATCGCCTGAATTTCCAGCGGGTGCATTCCGCAGAAATCGGCAATTTGCTCAAAGGTCAGGGCGGTCTTGTCAATCAGCCAGACTGCGGTAGCTTTCGGCATCAGGGGTAGCGACATGAGAAACTTACCTTATAGCGTTCGGGGCGCCAGGCGCCGGAACGAAGCGGGTGCCGCGGCACTTCGGGCCGGGATATGCAGGCCGCGCAACCCCAAGGTCAAGATCGTTCCATGATAAATCCGGACGACGATCTCCCAAAACCGGCGAAATCCCTGCTTTCGCCACCGCCTCTGGAGATGCTGGGGGTTGACGAGCTAAATGCCTATATTTCCGCTCTGGAGGCGGAAATTGCCCGGGTTAAGGCGTCTATTTCGACCAAAAACGCCCATAAAAGCGCCGCGGCGGCGTTCTTCCGCACCCCGCCGTCATAGAACCGTAACGCATACCAGCCTTCGCCTAAGCTGGCATTAACCTTTTTTAAACCGGCGCGATTTCCGCCCACACGGGCCTGCTATTCCTGTATCTGATCCGTGACCGTTCTGGTCGGCAAGGGACCAGTCAATGCAGATCGGCGTCGGATACGAGCTCGTTTACGATTTCCCGCAGCCAACCCCGGTCCTTTTGATGGTCAATATCCACCACAGCCGGGCCGGAGATATAACGATCCCGGACATCATGACCACCACGCCGGCGGTGCCGATCTCCGCCTATCGGGACGGCTTTGGCAATTGGTGCACCCGGCTCATGGCGCCCGCCGGGCGGATCCGGATCGCCGGCGCTGGCACCGTGTGGGATTCCGGCGCTGCCGATCCGGTCGCTCCCGCCGCCCGGCAGGACCTGGTGCAGGACCTGCCGGATGATGTCCTGCAATTCCTGCTCGGCAGCCGCTATTGCGAGACGGACGAGTTGTCCGACACCGCGTGGCGCCTGTTCGGCCATACCGAGACGGGCTGGGCGCGGGTGCAGGCGGTCTGCGACCTCGTCCACAACCACATCGCCTTCGACCACGCCCATGCCCGCCCGACCAAGACGGCCATGCAGGCCTACCAAGAGGGCAAGGGGGTCTGCCGGGACTACGCCCATCTCGCAGTCGCGTTCTGCCGCTGCCTGAACATCCCGGCACGCTATTGCACCGGCTATCTGAGCGATATCGGCGAGGCGCCGCCGTTTGCCGCGATGGACTTCGCCGGCTGGTTCGAGGCGTGGCTGGGTGGGCAGTGGTACACCTTCGACCCGCGCAACAACACGCCACGGTTTGGACGGGTCCTGATCGGCCGCGGCCGGGATGCGGCCGACGTGGCAATCACCAACACGTTTGGCCCCAACACGCTCGTCAGCTTCACGGTCTGGACCGACGAAGCCGTATAGCCGGGTCTGCAGCAGCCTTCCCATCGCACGAAATAGGCCTAAACTTGGGGCAAGGAGTTCGTATGCATGCTACAGACCAGCTCGACCTTCAGGCAGAACGCAACCGGGGCGATGGCGAATGCCGGGCTGCAGAAGGCACTTGCCCGCGCCAAGCCGCAATTCGCCAAGAAACGCCAGGCCGCTATCGACAAGCTCCCGGAATTCGAGGCGCTGCGCGATGCGGCGGCCGCGATCAAGAACCACGCGATCGCCAATCTGGATTTTTATCTGGAAGCCTACGCCGCCAAGGTCGAAGCGTCCGGCGGAACAGTGCACTGGTGTTCGACGGCGGAGGACGCCCGCCAGGCGGTCTTGAAAATCTGCCGGGCGGCGGGGGCGAAAACCGTCACCAAGGGTAAGTCCATGGTGACCGAGGAAATCGCCCTTAACGACTTCCTGGAAGCCAACGGCGTCACGCCGGTCGAAACCGATCTCGGCGAGTACATCCTGCAACTCCGCCACGAGCCGCCGAGCCATATCATCGGCCCGGCTTTTCACCTGAACCGGGAGGATTGGGAGCAGACATTCCGGCTTTCCCACACCGACCTGCCGGCCGACCGGGTGTTCCGCGAGCGCCGCGACATCCTGACCGAAGCGCGGTTGAAGCTGCGGGAGAAATTCCTGGCGGCCGATGTCGGCATCACCGGTGCCAATTTTCTGATCGCCGAGACCGGCAGCTCCGTCATCGTCACCAACGAGGGCAATGGCGACCTGACGCAGACGCTGCCGCGCGTTCACGTGGTGGTCACGAGCATCGAGAAGGTGGTGCCGACCATCGAGGACACGCTGTCCCTGCTCCGGGTGCTGGCGCGGTCCGCCACCGGCCAGGACATGTCCGTGTACACCACATTCTCGACCGGCGGCCGACGGCCGGGCGACGCGGATGGGCCGGCGGAATACCACGTCGTGCTCCTCGACAACGGCCGCTCCGGGATGGTCGGCACCGAGTTTCAAGACATGCTGCGCTGCATCCGCTGTGCCGCCTGCATGAACCACTGCCCGGTCTACGGCGCGGTTGGCGGCCACGCCTATGGCGCCACCTACCCCGGCCCGATGGGGGCGGTTCTCACCCCGATGTTCGCCGGTATCGGCGAAGCCGGGCAGCTGCCCAATGCCAGCACCTTTTGCGGCAAGTGCGAGAGCGTCTGTCCGGTAAAAATCCCCCTGCCGAAGCTGATGCGGCACTGGCGCGAGCGTGAGTTCGAGCGTCATCTGACTCCCCCGGTCACGCGTTATGGCCTGAAAGTCTGGGCGTTTTTCGCCAAGCGGCCGGCTCTGTACCGGCTCGGCACCCGCGCCGCCGCGGCCGCCCTTGGCCTGCTCGGCCGCAAGCGCGGCGCCTTCACCAACCTACCGCTGGCCGGGGGCTGGACCGGTGGCCGGGATTTCCCGACCCCCGAAGGCGATACGTTTTTCGCGAGATACGGCGCCCAGCAGCGGGCGAAGCGATGACCGAAGCCGCCATCATCGGCGCGATCCGGCGAGGTCTGAAACGCGGTGCCTTGCCGGCCGACCAACAGGCCATGCTCGCGGGGCGCCTCGCCGCCCATCCGCGCCACCTGATCCCGGCCCGCGGCCAGCGCGACCGTGCCGGCCGGGTCGACCTCTTTGCCTTTCATGTCGAACGCGAGTTCGGCACCGTGGCGCGTCTTGCCAGCCCGGCGGAGGTACCGGACGCGATCGCAACCTACCTCGCGCTGCAGAATCTGCCGGCCGAGCTGGTTGTCTCGCCGCACCCGGACCTGCAAACCATACCGTTCGCCGATAAGCCGCTCCTGAAAATTCGCTTTGGAACCGCGCTACCCGCCGACCAGGCGTGCCTGACCCAGGCCTTCGCCGGCATCGCTGAGACCGGCACGCTGATGCTGCCCTCGGGACCGACGCGTCCAACGTCCAATAATCTACTGCCGGACAATGCGCTGGTGATGCTGCGCGCGGACGACATCCTGGGCTGTTACGAGGAGGCGTTCGACCGTCTGCGCGAGGCAGGCGACATGCCCCGCAACGTCATGCTGGTCACCGGCCCGTCCCGTTCCGCGGATATCGAGCAGACACTGGAGCTGGGCGCCCACGGCCCACGCCGGCTTCACGTCCTGATCATCGATGGCCAAAGCTAGCGGACTCACCCGGGCCGATCAACAACTCTGGGCGGCCTTCAGCCAGACGATTTTGCCGCTCCCCGGCCGAACCCGGCAGCCGGTTGAGCCGGTTCCGGTTGCAGCCGGTTCCGCCTCTGCGGGGCCGGCGCAACCGGCGCAAAGCACCCGGCGCAAAGTCACGCCGAAGGCCGCGATCAAACCGGTCCGGATCGATTCGCCCCCACCCGGCCTCGATAAATCAACGTGGCGGAAATTCGCCGGGGCAAAAATACGCGCGACCAAAAAGCTCGACCTGCACGGCCATACCGCCGCCCATGCCCACCACGCGGTGATCCAGTTCATCGAGCGCGCCCATGCCGACCGGGACCGCTGTATCGAAATTATCACCGGCAAGGGGGATGTGCTCGCACGGGAACTGCCGCTCTGGCTCAACGCAGCCTCGGTACGGCCGCTGATTCTCGCCATCGCCCATCCGCATGCCGCAAATACCGGGTCGGTCCGCATTCTGCTGAAGCGTATCCGATGACTCCGTTCGGGGAAAAGCTCCGGGCGCTACGGGCCGCCCGCGGGACGCTGCAGCGCGACCTCGCCGCCGCTCTGCAAGTATCGCCCGCCTACCTCTCGGCGCTCGAGCATGGCCGGCGGGGCGCGCCCTCGGCGGGGTTGATCCACCAGATTTGCGACTATTTCGGGCTGATCTGGGACGACGCGGATGAGCTGAAGGCGCTGGCGAAAATCTCCCGGCCGCGGTTGAAGCTGAACGCCGCGGGGCTCACGCCGGCGCAGACCGCGCTGGCCAACCGGCTGGCGCGAGAGTTGCGCGATCTGGACCCCGGCACCGTCGCTGCCCTTCACGCCGTGCTCGACGATGCCGCGCCGATCACGCCGGAACCACGCCGGCCCGCCGCAAAAACCCGAGCAAGGGCAAGAGGGGCAACCCCAGAATGGTAAAGAAATCGCCGTCGATCGCTTCGAACAACTGCACGCCCAACGCCTCCAGCTGGTAAGCGCCGGGCGACGCCAGAACCCCCTGCCCCGCCGCCGCCAGATAACCATGCAGGAACCCGTCGGAAACATCCCGCATCGTCAAACGCGGTTCGGCGATGTACCGCCACAGCACGGCGCCATCGCGTACCACGCAAACGGCCGTCACCAGGCTGTGCGGGCGCCCGCGCAGCCTTTGCAGCTGACTGGCGGCGGCACCCAGGTTCGCCGGCTTGCTGAATATCTCGTCTTCACAGACCAGAATCTGGTCGGCGCCGACCACCAGCGCCCCCGGCCGGACCGCGGAAACCGCGACCGCCTTCCGTTCGGCCAGCGCCATCGCCAGTGTCGCAGGCGCGCCGTAATGCGCCGATTTCATCGCGTCCTCATCGACGCCTGAAACATGCACAGAAAACGCGATGCCGGCGTGGCGCAGCAACGCCGCGCGCGCCGGCGAGCCGCTGGCCAGGACGAGTTCCGGTTCACCCCGTTCGATCTTAACGCCTCCTTAACCTATGGACCGAAGATATTCATCATCCAATCAAAGTAACGTCCGCATCCAATCAAAGTAACGTCCGCGCCAGTTCGACGAATTTTCAAGACTTTGCCGCCCTTCTGCATTAAATTCACCCGACCGTCACGGCATCGGCGCGTGCGGGAGGAAGATGAATGCACATAAGGAACCCATTGGAATGGCTGTTCGCGCAGCTTGACGCAACCGCCGCGATCGGCAGCGCGAACCCTCGGGAATACTGGTCCGCGACCCATGCCGCGGCTTCCCCGGTCGTCCAGAAGATCACCACCGACGATCTGAAATACGCACTCCGCCGCGGCCTGCACGATTTCGCGGCGGCACGGACGGATGTCGTGTTTCTGTGCCTGATCTATCCGGTGATCGGCCTGTTCATCGCCGCCGCCGAGCAGCGCGGCTTTCTGCTGCCCCTGCTGTTCCCGACCGCCTCCGGCTTCGCACTCGTCGGTCCGTTTCTGGCGATCGGCCTGTATGAAATGAGCCGGAACCGCGAGATGACCGGCAAGATCGGCTGGCTGGACACCTTCAAGGTCCTGCGCTCGCCGTCGATCCTCTCGATCGCCGGACTTGGCCTGCTGCTGATCCTTCTGTTCCTCACCTGGCTGGCGATCGCTCAGTTGATCTATGACCTCACCTTGGGCCCGCTACCGCCAACCTCCACGCCCGGCTTCTTCGCGGCACTGCTCACGACCGAATCGGGCTGGACCATGATCGGGGTCGGCTGCGCGGTCGGCGCGCTGTTCGCGGTCGGCGTGCTGGCGATTTCCGTGGTCTCGTTCCCGCTGCTGCTCGACCGGCCTGTCGGGTTCTCGACCGCCATCGCCACCTCGTATGTCGCGGTCCGGCACAATCCCGGGCCGCTCGCCCTCTGGGGCATGATCGTCGCGGCCAGCCTGGTCCTCGGCTCGATCCCCTGCTTCATCGGTCTGGTCGTGGTGCTGCCCGTGCTCGGACACTCCACCTGGCATTTATACCGGCGGATCGTTCAGTCGCCGGCTGTGACACTGTAGCGCGCCGCTAACCTGCCAAGAAACAATTTTTATCCTTGAGCACGATTGACGGTTATGCGTACAGTATGACCAATGATTGTTCGGCGATTGCCGGCACAGCGACCAAATCTTGTTCCGCCCGTGCAAATTCCGATCAATCGGCCATCGCCCCGCGTTTGCTACCGCTATAAATTGTGAGTGTGTTTTCACCGTCGCGCGCCATCATCGGACCGATTCCGAAAACCGATCCGGCCCGACATTGACCAAGGAGTTGCCGCATGGATGACCTGATACACGCGACCCCCGGCGCCGCCCAAATGGGCAAAGCCGAGCCAAGGCATCCGCTGGAGCCGCTGACCGCCGCGGAAATTCGCGCCGTGATGAGCGTGATCAAGAATTCTCCCGATTTCGGCGAGACGGTGCTATTCGAAACAATCGAGCTGAAGGAACCCCCACGGGCCGCCCTTGACGATTTCGCAGCCGGCAAAACCGTCCCGCGTGAAGCCCGCGCCAATGTGTTCCTGGCCGATGCCCCAGGCGTCTGGCGGCTGACCATCTCCCTGGCCGATGAAGCGATTACGACCAAGACGTTCCGTGAAACCGCCCGGCCGATGATCCAGCTTGAGCAATTCCTGCAGATCGAGGACATCGTCCGCGCCCATCCCGACTTCATCGCCGCCTGCGCCAAGCGCGGCATCACCGATATGAGCATGGTCTGCGTCGACCCGTGGTCGGCCGGCAATTTCTCCGTGCCGGGGGAGGAAGGCGGCTACCTCTCCCACACCTTTTCCTGGCTGCGGCTGCGCAAGGACGAGAATTTTTATGCCCATCCGATCGAGGGCATCAACGCCGTTGTCGATATCAAGGCGGGCAAGGTGATCCGCGTCGATGACTACGGAGCGGTACCGATCCCGATGGCGGAGTTCAACTACGAGGCTCAGTTCCGGACCGAATTCCGCGCCCCGTTGAAGCCGCTGGACATCGTGCAGCCGGAAGGGGCGAGCTTCGTGCTGAACGGCCGCCACATCACCTGGGACAAATGGTCGCTGGTGATCGGCTTCAACGCGCGCGAGGGCCTGACCCTGCATGACATCCGGTTCGACAACCGACCGATCGTCAACCGCGCCGCGCTCGCCGAAATGGTGGTGCCGTATGGCGTGCCGGAAGGCGGGCATTTCCGCAAAAACGTGTTCGACATCGGCGAATACGGCCTCGGCAAGCTGACCAACTCGCTGCAACTGGGCTGCGACTGCCTCGGCACCATCGCCTATCTCGATGTCGATCTGAACACGATGACCGGCGATATTTTCCATATCGAGAAGGCGATCTGCATCCATGAGGAAGACGCCGGCATTCTCTGGAAGCACTGGGATTTCCGCACCGAGCGCACGGAGGTCCGCCGCGGCCGGAAGCTGGTGATCTCCTCGATCGCAACGGTCGGGAATTATGAGTATGCGTCCTACTGGTATTTCACCCAGGACGGTATGATCGAGTTTGAAATGAAGGCGACGGGTATCATCAACACCTCCGCCTGTATCCCGGGCCAGCCGTCGAAATACGGCGCCGAGGTCGCCCCCGGCCTGCAGGGTCACATCCATCAACACGCATTCTGCGCACGGCTCGAAATGGCGGTGGACGGGTCCGGAAATTCGATCGTCGAATGCAACACGGTGGCGGAAGAAGACGATGCGAAAAACCCCTATGGCAACGCCTACTACCAGACCGAAACGGTTTTGAAGTCCGAGCTTGCGGCCTGCCGGAAGGCCAATCCGGCGACCCAGCGCTATTGGAAAATCATCAATCCGAACAAGCACAACCACACCGGCAAGCCGACCGGCTACAAAATCTATCCGGCGAACGTCTTGGCATCCTTCCTGAAGCCGGATTCCCCGTCCGGCATCCGCTCGCGCTTCACCGAGAACCATCTCTGGGTCACGAAATTTGACCCGGAAGAGCGTTATCCGGCGGGTGAATATATGAACCATTCGGACGGCAGCGGCGGCGTCGCCGATTTCGTCAAGGCGGACCGTAATCTGGAGAATACCAACCTCGTGCTCTGGCACGTCTTCGGCGTCCATCACCAGCCGCGGACCGAAGATTTTCCGGTGCAGCCCTGTATCAGAACCGGATTCTCGCTGATGCCAAGCGGCTTCTTCGACCAGAACCCCGGCATCGACGTGGCGCCGGAGGTGAACAAGGCGAGCAAACTCGCGGGCGGCTCCACGTCCTGTTGCACCGGTTGAAGCCGGAATTGTCAGGGAAGCCGTGAACCGACCGACGATTCGCCGGTTCACGGCAATCCGTAAAGAATTCTATCGCGGGGTCACTATGACCCCGCGATCGTCAACAGACGTGGAGCGTGACGGCTGCAACCGTCACGCTTTTGCGTGCGTCCCACCCCAACCGACCTGGCGTTACCACACGATGAGTGCGACAACCGGAACGACGACGACCACGCCCGTAGGGGCGACCAGATCGCCGCAAATTCTGGCGACCATCGCGCACGACATGGAAGGATAATTCGGCAAACCGGTCAGCATACTGAACATAAAACAGGCTATTGGGTCTGGTGCCGCCGGGTGCCAGACCCATTTTTTTGCCCGCCGCTCCGGCGGATACTGGCCGGTCAATCAAAATCCCAGAATTACCTGCTCCGACCATGAACTTCGGATAGCACGGCATACAACTTGCATCAAAAAAACTGTATAAAGACTGGCCTAAAAATGATTGGATCGAAATAAAGATTTTGTCATTGCCGCAGTCTTGTCTATCGTCGTTCTCGCTCACGGAGGTCGTTACATCATGGTTGCAACATCGGAGACCATCCACCACGGGACCGTGGCGGACATTCCAAAGGCCGCACAGCTTAAACACGGCGCGCTCAGCCTGCCGGAGACCATCGGCCAGTCGATCGCCAATATCGCGCCCACGCTGACGCCGGCGCTGAACATCTCCGTGGTCGCCGGTCTTGCCGGGGTCGACTCCTGGATGTCTTATCTGATCGCCACCATCGGCCTGGTGTTCGTCGGCGCCTCGATTGCCACGCTAGCACGCCGGCATCCGGAGGCCGGGTCCTACTTCGTGTATATCGGCCGGAATTTCGGACCGATGACCGGCGCGATGGCCGGCTGGTGCATGATCTTGGCCTATATCACGACGGCGGCGGCCGTGGTGTTCGGCTTTCCGCTGTTCCTCGGCAATTTTCTCGCGGTATTCCACATCACCTTGTCGAACACGCTGCTAACGGTGTTCTCGGTCGCCTTTATCGGCCTCGTCACCTACGCCGCGTTCCGGGACATCCAGGTGTCCTCCCGCGTCGGCCTGGTGCTGGAAACAATTTCCATCGGCATCATCATCATCATCACCGCGATCGTGGTTGGCAAGCACGGCACGGTGGTCGACCCGACCCAGCGCGACCTTTCGAAGCTGCATTTCGGCGGCGTGATGTCGGCGATGGCGTTTGCCGTATTCAGCTTCGTCGGCTTTGAAAGTGCCGCGACGCTGGCGAAGGAATCGGCCAACCCGCATCGCAACGTGCCGTTCGCTGTGATCGGCAGCGCCGCGGTAACCGGGACGTTCTTCACCATCATGGCGTATTTCATGGTGATGGGCATGAACGACAATGCTGGCGCGATCGGCGGCAGTTCCTCGCCGTTCGCGGACATGACCAACGCGGCGAAACTGCCCTGGGCTGCTGGCGTGGTTTATTTCGCCGCGATGATCTCCGCCTTCGCCTGCGCGCTGGCCTGCATCAACGCCAGCTCGCGGATGCTTTATTCCATGGGTCGCTACCAGTTCCTGCACGGCTCCATGGGCTTGGTCCACAAGACCCATAAGACGCCGTACATGGCCGTCCTGGCCTCCGCGGTCATCACGCTGGTGCTGTTCTTCGCGCTACTGCCGCAGGGCTTCCTGAATGCCTTCGGCCTGACCGGCACGATCGCGACCTACGGCTTCGTGGTGGTCTATTTCGGCGTCTCCCTGGTGGCGCCGGTGGACATGAAGCGCGGCGGCGTTTTAAAGCCGGCTCATGTCGTTTGCGGCGCGTTGGGCGCGGTGCTGATGCTCTTTGTCGCGTATAGCAGCGTTTATCCCTATCCGAGCTATCCGTTCAGCTACGTGCCGCCCGCGTTCGCCCTGTTCATGGTGATCGGGTTCGTATGGTTCCTGGTGCTGAAGTCGAAGTCCCCGCAGGTTCTGGCCAGCATCGCCAATGACATGGAAGGGTGAACTCACCGCTTTCCGAGGTCTGAACCATCAGCCGCCGGAGCGATCCGGCGGCTGATTGACTTTCTATCGGGGCCGCATTACCTCGCTCGCTGATCCGATGGCGGCGTAGCTCAGCGGTAGAGCAGGGGAATCATAATCCCTTGGTCGGTGGTTCAAATCCGCCCGTCGCTACCAAATCCGCCTGAACTTCCAACAAGCAAACGTCGCGCAACCGTCTCGGAGACCGACGAGCCGCTCATCGTGATCGGGCGAGCGTCAGCCTGTAGGCGGGATCGTATAAGAATCACTTTTGGCGCGCGGCCGCCCCACCAGCCTAGAGCATGATTGCTTTACATCAATCATGCTCTAGCCTTGTTTTGGCGAGCAAGTTGGCCGCTTTAGATCGAATCAAGTGATTCGATCTAAAGCTACCTTGCTCTAGCGCGCGATTCCAGGGGTTAATACGACTTCGGCAGCCCTAGTTCGCGCTCGGCGATGAAGTTCAGAATCATCTCTCGCGAGACCGGCGCCAGCTGCGCTGCGACCATTTCCCGGAAATAGCGCTCGACATGGTATTCCGCGGCGTAGCCCATGCCGCCATGGGTGCGGATGGCGCGGTCGCAGGCTTTGAAGCCGGCATCGGCGGCGAGGTATTTGGCGGCGTTGGCCTGGGCGCCGCAGGGCAGGCCGGCATCGCATAATTCGGCGGCGTGCAGGGTCATCAGGTCGGCGGCGTACAGCTCGGACCAGCATTCCGCGAGCGGGTGCTGGATCGACTGGTTCTTGCCTATTTTGCGGCCGAAGACGACACGCTCATCGGCATACGCGACGGCTTTCTCGAGGGCGCGGCGGCCGATGCCGATGACCTCGGCGGCGTTCAGAATCCGCTCGGAATTCAGGCTGTCGAGAATGTAGCGGAAGCCTCTGCCCTCCTCGCCGATCCGGCAGCCGACCGGGACCACCATGTTGTCGTAGAAAACCTGGTTGGAGTTAACGGCGTGGCGGCCCATTTTTCGGATCTCGCGAATTTCCACGGCGGTGCGATCAAGATCGGTATAGAACAGGGTCAGGCCGTCGGTCGGTTTGGCGCAGTCCTCAATCGGGGTGGTGCGGGCGAGCAGCACGACCTTGTCGGCCTGCTGGGCCGTGCTGGTCCAGATCTTCTGGCCGTTGACGACGTAATGGTCGCCCGTGCGGACCGCGCGGGTTTTGATTCTGGACGTGTCGAGGCCGGCATCGGGTTCGGTGACGCCGAAACAGGCGCGGGATTCGCCGCTGATGATTTTCGGCAGCCATTCCTCCTTTTGTCGCGCGGTGCCATGCTTGACGATGGAATGGAGGCCAAAAATATTGATATGAACGGTGGAACAAGCAGCGAACACGCCGGCCGAGCGGCCGATTTCCTGCATCATGATGGCGGCTTCCGTGACCCCTAGACCGGCGCCGCCATATTCGACCGGCATGGCGATGCCGAGCCAGCCGCCCTCGGCGATGGCCTTGGCGAATTCGAACGGAAACTCATGAGCCTGATCTTTTTCCGACCAATAGGCATCGTCGAATTTGTCGCAGATCGAGCGGATCGCGTCGCGGATTTCGGCACGTTCGGGGTTGTTCGCCAAAGGCTCGAAAATTTTCACGTGCAGATGTCTTTCAGCATGGATTGGTTACGGCAACGCTAGAGCAAGGTAGCTTTAGATCGAATCACTTGATTCGATCTAAAGCGGCCAACTTGCTCGCCAAAACAAAGCTGGAGCATGATTGATGTAAATCAATCATGCTCCAAGCATCGTTCCGGGCCTATCTTTTACCGATCATTCATCGCCCTGGCGCACTTAATTTTGTGTAGGCGAAATTAATCAGCAGGGGAAATTGGTATAAATCAGCCGCGATACCCGATCTGCGCGGACAGCGCCTGGGTCGCGGCCACCACCTTCTCCGCCAACGCCGCCTCGCCGCCATACATCGCGAGATGCGGGGTCGGCCCGATCACGGTAATCGCGGCCACCGCGCCGCCGGAGCCATCGCGAATCGCCGCCGCGCAACTGGACACGCCGGGCGACAGCACCGACGGGTGGAACACGTAGCCGCGTTCGGCGTCCTGCCGCGCCTGCCGCGCCAGCTCGGCGGCGGACGGCGCGGTCAACTGCCGGTACTCCCGCCCGATCCGCGCCGCGATCGCGCGCAGCCGAGGCTCCGGCAGATACGCGAACAAGATCCGCCCGCTCGCGGTCAGATGCGCGGCCTGCCGCGAGCCCACCTGCAGATTGCTCACCATCCCCGCCAGCGGCGCGCCGCGCGCCAGATACACCGCGTGGCAGCCATCCAGAATCACCAGATAGGACGAAGCGGAAATCGTCTCGCTCAACTGCTTCAGATACGGCTGCGCCAGATCGGCGATCGTCTGCGAGTTGAAATACTCGAACCCCAGCGTCAGCACCTTCGAGGTCAGCCGGTAGCGCCGCGTCGCCGCGTCGCGCGCGATGAACCCGTCCTTCTCCAGCGTGTACGCCAGCCGGTACGCCGCCGAGCGGGACAGATCGAGCCCGGCGGCGAGCTCCACCAGCGTCAGCGCCGGCGCCGCCTGGGTGAAAATCTGCAACATGGCGAGCCCGCGCGACAGCCCGGGGACGATATAGCGCGGATCGATGGCGTCTTCGTCTTCGCCCCCAGCACCGGCTTCCGGCAACCGATCCATCTCGTTTCAGGTCCCAATCGTTAGCTTGATCCAGTCACGTGTTAGTTGACCCTATGGGTTGCCGGCGTCCGGCGCAACGGACCGGCCGGCCCCGGCGGCGGCTGGCCGGAACGCCCCCAACAGCCGCCGTTGCCAGCTTGCCGGCAGCAGCCCGCGCCCGGCGATTCCGCGCGGCGCCAGCAGCGCGGTCAGCACCGCGACCCCGCCCATCAGCACCAGGAACCAGCCTTGCTGGTCCAGCAGCATCTCCCGCAACGCGAAATAGATCGCGGTGCCGATCACCGGGCCGGACAGCGTCCCGATCCCGCCGACGATCACGATGAACAGCAAGATCACCGTCCAGTTCACGTCGAACGCCGCATTCGGGTCGATGAACAGGGCCGACATGAAATACGCCCCACCGGCCGCCCCGCACACAGCGCCGGACAGCACGAAGGCGATGAACCGGCTGCGCCAGACATCCACCCCCGCACTCGCCGCCGCCACCGGATTGTCCCGCACCGCGACCAAAGCGAGCCCCAGCCGCGAGCGCATGATCCCCCACGCCGCCAGCATCGTCCCAACCCCCAACGCCGCGGCGCACCAGAAGGTGATGCTCGGAAATTCCGCCATGTTCATGCTGCGGATCGCCAGCAGCGGCAGCCCGGACGGTCCGTTCAGCCAGTCCGACTTGGTGACCAGCACGTGCACGATCTCCGCGAACACCCAGGTCCCGATCGCGAAATACGCATCGTTCAGGCGGAACAACAGCGGCGCCACAATGGCGGCGATGCCGCCCGCGACCAGGAACGCGATGACGATCCCGCCATAGATCGGCACGTTGAAATTATTCGCCGCCGCGTAGAGCGCGTAGCCGCCGATGCCGATGAACGCGGCGTGGCCGAGCGAGAGCAGCCCGGCATAGCCCGCCAGCAGGTTCCACATCTGCGCCATCGCGAACACCAGCAGGATTTCGGCACCCAGCCGCAGCGTGCCGGAATCCAGAAACAGCGGGGCGACCGCCAGCAGCACCCCGGCGAGCAGAACCACCGCGGGGAAGGCGAATTTCCGCATCATGCCCGCCGCAGCCCCGCCAGGCCCTGCGGCCGGATCAACAACACCAGGAAGAACAACAAATCCGGATACAACAGCCCGGAGGACGGATCCAGCCGCAGCCCCACCAGATGCACAACGCCGATCGCGAACCCCGCGATCAGCGGCCCCCACAGAGAGCCCAGCCCGCCGATCACCACCACCTCGAACGCCAGCAGCAAATGCTCGACCCCGGAATACGGCGTGAAGGTGGAGCGCATGCCGAGCAGCACGCCCGCCACCGCCGTCAGCGCCAGCGCCAGGCCCATCACCAGCCCATAGATATGCCGGTAATTCACCCCCTGCATCTGCACCACGTGAAAATCATCCGCGGTGGCGCGGACGATCCGCCCGAACCCGGTGCGCCCGATCACCAGCGCCAGCGCCACAAAGCAGGCGGTGGAAATCGCCAGCGTGATCAGCGGCAGCACGCCGATCGAAAATCCCGCGACATGCAGGCTGATGAACGGCAGCGACCCGGAATCGATCCGGTGGATGTCCGCGCCGAACCCCTGCCCCATCAAATTGCGCAGCATGGTCGAAAGTCCGAACGTCACCAGAAGCGGCGGCAGCGGCCCCTTGCCGAGCAGCCGGTTCAGCAACCCGACCTGCAGCGCGTAGCCGATCCCGAAAAACACCAACGCGATCACCGGCAGCAGCAGCAGCGGGTTGATCCCCAGCCACTGGTTCAGGAACAGGCCGAGAAACGCCGACATGACGATCACCTCGCCATGCGCGAGGTTGGCGATCCGCATGATCCCGAACACCAGCGCAAGGCCGAGGCCCAAAAGCCCGTACAAGCCGCCGATCAGCAATCCGTTGATGATGGTGGGCACCCAATCCAAAATTCAGCCTCCGAAATAGGCGTGGGAAATGGCGTCGATGCCGAGCGTGCTGCCAGCACCCGAAAGGCTGATCCGCCCCTTCAGAAAACAATGCACGGTCGAGGCCACCTGCAGCGCCCGCGTCACGTCCTGCTCGACCAGCAGGATCGCGAGCCCGGACTGCCGGATGCGATCGAAACAAGCATAGATCTCGCCAACAATCTTCGGCGCCAGGCCCAGCGACAGCTCGTCGCATAGCAACAGCCGCGGATTGCCCATCAGCGCCCGGCCGATCGCCACCATCTGCTGCTGCCCGCCGGACAACGCGGTCGCCGGCCGCCGCCGGAATTCCCGCAGGATCGGAAACAGATCATACACCGCCGGCAGCGTCCACGGCCCGTCGCGCCGCGCCGCCGTCCCCATCGCCAGATTCTCCTCGACCGTCAGGGACGGATACAGACACCGCCCCTCCGGCACCGAGGCAATGCCGAGCCGCGCGACCCGGTCCGCCCGCAACCCCGTGATGTCGGCGCCGCCGAACATCACGCGGCCCGCGCGGCTCCTGATCAACCCGGCGATGCTGCGCATCAGCGTGGTCTTGCCCGCCCCGTTGGCGCCGATGATCGCGATCACCTCGCCCTCATCCACCGTGAAACTGATCTCGTGCAGCGCCTGCAGATCGCCGTAGAAGGCGTTCAGGCCATCGACCTCAAGCAGCGGCATCGACCGCGATCCCCATGTAAATCTCCCGCACCTCGCGGCTGCCCATCACCTCCGCCGGCTGCCCCTCCATCAGCTTTTTGCCGAAATGCAGGACGGCGATGCGGTCCGCCGTCGCCAGCAGCGCATGCGCGATATGCTCGATCCAGATCATCGCGACATCCGCCTTCAATGTCTGCACCAGAGCCACCAGCGCCCGCACCTCCGGCTCGGTCAGACCGCCCGCGATCTCGTCCAGCAGCAACAGCTTCGGCCGCGCCGCCAACGCCTTCGCGAGCTCCAGCCGCTTGCGGTCCAGCAATGGCAGGCTGCCGGCCAGCTTGGCCGCCCGGTCCAAAAGCCCGGTGCGGCGCAGACTATCTTCGGCGAGCGCCCGCGCCGCCGCGCCGTGCGCGCCGGCGCCGAACGTCGCCGGCACCAGCACGTTTTCCAGCACGGTCAGGTCCGGAAACGGCTGCGGGATCTGAAACGCCCGCGCGATGCCAAGCCGCGCCCGCCGGTGCAGCGGCACGCGGGTGATGTCCGCCCCCGCCAGCGAAATCCGCCCCGCATCCGGCGCCAGACCGCCCGCCAGCATGTTGAACAGCGACGACTTGCCGGCACCGTTCGGCCCGATCACGCCAAGGCACGTCCCCTTGTCCAGATCGAGATCGATCCCATCAGCGACCGTGATGGCCCCGAACCGTTTCGTCAGCCCCCGGACTTCGAGCAGAGCCGCCATGAAGCTCAGCTGAGCTTCGACAGCGGCACCAGCGGCGCCTGCACCGGAATCTGCGGCGCGGTGCCGTTATAGACGATCTTCAGATCGTTCTTGTACTTGCCGCCGGTGGCATTCC
>Ga0116230_10002746_pt1 | contig 16989 bp, 10 predicted proteins | sample S1TSphfallax_3_FD_88678 | JGI IMG/M metagenome (GOLD analysis project Ga0116230, IMG submission 88678) | Host-associated microbial communities from peat moss isolated from Minnesota, USA - S1T2_Fd - Sphagnum fallax MG | ecosystem: Host-associated > Plants > Peat moss > Unclassified | place...
AACAGTTGCAGAGGTGAAGGTCAGGAAGCTCAGGTCCGTTAGGGTCTGTGTGCTGTTTGAGGCTGATTGACTCTCTGCAGTCACATCTCGCTCTCATCTGACTCTCTACCTCTCCTTTTTGGTGACAGTCCATCCCTCGGTGGAGGGCCCTCCAATTCCCTAATCCTCATGGGCTGCACCCCTAAGCTATTAGTAGATGATATGTCCTAATAATACAACAACCAATCGGCTTGTAAGTCCTAGCTTCAATTAACGTAACCTCCTAGCCTGGGCAGGTGCACTCCAAGGCAAATGAATCCCAGTACTCTAGACCTTGAGTCACAAATGGACATCTTCTTTCCACCATGAAAATTCTGACACAAACACTGCAACACAGGAAAAACATTTGCACTTGCACCACCTACGACACTCTAGGAACTCTCAACTTTCAAATGAAAAAGAGCCTACATTTGAAACAGAGAGAAACCATTTACCCCAAGGTGAACCTAAAACACTTGAAAGGGACATCTAGTAGGCAGACATAGCTAAGTGTATATTGTACAACTAGCACCTACACTAGCACCTCATTGGATGACCTTACAAATAGGCATCCACTCTCCTCCCTATGTGCTTCCAAACTATACACTCCTGTGTTTTGTTTTCTAATTTATTAGCTATGCCCAACAATAGGCTCTTAGTTTTGCTTCATATTTCTTAGCTACACACTGTCATCTTTCATGGCATCTTGAATCTTCCTTAGCTATTATTGTTACTGTAGTACCTGTTCAAGTTCGACAGCAATAAAATTATTTTCTTAAATCTCAAATTTTCTAGAAATTATTTTTTGAAATGTCAAAATTTAAGAAATTTACAAGGTAGGAAAAAATACAAAAGTTGGTGGAAACCCAGAATGTTTATTATGACATACAAATTACATAAAATTGACTGTAGAGTTGAGAAATATGGATTGGAGGGCCATGTTTGAAAAGTAAAACAAGGAAGATGAAAGGATTCAACATTGATTTGATGAGTTTTTTTTTTAATTTTTTTAATAAATTGTTTCTAGTGTGGAATTGAAATGATATGGTTTTCATTGATTGCATGAAGGTGAAAAAATTTCATTGATGTTGTGATGGTGAAAAAAAATTTATGACCATCTTGTGCAAGGCATTTCAAAACGTGTTGATGTGTCTTCCAAAATAAAACATAATTCACCTCTCAAAAGGATGGCAAGTGGACATGTTCAAAAACCATAATGTGCATGATCAATTCTTGGTCTAAACCAATCTTGGGTGGATATCACCTTCTTGGGATATTTGTCTTTCTTTTATCTACGAGATAAGGATATTACATTTTTTATTTTCAAAAAAAGTAGATATCTTGGTTAGATATTAAAATTTCACATTTTTCAATTGACTTGGATATTAATGTTCCCAAATATTCGTCATTTATTTATTATTCAAATATTTAAAAATTCAAATGTCAAAAATTCAAAAAATTGGCGATCAATTATGCTAGGTGCTAGTTGATTTTTTTTGGGCAAAAAAATTCTAGAAGGCAACAGCATTTTTTAGAAAAGGAATATTTTGTTGCAAATATTTTTATTTATAAAAAAATTGCAAAAAAATCATAAATTAATTGTTAAAGAAAATATATCTACAATAATAACTACTATTGACTACAACTTTGAAGAAAGCTCTAAAAATGTGGCACCAAAACAATATAAAATTGTTCAGGGATTCTTGCCACCTTGGTTGCATTAAGAAAATGAGAAAATGAAAGAAAACATAGTTAGATGTGAGTCTATAAATCTAACCTAATTAGTAACTAACTTACTTACTAACTATTAACCCTCATATCTAGGTTGGATATTAACATTTTTGATATCGACATAATTTCCCAATATCAAGGTGTCAAATGTCACAAATGGGTGATATTTGACACATTGAATATCAACCTAGATGTCACCCCAGTGATATTCACGGGATGTCAGTTTGGATATCTTGGCTGATATCTACGGCGAATATCCAGATTTTCTGAATACCTGCCCAACATTGGTTTGAACTTTGTTATCATTAGGGCAAACCTTTAATTCCCTTGTCAATTTTGTTTTCTTGCGATAATATCATTTTCATATCATAGGTGGAAGCCAACTAAGAAGACTACACATTTTAAGTTCCATAAGTGGATAGACCTTGGTCCCTAGAAAAATTATCAAAATAGTTTCAAAGCAAAATTGAGTTAGAAAAGTCCTTCCCATGTGTGATGGCAAATATCCATGCGTGTTTTTTCATCCTTTGTTACATACTTATCATCATTAATATGATATTGGTAGGTGCCATATTTTGATCAACATTGCTGGTCCCAATTGCTCATGAGTAAATGAACATTATTCAATAGCCATTTTCAGCCAATTTTGACAAATGCTGTGCAAATAGAAAGATTATTTATAGTGACTGGACTGAGTATAAAGTAGTGTTGTGTGCGTAAATGGTTTGGGACTTGCACTCTGAGTAAGTGTAAATCCCATAATGAAATTTATTTACACTTTGTGCAAGTGTATAAAATTTATTTTTATTCATGTAAGTGAGTGCAAATGGAGAATATGAAATGTGTAAGTGTAAAACTGTGTAAATGTATTTTATGCCATGGAAAAATAAATTAGATTAAGTGTAAAAATAAATTTATTTATGTAGGTTTACACAGTCCGAAAAATCAATGTAATTGTAAATATATATTTATATTTATATGATTTTACATGGCTCTATAAAACAATGTAAATACATAACAATAAAAAAAATGTGATTTTTACTTAAGGAGATTAAAAAAAAGAAAAAACATCAGCATTCAAGGGTTGGGAGGACCTCAGTTTTTGTGTTGAACTGAATTTCACACTGTTTCTCCTTTTTCTTAGTGCCTCCGTTACTGCTCCTACTGGTAAAGCAACTATAATTAGTCTTGAACCTTTTGCATTAAGTGCTGATTTTCAGCATTTCATCCCCAAATCTAACAAATTTCATTACTTTATGGATACTGTGAAAGAAGGGTTTGGGGGTGAAAGGAGGCCCAAAGATAGGGTGACTTTACAAATAATTTTAGTATTTACACTTTCACATCTCAAACCATTTACACAGGGCCGTGTAAGTGTATGTGACAAATATTTACATTGGCCTCATGTAAGTGTTCTAATAAAAACGTGTGAAATCACCATTGTGCTTGTAAAAGTAGGCATAGTATAGTGCCCTCCAATTGCGCATGTACAATAAAATTATTGTTTTTCAATTGGCCAACAACAATGATTGGTGCAGTTGTTAATATTATTTTATTTTATACCATCTAATATTCTACGGTTATATTAGTGAAGATAGGGGAATTGACTACTAATGCATGTTGGATTTAATAAAAATTGATACGGGTTTATAACTTCTTGTAATTAGACTACTACTTATGTAATTACCTTACGGTTAAAAACCTTAAATTACTTGATAGTTGGATTTCATGATGGTTTGGTCATAATTTCAATTATGTGCATTGACTCACACATGATAATTCATGTGGAAAAGCCATATGAAAAATCATCATCATATAAATGTGCATTGACTCACATATGATTATTCATGCACAAAACCATGTTCAATTTTTTTTTCATATTAATGTGCATTGAGTCATATATGATTATTCATGTGAAAAATCATGTGAAATTTTTTTGTCACATTAATATGCATTGATTCACACATGATTATTCATGTGAAAAATCTTTGCCACAATATTCCATGGGGAGCCATGTGGTGTGTAAATTTTAGGAAATTTATTGTTTAGTTTTTTTTTAATTAATATATAAGTGGGTGTTTGTGACCTTTGGAAACCTTCACTTAATAAAAATAAATTGTATGAATGTAAAAGTTTCATGGAATAAAATTGTGAAAGGAATTGAGATTTTACTTTTGAAAGGTTTTAATCTAGTTTATATGTTTGTGAAGTCCATGGTAGGAGAATGGTGTGGCATATTAGTTATATATAAACAATAAAAAGGTGAAAAAATATTTATGCAAATAAAAACATAAATTTCCATAATTATGTAAGAAACATACATAGTTTTGATCTTAAAATTGCTTGTGATTTATAAGTCCAATAAGGGGTGTGGGTGGAAATGTTCATGTAGTGATAAATATCACGTTATTATCTACCACTAATTATCAAGTTTCAAGAAGTTATTCCAACCAATTCTTAGTCAGTGTTTATGTCAAACAAGTCCATGTGGAATGATTTCTACAAACCTTTCCAAAATGTTCCTTTCCTTGTTTTTTGCACCCATCCCAATCAAATTGAAAAACAAAAACATGTTTTCAAAAATAGTAATCACAACAAGTGCAAAATTGCAACCTATTTTATTTGTTACAATCAACAACTTCTTGACCTCAAAAGAGGGAGAAAAATATTTCATTGTAATGCAAGAAAATAGTAGTCATTGGTCATGTTAAAAGGTTTTGAAAAATTAGCCTGACCAAACTAAGGTACTTGCAAAATCAAGCCCATTACTTTATACATTAGTAGCAACCTAAAAGAAAAACGGGTTGTAGAACTTGACGTCTAGCCAACTATAGATAAAATGTGCACCACTTTCTACTATTTTGGGATATTATTTATCCTTGGATAGACGACTTTCCAATTCCCTAATTCCCATGGGGTGTGCCCCTAAGCCACTAGCCTATGAAAATGATATGTCCTAACGATACAACAACCAACCAACTTGTAAGTCCTAGCTTCACTTAGCCTAACCTCTTAACTTAGGTAGGTGCATTCCAAGGCAATTGAATTTCAGTCTTTTAAACCTTGAGTCACAAATGGGCATTTTCTATTTGCCATGAAAATTCTCACACAAACATTACAACACAAAAGAAAGACTTTTACTTGCACCCACCTATGACGCTCCAGGAGCTCTCAAGTTTCAAATGAAAAAAACCTATGTTTGAAATAGAGAGAAACCATTTACCCCGAGGTGAATATAAAAGACTTTAAAGGGACATCTAATAGGTAGCCATAGTTGATATATAACCAACGCCTACACTGGTACTAGCAGTAAAAAAAACCTCAATGGATGACCTTACAAATAGGCATCCACTCTCCCCCCGTATGTTTCCAAATTATACATGAATGTGCTTTGTTTTCTAATTTGTTAGCTATGCTCAATAATAGGCTTTTAGTTTTGCTTTGTATTTTTTAACTACACACTGTCATCTTTCGCATCATTTTGAATCTTCCTTAACTATTATAGTTAATGTAGTACCTTTTTCACATTTGGTAGCAATAAAATTATTCTTCTAAATGTCAAATTTTCTAAAAATTATTTATTTGAAATGTCAAAATTTAAGAAAGTTACAAGGGAGGAAAAAAATACAAAAATTGGTGGAAACCCAGGATGTTTATTGTGATATACAAATTACATTAAAAGGATTGTATAGTTGAGAAAGATGGATTGGAGGGTAATGTTTGAAAAGTAAAACATGGGATATGAAAGGATTCAAGATTGATTTGATGAAATTTTTTTTAAAAAAATTATTTCTAGTCTCAAATTAAAATGATATGGTTTTCATTGATTACATGAAGGTGAAAATTTTTCATTAATGTTGTGATGGTGAAAAAAAAACTTATGACCATCTTGTGCGAGGCATTTCAAAATGTGTTGATGGTGTTGCAAAATTAAACATAATTCACTTTTCAAAAGGAAGGCAAGTGGACATGTTCAAAAATCATAATGTCCATGATCAATTATTGATTTGAACCAATGTTGGGCATATATCACGTTCTTGGGATATTTGTTGGATATGGATATTTTCCTTTTTTCTATCCATTAGATAAAGATATTGCATTTTTTATTTAAAAAAATTTAGATGTCTTGATCGAAAATTGAATTGTCACATTTTTTCAATTTGACTTGAATATCAATGTTCTTGAATATCTATTGTGTATTTATTAATCAAATATTAGGAGATTTGAATATTGAAAAAAAAATTTAAATCGTTCTAATTATGTTGAATACTAGTTTTTTTTTGTTTGGGTGAAAAAATTTCAAAAGGTAACATCCTTTTTTAAAAAGGGAATAATTTTTTCTTAAAAAAATTTGAAAAAAAATCATAAATTAAGTTTTAAGAAAATATAGTCACAATAATAATTACTACTAACCACATATTTGAAAAAACCTCTAAATTTTTTTCCCTGTAATAATTTTAAATTGTTTAAGGATTTTTGCCACCTATTGGGTAGTAATTTGCTTAACCTAATTCAAGTTAAGCCTAAGTAAACTGGCTAGTGAAGTTTTGGGTTTTTAATCAGAGGTTAATGAAGTAGTGCAATAAGAGGATCTTATCCAAGATGACTTATTAGAAATGGGTAACTTGGACATGATAAGGTGGGGGGAGGATAAAATCATTGGGTTAGATTAAGTGTCGCAACCCCATTTTGAGGGAAGTGTGAAGTCGCCTCTCACAATCCCGAAAATGGGACTTGGGAGTCCTCCGGGATTCCCGAAAACTCAGAGTGCGATTGCAGGGGTCAAAAACACCTCGCATTGAAGTGTTCTTTATATCGTTGGAAAGGTCTTGAAGTGTAGATGTCCAAAATGGCCTCACATGATCCATTTGGACATTTGCAGCACAAGTTATGGTCGAAAGAAGGGCCAGGAGTCAAACTCCCGACCACTAAAAGTCGGGAATCGACCTGATCCCGGTGCGTACAAGCAAAGTGCAACACACCATTGGAAAGCTCTTGAGGAGAGCTACAACTTTGGTTTAGACCTCGTCCTGATCCGAGCTCACGGCGAGAAGTTATGAACGCCCAAAGTCCCGGGAGTCCAAACCGGGACAATTTCGGGACTCCACTTTGGGAGTCTCAGGAAAAAGAGCCATTTGGATGTGGGTGCTGCGGAGCAACACAGAGAATACTATGTGGGGGAAGGTGGTGGCTTCCCTCGAGTCCGGGCCGTGGTGAATCAAGTGAGTCCAAGGTCGCCCATGGCTTGTCCCAATACCAAAAGGGTGCAGAATGAGTTCTAACCAACTTGTGGTTGGTTTTGGATGTAGGACCGGATAACTAAGTAGCTTGACCCTCTTCCTAGTCTAATCCCGGAGCTTTCAGCATGCCCCTCTCACCCCCTTTAGTGCTAGAAGTTGGGAGCAGCAACAAGTCCCATTTACTTCCACCTTTGACATAGTTGGACTCTTTTGAATCTAACAAGGGACTTGGGGGCGCGTCATTAAGACATGGTTATCATGTTTTGGCCTAGGTTAGATAAGGCTCCCAAGTAAGGGGTAGTGGATATGAGGTTGAGGCTTTTACGAAGATGTTAAATATTAGGGTTAGGTTAAGATAACAACTTTCATTCTTCCTACAGCTTGTTGACCACCTTCATTTTTTTGAGTGATGAGTGGGGTTTGAGGTAGTGGGAGGGGTGTGAAGAATGATGATGAGTAGTGTGAATGCTTTGGAGATTAAGTATGTCTTGAAGAGGTAATCACACAAGAGGAGGTTAATGCATCATGAGAGGGTGGGTTGATCAAGCATGTCCAACCCATTAATGGGAGGACTTTGAAGTGGAAATGTGAGTGGTGGTATTGGCGGTTACTCAAGGTGGTTTTGTTGGGAACTCTACTCAAGTGCAAGGGTGGGAGAGGTACATGGATCTTGAGTTGGGATTGGTAGAAAAGGAAGATGAAGAAGTGGAAGAAGGGGTTGGCCTATCAAAAGAATAGAGGTTTCCCCCTTGGAGTAAGTAGAAAAAGATAAGAAGAAATTTTGTTTCAAGAAGTGGGGAAGATTCATGTTGTTAGCAAGGTTGTCAGTAGTGGTAAGATAGAAATGAAAAGTTGTTAGTAAACAAGATAATGTTATCTCAAGCAAGGTAAGAACTTGGTGGAAAAGAGATCCAAACTAGGGATTGGATTGAACAAACCCATGTAACTTTATTTTATTTTTGATATGTGAAGCTTTGTTTTGAATAATATTATTTCTAGAGTTGCAGGTTGTATGTGTGAGGTTTTAGTTATGAATTTTTGGTTTTAAGGTTGTGGTTAGTTATAACAAAAGAAGAAGATTGTGTAAGAATGGGAAAGGTAATTAAACATGTCTAGTTCACACAAGGCAAAAAAAAATTATTTTGCTTAAAAAGAGGTATACAAAAGGAATGCAAGTCCTAGTTAATTGTGATTTATTGGATTAGGGTTAGGTTTGATACAACAAGGGTGAAAAATTCATGTAGTGAGTAGAAAAGGGATTATTGTTTTGATCAGACAAAGCAGGGGAAGGGTTATAATATCCAAAAAGGAAGGAAGAAGTGTAAATCCTAGTTAGTTGTGATTCACTAGATTAGGGTTAGGTTTAATACATAAAGGGTAAAAAGTTAATACCATGAGTAGGAAAGGGACCATTGTCTAGGTTAAAAAGGTAGTAACATGAGAACTGTATCCAAAAAGAAAATGTGGGAAAGGGGGTTGAATTCCTATTGTGACACCCTTTTAGATGTCCTCCAAGGGGTAGGGGGGGGAGTGGCCCAAATTAAAGTTGTTACGCTAAGTGAATTTTATGTTTAATGCCACCTTAATTGCATCAAAAAAATGAAAAAGAAAGTGACCAAATGTGAATTTGCACACTTAACTTAATTAATAATCTAACCTACTTACTAATTATTAACTTTGATATTTGGCCCTGTATTGATATCCAAGTCACATATCAACATATTTGATATCCAACGTCATTTTCGAGTATCACGATGATCAATATCCAATACATCGAATATCACCCTAATGATATCCATTAGATGTTAGTTTTGATATCTTGACTAATATTCGAAGTGATATCCAATTTTTTAAAATATTCACCTGACACTAGTATGAACTTCATTACCATTAAGGCCAACTTTTTATTATTTTCTCAATTTTTTTTTCCTTTGATAATGTCATTTTCATACCATAGTTGGAAGCCAATTAACAAGGTTATAGTTGGGAATGAGGTACTAGCAAATGAATAAAAACAAATAGACAAGGTGGTTGGCAATTGCATTTCCTTTCTAAGAGAGAGAGTGTTGTTGGTGTTATTAATTAGGTGTGGGCAATTCCATAATTTTAAAATGTATTTTTGTGTTGGGCTTCATTGGTTAGCAAAAATGAACTATTGGCATTAAAAAAAAAAAAAAACCCCAAAACCACAACCACAAATAGGAAAAAATGTAACAACCAACTTCTATGAAATTCCAAAAAAAAAAACATAACAACAATCCAATGTTGAATTGAACAATAGTTATAACGTCTAAACTATGGACCATGAAAAATTAGTTCGCTCGAGCTTCTTTCTTTTGAGCCCATTGGTTGCATTATAACAATTATAATTCTTAAGTCACCCCATAGCATGAAATCCTTTCCATTCCCACCATTCAATTTCAAGAACTTGTATAAAGAAATAATAACAACCCAAATCACCCATTGTAAGCATGTCCCAACAATCCCAAGGTTTTTTTTAGGTTACACAACAATTCCCTTTAGAGTTTTTGCTTGAGTGGTTATTCCTTTTCACACACACACCACCACTCTATCCCAACAATGTAGCATCTCTCTCCACCCAACCCAAATGCCATAATCTAATTTCTCTCAAAATCCATTATTTGTTCATCATTTTCTTCAACTAGTCCTTATATTATGCAACATATTTTATTTACACTTGAAAAAAAACAATGGCGCAATGGAAATATAATACCTTCTACTTTAGAAATTCCATGGAGTTAGGGCATTCATCCTTCACAAACCTTCATTTTGGAACTTATTGTGAGAAGAACCACAACAAACACACCTCAACCACTTCAAACAACAATGAAAACAAATGCAAAAAAAGACTCCAACTCAAATCTAGGAACTCAGTTTCACATCAATTGAAAACTTCTTCATATATTGTAATGTTTGCATTCCATCAACCACAAGCTCCAAAACAGTGCAATATTCATGTCTGATCAATGCCGATCACCATCACAACCATGAAAAAATAAGAATAAAACTCATCACCTACAAGCAACAAAACATCACAAAAACAAAAAACACAACAAATGATGAACAACAACACCCTCAATGCCTCATGATGATCAATTGTCCCTTGCTTTGGCACTCTCCACCAGTCCAAAACCTTATAGCTCTTCATCCACTAGGTTACTCCTTCATCCAAACTTCCATTTAGACCTTGTTCACATTAAAAAAGAACAGACATATTTTCAAGTCACACTGACATCTACCATTATACCTTCACCATCTTGAGTAAGACTTTTTAGTGTAAAGTAAAACCTCATGGGTGTGCAAAGCATTCTCAAAATAAGGGGCCTCGGGAAAGCTGTACCAAGTTTGGCCTCACATTTTGAGAATGTCCTCCACCAGTGGGCTTTACTTGCTTTACTCATTGCAAAGCTCGACGCAGACATTATCATGAACCTAAACATATTTAGATCACCAGGCATAAGAGTGTTCTTACACCTATGAGTAGGATTAATTTTCTTTATCTCTCTTAAGGAGTAGGTGTAAGAACTCTCATCTTTTCTAGGTGGGACTTTTACCCTTTCATCATGTCCTTCCTTTTTCCTGAGCCCCTCCCCTGCTGCCACATATATTTTCACTGCTCCTACCTGTACAGCTACTATAATTAGTGTCTCGGAGCTTGTGCATTATATGCTGAGTTTCAACATTTTATACCCAGATTTAATAAAATTTTATTATTGTGCAGATACTACTGAAAGAGGGGTTTGGGGGTGAAAGGAGGCCCAAAAACAACGTGACTTTGTGGATAACTCTATTGTGTGGGTAGGCAAGTTGGAAGGAAAAGTTAAATTTTCAGTGGAATCAACATCGCATTGCAAGAATCAAAAGCATCAAATGGGCATGCAGAAAGAGGGGGCCATGGTTAACCGGCACCTAGGTCCCACACTGGTACCTTGATCTTTTTCAGTGAGGGATCATAGTCAACTTTTTATTTTTACTGGTGAGTTTTTGTCGAAAAGCATTTTTAATTTAGCGCCTTCTCTTTTGTCAAAAGGAATCTCGAAGAAAAAGAAAATTAAATCGCCTAAGTTTCACATATATTTTTTGATGTTTGATGGAAGGCCATATAGCAGCTGCAGTGGAGCCCCTGGACTTCGCTCATCTCGTCCTCTCACTATTTTTGATATCACTCCTACATTACCCAATGATTTCCCTTGCTGACCTCATATCTATGAATGGCTAAGGCTTACAAATTGTTTTCATTTCTCACTTGTGTCATCATTTTTACTTTTAGTCAAGAAAAGAAACAAGATGCTCAAGGCCCCTAACAAGAAGCTGTGTCCGGCTTGAACAAATAAAAAAAAGAAAAAAAATTAGCTTTTTCTGGGTTGTATTTTCACATCCTTGTTGTGCCTTGAAAGTTCTACACAAAACAAAACAATTGTGTTCATTCTGCTAAAAAGAACAACACAACATTAGTTTTTCATTTTGCATTTATTTGCTGTCCCATAGTAATTTCAAACCCATCAGCCCTGGGGGGAGGAGTAGTAGGATATCTACTATCAGCATATTTTGTGAAATCAAATAAAAATAATGTTGCTATTTATTTAATCTAGATATTCTAGTCAAGCCTTGCAACAAAGCAGTGCAACTTCACACAGCACGATGCCCAAACAGTGCTCATTCAGGAATATTTAGTGGAAAAGATGGGGTTACCAATTATTACCCCTTTTCTATATAACCTACAAAAAGCACATATCTCATAGTGGCTATAATAAACTTAGGAAATGTCAAATTAGATGAAGGTAGGCTAGGAAATGTTAAATGTACAGATTTGCAGACCCGGATTTAGTCTGATAAATTAATTCCAATGTTGATAAAAACCCAAAAATGAAGGATTTGGCTATTGTCCTCGTAGTGTGGGTGCAGGCGCTAGTTCACCCAATCCTAAAAGGGTTGGCTTGCAAGTAATAGATAGAGGGAAGCAGGGAACAAGACCAATACCAGGAAGAAGTAGGTATACCAAGTTGCTAGTTGGAAAAGAAGGAAAAAGGCGATGAAAAAGCGAGAAAAGAAGGCATTAAACAAGAACTTTGTAGCATCACCAAAAGTGCTAGAAAACCGAGAAGCATGGGTAAGTAAAACCAACAAACCAATTTACAAACAACAAGTACACTTGAACTAATGGCTGTTACATGAGATGGCTAATGTGGCCTGTAGGTAGATAAGCATAGACACAAGACGAATTGCCAAGTGCAATAAAAGCTCATAACCAAAGTTGTATGATTGACTAAAATGCCAACACTAACCAAACTAAACAACCTAACCTAACATAAAGAATAAGCTAGTAGGCTACTTGCTATGTAACCTAACCATATATATATTTTATAATATTATAATATTAATTCATTTTAATACATACAATATCTTAATATTTTTTAAAGATAATTATATATATATATATAAAAACCCATTGTTATGTATAGTGTAATTTGTTCATGATGTTTTTTTATTTTCAAAGTGAATTAAAATTTTCCCAAAAATAAGTTATTAACATTGTATTTTTATTAATGCATGTAATTGAATATTAATTCTATGTATATTGTGTTTGTGTTTGAATCCATGGCTTCAATAATGACCCAATATCCAAAGTTGGATTTGTAGCTTGTAATGTCACAGAGATCTTGAAAAAAAAAAAGATGGGTACCTATTTGCAAAGAACTTGAGAAAAAGAGTTCATGAACAATATATATGGGTAACCCATTTGCAAATAACTTGAAAAGAAGTCTTTTGAGCAAAGAAAAAATGGGTGCCCATTAGTAAAGAATTTTAGAATAAGTTTAATGACAAGTTAGATTAATGGGTGTAACACAAGCTAGAAATCCTATCAAGCAAAATCAATTGTTGGCAGAAGGAAATTGCCTACATTCCAATATGCTAGAGATTCTCTACCCATCAAACTAACAATATATTTGAGGTGTGGTTTTTTTAACTAGATGATGATAAAATTCAACAACAATGTTGTAAGTAAATGATTGATTTAATGGCAACAATATTTTTAAAAATTAGATAATCCTTCCAAACACTCATATGTAAACACTTGAATAGGTACTTATACACTAAACAAGCCCAAATTCTCTTTGTAATGGAAAACCAAAGTGTGCTCTAAAAGAACATGGGAATGCTCTAATAAATCACAAGGTGGAGGAGGTACACTCTCCATGTCCCACCACACCATTATCATTGTAATAACAAGAAAAATAACAACAATATAATTAATTTCCATAATGTTCCAAAGATGATAACTAACTACAAGGAATTAATGTTTGAAATTATGTTTGTTCATAAAAGAAGGTTTATTCTTGGAAGCCATGCCAAAGTTTGTGTGGATCTAAAACTTTGTGAGGCCCAAGTTATTATGCAATGCTCTCGACACCTTGAAAAGTTGAACATGATTCAACTATGCAATTCCTTGTACAGATTGAATCCACCAAAAAGTTAAATAACACTATAGTTATTGGCATTAAGTTACTATTACATTAGGCACAATAATGTTGAATCCTCCAACTATCATTGAACACAACAATGATTATGTTGTGAATGGAAATAACTTTCAAATGTTCACCAACAAATTAACGTTTTGATAAAAAAATGGAGTAGATTTTTAAAGAGAAGACATGGGCATTGGGAAGCTGGTCGAATGGTTGGTAGAAATCGTGTCGTTCATGCATATGATTTGTATGTTGCCTCATGTGACTAAACTTGTCTATGATGTTCAAAAACTAGTACTAAGATCATTTTGGACATTGGGTGAATGTGCCCAAGCTCCATTTTCATGCATCCCAATTCCAAGTGGTTTTTGCTTCTTAGATACCCCTAATTTAGTGATGTCATCATCCTGCCTTCGTTGAATATAATGAAGTTTTTGCCATAGTTTCCAGCTTGATAAACCTAGGAATTTCTTTTTCAAAATTAAATTCATCAAAGATATGAACACCAAAGCAATCATTTTAACAAGAATAAACACCAAATGTTCCCCCTTCTTTAGGCAATGGTCCATTGTAAATGTTTTCTAAGATCATAAAATCCAACGTTGCATAAGCTCACTTGCCAACTACATTTGTTGTTTCTTCCTTGTGGAATTAGGACCTCATGCATTGTTGAATTATGTTAATTCCAAAATGTAGCTAAAATTTCTTGCAACACAACAATACATTGTATCATTAATCAATATTGCCAAGTAATCCTAGGCATTTATCATCAACCCTAGCATTAACAAAATCCTCCTCGTTTTTTTTTTGGGGAACATAAAAAATAAAATTCAATAAGAACCCTAATTTCCTTCAATCAAGGTTTAGGAATCAAGGTTTTAATTGAATTTTGAATATAACTACTTAATATAATGTACATTTAGTCAATGTATTTTTCTACCTTTATGTAAAATTTATTTTACAATATATCAAATAATGAAATATTTAAGTAATTAATGTGTGGATTTATTATTACTATTGCATTCTTCTACATGTAATATCATAATGATTATTTTATGTTAGAAATTTTAAATAAAAATTATTTAATATACTTGAAAGACATTTTCAAATTCATAAATGGTCATAATCATTTAATGGACCAATGCAAAATCATTGGTATATGTAAATGAAAATATTGCAATATTTTCCACATTGATGGTATAAGGTTCACTTCACCAAAGTTTTGAAGTGTAACTAAATACCTTCATTTTAATGATAGTTTCATTACCTTTTCCCATCAATGTGACCAACTTAATAATACCTTCATTTATATCATGGTTTAGGATATTGCCACAAGATGGTGCAAATATTGTATTCCTTTTGGGTTTTGGCAGGGCTATGTAATACCCCTCCAAGTTTGACGATGAATGCAAATATCCCAAGATGATGTAGGTATTACATTTAAACTCCATAACTTTGTTCAAGTGACATTTTACCATCAATGTGAAAGACTTTGCAATACCCTCATTTACTTGAATCAATATGTTTGGCATGATATAATGAACATGGAATAAATATATTTTAAAAAAAATTGTAGTTTATGATATTATCGCAAAATGATGTGGGTATTGTTTTCCTTCTAGGTTTTGTTAAGGCTATGTAATACCCTTCCAAATTCCAAATATATGTTATGGAGCCCAAAAGTTTTATGGATATCCGAAGAGGGGTAGTGCATGTGAATTGAATAATTATGGGCATGAGCAATACCCTTTCAATAGCTCAAACCAAAATAATTGAGTCCATGGTGTTTGTAGATTACCGCAAATAGGGTATTACTTTCCTTATAGGTTTTGGTATGGTTCATTCATCATTGTTGTTTGATGCTTGCAAGACTGCATCACAACCATGAAAGAGTAACTACTCATCATCATTTTTTCATTCTTGCAAAACCAAAATAGAACGACAACAACCAGCTACACTATTCATTCTGGCTCATTTGCTCTTGAAACATCACAATAGAACAACGATGAATAACACTCGTTGTCATTATTTTTTGCTTACAAGACAGTAACAAAATGATGACAAGCAACACTCGTCATCATTTATTTTTCTCTTGTAAGATCATAACATTATGATGTGGAACATCGTAGCTATTCGTCATAAATTTTTTTATCATCGTTATCTTTTGTTTCTTTCTTTTTCTTTACCATGAAGAAAACAACGATGTCATCATTGTCATCTTTTGCAACAATGAATAAAATAAAAAAGGAGGAGGAGAGGGGAGCTTAATTTCAAGTTCCCACTTTTGCCACCACTTTGACAATCCTCTTGTTTTCGCACTCCTACTACCACCACATTGAAGCTCCTCCTATTGAGGCACTCTTAAAGCTCCTAGCCCTTGAAGGTCCTTTAGATTTCACATTTTTGAAGTTCTAAGCTACTCAAATTCTCTATAGGTTGAAAGCTTTAACGATTGAAGTGAGTGCAAAAGGAGGTGGGAAAGGAGGGGGTTAACAAGATGAAAGAGGTAGGCGGGTTGGTAGGAAGAAGGGCGGTAGGTGGGTTGGGATAGGTAGGAGCTTTCAAAAAAAAAATTGGGGATTAGGGGTGGGCCTAAAAAAACTAATAAAAAAATTGTTACCACAAAAAAAAAATTAAGCTAAGGAAAAAAAATCTAGTTAGCAAAATAAAGAGTAGAAGAAAATATATATATTGGCCAAGTAAATTGACCCCCATGGGACAATTTCATCCCATCCATGAAATCCCATAATGGGATTTTTGGATGGTGCACTAATGGGTGTTGGGTCATTTAAGCCTTTTCTATCGGATGACACTACAAACAAAATTCTTTAAAGTTTAGGAAAGAAAACATCAAAACAACGATCTCTTCTAGCAGCCTTAAGCCTTAATATTAAGGTACAATGCCTTTCATTTTAGTATGAAATGCTAGAGGATATAACTATACATTGTTAAGGACACGAAAAATAAAAGAACAAAGGTTAAATAAAAAGGTTTAAATCTAATTTTCAAACAAGGAACAAAACAAGATTATGTGATTCAAAAACAAGAACACAAAAATTAAAAATAGGAACACGAGATGTGCAAAACAAATGTGGATACGAATCTTTATTATGAATTGACTTAACTAAAAGTTAACGAATATTTAATTGGGAAAACTAGGACTTAATTGGGAATTAACCAATAATTAATTAGGATTTAATTGAAAGTTAATTAAAATTTAACTAGGAATTATGGATGATGGATGAATTACAAGGAAGTTTCCAAGGAGGTTTTCATGTGTGCATTAAATAAGGTAGCTTTTTGAGAACCTTCCTAATTATGACACCATTCCTCAAAGGCATCCACAATGGCTAAAACATTCTTTATCATGAATCTTGTAATTAATCTTTGCAAGAGAAAAATTATGAAAATGGAAGCCAACAAGATGAAAAATATTATTTTCTCCACGTTGTGAAAACACAATGTTTATTACAAAGTCAAAAGAGTTCATTTCCAAAACAAAAGGTTTTGGA
>Ga0116230_10002747_pt1 | contig 16989 bp, 13 predicted proteins | sample S1TSphfallax_3_FD_88678 | JGI IMG/M metagenome (GOLD analysis project Ga0116230, IMG submission 88678) | Host-associated microbial communities from peat moss isolated from Minnesota, USA - S1T2_Fd - Sphagnum fallax MG | ecosystem: Host-associated > Plants > Peat moss > Unclassified | place...
GCTGGTGGAGAGCATCGATCTCAACACCTGGGTGACGCTTTCGATCCAGCGCGTCGTCGAGCAGATCATCAGCCGGCTGCAAGGCGGGCTGGCGGTGCTGGCCACCGTCGGCTCGACCGCCCCCTTCGTCGGCCTGTTCGGCACCGTCTGGGGCATCTACCACGCGCTGGTGGCCATCGGCATCGCCGGCCAGGCCTCCATTGACAAGGTGGCCGGCCCGGTCGGCGAGGCGCTGATCATGACCGCGCTCGGCCTCGCCACGGCGGTGCCGGCCGTGCTCGGCTATAACTGGCTGGTCCGGCGCAACAAGCTGGCCGTGGAGAAGCTGCGGGGCTTTGCCAACGACCTGCACTCGGTGCTGATCAGCGGCAAGGCGCTGGGCCGCCCGGCCGCCCCGGCGCAGGCCCCCGCCGCCCCGGCGCGCCCGATCGCCGTCGCCCGGAGTTTTTAAGGCATGGCGATGTCCTTCGGGCCGGCCAGCGGCGAGGATGACCTCCTCAGCGCCATCAACACCACCCCGCTGGTCGATGTGATGCTGGTGCTGCTCATCATCTTCCTGATTACCGTACCGGTGGTCACCCATACCGTGCCGGTCTCGCTGCCGCGCGAGACCAACGTGCCGACCCAGACCAAGCCGCAGACCATCAATATCTCGGTCGACAAGAATGGCGTGATCTACTGGAACCAGGCGCCGCTATCCAACCTGCCGGCGCTGCAGGCAAAACTGCTGGCCGTCTCCGGCAACGCGCCGCAGCCGGAGGTCCATATCTGGGGCGACCAGAACGCGCATTACGAGAGCGTCGGCGAAGTGCTGCTGGCCTGCCAGCGCGCCGGCATTCAAAAAATCGGCTTCATCACCCAGCCGCCAGCCGGCGGCGCTGACTGAGGGAAACATCTCATGGCAATGACCACCGGCCCGGCCATCGGCGCCGATGAACCCGAGGTGATGATCGACATCAACACCACGCCGCTGATCGACGTGATGCTGGTGCTGCTGATCATGCTGATCATTACCATTCCGATGCAAACCCATGCGGTGAACCTGAACCTGCCGACGGCCAATCCGCCGCCGCCCTTGGTGCAGCCGCAGGTGGTGGAGGTGGATATCGATTTCGATGGCACCATTCTGTGGAACGGCGCCGTGGTGCCGGATCGCCAGACGCTCGATGCCGACCTCGCCGGTCTGGCGGCGCAGCCGGTCCAGCCGGAATTGCATGTGCGTCCGGATCGGCTGACGGATTATAAATATGTCGCGGAAGTGCTGGCCACCGCGCAGCGCCTCGGGGTGCAGAAAATCGGCATCATCGGCGACGACCAGTTTACGAATTGAGCCGCGCGCCATGAAACGCTCATTCCTGATCGCTGCGGCGCTCCTCATGCTGCCCTGCCTTGCCGGCGCCCAAACCGTGCGGCCGGCCGTCGGAAAACCGCTGCAGCAGGCAGAGGCCCTGATGCAGCGGGGCAATTACAATGCCGCCTTGCAACAGGTGAACAAGGCAGCCACGGTCGGCAACCTCACGCCGTATGAAACCCTGGTGGTGGCGCAGCTGCGCGGCGCGGCGGCCGCCGGGGCCGGCGACTATACCCAGGCCGCCAGCGCCTATCAGACCGTGCTGGCCGCAGGCTTAGAACCGCCGGCGACGCAGACTGAACTGGTGCAGGCGATTGCCGGGTTTTACTACCAGGCCCAGGACTATCCGCAGGCGGTGATCTGGGTGAACCGCTACATCGCGGCCCATGGCCAGGATGCGCGCACCCGCGCCTTGCTGGCGCAAGCCTATTATGCGGAGGGCGATTACCGGCAGGCGGCGCAGGCGGTGTTGCACGCGCAGCAAACCGCGCAGGCGGCCGGCCAGACATTGCCGGAAGCCGAGTTGCAATTGCTGGCCAGCGCGGCGCAGAAATCCGGAGATACCGAAGGCTATTTTTCCGCCCTTGCGGCATTGCTGCGGGATTATCCCAATCCGCAATACTGGGCGGCGGCGATTTCGCTGGTGACCGCCGCGCCTGATTTCTCCGACGGCCTGACCTTGGACGTCTACAGATTGCGCTTTGCGACCGGTACGCTCAGCCAGCCGGTGGATTATGAAGATTACGTTGAACGCGCCATTCTGGCCGGCGATAATACCGAGGCGAACACGGTGATTGCCCAAGGTTTTTCATCCGGCGTGTTGAATGACGGCACGGATTCCGGCCATGCCAGCCGGTTGCAGCATCTGGCCGCGAAAAATGCCGCGCAATCGCCGCAAACACCGGCTGATTATCTGCAACAAGCAAAAACCGGCGGCTCGCAACTGGATATCGGGATCGCCTATCTCGCGGCCGGCGATAAGGCGAATGCGATCAAGACATTTCAAAGCCTGCAAGGCGCGCAGCAGGGCAATTTGTCCAACCCGGCATCGGCTTTGGCATTGCTGTGGGAAATTCACGCGCAAACTACGTCGAACCAAAATCCGCTCTGAAAAATTTTTCTTCCAAAATATCCAACCGTTAGGCGAAAATACTATATGACTGCAGTAAAATCAGATTTATAAAATTTTCTTCTTCAGATAACGAAAATATGGAAGTAGTCCGATAGACAAAGAATAAAAAATCCGGCACAGGGATTGGCGAATTCTACGGCAGGTGGTGATGCGGTTGCGCCGGTTAACCAATCAGCGTTTGGAAAATTCTGTAAGGGCGCTCTGCATCAAATTGAATCCGCGCGCTGGCGCCGGCGGTTGCCGGTGGCAGTATCGCGCGAATTGCCGTCGCGGATCCGTCCGCTAGTTTATTTAACAAACGAAATGAAATGTTCAATGTCTGATCAGCCGCATAGCATTCAAGGAAAAATTTTGCCGAAGCCGCGCGAGGCATTCGGCGGTGTCATCGGCCGGACGGTCGATGAATCGACGCTGCACCGGCGCCGGCTCCCGGAGGCACCCAAAGATGCGCCGAATATCCTGCTCGTTATGCTGGATGACGCCGGCTATTCAAATCCCACCGCCTTTGGCGGTGGCATCGAGACGCCAACCTTCGACCGGATCGGCGGCGCCGGTCTGTTCTATAATCGTTTTCATAATACCGGGCTGTGCTCGCCGACCCGTGCTGCTTTGTTGTCTGGCCGCAACCACCATTCCGTCGGTTTCGGCGTGGTTTCGGATATTTCCGCGGGCTATCCGGGCTATGACGCCTGGTGGCCGAAATCGGCCGCCAGCATTGCCGAGGTGCTGCGCCTGAACGGTTATGATACGGCGATTTTCGGCAAGTGGCATAACACGCCAGATCCCGATTCCGGCCCGCAAGGCCCGTTCGATCATTGGCCAAATGCAATGGGCTTCAACTATTTCTATGGCTTCATCGGCGGCGAGACCCATCAATACCATCCGCATCTGATCGAGAACAATTCGCTGGTCGACCGTCCGGATGGGGAGGATTATCATCTGACCACGGATCTCGCCGACCGCGCGATCGGCTGGATCAGGCGCGCCAAATCATTGCAGCCGGACCGGCCCTTCTTCACCTATATCGCGCCCGGCGCCGTGCATGCGCCGCATCACGCGCCGAAAGCGTGGATCGAAAAATATCGCGGCAAATTCGACCAGGGCTGGGACATCTACCGCCAGGAGGTTTTTGCCCGGCAGCAGGCATTGGGCGTTATTCCCGCCGATGCGAAACTAACGCCGCGCCCCGATGCCATTCCTGCGTGGGACTCGCTCTCGCCCGAGCAGCGGCAGCTTTATGCCAGAATGATGGAAGTCTATGCCGGCTTCGTCGCCCATTCAGACCATGAAGTCGGACGCGTGCTTGCCGCCATCGAGGAACTCGGGATTGCCGATGACACGCTGGTGCTCTGGGTGTGGAGCGATAACGGGGCGAGCGCCGAGGGTGGCGTCGACGGCACCTATAATGAGATGCTGACCTTCAACGGCGTGCCGCTCTCATTCGAACAGCAGCGCGAGGCGATCAAATCCTTCGGCGGGCCGGATGCGCTGGGGGGCCCGGCGATGCATAACCATTATCCGGTCGGCTGGGCCTGGGCCGGCAATACCCCGCTGCAATGGGTCAAGCAGGTATCCTCGCATTTCGGCGGCACGCGCACGCCGCTGGCCATCTCGTACCCGAAACGGATTGCCGCGCGCGGCGAAGTCCGGAGCCAGTTCCATCATGTGATCGATATCTACCCGACGATTCTAGAACTGGCGGGGCTGGAGGCGCCAGACCAGGTCAACGGCGCCGATCAAAGCAAGGTCGACGGCGTCAGCATCGCCTATAGCTTCGACGATAAAGCCGCGCCGGACCGCCGCCGCCAACAATATTTCGAAATGCTCGGCTATCGCGGCATGTATCGTGATGGCTGGATGGCGAGCGGCTTTACCGGCAGATTGCCCTGGCAGGTTTTTCAGAACATGCTCACGCCATGGAACCCGGATGACGATGTCTGGGAACTCTACAACATCAACAAGGATTTCAGCCAGGCGGATGATCTGGCCGCCACCCATCCGCGCAAGCTGCAGCAGCTGAAGGAGCTTTGGTGGGCCGAAGCCGGGCGTTATAATGTGCTGCCCCTGGGCGCCGTGGCATCGCGGTTTTTGGAATTGCAGGCAGACCGCGCCCGGCCGCGCCGGGAAGTGTTTCATGGACCAGTGCGGCGCGTGCCCGAGCCGATCGCCCCGGATGTCAAGTCGCGTTCGCATCTTGCCACTTTCAGCCTGGATATTCCGGAAGGCGGCGCGCAAGGCGTGATTTATTCAATGGGCGGCAGCATGGGCGGGCTCAGCCTGTTCGTGAAAGACGGTTATCTGACCTATCAGTATAATTATGCCGGCTTGCGGCAGAGCGTGATCCGTTCTGACCGGAAATTGCCCGCCGGCAAGGTGGAGGTTGCGGTGGATTTCACCCCTGGCATCCCGATGCCGGGAACCTCGGCGCAGGTCCGGCTGCTGATCGGATCCGAAGAGGTGGCTGCCGGCGAGGTGCCGAACACCACCCCGTTCCGCTTTTCCGTCTACGAAAGCTTCAACATCGGGGCCGATCTGCTGACGCCGGTCTCCCAGGATTATGCGGTGCCCTTCGCCTTCACCGGGCAAATTCTCAAATCCGTCTTCGACTTGCGCTGACCGGCAAATCAGATGGGATCTTCCAATCGGCAACTCGTCCTCAACGCCTTTCTGGTGCCAAGCGGACATCATGTCGCGGCCTGGCGGCATCCCGATGCCGAAGCTGCCGGCGGCGTCGATTTTGCGCATTACCGGCAGCTCGCGCAGATCGCCGAAGAGGCCTTGTTCGACTCCATTTTTGTCGCGGATTTCTCGGCCAGCTTTGACCAGCAATCCGCCAAGGTGATGGCCCGCACCGGCGGCAGCGCCGGCCTCGAGCCGCTCACGCTGCTCTCCGCTCTGGCGGCTGTGACCAAGCGCATCGGACTGATCGCGACGGTCACGACCACCTTCAACGAACCCTATAATCTGGCGCGCAAATTCGCCTCGCTCGACCTGATCAGTCAGGGCCGCGCCGGCTGGAACCTCGTCACCACCGGCAATGAGCCGGAGGCCTTCAATTATGGCGACCGGAAGCTGCCGCCGCATGCCGAGCGCTACGCGCGGGCACGCGAATTTGCCGATGTCACAATCGGGTTGTGGGAAAGCTGGGACGAGGATGCGTTTCTGCGCGACAAGGAAAACGGCATTTTCTTCGACCCTGCAAAACTCCACGTGCTCAACCATCACGGCCGTCATTTCTCCGTGCGCGGACCGTTGAACGTGGCGCGCTCGCCGCAGGGCAGGCCGGTGATCGTGCAAGCCGGATCGTCGGAGGATGGCCGGGCGTTTGCGGCGCGGACCGCGGAGGTGATTTTTGTTGCGACACCGACCCTGGCCGAGGCGCAGGCTTTCTATGCCGATATGAAATCGCGCGCCGTTGCGGCGGGACGTACCGGCGATGATATCAAGATTCTGCCCGGCGTATTCCCGGTCATCGGCAGGACGCAGGCAGAGGCTGAAGAAAAATATCAGGCGCTGCAGGACCTCATCCATCCCGAAATCGGGCTCGGATTGCTCTCAGCATTGCTGGGTACGGATTTGCGCGGGATCGACGTGGAAGGCAAATTGCCCGAATTACCTGAAGCCATCGGCCATCAGGGACGCCAGAAACTGCTGGTCGATCTGGCCCGGCGGGACGGCTTGAGCGTGCGGGAATTATATCTGCGCGTCGCTGGCGCCCGCGGCCATTGGACCATCGTCGGCACGCCCCTGGCCATCGCCGATGCGCTGCAGCATTGGTTCGAAAACGGCGCTGCCGACGGTTTCAATGTCATGCCCCCGATTCTACCCGGCGGGCTGACCGATTTCACCCGCTTGGTGGTTCCGGAACTGCAGAAACGCGGACTGTTCCGCACCGCCTATGCGGGCAAGACTTTGCGGGAGCATTTGCGGCTGCAAAAGCCGAGCCGAAGCTTCCATCCCGAAAAGCAATCGGCTTAGAAAAAATTTCTAAATTTATGACTGTTGGCGACGGATTATCTCCACGGAGTTCGGCGATTCGGAAGCGATTTACTTGCCGGCACTGTCGCTGGCGTAATCCAGACTAATCCAAGAGTTCTTAGGCATTTGCTGTAGTTATAGGTTCATGGCAGCCATGCAACGGGACAAAAAATTATTGGAAATGCTCGACTCGCTATTTCCATATCGGTATTATAGGGTAAATAATAAATAGAGAATTTTTCTATTCGGGTCGCTTCCTTCTTCGGTGTTCGGCCGCCGGAGCGGGGATTTCGTTCGAAGTTTGGAGATGGGATAATGCTTGATCGCCGCCGCTTTACCGCCGGATTAGTCACGGCATCCGCCTGCATTCTGCCGGCGCTGGCCTCGCCGAATATTGCGCGCGCGCAGGATAAGCCAAAACAAATCCGGATCGGCATTGCCGAGGCCGGGCTCGGCGGCCGGCCATATTCCTTCGGCAATACCATCTCGGTCGTGCATGCGCAGGGCGCGCTGGAACAGGAATTCGGCAAGGACGGTACCGCCATCGAATGGCATTTCTACGCCGGCGCCGGCCCCGCGGTTAACGAAGCCTTGGCGAATAATGCACTGGATTTTGTCTGGCAGGGGGATTTGCCGCAATATGTCGCACGCTCGCGCGGTCTGGATACCAGGCAGCTTTGGGTCGACGGCAATCGGCTGCCGGTCTACGTCGCCGTCTCCAAAAAATCATCGATTACCGATCTGGCCGGGTTGAAGGGCAAGACGGTCGCGAATTTCCAAGGCACCAGCTTGGAACTTTCCGTCGACCGGATCCTGGCATCGGTCAACCTGACCGAGGCGGATTTGCAAATCATCAATCTCGACCAGATCACCGCAACCCAAGCCGTCATCGAAGGCCAGATCGATGCCACCTTCCTCGCCTTCGGATTGCCGCCGCAGGCGGCCAGGCTGATGCGGGTCATTTATCATGCCGGCGCCGATAACCCGTCCGATACGCAGCAGGCTTCCGTCCTGACCACTGGCGCGTTTGCCAATGCGTATCCCGATGCGGTGGCACGCGTTGCAAAGGTTCAGATCAACGCCGCGCATTGGGCCTCGCTGCCGGAAAATACCGATGCGCTATACGATATCTGGGGCAAATCCGGTTATCCCGTGCCGATGCTGAAGGCGATCTATCAGATCACCGATCTGAAGCAATTCACCTCGCCATTATGGGACCCCTTCCAGCTCGCCCAGATGCAGCGCTCGGCAGCCGATGCGTTCAAATACGGATTGATCCGCACGCCCGTGGATACCAAAAATTGGATCGATCACGGGCCGCTTGATGGCGCGCTGGCGGCAAGCGGCCTCACCCATTACTGGCCGCAATTCGCCGCCGACGGCACGACGCGGCTTGCCTAATGCCAGGCCTGAGCTGATGTCCGCAATTCTCAAACAGGGCCTGCTGCCGGAACGGATTGCCGGCGCCGGCCGCCGGGCCCGTAGCCGGCGCGCCGGCAGCGCCATCCGGCGCGGCGTCATTCTGCCTGTTCTGCTGCTGGTGCTTTGGCAGATCACCGCGGCGCGCGGCCTGATTTCCACGCTGGTGCTGCCGGGGCCGGTGCAGGTGCTGGAAGCGCTGCGGCAGTTGGCGGTGTCCGGCGCGCTGGCCGGCGGCATTGAAGTCAGCCTCCGGCGGCTGGCGCTGGGCTATGGGCTTGGCGTCGCCATCGGCGTGCCGCTCGGCATCCTGCTCGCGGTCTCCCCGCTCGCGCGCCGGCTCATCGCACCCAGCTTCTATGCCATTGCGCGGGTGCCCCTGCTGGCCTGGATCCCCTTCCTGATGGTCCTGTTCGGCATCGGCGAGGCGCTGAAGCTGGTGATCATCGCCAAGGCTTCCCTTACCCCCATCACCCTCAACACCGAGCGGGCAATACTTGGCGTGCCAAAGGCCTGGCTGGAGCTTGGCCGGCTGCTATGCCTTGGCCCCTGGCCAACCATCCGGCGCATCCTGCTGCCGGCGACCATCCTGCCGGTCTTTGTCGGCCTGCGCTTTGGCCTGATCCAGGCCTGGTCGGCGCTGGTGGTGGTGGAACTGCTGGCCTCCACCAACGGGCTTGGCTTCCAGCTGACGATGTCGCGGCAATTATTCCAGCTCGACACGATGATGGCGCTGATGCTGGTGATCGGGGTCATCGGCTTCGGGCTGGATCGCGGCGTGGTCACGGCCGAGGCCTATCTGGCCCGCCGCTTTGGAGGCCGCGCGTGAGCGGCGCCGCTTTGGCATTCCCGCTGCGGCGCTGGGCCGCGCGGCTGGGCATCATCGGCCTCGGCCTGGCGCTGCCGGCGCTGATTGCCGTCATCTGGCAGTCCGCCGCCGTCCTGGGGCTGGTTGACCCGACCGTCTGGGCATCGCCCGCTTTGGTGGCGGTGGCCGCCCTACAGCAGCTTCAGGACCCGCAATTCTGGTCCGATTTCGGGGCCAGCCTGCTGCGCGACGCCGAGGGCACGGCGATCGGCATCGCCGTCGGCTTGCCGGCCGGGCTGGGCCTGGGATTGTCCCGCTTCACCCGCGACTTGTTCGCGCCGCTGCTCGACGCCGCCAAGGCAATCCCGATTTTCACCTGGGTCCCGCTGCTCTCGGTCTGGGTCGGCTCCGGCGAGGCTGGCAAGGTCACCTTCATCGCGCTGGCGGCCATGCTGCCGGTGCTGTTCAGCGGCGTGGAAGGCGTGTTCTCGCTGAACCCAGCGCATCTTGAACTGGCGCGCCTGCTTCGCCTTGGCCGTTTCAGGCGGCTGGCACGGCTGGTGCTGCCGGGCGCGGCGCCGGCGATCCTGCGCGGCGTGCGGCTATCCCTGCTGTTTGGCTGGCTGGCGACGATCGGCGCCGAATATCTGTTCGAGGCCGGCGGCGGCATCGGCACCAATATCATGGCCGCCCGCGAGCTCTACCGGCTCGACCTGGTGGTGGTCGACATGATCGCGATCGGCCTTATCGGCATCCTGTTCGATGGCTTTTCCACCCTTCTCGACAATTATTTCCTGCGCTGGACGGCAGAGAAGTCATGAGCGCGCCACTGCTCACCCTATCCGCCGTCAACAAAGGCTTCGCGCTCGGCAACCGGCAGCGCCAGGTGCTGCACAATATCAGCCTCACGGTCGAGGACGGCGCCTTTGTCGCCTTTGTCGGGGCCAGCGGCTGCGGCAAATCCACCCTGCTGCGTCTGGTGGCGGGGCTGGAGACGGCCGATTCCGGCGACATCATCCTGGCCGACGCGCCGGTCACCGGCCCGTCGCGCAGTTGCGGGATGATTTTCCAGGACCACCGGCTGCTGCCCTGGCTGACGGTTGCCGAGAATATCGACCTGGCGCTGCCGCGGCGTGAATTTGCCGCCGCCGACCGCCGGCGGCTGATCGCCGAGCATCTCGAACTGGTGGGGCTGTCCGACTATGCCAATGCCCTGCCCGGCAAATTATCAGGCGGCATGGCGCAGCGCGCGGCGATCGCGCGCGGCCTGGTCAACCGGCCGCGTTTGCTGTTGCTGGACGAGCCTTTCAGCGCGCTCGACTCGCTGACGCGCACCCGGCTGCAAGGCGAGCTGCAGCGGATCTGGACGTTTGAGAAAATCGCGATGCTGCTGGTGACGCATGACGTCGAGGAGGCGGTGTTTCTGGCCGACCGCGTGGTGGTATTGGCACCGAATCCCGGCCGCATCAGCGCCGTCATCGACGTCGAACTGCCGCGCTCGCGCGACCGCGCCAGCACGGAATTCGTCGCACTGAAGGCCGCCATTCTAAGGCAGCTCGAAGCGTTCATGGAAGCCCCGGTGATATGATCGATTGGAAAAGCACAATGACCAGCTGTTGACGGTAATCAACCCCGGCGAGCCGCGCCGGCATTGGCAAAATCTCAATCAAAAACGATCGCAGGAGTGTTTCTCTCATGTCTTTTCTAACGCAAAAACGAACGCGCTGGCTTGGCGGCTCGCTGCTCGCCTTGTCTATCGCGTCGCAGTTTCAACCGGCGCACGCGCAATCCGCGGCGAGCACCGCCGCGCCGCCGCCACCGCCGCCACCGCCGGTGTTGACCACAAGCGGACTGAAGCCGGTGGTGATCACCGCGCGTCACCGCGCCGAGCGGGTGCAATCGGTGCCGATCGCCATCACCGTTATCGATGCCAGGCAGATCAAGCTCGTCGGCTCGTCGAATTTGAACAAGCTGCAGCAGCTGGTGCCGTCGCTTACCATCGACTCCTTCAACCCGCGCAACACCGCGGTGAACATTCGCGGGCTGGGCAGCGTCCCGAACCTGGCGAATGACGGGCTGGAGGGTGGCGTTGGCACCTATCTTGATGGCGTATTGCTGGCGCGCCCGGCCCAGGACGTGTTCGATTTCCCGGATATCGAAGATGTCGAGGTGTTGCGCGGCCCGCAGGGAACGCTGTTCGGCAAGAACACCGTCGCCGGTGCCATCAACATCACCACCCGCGCGCCAAGCTTCACCCCGGAGGAAGATGGTTCGATCTCCTTTGGCACCCAGCATTACGCGCAGGTGAAGGCCAGCGTAACGGCGCCGCTGTTCGGCAGCGACAAGGTCGCCATCCGGCTCTCGATCGAGGGGACGCAGCATGAGGGCTACATCCAGAACATCACCAGAGACCAAAACTACAGCAATCAGAACGACAAGGGCATCCGGGCGCAAATTCTCTATGACGCGACGCCCAATCTGACCATCCGCGCCATCTTCGACTATAGCCATCAGCAAGAGAATTGCTGCGTCAATCTGCCGGACGGGTTCGTTACCAACTACGCCAACGGCGCGCCGCTGCCGAATTCGAAAAATGCCCAATATATCTATCAGCATCTGTTCGATTACAGCGTGCCCTCGACCAATCCGTATAACCGCATCACCGATGTCGATAGTCCGGTCTATTACGCGATGGAAACCGGCGGCGGCTCAATCCAGGCCGATTATGATCTCACCGGCTATACGCTGACATCGATCTCGGCGGTCCGCTACTGGAACTGGTACCCGCATAACGACATCGACGACACCGCATTACCCTTGCTAACGGCTGCCAACACCACCGACTATCAACGTCAGGTCAGCCAGGAGCTGCGCGTCACATCGCCGCTGGGCGGCATCGTCGATTACACCGGCGGGCTCTATTATTTCTATCAATCGATCAATGACCAAAGTCTTGAAACGCTGGGTTCGGCGGCCGGAACGGCGCTCAGCGGCAGCACCACCGGCCTGCTGAATACCATCTACACAGATGCCACCAACGGCTTCTCGGCAGATAACAACGGCGTATATGACACCAACAGCCTGGCCGCCTACGGCCAGGCCACCTGGCATGTGCTGCCGAAGATCGATATCACCGGTGGCCTGCGTTATACCTATGAGGCCAAGCAGGGCTATTTCAACCAGGTGCAGCAAGGCGGCGTGCCGCTATCGGAAATCCCCACGCCGTTCCATCACACCGTGACGCTGATAAGGAATGGTTTCGCCCCGATCACCAATTACAGTGTTTCAACCTATAATTCGATGCCCTCAGGTCTGGTGACATTATCCTACAAGCCGACCGGCGACATATTGGGCTATGCGACCTATTCGCATGGCGCCAAATCGGCCGGCATCAATCTGGTCGCTTCGCCAACGGTGCCGAAAGTCGTCGCACCCGAGACCATCGATAATTACGAGCTCGGCTTGAAGACGACCCTGTTCGATAATCAGCTGTTTTTGGATGGCGACGCGTTCTGGGAGGAGGACCACAATTATCAAGGCACGCTGATCGGCAGTTATAATAACACCGTATTCACCTATATTTCGAACATCCCTGTGGTGCGGTCGCGCGGCTTTGAAATCGACTCGCGCGCGCAGCCGACACCAAATTTGAATCTCTTCTTCTCGGGCATCTACGATAACGCCTACTACCAATCCAATCCGACCGCGCCGTGCCCGATCGAGCTTTCAAACACCGGCCCTTCCTGCAATCTCACCGGCAGGCCGCTGGTCGGCGTCTCCACCTGGACCGGCTCGTTCGGCGGCGAATACGACTATCCCCTGCCGCAGATTCGCAATCACGACATCATCGCCTATGCCGGCAGCAATGTCCTGCTGCGCACCGGCTTCTACTCCGGCGCCGATGATTCCGAATATGAACGGGTGCCCGGCTACGGCGTCGCCAATGTCGATTTCGGTTTCAAATCCGCAACCGGCAGCTGGGATCTTTCCGGATGGATCGATAACGTAACCAATACCCATTACTACCTGTATCGCGGCGCCAGCGGCGGCGGCGCGTTTCCAACCTATAACATGATCGTCGCGCAGGTCGGCGATCCAATCACCGGCGGGGTAACCTTATCTGGGAAATTCTAAGCACAGTTAACGGTAATCATCTTTTTCATTTTAACAGGAGACCAACATGACCGCACTTCAACAGCGTTTCGTAAATTCCCGCGACCCTTCAATTCCCTTGGACATCCGGCCGGTGGCCGGACGGATCGGCGCCGAAATCCGCGGCGTCACCCTCTCCGGCGATCTTGCCGCGGACACGCTGAAGGCGATCCGCGCCGCGCTGGTCCGCCACAAGGTGATCTTTTTCCGCGATCAGAATGAGCTGACCGATGCGCGGCAGGAGGCGTTCGGTGAGCTGCTCGGCAAGCCGGTTTCGCATCCCACCATCCCGGTTGCCGAAGGCTCACGCTTCCTGCTGGAACTGAATTCCAGAGAGGGCTACGCCGCCTCAAGTTGGCATACCGATGTGACCTTCGTGCCGGCCTATCCCGAAGCCTCCGTTCTGCGCGCGATCGAGGTTCCGGAAGCCGGCGGCGACACGCTTTGGGCTAACACCGCGACCGCCTATGAGGAACTGCCGGAATCGCTAAAAACACTGGCCAATGGCCTGCGCGCCGTGCACACCAATCTCTACGACTACGCCGCGGCATTCTCCAATTTCTCGAAAGAGTATATCGAGAAGCATCGCGCGGTTTTTGCTTCCACGGTCTATGAAACCGAACATCCGGTCGTCCGGGTCCATCCGGAATCCGGTGAGCGGACCTTGGTGCTGGGTCATTTCGTCAAAAACCTGGTCGGCTATAACAGCGCCGACTCGCAGCGCATTCTCGGCATCCTGAACGATCACGTGATCAAGCCGGAGAACACGGTGCGTTGGAACTGGCGTGCCGGCGACGTGGCGATTTGGGATAACCGCGCGACGCAGCATCGCGCCATCGCCGATTTTGGTCTGCAACCCCGCAACCTGCGGCGGGTTACCATCCATGGCAGCCTTCCGGTCGGTCTCGACGGCGTCCCGAGCCGGGCGCTGAAACCCGAACCGCAGCCCGAGCTGCAGGCTGCGGAATAGCATCGACCAGGCCGGCCGAGCCCATCCGGGCTCGGCCGGTTGCCGTTGGCGCGTCACGCCTTGCGTCTCATAAGCAAGGTCGCTTTTTGAAAAAAGCTCCGCAAAAACTTTTTTGATTCCGGATCACGGGCAGTGGCCGCGCCGATGCCCATGGGCCGGAATCCAATTTCCCCATCGTCACCCGGTGACCGGGTTTTATTTCAGGAGCAAAACATGTCTTTTACCGGAACCTGGAAGATCGAGCTGCATGCGCCGGCAGGCGTTCAGACCCTGCGGTTCGAAGCCGTCGCCGAAGCCGGGCTGCTGACCGGCACGATTTCGAACGGCACCGATTCCGGCCCGATCCTCAACGGAAAATACGAAGGTGATGAGGCCAGCTGGAACCTGCCGATTCAGAAACCGATCGCGGTAACCCTGGCGTTCGATGCTGCCTTGGACGGCGATGAAATATCCGGCACGGCGAAAGTTGGTGCACTGGGCTCGGCCAAGTTCAACGGAGTCAGAAGCGCATAAACCCCGCGCCGATCAGCGCAACCTCACTGGTTGGCGTTCATCGGGTCATGCAGGATCTGCGCCTCTAGCGCGTCGAGAATTTCCGCATGCCGTGCCTCGTCGATCGAGAAGTTGTAGATCAGGCTTGTGGAAATCAGATGCGCCAGCGCCGGCCCGAGGGCGAACACGAATAGCAGCCCGTGCAGCGCCTCGGGCGAATTCACCTTCGCGGCCGGGTTGAAGCCGAGCCAGGCGACCAGCGGCAGGGCGATTCCGGTTGCCACCGCCAGGCCGGTTTTCATTGAAATGCTGAACACCGAAAAGAACAGCGCGGTGCGGTCGGTGCCGGTCTCCAGCCGGTGATGGTCCGCCACATCCGCCACCATCGATCGCAGCATCAGATTGCCGGAACCCTGGGCCAGACCCTGCGCCACGGTCAGAGCCAGCAGCAATGGCAGATGCCCAGGTATCACCAAAAGCAGCCCAAGATTAATCGCAACCTGCACCAGTTCGCCGGTCACGGCCGTCCGATGCTTGCCAAACCGCTTTGCAACCGCGGCCCAGATCGGTGACGCGCCGACGCCGAAGATGAACTGCAAAAGAAACAGCCCGCTCGCCCATTTCGGCAGGCCCATATAGTCCGTCACAAAGAACACGAATAGAACGCCGCGGCAGCCTTGCGCCGCGCAGACCGCAAAGTCGGAAAAAAACACGCGGACCAGCGCGCCTTCGCGCAGGATCAGGCGCAGAGCGGTCGTCAGCTTCAGGCGCACCGGTGCCGCCGGCACAACCGGCTCCGGTAGCGCGCGCAGCGTAAACAGCAAGGTTACAGGCAGCGACAACAGAATCACGCCGCCCATCGCGCCAAGCTTGAGCGGCGCATCCTTCGGCGAAATCTGATCGATGATGGTGGGCAATACCAGAATCAGAAGCAATGAGATCGCCGCCGCCACCGCTTGAAACATCGCGATCCGCGTGCGTTCGTGATATTCGCTTGAGACTTCGCCCGACCAGGCGAGATAGGGGATCTGGATCATCGACCATGCCAGGTAGAAGGCGAACAACGTCGCGGTCAGACCAAGCGGCGTCACCCGGATGAAGGGCAGGGTTGGAAAGAACAGAAACACCGTGGCCAGGGCGTACAGCACCGCGCCGGCCGCGATCCATGATTTGCGGCGTCCGAAGCGGCTCTTCGTGCGGTCGCTCAATATGCCGATGATCGGATCGGCGGCAGCACCCCAGATCCGTTCCGCCAAAAATATTGCCCCAAGCGCGGCCAGGGAGATTCCAAAATATTGGGCGTAGAGCGCCGGCAGATAAACCGCCATCGGCACCTGCGCCGCCGTCACCGGCAGCGTCAGCGCGGCAAATGCCGCCAGCCTGCCGCGCGGCAATCCGCGTCCGGAGATCGGTTCGGCGGACAGCCCGCCCTCCGCTACGGTCTGCGAAACTTTTGCCGAAGCTGGTCTATGCAAGATGCCGCTCAGGGCCAATTCATGCGGTTTCAAAACGAATTCTTTCAGACATTCATCCCCCCGGAATCTTCAAACGCCACAGAGCGTATATCGAAAATTTTAACTATACCAGTTTGGTAGTTTTAGTCTATATCTCGCTTGTTGCTTTTTGGAAGTACGAGCATGGCGAACCAATCCGCTTATGGTTTCACCCTCTGGGCTATTCCGCGGTTTCATAGATCTCCCGTCCCGGACCGTCAGGCGATGGCCATCGCCGCTTCACCCGCGCGCGCGGGCGCGCCCGGCTCCGTGGGTCAATATCCGGAAAATCCCGGCGCCGTGCCCGGCGCCGCCGCCACCAAGGGCACGCCTTCCGAAATTGTCGACTGCAGCAGGCACGCATTGAAGCGTGCGGCCCGATCCATATCCCTCTCTTTCCGGCCGCGGAGCCGCCGCGGCGTTCAAACCGCGCGCAGCCGCGTGCAATGAAAATGGAAGATCACAGACAGGGCCAGGATGTATATCCTTCGGATCCGCAAACCCGCTTGCGTTGCGCGCGGCGCCGGGAGCGCCTGGCCTGGCAAAGCATTCGACCCAATCAAAACACTCTGTAAAGATTATATGTATTTGGCCGTCCCCGTGACCCGGTCCAGCACCCGAACCGGACGGCGGCGCAAATTGCGGCCCGCTATCGGCTCAAACCAGATTCAATAAATCCTGCACCGTCATCCCCGGCACGGGATCGGCGATGCCAAGGCCAAGCTGAACCTCCGGCGCCAGCACCGTGACCGCCCGCCGCCCGGCGAGGAACGCCTCGGCGGCGTTGCGCCGCGCCAAGGCCTCGGGCGGCAGTGCGCCATAGCGGTCATAGCTGTTGCTGGCGTCGGTCTTGTAGGAATAGAGCCCGACATCGGTATCCAGCAGGGTAAAATCCGCCGGCACGGTCGCGCATAGCCGGATCAGCATCTCATAATCCTCAGCCAGCGTCAGCATCGGTTCGAAATACAGAATGCCGGCCGGGACCCGCGTACGGTCGATCACATAGCTGTGCAGGGGGCAGAAATTGGCCCGGAACAGGTCCTTCAGGCATTCGCCCGGAAACGGCATTTCCTGCCCGCGCGCATGCAGAAAATTCGGGTACACATCATGCCGCATGACCTTGGTGCGAGCAAAGGCAATGGCGGCGCCACCGGCTGCGAGCTGCCCGGTCAGCAGCCGGTAGGCCTCCGAATA
>Ga0116230_10002748_pt1 | contig 16988 bp, 7 predicted proteins | sample S1TSphfallax_3_FD_88678 | JGI IMG/M metagenome (GOLD analysis project Ga0116230, IMG submission 88678) | Host-associated microbial communities from peat moss isolated from Minnesota, USA - S1T2_Fd - Sphagnum fallax MG | ecosystem: Host-associated > Plants > Peat moss > Unclassified | place: USA...
AAACTCCCAAAGAAAAAAACGACTTGTAAAAAGCCAAAACATTCAATGAAGAAAAAAACATAGTAGTGACATACTCTCAATTCGATTCAAACATACGCGTATTATACGTTTTTTTGGGCTTTTAAAAAAATATTTGAAAATTCTTGATACAAAGGCCAATTTTCAAGCCTTTATATTTTTATAATGTTTTTTTAAAAATACTTGAAAATACTTCTTTTTGAGCACCTTCGAAAAATACTCGTATTTCGTATGTCACTACTATGGGAAAAAAAAAAACAAAAAAAACAACAATAATTATAAAAAATGCTTAAAAGTTATATTGTAAGAGTTTTGAAGGTTTTTGTTTTGTTTTGATTCATTGTAACAACCTTTCACACTAACCTATTGTTTGCCACTTTTTGTTGAAAAATGTGACACCCAACTTTCTTCTAAACAAAAGATGTAGTTGCCTCTTTAGCAAGATTTACCAAGTCAATTAATTGGTTGTCAATTTAGGTTGTTTTTTACATTTACATGTTCTGGCCAATATTGTATATTCTCCTTAAGAAAATGAAAATAAGGTTACTTGAAGTTCCTTATGATACTAATTGACCTTAATTTTATAAGAGTTTAAGGAGGTGGTTCATGAAACTTATAATCCCACTTTATTTGGTTGTTAATGCATGTTGGAGATGGAGTTACATAAGTAGAGTTCTCAAATTCCTTATAAGAATTTTGTTATCAAAATCCATGATATTGAAATGTGTTCAAACTTCTTCCCATTTTTGGGCAAAGGCACAACATTACAAAACAACTTTACATTATTTGAAATGTGCCTTCAAACCTTCAAAGCGAGTGGATGGGTAACAAAAGGGTTGTTAAAATCAAATCTACTTGTCATCACTACCCTTCACCTATTGATAATTGAATAAACAAAAAATTTCCTAAAGGTCACAATGTTGTTTAGATCTTGATTTTGAAAGGAACATTTTATTCCAATTTTCAATTCCTTTTGGTTTGATAGAACCTTCAATGAAATTCTAAAATATTTTTTTGGTTTTGTAAAACTTTTGGTGTCAAAGATTTCCCAAAAGATTTGGAGCTTTATTCAAGTCAAAACCAAGTCAAAACTTTCTATTTACATACACAATCAAAATTAAAGATTATGTGCATTATTTGTTTTGTTCAACTAATGCACAAATTCCAAGACAAAAGATTTCATATTATTAATCATGTGCAATGAATTAAAATTTGAAACTTACTTAAAAGGTAAGCCCTTACGTTGGCACTTCTAAAAAAGTTTACAACTAAGTAGGTAGAGATTTTGAATTTTATTAAAAGAAGAAAGGAACGTGGTTCAAGTCTTAGTTTCAATAATAAGCTAATTTCACAATCCAAATTCAATTTTGGGTTCAACAAAATTATGAATTTGTATATTAAGTCCCCTATAACTCGACTTGGATTTCATTAAATAACCTTTTGAATGCCATGAACATGTCAACATTGGTTATAACCACCCAAGAATGTTGGCAAATGAAAACATGTGCTTAAATGTTTCATATATTTTGAAAAAGTATTCACAAAGAGCCATTGTCCAAATCAATCATGGATAATTTTATATCATGTTTTTTTTTCTATATCACAAGTTCATTGCCAACTTGTTCACAAATGTCCTGAACATATCAAGGTCATATCGTAATAAAACCATCACACACACATGAGTTGTCCAAAATTGATTTGATAATATATGTGTTGCAATTTATAATTTGAAAAACTATGATAATAAGGGGTGTAAACACAACAATGTGTCTTTGATCACTATTTAGTTTTACATGGACCTTAAAGACAACAAATTAATGTTGAAAGTGTTAAATGTGTTCACATCATAATGTCATTAATACATTATTAAAATATTTGAAATAATTTGAAATGAATTTAATAAGTATAAAATATTTAAAAACATTTTTAGTAAGAAAAATGATTTAAAATTATTAGAATCTAATTATCCGAGGATTACATGTGTAGTCACATTTTGATTTTTCTTGTCATGTAGTTGTCAAATTGTGGTTTCATGTTTCATGGTAGGTGCCATTTTTTTTATTGCGATTTCTTTGTGATTGCCCTTTAAAACCTTTGCAAATTTCACTAATGTAACACCATTATTTGACAAAATCTACAAGTGAACATTTTGAAAAACAAAACAATTACAAACATAATGTTTCATTTTTCAATTTGTTTGAATTAGTGTTTTGTTTTTTTGGCTATGATATTCAACTGACACTTGGTAGGTATTATGGTAAAAAAATAAAAATATAAAAATTATGGAATTCTTATGTTGGGCAATGAATGCCCTAAGGTTAAGGTGTTCTTGAAATAATTGGCCCTTGGCCTTTCAACTTGAAGTCCCATTATTTGGAGAAAACCTTAGCTTTAGGGCGTTACCGTACACTTAATTCAACATAAAAAAACTACCAAGTTACTTAGATTTTAGCCAAAACTTTACACCCTCTTCACTTGTATGGCCTCATGAACATGTCACAAAACACCAAAGGTTTCCACTTGGCCACCCTCCATTGGATTTAAATAGTCATATGGATGAAGGGGAGAAAAAATGCTAGTCACAACATTATGGAAAAGCTGTTTTTTAACCAAGAATTCCATTTCTTGAATCACACTAGTTGAGACAATTTTCAATGAAACATCCATACTAGTTGGTGCCATAATAAACCTCAAAACTTTGAAAACAATTTGATTACTTCTAAACATCACAAACATTGTATCCTAAGACCAAATCAATGTCTTTGAGTGCAAGTTTAATATTTCCTAGGTTAAAAATGACCACTTAAAACATCTCCAATGTTCACCTTAGATCCACCCCTTCGAACTAATTGGGTGGTTAAAGTTAATGATCAATCATTGTTGCCTACACAAGTCTCTCCATCATCAACTTTCCACCTGCATGTCATCTCTCTTCTCTCACCACTCTTAGTTTGCGTGGGTTGAACTTTTGTGTCTTTCTTGTTCACGGCTCATCTTGAGCTGATGTTCAGCATTTTGTGTTATCACCCTTGTCCTATTCCTCAACGGAGATGTGACATCAAGCACTTATTACATGCATATTGTTTCAGTGAACTAAAGAAGATGAAAAGTACTAGTGTAAATGCTAGTTGATCCTTGCTTGCTAAACACCTATACATGAGTTACTATTCACCTTGAATGCTAAGGGTCAAATCTGCACCTTAAAGCCCTATGACACCAATTCCTAAGTAAATTATATATATATAATTTTATTTTTTTCATTCTGTAACTGGCTATTTGTGGGGGAGCCTGTTGATAGTTGTGGGCATGCATCCAAAGTGATTTTTTTGGTGTGTGTGTTTGTGTGATTGGCCCATCACAAAATTTATTTTTTAAAAAAACACACACACACACACTATATATATATATATATATATAAATAATTACGTAGCATTTCCCTTTGGTCTAGGTATATGAGTTTACAAAGGCAGAATTTCAGGCAAAGGATATGGAATAAAGTGGAACAACTTGGGGAACACATGAGAGCTTGAGAAATACATTGGAAGAATATTGAGAACAAGGAAAAACCACCAAATTTATCTGAAAAAAGGTAAGTCTCAAAAGTCAAAATTCTAGATTGGAATGGACAGGGATTTGCTTATTCTGTGAAGAATTTGGAGAAAATATTTAGTGTAAAAACCATCTACTCAGTGTAATTTAGTCTTACAATTTGTAACGTTCCTGGGTATTTATCAAGGTGGGTCCATAAAGTCATCAAGGTTGTTGATCTTAGCCATTGATGCTACATTTTAGATCTTATTTGATCTCGTCCACTTGCCTCTTTCTTTAATTTAAGTCGAGTAAGGCCCTTTGATGAGGCCATTACTAATGAATCGGGTCCACACTCAACCATTGGTTAGTGCAGGCACTTACTTGGGTAAATGCATTCATGGTAGGACCTTACCCTACTAGAATTGCATTTTGCACTAGGCCATTACATTGGTAATGCCTTCAGCGTAGGTCCTTAAACCTATGCACGTAGGGTAGGGCATTACCTACTCCCTGCGAACGACGTGTCTAGGGACTCCGAAAGCGACTGACTGACGCTTCTGCCGAGACTAGCAGTTGCGTTGCGTTGCCAACTTCCCTCGAGACCACCGAGGGAGCGAGCAGGGAGAGAGGGAGACAGAGAGAGAAAGAGAGAGAGAGAGAGCGAGGTCGGAACTTCACTACTTCTCTCACCTGCAGGCCTCTTGTCTGCCCTCTTCTCTTGTTTATCCCTTTCTTTCACTTGTGGCGCGGTGCGGCTCGCGTTCTCTTTCTCTATTTCTGTCTCAATGTCTTTGTTTCATTACTGATGTTGTTTTGTTTTGGCGATAGATATTGTCGTCCGCTGTACCATCGCCCTCGACGACTGGTGGTGGTGGTTTGAATCCGTCGCGTCCACATCGAGGGTTTCTGGTTTGAGGTACAACTAGTAATAATTTTTTTGTCTACATGTGCTTATATATATATATAATCCGCCGCGTCGCGACTTCAATCAAATTGTGCAGTCGACGCCTCAATTGTGTACAGTTACGGCTCAAGAATATTGCCGATTTGCAAATTTGTCTAGAACTTGTCTGTTACGCGTCGGTGGATTACAAGTCGTAGAGTCTTCCACTTACAGTACAAATTTTCACCCTAGACTCATCATGTCGACCGATTAAGAGTTTCTTTCTGGTTGATGCAAAGTTTCTTTCCCCCTTGTGTTTTTCCTCCTCCTGTTTGCTCTTGCATCACTCTTAATGGGCTTTTCTCTTGAAGACTGGTGTTGTAGACCTCGTTCCTTTGATCCTTAATGTACTATAATTATTTCATTATTTTTTCTTTAAGATCCGGGTCCAAGCATGATCAGCCATCATGAGATGAAATTCTGTTGAGTGGGATGACGCATTGATTGATTGATTGATCAGCGTATTGAGTTAGACACGTATGATGAATTTTCCTCCCCTGGCATTGAACCCTAGTCCTCCAGCAGCTTCTTGCACTGACGTTCCCAAGCGATGTGATTGAGAGATCTAGGTGGGACTCACAGAAATCATGGTTTCTCTTCGGCGGTTTCGGTTTTCCCGGGAATCGACCACGTCCAGCTGCGGTACTAGTCATGAGCCTGATCCGTTTCAAGCATCACGGCACGAGCCCAAGACTGAGCATCATGTGAAAGAAGACGCTGGCCTGACTCCTGCATTGCATTCGGTACTAATTACTGATCCAGGTGTCCTGACAGTTTATACTCAGCCCCCCAACATGACTCACACAACACTAGGGTTGAGGAGGAATGCAGCCATATTCCATATGGACTTGAATATCATTCCTCATGTTCCAGTTCCAGAATCAGTTGTTGCAGTGCGGGAGGTTAACAGGAACGAAGACCACAAACAGCTACAGTCATCCCCAGCAGCTGCCTGTCAGCCTGCAGAATTGCCTGCTGCAAGTCCTCAAGGTCAGACTTCCAAATTTGGGGGTCCAACTTCTACCAAGAAATCAAGGCAAGCTTCTGGCAATAGCAGTTTGAAGTGCTCACGTTGTCTTGCACTGCAAGCTAGCAATTCTGAAATTATTGCAGGAAGTTCTCCTCCCTGCAAGAAATCTACAATGCAAGGCAGCAAAGTTGATGTCCGTAACTTAGGACACAATACTGCCAAAGTTACATCTCCTAATTCCAGGAAGCGCAAGAAACCTAATTCAAGCATCCTGACCACCATGGAGAGGATGACATCCTGCTACAAAGGTGTGGGCAAGCATGTGAACTCCAAGCAATGGGAGGCTCGCATTTGGGCAGGTGATGTGGATCAGCTGAAGAGGCAGAAAGGACGTGGTCAGCTCTACCTTGGTTCCTACCCAACTGAGATAGAGGCTGCTACAGTGCATGACCTGGTGGCTCTCAAGCTCAAGAAGAAAAATTACACTCTCAACTTTGAGGAGTGCACTTATGCTTCAGAATTGCCAAAGATGGAGTCCCTCAGTGAGAGGGACTACATCTGGTCCTTTCGAAGGAAGGCCCAAAGGTTCACCCGCGGGAAATCAGTTTACAAGGGAGTTTCTAGGCAGTCTGGTGGTGGAACTAAATGGGAAGGACGGGTTGGGTACAAACATGAGGACACAGGCAAGAGAATAGATGTCTATCTGGGGGTGCATCCCACAGAGGTAGAGGCAGCTAGAGCAGTGGACATGGCATCACTTCATTACCGTGGCTGGGATGATGCTGTCACCAATTTTGCACCCAGCCAGTACAATAAAGAGGCAGTGGAGGAACACCTACAGAGAGTGGAGAAAAAGAGGTACAGCATTCCTGCAGCTCTTTTACACTATTGGAGCCAATTTCAGGCTTCTTCATGAGATCTCAAGGGTTTAGACTAATTTTTATAATGGATTCTTGAATCTTTTTTTGGTCTTGTCTAGGCAGATCATTGCTGCTTATGGATCAATTGTGATTTTTGGGGAAAATTTGCAAGATTGCATCTCCAGGGTCTTCTGTACAGTGTTCAATGAAACCTCGTTATCAAAACTGGTGTTGGAAGTCACATATGATATGTAGCAGGAACCATGTTCTAGGTATGATGATGCACACTGTCATGAGGATGAGGGTTTAGGGTTTAGGACATTTACGATGCCCATGAATGTTGTGTAGGGTAAAGCCCCAGGGTCCTGAGAACCTGTGGAGTTTACCCATCATAGAACAGAAGGAAAACTTTATGATAAACCTAAACATGCATAGATCATGGGGTGTACGGTTTAGGGTTTAGGGGGACTAGGGTTCTTACATCTACTTGTAGGCACATAAGAATAGGCCTCCTCTTGTCTTGGAATGATATTCACAGATATATAAGGTACCCTCCAAATATGCTAGGAAATTTCTCTGGGTGCTTTACTCGGACTACTTGTTTCTTGGAGAACCTCAGAATCCTGTAGGCACAACAAAACAGTTTTCAATCAAACAAGAGGTACTAACTAAGTGGGTTCTTAGCATCAACTGTCATACAGTTTTCAACACTGCAAGTAGTAGCCACTTCAACCATTTGGTTGTATGCAAATTTTTGGTGTGTTTTCTCTGAGTTTCCACCTATTCAGAGAGTTTTTAATGCTTTGAGTTTCATCCTCAAGCAGAACATGATATTGCAAATATACTCATACTTTCTGCACAAGCTGATCTATGTATAACTTACTTTGTTCTTGCTGCAAATGATGGTACATATAGCTTATGCATTTGGCATATTTGTGTATGACTGCTCATAGAGATGTCTCAACTCTTCTCAATACAAGTTACAACTCTTCAGAGTTCACCATAGAAAAGGGAGATCAGCGTGATAACTGTCAGTTATAAGCCCATAGAAGGGGGGCTTGAACTTATCAAGCAGCAGGGTACTTTCACCATTGAAGCTTCACTTCCTTTCCTTGGAACCTATGTACCAGTCAGGGCCTTGAATCTTCTTGAAACTTGATGTATTTCCACATCTCACTCTCCCTAGGTAGAGAATCATATGCCCAATGGAAATTATAGCTACACATGGAAATTAGGAAGACTACCAAGTCCCCTAGGTCTCAAACAAAGGGTATGAGATATGGAAATTCAGCAGTTCAGGAATCACACAGCAGGTCAGGGTTGGAGAGGAAGCACCCACAGAGAAGATTGCAGGTATTGAGCAAACTCTGGCATCTCTAAGTTTGATTATTGGCAACCCATGTATTTAAGGATTGTAATTATCTGCCTGGATAACAATCTTCTTCTTTGTCAAGTGTCTTCCTTGCCACAATGAATTAATATTTTTAGAGAAAATGTTGTTTCCAATGCAAATGTCTGGCTCCCTTCTTTTCATCTAATTTGGGTTGGGTTTAGAGTTTTCACTCTAGTATCAGCATCCCAGTAATCAGCTTTTGCATTCTAGTTCTAAACATCAAGTGTGCCCAAGAAACCTGATTTCTTAGAGCAGCTCCACCAGTGCTCGGTGTGTGACCCTGCAAGAATATATCTCACACCCAAGATTAGTTATTTTCTTTTTTCCAACCTCACCCATAAAACTAAAAATGGGACTGCAAATTGTGGGAGACTACTAATAGCAACCCTCCTGTACCAATCAAACTATCTAGACAATCAACAGCAGGTAATGGCCTTTTTGAGCCTTTTGACAGCCTAAGTAAGCATCATGTGCAAACATGCTGGGTCAAAACCATTTTACTAAGCCAAACCAACATGTTTTGACTTTTCTTCATCCAGAATTTGCTGCACCATTGCTCTTAGTTCTCACACAGGAGCTGTGGTCCTGGGAAGCTAACCTTTCTGAGGGAGAGAATACTTGGTTGGAGATATGCAGGGGCAGGGTAGAGGATGTAAACATTGGGGGTGAGAAACTAGGGCACAGAGAAATTGAAGTATGTAGAAGATTTGTGCACGAGTGTGCTATCTGCTGCTGCCGGTGGAATTGCAGAATTTATCCTTGGAACAAGGTTTTATGTTCATGGAATCTTCTCTCCAGGTTCAATATGGTTCACATTGTCTTTCATTTGCCTTGTAAAAATTTGGTTTTGGAGGCCATTTTCCAATGCTCATTGCCAGGTTGATCGCGGTAGGTAAGGCTAAGGAGCAGGGCTTTCCAGAAATGAGGGCCCACTTCCCAAGGCATTAGCCAAGAGTGTGCCTGCTTTGGTGGAAAGTCATGCTCCAAGGGACCTACCTTGCTGAAAGCTTGAACCTCTGATTGAGGGAGTGTTGACAGCAAGGATAGATCCAGAGGTACACTACAAGAGCTTTAGAAGGGCTTTAGGTAGATAATTGAAATTAGGAGCCAGTAGCAAGGCACATTCTAAGAGTGAGACCACAAGGAACAAGATGGTGAGAACTTAAAGTGAGGACTTTTTCTCCAATAAAGGGGTAAGTCACCCCACATTTCTTGCATGCTTTATTTTGTAGCTTCTCTTCTTTTGTGTCCAAGTCAGTTCTTAACAGTCTTTTATTTTCTTAGGTGAATTGTGGCAATGGGTGAAATCACATTGCCAGAGGCACTTGTGAAGCAGCTATAAAAGCCCTGAAGAACTGCATGTCTTAGTACTGTCCATTGGATGAGTTTGTTGCTGTACATATATAAGGACTTCCTTGATCACCATCCTTTTACATCCTAGATAGCACTGGAAGCATAATTGATGTAATTTGCTCATCACAGTCTCGCGCATGTAGGGTGAAGCCCAAGGGTGGGGGACATTCTTGAAACAAGGTGCCTATGATGAAGTGGTATCCAAGTCTGCCCAGATTTGGGTAATGTCCCCCACCCAGGGCTTAACCCATTGTAAACCATGAGGCGAAGGTTATCATGAATCTAAACATATGTAGATCATGAGGTGTGGGAAGGGGAGGGCTCTTATGCTTACTCCTTTGGAGAGTGAAGGATCTTATGCCTACAAGTAGGTGTAATATCCTGTAGGCATAAGACCACTCTCTCTTAAGGAGTAGACTAATATCCCCTCGTCTTTTCTAAGAGGGATAGTCATGGATATAAGGTGCTCTCCAAATACACTAGAAAATTCTCTGAGTTCTTTATGATGCTGCAAGAAAGGCCTACCACAAAAGAGCACTGAAAAGTTTGGATGAGGGACACATGGTGCTTTCAACTTAAACCAAATGAGGTATTCTACAAAATGTATGAAGGCACAGCTTTGTGATGCTACAACACAGCAAGGATTACCAAGAGCTGGAGATGGTGAATTTGTTGCTGGCAAATTCACTTTTGGCCCTCAGGGCCAAAAATGAAATCAACCCTTCCTTCCCTGACTGAAGTATGGTTTTTCAGTTGCTGTGCATTCATATAGACACATTTGGTTTGGAGGCATTAATCGCATATGTAAAACTTTGGTGCAAGCCTTCTTCTAGTTCTCTATTGTAGAATTAGAAGCTTTGACAAGCAGTCAAAAAACAAACATTGAAAATATGTAAAATTTCATTCGTTGCCAAGAGTTTTGTATCGATTTGGAGTTGAGTTTTCTGAAAAGGATTTGTACAATGCTAGAACCCATTACAAAAACTAGCAATACTCCATGTTGCGGATGCGAAAGTGAAAATGTTGAAATTGGTTTGTTTGTAACCCTATCACACCATCCAATATTTTTGGGTGATCCCTAGATGGCTTGCCATGCTTTCACAATTTGAATGGGGTGAACACTTGTGTTGTCTGGTTCTAGTTTTTGGCGAGTTAGGTTCTTGGGCCCATTATTGGTTACCAAAGACATTCCATTTTAAGTTCTGAAAATTTAAAAACAGAACTAGAACTGGGATCAGGAACTGGGCTTGAGCTAGAACCAGAACCAGGAGTGGCCACAAAACCTGTTGCATATAGTTTCTAGTTCTTCATTTCCTAAAATTAAAAAAATTTAAAGTTTAATTTTTTTAGTATTCTAACATTTGAGAAAAAAATCAGGACATATAAGTTTTTATGTATATTAAATATGGGCTATTTGGAGGGCACCTTATATATCCCTGTTTGGAAGGAGGGAAGATCCTGTGCCTACTTATAGGTGTAAGATCAGTCCCAATCTTGAGGAGTAGGCATAAGAACTCTCCCTGAGTGGACTCATGTACTCTATAATAACCCCTCTCTGTGTCAACTCTTGTGTCAAATGGCTTCATGATCTCCCTTGTCGTTGCATCCTGTGCTAGAGCTGAGAGAGTCATTTGTTGTTGTACCAGTATTGCCACAGATGAGCGAATAATACGTTCAGAATAATTTGTCGCAGCAGATTACATAACAACTAGCATGAATCTGCACATGCAGTGAACCTGTGGCTCTTCACAATGCAATGCTTCTCCATGAGAAACACTCCTAGAGGGCAATCCCAGAGGGGAGGGAGACACACAGGCTGTGTGTAATTCTATTGTTCTTTCATTTAGCAAGTCATCCAAATTGGAAATTGGATGACTTGCTAAATGAAAGAACAATATAATTACAATTCTGAGTTTTTTTTATTGTAATAAAATTAGTTTTTGGATCATGAACAAATCAATGTGTTCAACTTGATTTCAAACATAGGAATGATTTGTTAGTGTAATGGTGTCCCATCTAATGACTAACAAGTTAAAATAATATGGCATTTAAAATATATTAACCACCATGTTGTTCACATAGTACAGGATAAACTAGAAACATATCTTTAAGTTTGTTCAATCTTGAAAGGTTTTAATGTTTCAAAGTTTGGTTACTAAACACAATGTGCCATCTAAGATAATTGAAGGATAGATTTGGATATTGCACTAAGAAATTTGGTTTTATACTACTAAGTCTCATGTTGTTGATTTTTTTTGTTTACATGTGTAGGGCCTTTTCAAATCACAATGATTGTATAATTAAAGGTGAATTTGCACTTCATGTCAGCTTTGAACAAATAGTTAGTGACAACCATTAGAATTAACATTACATTGTGATTTTAATAGGATTGATGAGCTTGAGGTAATATTTTCAACGATCCCAACAAAAATGTGTTAAAATTTTCACACAAATTGTTTGAGCTATTGACACATTCTATGATTGCTTAACACAATTATCATCAATTTTGTAACATACATGTTTCCAGTTATTACCAAAGATTGTTTTTTAAAATCAAAAAATCATCAATTATGCATGGTTTTAATCTTATGCATTCTTTGTTTGACACAAGCTATTGTTATTTGAAAGCACAATACACCCCCCAAAAAATGTAGTCACAAAAATAAAAAAATTACATTTGAATTTTTTTGCTACATGTGAACATCACATTTTGAATTTTTTTACTCATTTCAACTATATTGCATTAGCTTTAAATTTAAACTAGTTTATTTTAACAAATGATCTAATACATATTAAATTGAAATGAAAGGGGTAAATGATTCATTCACCTTCCCTTCAAGCATTAAATGGATTGTGGGTGGAGGTTTTGGATCATTATTTCCATTTTCATATTTTCGTTTGTTAATCTAAAATTAAACGTTGTGATAAAAAAAATTGCATAATGAATTTATGATCTACAATAAACTCATGTATTGTTTTCATAATGAAAACATTCAAAAAGGAAAACATGTGTACTTGGCGAATGTGAGTTTAAGGCTTGTGTGATAAGCTCTTTTTTAGGTGTCGCACACATAAAGACCAAGCTTTAAATGTGAAAGTGATCTTAACTTAAAACAATTTGTAAGTTTCACCTTTTGTGTTTTCTATATTATATGATATTTTAATTCATTGGATCTAGAACCTTTATGTTAAAAATAACCTTCATAAGTTTAAACTAGTGTTGTTTGTATATGGTTTTTGATAAAAACATTGGCTAAGTGTAAATGTATAAGTTTGGATGTGTAAGTGTAATTTTGTAAAAACAATGCATGTACATTTATACATTTTAATAGACCACATTAAATAATGTAAATACATTTTTATTTCTTTTAAACACACACACACACAATACATATGTAATATTGCATTTTTTCTCTTTTTTTTCCCTCAAAACAATAACTATGGAAATGGAATTGGTTTAACAAAGAAAGAATGGGGAATAAGAAAAAAGTGGCATTTAGGCATGAGGAATGAAAAGGGAGGTAAGTAAGAGAAAAAATAATGTTAGCTATGGAAGGATGATATTTTGCAAAACTTTTTCCATTACGATATTATGAATTTTCCCATGTTTCTCTCCTTTGTCAATACATTGTTTGCAAGTGTATTTGATGGTATTTTCATCTTATAATTATTTGCATTGTTGAAAATTCTAATAATTATTTGTTTCAAGTGAATTTTTATTAATTATTCTTCCTCTTTTTGTCATGTTTCACTCTCATTTTTTTTGGTTGTTTTACAATTCCACTTATTTTGGCCAAGATTGCAAGTACAGTTTAGGGTGAACTACCCCCATGTTGTTCCTCTTCATGTACAATCTTTGCAAATTAAAATGATGGCATTGTGGTCATCTTGTAACTCTTAGCATTGTTACAAGTTTCATAAATGACTTGATTCAAGTTTTCCCTTGTCATCTTGCTTTCATTGTGGTTTTGCAATGTTGTTTTAAAAACATGTAATTGCTAATGAAAAGTTTGAAATGTAATACTTTCATAAGGGTATTATGATTTACATTTACACAGACAACATTGGTTTCAACTCAAATTAGGTCACATAAGCACCCCCATTCATAATTTTATCAATTATCCAACTATTAAAACATTTCCCCTTCTACATCACAAATCTTATATGTTCATACCTATTTGTACAAATTTTATATGAACTTCGCCATTCATAGGTTCATACAAAATTTGCACGAACTTTATGATATAATTTAATATGAATGTTCATGTTTAATATACACAAATTATATACTTTTATGCAAAATTACAACATAATGATCACATACATTCAATTAGAATGTAAGTCATATGTACATCAAAACATTATACATTTTAAAAACACATTGTTTACATAAAATTAATACATATGTATTTGATGTTGTTTTTACACTTTGAAGCCCATGAATTTTGCACAAATATATTGTTTTATGATTTTCACACAAATTGGGAAATGTAAAATATGGTTTGGTTGTTACTTTCCCTGCATTCTACATTTCCCACTATATGTCCCTTGTCATTTTCCATGATGGCTGTTTAAATAAATATGATGCTCATTATTACCAATTTTGGCTTTTTTTTCAACTATCTCAGTGAACAATGTTAGTACATATAGTTATTATCTGGAAAAAAAAACATATTTTACTTCAATTGCCACTATCATATTAAGAATTAAATTTGGACTTAAGCATTCAAAGTCATTTCATTTGTTGATGGGAAGGAGTAGTTTTAATTGATTGCAACTTGTGCACTTGCATGCTTGTATTGCCATTTTTCAAATGCAAACAAACAGTTTTTCAATTTTGCATTTTGATTGACAGTTCTGCGTGCACAAAATTTCTCCTTAATTATACTTCTCACTAAGCAACATTAGGGCAGAGGTGATTATTTATCATACAATGTCCCAAAAAAGTAAAGATATGGTTTTTTTTTTTTTCCTGAGTAAAGGTGATGTGTTCCAAAGTCAGAAAATGTTTTGCTTTGAGTAAAAGGGGTGTAATCAGTCATTAATTAAAGGTAGGTAAAGCATCTGTTCTTGATTAGGACATCATTTTTCCAGGTCCTAAACAGTGCGTAATACACTCTAATAATTAAGAGAAGTTTTATTGTGACTGAAACGAGTGATTGGGCGAAAACCTACAAAATAATCAGGTGATAATAAAAAAAACTCCCTAAATTGGGAGAATTTTCTGGTGACTAAAGTGGGAAAAGTTGTTATTGAAAAATGGGTATTTATAGTGTACTGTTTGAGATCCTTCAAACTTAAAAGAATTTGAGAACTTCGCATCTCAGAGACATTGTGTAAGGAGAGCAATATTATTTGCAAACTTAAAACTCAGCGTCTTAAACAGCACGTCGATTGCAACTCAGAACGAGTCTTGATCAAGACACAAGATCACAGTTTGCCACTTTTACTTATATGCTAACATGCGGCAACATATGCTTGTGTTCTATCTAGAAGAATAATAATCCTTCCTGGGAAGAAAAAAGACCCGTGCTGAGTATAATTTCAACAATTTTAGGTCTGTTGTAAGGACAATATTCTTCTTTCACGCCAACAAGACACAACCGACGGTGCATAGTTTAAAGTCATTGATCATCATGCATGACCTGCAGCTGTCATGTGCACTTTTGGCAGTGCTGCAAGATTCAAAAGTAATTTACAGGTCAAAAATTAGTACAGAATCTGATAAACAATTACAGCATTCAAGGAAATCAGACTTGGTGTAAACAGTTGAAAAAGAACTGCAGAAGAGCATGACCTAAAACAGCACATTTATTTGTCTGAAATTTTGAAGGAATGCCTGCACCAACGCTTCCACAGGAAATGAAATCCTGTTGGTAGATCATAAGTACATTTTTCCAGTAGACATGATCACAGCAGCTTACCATAATGTTTTTCTAACTAGCTTTGGTGATACTCATCTCAAAACTCTACCAGTCAAGCATTGACGAATTGCAGGAGTTGTGAGAGCTGAGAGTCAAACTGTGATTCACCATTCAGTGACTCTGACACCTGTCTTCTGTTGTCATGAGAACATGTGCGGATCAATTACATAATTTCAACGCACTTGCAACTCTCCATGGAAATTTAAAAAAACAAGGCCCTCTGTCGGTGGCTTTCCATTAGGCTGTCTGACTCTGATCGCAGCTGTGATCAAAACGGTGTGTAACTGTGATCTCAGCAGCCTAATGGAAAGAGACCCGAAGTATGCTAGAAGGTGGAGTGTAGACAAATATCACCGAACTATAACAACTGAAAAACCATCGATTCTAATCTGTTGAACCCAAACGATATGCATCGGAAGAACCCATGAATGTTATGTGGCGATTTTTTTACCCGAAGACGTTGTGTGATCTTTAAGCACCCAGAATCTCACCTCATCATGTCTTCTTCTTCTGTGGACGACGTAGCTGGATTGAAGTTGAGCCCCTTGGTCGCACACAGCTTGGCACGAATCTCTCGCTAATTTCTACGTACTCAAATAGACTCCAAACTCTTCTTCTAGAGCAGTCTAACAACAGAACTGAACCTATAAGTACTATGATGCATAACAAAATGAGTCGACGCAACTGAAATGCATCACCATGATGCCTCCTAAATCGACTCTCAAACACCAGATTCAATAAAGCAGCAGCAGTTATATATATTCCCCTCTAGCGGTACACTAACACAACGCAACATCTAGACTCATCTGAACGCACGTCGGCCTCTCTACAAGTGATATCGGTTGATCCAGAATACATCCAGAGTTATGATCTACTTCAATCTTTCCTGACTGATACTGACGCCTGCAACTTTTGCGCAATATTATAACCTGCATCGACCTTCACGTTAACCAATAAAAAGTAAAAAAGGGCTGCACGAACCTGGAACTCACGCCACACTTACACGGACCTGACAATCATATCTAACTGATGTGGAGTATACAAATACGATTTGAAGATCTGAAACCGTATAACTCGAAAACCACACATTGACAAGCAGTCTAGCGACCTGCATAAAACTGGAGCTGCTGGAAAATAATTCTCAATTTGAATTAGCATTCAGCAGTACGAGAACGAGAAACAAGTGAGCGAATCGTGCCAAGCTATGGCGATCAAGAGGCTGCACTGAGTACGCCCAACAGCAGCAAAACATCGTTGGTTATAACACCAGAGGAGCTCGCCCTCAAAATCCCGCCGGGTTCCCAACTGCTGCAACTGCCCTGCAACCTACCTACTTACGTACTTACGCGAGGTAATATTCAAACAAACAACCACTTCTTCTTCACCGCGGTATTACTGTTGCATTCGGTCCCATAAGGTGAGCAAGTGATGACAACCAGCCTGCAGGCAAGAGGACCTCTTCTTGTGGGAAGAAAACAGAAAACATTGGGTGGAGGAGCTCTAAGACGAACACTAGAGGAACAAAACAAATTGCAGGAACCTTGTGTTGGGTACTGGCACTACCAAAGAAGATACTCATGTGGGCAGTATTCCAAAAGAGAAAAGGGAGAGCCAGAATAAGAGAACTAGAGAGCGAGAAAGAGAGAACAACAGCGAGAGAGGTGAAGAGAAGTGGTGAAAAGAATGTGTAAAGGCCAAGGAGGAGGTTGAAAGAAACAAAGCGAGAGAGCAGTATTTGTAGAGCCGCGTGTGGAAGGCAGCCAGTCAGTCAGGGGCCCAGAAGATCTGCTCAATTAGGAAGGTATCTTGCCTGCAACATAATCTAGCCTAGATTTAGATTTGCGTTGCGTGAATGTATTGGCTGATACCGATCATGACGCAAGAATCCACTAAGTTGTTAGAATAATCTAATAATAATAGGTAATACCTAACCAGGTAGATCAGGAACGAACTAAATTGGGGAGGAGACGAGGAGACTTGACGATCGCCCTTTAAG